>Ga0210390_10000865_pt1 | contig 30695 bp, 24 predicted proteins | sample IncBWH11OmetaG_FD_161050 | JGI IMG/M metagenome (GOLD analysis project Ga0210390, IMG submission 161050) | Forest soil microbial communities from Barre Woods Harvard Forest LTER site, Petersham, Massachusetts, United States - Inc-BW-H-11-O ...
GCCCGCGTAAAAGCAAATCAAAGGATTTCTCTTTTACGGCTTGGAGCTATAAAGACGCATCAGAGCAAAGCATGGAGCGGGTTGATTATCGTCGCGGCTCTGCGATAAGTCAAGGCGAAGAGGTATGTTCCTGTGCGAGAGACTTTGCGGGATTTTAGCGCTATAGTTACTCGAATCGGATATCGGCAGTGAGTGAGTCTCGCGGTTCAGCGGAAAGCAGACGTATCTACAAGCGGTGACCAAGGGCAGATATTGATGACTTCGCGCGAGTCGATCCTGCAATTGCAAAAGCGAATTAGTGAAACGGTTCTGGGGCAGGAGGCGATGATCGAGCGCCTGCTGATCGGGTTGCTGGCGAATGGCAATCTGCTGGTCGAGGGACTGCCGGGTCTGGCGAAGACGCGTGCGATCAAGAAGCTGAGCAAGTTTCTCGATGCCGGTTTGTCGCGGATTCAGTTCACGCCGGATTTACTGCCGAGTGACATTACTGGATCAGAGGTCTACTACACGGCCGATGGCAAGGGCGAGTTTCAGTTTCAGCCGGGGCCGGTGTTCAACAACCTGATTCTTGCCGATGAGATCAATCGCGCTCCCGCGAAGGTGCAGGCCGCGCTGCTTGAGGCGATGGAAGAGCGCACGGTGACGGTGGGCGGGAAGACACATGTTCTGCCGAAGCTGTTTCTGGTGATGGCGACGCAGAATCCGATTGAGCAGGAGGGGACGTATCCGCTGCCCGAGGCACAGATGGACCGCTTCCTGATGCACGTGTATGTGACGTATCCGGAAGAGAAGTCGGAGCGCGACATCATGCTGCTGGTGCGCGGCGAAGAGGCGGATGACGCAGCTGGGGGTGCCGCGGCGGTTGGTTCTGCTTCCGATGCGCGCGTCGCGCAGGAGGTGATCTTCGCGGCGCGTAGCGAGATCCATGCGACGCATGTGGCTCCGGCGGTGGAGCAATACATTGTGGCGCTGATCGAAGCGACGCGGTATCCGGAGCGCTACGACAAGGATCTGCGGAAGTGGATTCAATACGGGGCGAGCCCGCGGGGGACGATCGGGCTGGACAAATGCTCGCGGGTGTACGCGTGGCTGCGGGGGCGGGATTATGTGCGTCCGGATGATGTACAGGCGATCGCACACGATGTGTTGCGGCACCGGCTTCTGCTGAGTTATGACGCGCAAGCCGAGGGCGTGAAGGCAGATCGGGTCATCGACAAAGTGGTGGAGCTGGTTGCAGTTGGGTAGACGGAGTTTGCCGCCATGGGAGCCTATGCCGAACTCGATTCGCTGATTGCACTGCAGTTCAAGGTTGGCGGATTTTCGCTGACTCATAACCAGCCTGTCCACAGCCTGCTCTTTGGACGGCGCACCTCCCATGTGCGCGGACGCGGCCTCGACTTCGAAGAGCTGCGCGGCTATGTCGCCGGAGACGATGTGCGCAGCATTGACTGGCGCATAACGGCACGCACGAAGAAGCCGTATGTGCGGGTTTACTCCGAGGAGCGTGATCGCCCGACGGTGCTGGTTGTCGATCAACGCATCAACATGTTCTTCGGCAGCCGAAGGTCGATGAAGTCCGTCGTTGCGGCCGAGGTGTGCGCGCTTGCCGCGTGGCGCGTATTTCATCAGGGGGACCGCGTGGGCGCGGCCATCTTTAACGACGACACGACGGAACAAGTGCCCATGCGTCGCAGCCGGGCCACAGTGCTGAGGATTCTAGAGCGCATCTCTCATCAGAACCATCTGCTGCGCAGCGATTCACCCGCGCAGCCACGGCCTGAGCGGCTGAACGAAGTGCTGGAGTCGGTGGCGCGGGTTTGCCGGCATGACGCGCTGATTGTGATGGCCAGCGATTTCGATGGCGCAGATGAGAGGACGCGCGATCTGCTGCTACGCCTCTCACGGTCGAATGACGTGATCTGCTGCTTGACTTATGATCCTCTGGCTGTGCGGCTGCCGCCGGCGGAGCAGCTTGTGGTCAGTAACGGCGAGGTGCAGGTGGAGCTCCAGCTCGGGCAGGAGAAGGTGCGCAAGAGCATTCTTGAGGCGTCAGACCGGCGCATGCGCAAAATTTTGTCGTGGCAGCATGAGCTGGAAGTGCCGGTGCTTCCGTTGAGCACGGCAGAAGATGTGGGGCAGCAGGTGAGGCATCTGCTCGGACAGGTGGCTGCGCTGCGGAGACGCGTGTGAGCGGGCCGCTGGACAAGCTGCACGACTTTTATCAGCCAGCGCCACCGGCGTGGACTCCGCAGACGATCGGCTGGTATGTGATTTTTGCGATCACCGGCCTAGCCGGGTTGTGGTTTGTCTTTCGCAGCGTGCGGCGCTGGTTGCGCGATCGATATCGCCGCGAAGCATTGCATGAACTGGCACTGCTGCCGGTAGAGCAGTTCTCAACGCTTTTGAAGAGGACGGCACTTACTGCGTGGCCACGCGAGAAGGTCGCGTCACTGAGCGGCGATGCGTGGCTGGAATTTTTAAACAGCACTGCGAAGAGCGATGGTTTTGGGCACTCACCGGGCAATCGTCTTGAGGAGATTGCGCTTCGGCAGGTGACGTTATCGGACGATGACGAGCGGGCGCTCAGAGCGATTGCCGCCGAGTGGATCCGGAGGCATCGTGTACCAGCTTGAGTATCCGTGGCTGCTCGCGTTGCTGCCGCTGCCTCTACTCGTTTATTGGCTGCTGCCTCCTTATAAGGAGGAGCAGGATTCGCTGCGCCTGACTTTCTTTCAATACATCAGCTCGACACTCGGGATTACACCCGAACCGGGCGCAGTGATATTGAAAACCAACTGGTTGCAGAAAATTCTGGCGCCGATCTGCTGGTGCCTCGTGATTCTCGCGCTGGCGCGGCCACAGTTCATCGAGCCTCCTATTCAGAAGATAGAACCTGGCCGCGACCTGATGCTGGCGCTCGATATCTCGCAGTCGATGGAGACGCCGGATTTTCGCACGCCTGACGGCAAGCGCATGCGTCGGGTCGATGCAGTAAAGCAGGTGGTAAGCGAGTTCATTGACAAACGCAAGAATGATCGCATTGGGTTAATTGTCTTTGGGCAAGCGGCTTATCCGGTGACGCCCTTCACACTTGATCACGATGCATGCCTGAAAATCCTCAGTCAGACGGACGCGGGCATGGCGGGACCGCAGACGATGATCGGGGACGCGATCGGCTTGGCAATCAAGGAGTTCAAAGACAGCGAGGCCAAACAGCGCGTCCTGATCCTCCTGACTGATGGCAACGACACGGGGAGCAAAATGCCTCCGAGGAAGGCCGCCGAGATCGCGAGTGAGAACGGCATCACAATTCATGTTGTTGGACTGGGTGATCCCCGCGCGACGGGCGAGGACAAGGTGGATTATGCTGCGCTGAACGACATTGCTAAAGCTACCGGAGGCCAAGTCTTCCACGGCGAGAACAATGTTGAGTTGCAAAAGGCGTACGACACTCTCGACAAGATAACTCCACAGAACTTCAAGACGCTGAGCTATCAGCCGCGACGTGAGTTGTTCATGATTCCGCTGGCGTTGGCCGTTGTATTGCTCACGGCCTATCACCTGCTGATGCTGATCACGAGCTTTTTAATGCGGCTGTTCTCGCGACGTCGCCAATCGGATGAGGCTGCCCCCTCCGATGTCTTCAAGGTGCATGTATGAGCGAGTGGTGGGCGGCAGTGCATTTTCTGCGGCCGCACTGGTTGTGGCTGCTGCTGGCCGTGCCTGTGATCTATTTGTCGTTTCGAATTCGCGACGACGTGCGTGCCAGATGGAAGCGGTACATCGATCCCGAGCTTCTCGATCATCTGATCGTCGCGCGCAAGCGCCGGTGGCGCTTTCGGCCTATACACATGGTCTGCCTGCTTATTTTTCTGGGAGCCATGGCCATAGCCGGTCCCACATGGAAGCGAGAACAGCCTCCGTTTACCGAAGACAAGGCGCCGCTGGTGATCGCGCTCGATCTTTCGCAGACCATGGATGCGATCGACCTGGACCCAACCCGCTTGGAGCGCGCGAAGCTGAAGCTGCGCGATCTGCTCAGAGTTCGGAACGGTGGCCGCACCGCGCTCTTTGTCTATGCGGGCACGGCGCACATGGTTTTGCCGTTTACTACGGATGAGTCTCTATTCGACCTCTATCTCAGCTCGTTATCTACATCGCTGATGCCCGCTCGCGGAAAGGACACAGGCAAGGCGCTTCGGACAATCGAAGACTTTCTGAAGGATGAGCCGGTTCCCGGCACGATCCTCTTCGTGACGGATGGCATCGAACCACAGGCATTGCCTGCGCTGCGCAAATTCACCGCAGAAAATGAGGATCAGACAGAGATTCTGGTGATGGGCGTGGGCACTTCCAGTGGCGGTCCGGTGCGGACTTCCGCTCAAGGCTTTCTCACCGATAACCTCGGACGTCGCGTCTACTCAAAGCTGGACGTGAATGCCCTGCGTTCTTTGAGCCACATCGATATTGCCGCGACGACACTCACGCTGAACGACGACGACATTCACTGGATCCAGCGGCGCGCGCAGCATCATCTGCAGGCCGTGCAACAGCGCAACAGCAAGACGCGCTGGATCGACGAAGGATACTGGCTCACTGTTCCCGTTGCGGCCGTTGCACTCTTCTGGTTTCGCAAGGGATGGACGGTGCGATGGACATCGGCGGCGCTTGCCGTTGTCTTCGTTGTGCCGTCGTCCGGCGATCAGTCACGATTCTCGTGGATGGATTTATGGCTGACGCACGATCAACAGGGACGCTATTACTTTGAGAAGGCGGAGTACAAGACGGCTGCTGAGAAATTCGAAGACCCTATCTGGAGAGGACTGGCCCTCACTCGTGCCGGCGACTACGAGGAGGCGCTGAACGCCTTCGCGCTAAGCGACTCTGCGGAGGCTTGGTACAACCAAGGCGATGCGCTGGCGCACTTAGGCAAGTATCCCGAGGCTGTGCAGGCCTATCAGCAGGCGCTCGCACGGCGCAACCCGTGGCCTGAAGCGCTGGACAACCTCGCGCTCGTTGAGTCGCTTATTCCGAAGGCGAAGAATAAAGACAAAGATCAGGAACAGGAAGCGCCGAACCTTCCGCCTGACCAGATGAAATTCGATGAAAAAGGCGAGCAGGGCAAGAAAACCCAGATGCGGATCAAGCTTGATCCGAAGAAGATGGCGGAGATCTGGATGCGTAACATCCAGACCACCCCTGCCGATTTTCTCAGACGCCGCTTCGCAATGCAGGCGACTAAGGAGCCTCATCAGTGAGGCGCGTCTGCTGTGCGTTGCTGGCGACATTCTCCGCTGTTGCCGCTACCGCGCAAACGCCGGTGGTTCGCGCCAGGCTTGAGCCATCGAGTGGCATTCTTGTTGGTCAGCCCGTGCGTCTTGCTGTGTCGGTTTTCGTGCCTAACTACTTTACCGGAAGCCCAGATTTTCCTGAGTTCGAGATGGATAATGCCATCGTTGTCCTTCCGCAGGATCGCCCGCAGAACTCAAATGAGCAGATCGGCGGAGTTACCTATGCGGGCATTACCGAGACTTACACCATCTATCCGCAGCAGCCCGGAGATTTTCGGTTGCCGGTAGCGGAGATCACCGTATCGTATGCAAGCGCGCCGCCGAAGAGTACGGTCGCGCATATCTCACTTCCAGCCCTCAGCTTTCATGCCGATGTTCCTGCTGCGGCCCGGGACCTCGACTACTTTCTTCCCACGACTCAACTGACCATGCAACAGAAATGGTCTTCACCGCTGAAGAATCTGCGTGCAGGCGATTCAGTCAAGCGAAGCATCACCGTGACGGCGATGAAGATGCAGGCCATGCTGATTCCACCTCTTCCGTTCGAGCAGCCGGATGGAATTCGCATTTATCCGGACGAACCCGTGGTAGAGGATCACAAGACCGATCGCGGGGAATTTGAATTCGGGCGTCGCACGCAATCAGCAAAGTACTTCATCCGAAAGGAAGGAGACTACACTCTATCGCCGATTGAACTGAAGTGGTGGAATCTCTCAACGAACCGCTTAGTTACTGCCACACTGCCTGCTGTTCATTTCAACGCGTCCGCGAATCCGGGATATGTCACGGAACTTCCGCCGGATCTCGAGCCCGAGGCCGTTGTGCAACCCAAACCCGTCAGTTTATGGACCAGATACAAATTCTGGATTCGAATCGTGGCTCCGTGGTCCGCCGCGTTTCTATTGCTGTTGTGGGTGAGCCTTCGCTATTTCCCACGCCTTTTTCGAACGCTCAAAGCGAGGCGTGAGCGGCTCGCGCGCTCTGAGCCGGCATATTTTCGCAATCTGCAGCGTTCGTGCAGGCGCAACCATGCGAGGCAGGCATATGAGTGGTTGCTGAAATGGCTTAGCCTTGCATATCCAGATGTCACCCTTCACGAATTCTTAAGCCGAGTGGCTAATCCCGCTCTTTCATCCGAGATGAATAACCTGGGCGCTTCTCTTTTTGCGGAAAATAATCAAGATACTCATTGGAGCGGCGCGAAAATGGCTGATCTCTTAAAGCTACACCGTAAGTCTCAAACTGCCATCACCGGAAAAGTCCAGAACTTATTGCAATTGAATCCATGAATTTGAACGCCGCCGCGCAATATCAGCCATCCGCATGATTTCACGAATCGACGTGCCCCTCTGGAGGTAATCAAGTTGACGTAAAACCGGCTTCCGGAGATGTGATATGAGAGCATCCCGCCGACGCCAAACTCCCGGATGGTCGGCCAACAGGAAACTATGTTTCTGGTCGTAAAATCACTTCACGCTAATACCCGGGTCGCTTGAGTCTATGATAGCTCTAAGTTGCTCTAAGATTTGGAGGCGCGGGTCGGGATCGAACCGACGCATAAAGGTTTTGCAGACCCTGAATGAAGCGCCTTTAACCCATTTCGTTTCAACATCCGTTCATTTGCGTCACCAGTTTCCGTCCGCTTTTAGTCCACCTTTCGTTTCGCAACACTCGCCGAATTCACTATTGAAGCTCGATCAACGATTCGACCTGTTAACAAGTGAGTTGGCTTAATCGCCGTTACGGGGGCGTAGACCCGCCTGGAGCTAGCCTGCCGCGTCGCTCGCAGTTTGCCGGACAACGCAATGTCTCGTGCGCGATTGAAATGCTTCCGACAATTTCTTTTATTTGGAAATGAGAGTTCGGCTTCTCCGGCTTCAAGACAGTGGCGGGTAATACCAGCTATTGCTTGGGCAGCGATTCGGCGAGGCTAACGAGGTTCTGCGGAGGCACATGAATCAGACCGCCGCGCGGTGCGTCGATGTCGGCGATGAGAAGAAAAGCGATGGACACAAACAACGGCAGAATCAGGAGCACCGCGCTTCTTACGTGAGCGCCGCGCGCACCGTATCCAACGAGCAAATTGCAGGAGATGGCAATCGCAATCATTAAACTCCATGCTGCGGTTGGAATGCGATTCCACCACGCAGCCTGCGTATATCCCTGCGAATTTAGCACATCATTCATGCCCGCAACCGCAAGGGCCATCACCGGTGTTGGCTGAGCCAAAGCGGGAGTCTGAACCGCCGTCCACATCTCCGTCTGCAGCTGACCAGTATCCGCATTGATCTTTTGAAGCTCGGGCCGATCACGGGTTCGATAGAATTCAACCCGCAGATCGAGATATTTTGCCAGCTGCGCGCGCACGCGAGCTGCATCGGACGAAGGCAACAGCCCTGCGCGGACAAATTCTGTGCCAATTGCATTGGCCTCTGCTTCCTCATAATTCCTACGTTGGTCATAGCGGCCGATCGCCATTGAGAAGCTGAAGCCAATGATTAAGCCAAGCAGGGTCAGGGCAGCGGCCTGCACAAAGCCAAAATCTTCGCGATCTTCGCCCGCCAACGGCTGGCGGCGGCGCAATAGAGTCCCAACAAACGCCGACAGCCACAGCACGAATAGCGAGAGGGGGAAGAAGAGAACCGGATAGTTGAACATGAGCATCCTTCCTGTGAAATCTGGTTCAGCCTAAGGTGGTGCGGTTCCCTACTATTTCTCAGGGAACATAGAGGAGGAACTCCGGCATGTCCGGAAGGTCATCAATGAACGTCCCTTTTTCCTTCCCCTTGGAGGAAAAGCGCCGCACCCGCTGCTTCTTCCGCTCGGCCACGTAAAGATCGCCGTCGGGGCCGACGGCGAAGCCGGAGGGAGCGTCGAGCTTTCCGTCGATCACCACCCGTGCCTTGAGCTTGCCGCTCGGCGGCGTGGAGGTCAGGTCCACCGCGACGATGCTGCCTGTGCCTGAAGCGCCGATGTAGAGCGTCTCGCCGTGCAGGATCAGGTGTACGGGCGCTTCGAGCGCCCGCCCCGTGATGTGGGCCATCAACTCGCCGGACCGCACATTGAAGACCTTCACTGCGTCGCCGGCTTCGTCCGCCACATACAGACGCTTCCGATGCACGATGATGCCGCGCACCGAGTGCCGTGGCTTGCCGCGCTTGTCGAGCACCACCTTGAGGCCGAGAGGCGATGGCACATCGAGCGGCGTGCGGTCGCCGTACTCGGGAAGGCGCCCATGGCTGGACGCGACAAGTGTGCCGGGAAGAAAGTTCCCCTTGGGATAGTGCTTTCGGAGGTGCGCAGCCACCGATGCGGGTTTGCGGGTCTTTGGCACAAGGGACACCACGGTGTTGGTGTCCTGGCAGGAGACGTAGATGCGACCATCGTCCCCCAGCTCCACGTCGAAGGGGTGCACCATCGCCGCAACCTGCTCGGTCTTCGCGAGCACCTCCTTGAAGCGGAAAGTGTTGCCGTGCCGGTGGTAGAGCGCAATGTGGCTATCCTTGCGCCACGCGTTCGCGATGTAGAGGTCGTCGCCTACGAGTGCGAAGCCGCGCGCAATGTGCAGCGGGTGCGCGGCCGGCGATGGATCGAGGAGCAGCGGATGCACCTTGCGCGCGGAGCCGTCGTCCTCGAAGACGCCGATGTTGTCGACGCCGTGCCCCGATTCACCCCGATAGCTGATCCACCACACGCTTCTGTCCTCCCGAACTGGATGGCTGTTACTGGGTCGCAATCAACGCTGAGTTTAGTATCACCCGTGGTTCGCGCACGCGGCCAGCAACAATCGGAATCACACGCTTCACTCAGAACTTCGAAAGGAGAAGTCTGAGGACACTCCAGCAACGTTCAGTTTCTGCTCGCTATTCGGCAAATCTGAACACTGCGAAATATACGATCGTGTACAGAACCACGGTCGCATCCATCGCTGCACCCACCTTAAAACCCTGTGAGTAGGAGTGGCTTCCATTTGCCAGAACCAGATAAACCATGAAGGCTTTTCAAATAAGCTGTAAATGAATTGGCTTTCGCCAAGTGATGCCGGAGGAAGAATTAAACAAACAGATTGGGTTTTGGGCATCATCCCATAAAAAACCTCATTTTTACGGCGTTTTAGCCTTTGGGAATGCCCAGGTATACGCGCCTCCAAAGACAATCGTATTTCCCAGAAAGGCGGAGGACGAGGTGTACTCATGTTCATACTTGAAGAACGCACTGAAATGCTTCGCCGGAAGAATGTAGTTCAGCTGGCCTCCAAAGGCGTGAACCGAATATTCGGGAATCCTGCTCGCCGGCAAGACAACTCCCCCCACAACGACCGTGCCGCCATTGTTGGTGATTTGCCACTGGTCGTAGCCGATCACGCCGACCTGGAGTAGCTGACTAAAGTTTTTTTTCAGGGGCAGAACCTGCCCTAGTCCCCATTCGTCAGTGAAGGCTTGTCCTGGGGTCTTCGAACCGCCGTTGATGCCGGGTCGGGTTCCGTGCACCTCCCAGTCGGTGAACAGGTTCGCACTGGTTCCCTTGTTCTTCGTGATGTAGTAGGTTGTTCCCGTTTGCAAGTGATTGCCGAAATAGCCTGTGCCAACATTGTTGGTGGCGCCGGGGGAGTAGCGCCCGGTGGGAATCATGAACGCATCTGCTACCAGAATGTCGGCCCGCTTCAGATGCCAGCCTAAGATAAGCGGTTGCAGCCAAAGGTCGGCGAGGCCACTTCCTCCGGCGACTGCGCTCAGGTTCGGGACGCCGGTGACTGGAAGTTGAAGATCGGCTACGAGCTCGCCAGTCGCCGGCAACGGAAAGTTGATCATGGCAGCGAGATTTCCGCCGAGGAACTTCGCATTCGGTACATAATAGAAGAAATTTTCGATGGCCCAGACGTTATAGCTTCCGGTGGCGGGTATGGCGTTGCCATTCGGACCGTTGAAGGTGCCCGCGTCATAGTTAAGGTCCATGTTCACATATGTGAATCCGGGCGACGGAAGAATCCCGGCGTTCAGACCCACCTGGCCCGGCATCCATTGCGGCTTCTGCTGTGCTGATGCGGTCTCGTTGCTTCCCAAGAGGATGCAGGCGAGGACGGTGGCACCAAGTCTTATTGACGATCTCATTTTTGTCTCTCCTTTAGTCCGGTGGAGTATACGGGTCGAGCGTGCCGACTTTGATCGGCGGATATTTCTTCAGATTTTCCTGAAAGTCGGTAACGATTTTTCGTCATTGGCTCAACGACCCAAGTCGTCTTGGCACCAACGTCGCGCTCCTCTTTCAAGTCCGTGAGAAGATTCACAATCTTTGGCAGGGGAAGCTTCTGGGCCGGGGCATGTTTTTTTTTTGCCAGATGCGATGCATCTTCCGCCACTTGACTGCGGTCAGCCGGTCGGCGAAGGTAGACGTAATGGAACCCTCCATCGCCGTGAAATATGTGCTCCGCCGAAGACTGTTGTCCGACTTGTCCAATCCTTTTGCCATGATGGAAGTTTTTAATTTACCAATCGATAATGAACCTTCTCGAACGACTCCGAGCCGACGCTTTTCTTCCCGCGATGTTTACTCCGTTCTCTTTCTTCATCGACTTTCTAGCGGTGTCGCTTTCGGCCGCTTTTAGTCCGCCCTTGGTACATTTACAAAGTTTGGCGAAAAGAGATACAAACCTCCGATTCCCCTAGCGTTAGGCAAATCGGAATACCGAGAAATATAGGATCGTGTAAAGAACTACTGTTGCATCCATCGCTGCACCCACCTTAAAACCCTGTGAGAAGGAGTGGCTTCCATTTGCCAGAACCAGATAAACCATGAAGGCTTTTTCAAACAAGCTGTAGATGAGAATCGGCTTTCGCCATTCGACTCTGAGTGCGGCGACAATCATGAAGACGCCCATCAGGCCCACCATGATGCCCCAGTGCTGGGTGATGATCGTGTACTCCGGGACAAACGGGATTTTCCCTGCAGTCTCCACTGCCCACTCGGGCCAAAAGGCGTAAAGACTCGCAGCCGCAGTTCCAAGCCCAGTAATGACAAAGAACGGTCTGAACGTAAGGTCAATAAAGCGTTTCATGCGCTCTCCGTCTAATCGGATCTGAACTTGGCGCCCACTTATTTTTAGTAGTACCGCCGTAGTATGAAAACGGTAGGACCCTGCCTATCGGGCAGTTAAACCAATCTGGAAATAAATTTGACAGCGGTGATGCTTGGCAAGAAGCAGTAGGCAGAGGCTTTCGTCTTAAGGAAACTTGAGAACCCAGTGATCTCAATTGGGGGAGCGCTATTCGCCTGGGGAATTACGAAGATACTTTCTGCAGGGTCCTGCGTGCCAATCATAGGATCCTTCGATATTGGGTTTAGCCTGACCGCCCCTGCGAACTCGCCGTCGTTTACCCAACGGCGCATCACGAACTCGAATTGATTCTCGATGCTTGCATTAATGAAATAGCCAAGAAGTCCGCGCTCGATGCCGTCATAGGGTTTCTTGGGATCATAGATTGGCCCGTAGGGCATGCCACGGCGGATCATTCGGTGAGAATTGTTGCTGCCACCAGGTTCACCCTGTCCCGTAATTGGCTGGCCTCGCGGGTTCACGCGCCGTATATGCGCACCAACGGGACAGCGCAATCCTCTTGGGTCCCCTGACCCATCAGCGTTCACGTATTCGAAATTATTGAGTTGATCCCGCGAAATTCCAGGTGGACTGTCTGTCTCTGGCGACAACGCAAGAGGCACGCCGTTGCGCCATCGTCCGCACATCTTTGCGGCGAGCAATTCGGGGTCTATCTTTTCCTTGTTCCTCTGCAGGTTTTCTTCGAACCCGACCACATCGGTCTCAATCACCTTGAAGACGGCGAAGCTACCATTCAGACCGAGTTCTCGCGGCTCAGGCACGAAATAATTTTCGGCTTCGTCCTGCAATACGAACAGCCAGGGTTCGCACGGCTGCTGGTGGTCTGGCGGATACCGTTCTGGACCGCCGCGAATGGTGGTCATGCTGATGCCGTCAGAGTAGCCGAAGTGAAGTTTAGAGCCGAAGGCGGGTTTGCCATCAACGGTCTCTTTCAACGGTGCTCCTTCGGCGCGCCAGATCTCATGAAAAGCGTTCCCTTCAGCAAACAAAGCCGTCAGCCGATCGCTATAGCTAGTCATTGCCTCTGGACCGGTGGCATGCAGCGTAATCAGAACGTGATCGGATCCCTTCCCGAAACCGCCGACCCAGTTCTCCGGTGCACTCGGCCCGGTATCCCCTATCAACGCTGCTCGTGCGGCGGCCCCCGCGGTGAACGCTTCGAATGATTTGAACGACAGCGTCGGCACCCGATCCTTAATCTCCAATGCGACTAATCCCGGCCAGGTGATCCCTACGTTAAGGCAATAGTCAGGCTTGCAGCGTGGTAGCTCAGTAAGGATGTCTCCTGGGCCGGGTTCAAATCCTACTTGCCATTCATCTGCCGTGGTGATTTGCGGTGCATCAGCCTCCTCACCGCTGACCAGTCGTCCCAGCAGCTTCCGCGCCGCTACAGGATCGGCAACGGTCAACAAGAAATGTCTCACCATCGGCATCTTGTAACCGCGGAGTATAAAGCCTTGGATATCACCAAGGTCGAGTGTTGCCTTCCCCGACGATACCGGATGGACATCGGCCGCCGAGGTCTCGCGCCGGCTGCGGTCAAACAGGCGGTGAAAAAATCCCTCTCCTGTGGCTTTTTGGGGTTCCTGAGTTTTGACGTCCTCACTCATCGCATCTCTCCTGCTTGAAACCTGCGACCGGTTGCTAGTCACTCTGCGGGCCGAATCGTGTCATGCGAGTCGGCCGTCTTTGGTATGCACCGAAGTGCTGCTCTTCCGGTGCATACCGAACCACGGGCTTCGCTGCTACCACCGGTCGATCAGCTGGCAGGAGCGGCCACCTTAGCGTCGGCGAGCAGGGCTTTGATGTCTTGCACCGCCAGGCCTGGATAGGCCGTGTAAAAACCGATTGGGGGGTAATTATTTGTTGCGGTATACTTCGCGAACGCTTCTGCGTTCTTCGCCACCGGGATCGGCGGGTGATCCTCGACGAATCGATAAAGAGCGTCAAAAATCGGTCCAATTTTTTCTGTGAAGTCCTGCATATACTTCTCGAAGCTCCCGTCGTAAACCGTAAAGAAGCCCATGTAGTTGTTTGGAAGTGCCACAAAGTGGGCGAAATGCAACGTACCGATTGCATCTGCTCCCTTCGTCACTCTGCCCAGCGTAGCCTCTACGACAATATGCTCCAAGGTAAAGGCTCCCAGGCTTGATTTAAGGTGCAGAGGAAGTAGTAAGGGATGCTGCTCTGCCCTACCCGCAAAACCCGCCGCGCGAGCACAGGACTTGATGTCTTGGACGGAAATGTTCTCGAAGGCTTCATATCCTACGAGAGGGTGGCTGGTATGGTGCTTCACCCATTGGATGAACGCATCCGAGTTGCTGGCCACTGGCGTGGGAGGAGGGTCACCGACATGTTTGAAGATAGCGTCAAAGACTGTGCCGGCAGACTCCGCGAAATCACCGTAAAGCTGTGCAACATCGCCGTCAATGTCGGCGAGGAATAAGAGCGATTTATCGTCCCAGGCTAGGAAACGTGAATAATGGACAGACCCGATGGCATCCTGAACTTTAGCGAAATCGGCCATCAACGGGGGCAGCTCTTCTGCAATCGCCTTCGCATCTGCCGGTGATTTAATCGGAAACGTAATCGTGATATGACTTTGAATTGCACTCATACATGCTCCTTTTTAGGTTAGTCAAAGCAAAGCGATTTCGTGTTTGCTGGTAACGGTCACATCGTCAGTCGCTATGCTCCGAGTTAAGGGTTGATTCATTGAAGTGAATTGGCATGGTACGTTTAACCTATCTGCGGTCCTGGCCTATGGCATGTAGTTCCTGCTGTTGCGGGTCCACCCACGCGGTCGGCTCTTTCAGCGAAACGTTGTTTAGCTCCCGTCGCAGGCTCGAGATCGTTTTGTACACAACACGACGAATGCGATTGATACTTCCAAGCGGGCGATGCTGCGGCAAGGCATGCCAAGGATTGAAGGAGAGATTCTCGGCCAGCGCATCACGCTCCGGTGTGGCGAAGACCTGCTTTGGGATCGTGATTGTCGCCACCTTATGAAAGGGGGCATGGGCCTCCGACCACTGGTCATGGGAATCTTCGACGCTCATTGCGTCAGAGGTGCGCGGTTGGACCAAAAAGTCGAATTTGGCATCACCCTCTTGCAACTGGTCGATCATCGCCTGGCGAAGGAAGTCTGGATCGGGGTGGTGTGGAAGCTCCGTTTCTATCGGGTTGCATGGCACTGCGGAAAACTTGATCGCCTGCTTGTACGGCGGGTCACCCAGCCGGCATGGCACCGGCGACCAATAGCGGGTCGCGAGTGGATTTGCAATGCGCGACGATTGCGCCGCTAGAGCGCGCTCGGCGCCTTTCCATCCAAGGGCCAAACCAGCCGATAGTTTGACGAGAGGATTGGAACTGTTGATGCGCTCCACGAGCTTCAGATAATTCTCCGCGTGGTCGGTTAGGAACACCGGATCGTTGATCATCATGAAATCCTGGGTTGGGGCGAAGCGATCTTCCTCAAGGATCTTTTCGCCGGGGACGTCGAGAAGCTTTATCGCCATGCCGCGGACGTCACCTTTGGCGTCGGGGCGGTGAGCGTCCGCATCGGCGTTGGAAAATCGAATCCAGGCCGGATAGCGCTTGCCTGGGACAAAGACACCTTGGGCGAGATGGGGTGGCAGAATGTCTTCGACGCGAAATTCAGCGCTGACACAGCCATGCGCTTTAGGGTGGGCATCCCGACGCGCCGGCGGACCTTGTTCTGCGTATCGTTGACGCACCGTGGTCGCGATCGACTCCGCTATCTGCTGCGCAATTTCGATTTCATTCTCATAGAGCACCTCGCCCAGGTCCGAATCCAAGAGCCACTCGTCAGTCATATTTATCTCCCCTATCGCCCGTGAGAAGCGCACGGACTAGATCATGAACGGCCAGTCGGCGGCGCGTAACCTTTCGTCTGGCCCTCTTAGAACGGACGAGATGGGCCAATCTGCGGTGCGTGCACCGGCTTGGCCATGCCGTAGAAAATCACTACGCCCTGTCCGCCACATCGAGTCGAGAGCGCCTCACTCGGTGTGCCGATACAACTGTCAATATCCTGCCAGTTGTTCATCGCCCAGACATTCCCTGCCGGATCGACGGCAACATCGGTTATCATCTGCAGACCTCCTCCCACGTAGCCGTTTGGCGGTGAGATCTGTCCGCCCGTATGCACACCGGGCGGGCAGTGCTCCGTGCGCGCGCCGCACAACTCGGTAATCGGGCTGCCGGGCCCGTTGAAATTCGAGATCCAGACGTTGTCGTTGCCATCCACGGCAACCGCCCATGGTCCCGGCAGACCGCCGCTCTTGAACGGCGAGCCCGGATATGCCGTTCCGTCCGCTCGCAGCAGCGTGACGCTGCCACCGTTCATGGTGCCTCCTTTCTGTTGCGACATCGTTTTCGTCACGTAGTCTGAAGCCGACTCGACGCCCTCCATTTTGAGGTGTATCCCCATGTCGACCAGGTGGGCCATGCCCAGCAAGCCGCTGCCGAATCGGTTGGTGACCCACACATTCCCCAGGCTGTCGATGCCCAGACCGCTATTGTTGATTCCGGTCTTGAAGTTCTCGGCCTTGCTTGGATCCGAGGCCGGAAAGCGCGTGACGTGGTCGACTCCGCTATTGGCGACCCAGATCCGGTCCTGCTGGTCGATGCCAAGGTGAAACGGCGCCAGAAACGACTTGCACGGCTCGGCGCTGTCGCCCTCGCAAACGATCTCACCCTTGGTCAGGTCGCCATTGGGAAAGTGCACGAGCTGCCTCTTCTCGACGCCCAAGACCCAGACGTCGCCGCTCGGCGTGGCGATGATCCCTTGCATCAGACCAAGCCGGCCGTCAAAGTTGATGCCCTGCGGTGGCGTCAGTGGCTTTCCGTTCTTGTCGAATACCGCGATTGATTTGCTGCCGTAGGTGGTGAACCACGCGTTATCCTTGGCGTCAACTGCGGTGCCGAAGGTCCCGCCCTCCATCCCGCCGCCGGTGAAGCCCGTAGTGATTGGCGAGAGAGGCTTGCCGTTCGGTGCAAACTTGGTCGCGTTGCCCTGCCACAACGAGTCCTGCCCTTGCCAGCCGACGCTGAAGTTGTCCCCTACCCAGAGGTTGCCCTCGCTGTCGAACATGGCTTTGCCGCCCGCGACATACCCTCCGCCATCGAACCTCAGCGGCAAGACCCATGCGCTCGGTGGCCAGTTAAGGTATGGCATGTACGGAACCGCAAGCATGTGAGTGGACGGCGCTACTTGATAGAACTGGCGGAGCAGGTCGTAAATCTTGCCGGGCTGGTGCCAGGGGTTAAGTGCGATCGCCTCGGCTGCGTTCAGCGTGTTGGTCGGCGGCCCACCGCCCGGAGGCGTTGCTGCCGTGAACAGACTCTCGCAGGCATCCGCCTTCACCCGCGTCACGCAGCCGGAAAGCAGATCGGCAAGTGTGGCGAAATTGGCCATGGTAGGCGTCTGGCTACTGTTGAGCGGGCTCTGGATAGCATCACCCCATCCACCTGTTTGCAGGTCAACGAAGTTGGGTACGTTGCCCGCGGCGATGCGTAGGCTCAGCGGCTGGCCCTGGAGCGTCGTGTTATCGAGGAACTGGGCGTTCGTCCATACCGATGCCACGGTGGTCATCTCGTTGATCACGACTCTTGCCGGGGGCTTGCTGCCCATGACAGCGATCAAAGCGATGGCCGGATTGTCGCCTGCGGCCTTGTTAGCCGCAGGTACGCCGCCTATAGCTACAAGATAGAGGCTGGAGTCAGCACCCCCTGTGCCACGGATTGTAAAGTTGCCATTGCCGTCGGATTTCGTCTGCACAAGCTGCTTGGGCGCACCCGCGCTGGCCTGCATCAGAGTGACGGTGGACTGCGCGATTGGCGCTCCTCCGCCAAGCACCTGGCCCTTGATGTCGGCAGCAAGAGTCGATAGTGTTAACAACAAGCTGTAAACCAGGATCGACAGCATCGCTATCGACTTTCGAATAGCTGATCTCGCATTCATGTCGTTCTCCTTATCCACGGATGTGAGTCGCGAACCTTTGAACAGTGGATGGGGTCATTTGGTTTTCAGTTGATCAGAGCGTCGGCATTCCCCTTTGTTCAGCATTAGTCCTGGGCGTTGGCGGCGTCTGCAGCAAGCTTCTTCATGACCTCATCAAGGGTGTAGCTGGCTGGCTTCTGCCGGGGCGGGAACTGAGCGAAGGACTGGACCCATTGCCCGACGAAGGCTTGCGCAGGAACGAGCAGGAAAACACGATCGATCCTCCAGTGGTCGTAGTCGATGCCTTCCTCGGGGCCACGTTCGAAGGGGTCGGAGTGTAGATCAACCAACTTGGGAACGCGAAGCGTTGTGAACGGTTCCTCCCAAACGCTAAAGCCTTGAGCGCGCTGTTCCATAAAAAGAATCTTCCATTTGTCGTAGCGAAGAGCGGCAAGGGAACCGTCGTCGGTCCAGTACAGGAACTCCTTGCGCGGACCCTCCGCGGTCTCGCCCTTGAGATAAGGCATCAGATTGTAGCCGTCCAGGTGAACCTTGAAGGTCGAGTCGCCAGCTGGATAGCCGGTCAGCAGCTTCTCTTTGACGTCGGGCACGCCTGCCGCCGCGACCAGCGTGGGCAGCAGATCTTCATGCGCGGTGATCTCGTTGACTTCCGTACCTGGCTTGATCACCCCCGGCCAGCGAACGAGCATGGGCACGCGGACAGCTCCTTCCCAGCTAGTGTTCTTTTGGCCGCGGAAGGGGGTCGTTCCGCCGTCTGGCCAGCTCATGACCTCGGCGCCATTATCGCTGCTGAAGATGACGATGGTGTTGTCCGCCACGCCCAGATCGTCGAGCTTCTTGAGCAGGACGCCGACGTTGTCGTCGAGCTCCTGCATCCCCGCGCCGTAGAGGCCGTAGTTGGGGATCATGGCCTCGTATTTCGGCTGCAGATGGGTCCAGATATGCATGCGGGTCGTATTGTGCCAGATGAAGAACGGCTTCCCGGCTTTCGCGGAGCGGTCCATGTCGTCCAGAGTGATGGCAAGAAGATCCTCGTCGATGGTCTTCATTCGCTCGATGGTGAGCGGGCCGGTATCTTCGCAGGTCTGCTTGCCCCACGGGCCGAAGCGTGAATCCGGTGGCGCGGGATTGTCGCTTGCGATGGCTTTGCATTTCAGCACACCGCGCGGTCCGAACCTGGCTGCAAACGCAGGATTCTTCGGATAGTCGACATTCTCCGGCTCTTCTTCCGCGTTGAGGTGGTAGAGATTGCCAAAGAACTCATCGAAGCCGTGAACAGTGGGCAAGAACTCGTTGCGGTCGCCAAGATGGTTCTTCCCAGTTTGAAAGGTCATGTACCCAAGCGGCTTGAGCAATTCTGCGAGGGTTGGGTCCTGTTTCTGCAGCCCCAGTGGAGAGCCGGGCAAGCCAACCTTAGTGAGCCCAGTGCGAATCGGGCTTTGCCCGGTGATGAAGGCCGCGCGCCCCGCGGTGCAGCTCTGCTGACCGTAGTGGTCGGTGAAGATTGCGCCCTGCTTCGCCAGCCGGTCGATATTAGGCGTCCTGTACCCCATCATGCCGTGGTTATAGGCACTGATGTTGAAGTAGCCGACGTCATCGCCAAAGATGACGAGAATGTTTGGTTGTTTTGCCTGCGCCAGGACGGGCGAAGCGACCGCGCCCCAAATGATCGTCATAACGGCGAAAGCAAGAGTCACTCTTGTCGTGCGCTTCATCCGAAACTCCCTCGTGTATGTAGTCCCGCTAAATTTAATGGCTGGCGCAGGCGTAATTGCCGTATTTAGACCGCGACAGGTGAACTCGAACCTAATTGAGAGATTCCCAGCGCGGCAGAAAGCACGAGGAACAGCCCCGCTGTTATCCTTCAGTGGGTAGCGACAGCGCAACCATCACGGCCGCCGCTGAAGCTGGATATGCGATAAGCCTCCGGACAAACGATTTCATTGGCGTATACACCGCTTAAACCTCGTAGTTCCCAATGGGACGGAAAATTTCTGGGCACGCCTAGAGGGGGTCTCGCAGTCGAATGCAATATCGTGCGTTGCAGAAATCATCAGACGAAGAGCTGATGGATCATTTGCAGGCAGGCCATCATGACGCACTCGCGGTTCTTGTGGACCGCTACCAGCGATTGGTGTGGAGTGTCGCCAATAGAATCGTCCATGACGCGGGCGAGGCAGAAGACGTTGTTCAAATCGTTTTTCTGGAATTATTCCAAAAAGTGGAACTTTTTGATCCCGGACGGGGAACACTTAAAGTGTGGCTTCTTCAACTCGCCTACACGAAGAGCATCAATCGTCGTTATCACCTGCAGCGGAGGCGATTTTATGATCAGGACGAAGTGAAGGAAGAAGAGATCGCACCGCTTTTCGGTCGTACCGCATCTCTCTTTCGACTGAGTACTGGTGAGACGTCCAGGCTAGTAGGGGAGGTGATGGCCACACTGAACCCGAACCAGCGAACTGCCGTGGAGCTGATCTCGTTCGAGGGACTTACATTTGAGGAGTTGGCCAACAGGACAGCAGAGACGCTATCCAATGCGAAACATCATTATTATAGGGGGATGTTGAAGCTCCGCGACTTCCTGTCACAAAGAGCAGGGGAGCTGGAGCAATCGAAAGGACAGAAACGCAAAGGAAGAACCGGAGATACCAATGCTTGAGCACGCCAAATACGAAGAGTTGTGTGCTCTGGCTGCAGCAGGACAAATTTCAGCCGATCAATTCGCCGAGTTTCAGATTCATCTCCAGGAGTGCAGCCATTGTCAGGGCTTGCACCAGGAGTTGCTGGATATTAATTCCATTTGGCTGACCCAGGCGCAAGAACTGGAGCCGGAAATGTACGGTCAGCACTCCGTTTTACGAACGAAGATCCTTGAAACGCTGCAAGATGCGGGCGCTCAGTTCTCCGGACAGGTCTATAAGGAGAACACTGCCCCCCCTAACAGATTCGGACTATTCGAGGTATTCCGGACACCTGCCCACGTCTGGGCGATGGCCGCGCTTGCCATCGTCGTTGGCTTCCTGGGATTTGAGCTTGGCACCCAAAAGCGCCTTCCCCAAGCGGAGAGCAAAACAGCCGCCCTCAAATCGGCTGAGATCCCTACTCCCGGGCGCTCGGATGCGGGTCTTAGTTCCAACGCACAACCCGCTGCCCCGGCATCGCAAAATTCAACAGGCGATTTGGAGCAAAGACTTGCGGCATCGGAGGCTGCGCGTACGAAAGCACAGGCCGACCTGCAGGAGCTGAAGCAAGATATTGCCGCTCTGCAGAGTAGCAAAGACGAGGATGCAAACGAGATCGCTCAGCTTAAGGCCCACTCCGTGCAGGACCAAACCGCGGCTGCATCGTCCCAGGCGCAAATACGTTCCCTGAAGGAAGCAGAGGACGCAAAGGCTGCCGACCTGGTCGCCACGCAGATTCAGTTGCGAGACCTGGAGGGCAAGCTAGCAGACCAGCGCGTTGCCGCAGAAAGAGATCAAGCCTTAGAACAGGTCGCATCGAGCAGCGAAATGCGCGACGTCATCGCTTCCCGCAATCTTCACATCATCGATGTTGCCGACGTAACTAACAATGGGGTTCGAAAACCTTTTGGCCGCATCTTTTACACCGAAGGAAAGTCACTGATCTTTTACGCATACGATCTTTCAGGCGCGAATGGCACAAAAACCTTCTATGCCTGGGGACATCGGGAGGGAGATGCCGAGACGACCCGCGCGCTTGGATCGCTCCACCTCGACGATCCCGCTCAACGGCGCTGGGTCTTCAAATCCAGCGACGCAAAGGTTCTGGCTCAAATCGATTCGGTGTACGTAACACTGGAGCCAACCGCCAAGGCCGGTGAAAAGCCCAAAGGCCAAAAGATACTGAGCGCCTTCCTCGGTACGCCAGCCAATCATCCCTAAGCATTCGGACAGAGAGTCACGAGATGAAGACAGGTTTTCTCTTCGTGGTGCTCGCCCGAACCCTCCCACTCCTTATTCTCGGAGTGCTGTGCGGCGCTTCGGCCTTCGGACAGACGGATACCGCAACCATCTCGGGCTATATCACCGACCAGTCTGGCGCTGTACTTCCCAGAGCTATCGTCACACTAACCAATGTTGAGACGAACATCGATGCATCGCAAACCTCGAACGGCTCAGGCCTTTATGTTTTCACCAACGTGAAGCCCGGGCGTTATCGGATGGTCGTGCAAAAGGCGAGGTTCCGGCAGATCGCGCTCACCGATATGACGGTAAACGTCCAAGATCTGCTGAGCCGGAATTTCCGGATGCAGGTTGGAGCCGTCGGAGAGTCCATCACGGTCAACGGCGACATGGCTTATATCAACACGGTATCGGGGACGGTCAGCACCGTGGTCGATCAGCACTTTGTCGACAACATGCCACTGAACGGCCGCAGCTTTCAATCCCTGATTGCACTTACCCCGGGGGTGGTATTCACGACCGCCGAACTGGCCAACAGTCAGTTCGTCGTCAATGGACAGCGTCCGGACGCCAACTATTTCATGGTGGATGGCGTCAGTGCGAACTTTGGCATAGGCCCTAACATTGACAACGGTCAGACCTTGGGCGCGACGACGCCGGCCTTCACCTCCGCCGGCGGCACCAACGGATTGGTTTCCGTGGATGCTATGCAGGAGTTCCGTATCCAGACGTCGACCTATGCTCCTGAATTCGGACGCAGTCCCGGCGCCCAAATCTCAATCGTCACCAAGTCGGGTACAAATCAACTCCATGGCCTGGTGTTTGACTATCTGCGAAACGATCTCTTCGACGCGCGAAACTGGTTTGACGTGCCGCCGATACCGAAGCCGCCGCTGCGCCAGAATGATTTTGGCGGGACTTTGGGCGGTCCGCTCAAGAAAGACCAGTTGTTCTTCTTTTTCTCTTACGAGGGTTTGAGGGTGATGTTGCCCGAGACAGCATCTTCCACTTTCTATACCGCGTCCGCGCGGCAAGTGGTAGCCCCTGCTTATAAGCCATATGTCAATGCACTTCCCCTTCCGACGGCTCCGCCCGTCGATCCAAATTGCGATAACGTCACGAACCCTTGTATCGCTCCGCTTATCGTTGGCTATTCCAACCCATCTGATCTCAACGCCACCAGCCTTCGCATGGACTACTCCATCAATAAACGGATCAACCTCTTCGGGCGCTACGACCATGCCCCGTCAAGTGATTCGATCCGAAACTGGGAAGAAGAAGAAGTCGACAATGTGAATATCGATACTGCCACCATGGGCGCGACCATCACCTTTGCTCCAACCAAAGTGAACGACTTCCACGCCAACTGGAGCCGATCCACTGGTAGCGTCATTCACAATCTCACCGATTTCCAGGGAGCAATTGTTCCTTCCAACTCAGTGGTCTTTCAGCCCCCATATAGCCCGAATACCGGGTCGGCGGTCGTTCTCTTTCCCGGGGGAGACGGCACTATGGAAGTGCGAGTTGGCGCTGATGCTGTCAATATCCAGCGACAGCTCAATCTCTTAGACAGTTTCTCGTGGAGCCTCGGTACGCACCAGTTGAAGATGGGTATCGACTATAGGCACTTACGCCCGACGAACGGCGAGTCGACAGGCTGGACAGTCTTCCCCTCGGACTTTAGTTCGCTGGTGGCCGGCATAGCAGATTTGGTTCTGTTGGGAGTTCGCGATCCCTTCTCAGTCAACATTGACAACTACTCGCTGTACGCACAAGACACGTGGAAGGCCGCGCGTCGACTCACTCTCACCTATGGGCTCAGATGGGAGATCAATCGGCCGCCCTCGGGAGCATCAGGGCAGACGCTCTATGTGACCGAGGGAATCTTCAATTCAAAGCCGCTCGCGGTCGAACCCGGCAAGCTCTGGAGCACGACTGCTGGCAATATTGCTCCTCGTATTGGCGCGGCCTATCAGATCGCGCCTGGAACGGTAGTGCGGGGAGGATATGGCCTCTTTTATGATCTGGGTTACGGTGACGCCGGGGGTAACGACTCGAACTTTCCCTATAGTCGAAACCGGTTTACCAGCGGGCCTTTCAATCCGAGTAGCGCGCTCTTCCAGCCTCCGCCGTTCTCGACAACCCTCACTGCGGACTCTGCCTTCATTCCAGCGGTCGATCCGCATTTGCAGCTGCCCTTCACCATGGAATGGAACGCGGCCCTGGAACGCGCTCTTGGATCAAGGCAGACCTTGACAGTAACCTACGTCGGGGCAGACGGCAGACGGCTCCTGCGCCAGGACCGCATTATTCCGGAGGCCTTACTGGACCTCCACACCGGCGGCTATGTTCTGGCAACTCACAACCTGGGATACTCTCACTACAATGCTCTTCAAGTGCAGTTTCAGAGGCAGTTGTCGAGCGGCCTGCAGGCGCTTGTCTCGTATAACCTCTCAAAGACAAGCGATCTCGGCTCCAGCGATGTCAGCAAGGTTTTCGCTGCCAGTATCGATCAGGTAGTGCCGCCGCCTCTTTCGCCTGGGGACTTCGACATCAGGAACACCTTTTCCGGCGCGGTCTCCTATGAGATTCCGCCGCCGCAGTGGGGAGTTATCAGCACCGCGATTCTGAAAGGGTGGGCCGTGGATGGCTTGTTGCGCATAACCTCGCAGCCGCCGATCAACGTAACCGTTACGGCACCTTCCCCCCAGCTGGGCTATGAGGAAACCCAGGCTGAGATCGTACCCCAACAGCCATACTGGATTCACGATTCGACCCAACCCAATGGCAGGGCGCTGAATCCGGCCGCCTTCACGCTACCAGCAGGCGGAGCGACGGGAAACTTTCCGCGTAACAGTCTTCGCAGCGGATACTCCATCGACCAGACCGATTTTGCCTTACGGCGGCGGTTCAATCTGACCGAGCGCGTGAAGCTTGATCTTCGCGCGGAATACTTCAATATCTTCAATCACCCGATGTTCGGCGCCCCAGGGAGCATGGCTGTGCCATATACCAATTGGGGAAACGGTCCCACTGCGATTCATGGTTTTGGCCAGGTGACTCCGGGTTACACCACCAACTTCGCCATGGGCCAGGGTGGGGCTGGGCAGAACCCTTTGTATTCAGTGGGCGGCCCACGCTCGGGACAGCTGACGGTCAAGATTACTTTCTAACTCTGTCGCCGCGCCGCTGCGGCTCGGAAAATGAAAAGCCTCGAACCTATCCGGGAAAGCTCGCGCTGAGTCGGTGCAACAATTTTCACAATTCGATGGGAATAACCGAGCTCCTCTCGTGTACACACCAATGTAATCCGCTGGCATTTCCTTTTCAGAACATAGCGTCAATACGGGATGGTCATCTCGGCCATGGTCGAATGACTAAACTCCCGTTCGAGTTGCACAACCTGCAAAGCACGACGGAGAAGAGACTTGGCTCAAAACGGCAATTTGGCTACATGGCAAGAAACTTGCCGGCAGCCTCGCGGCATAAGGTCGGTCGGAGAGGATATCTCTCCTGCCGAAGCAATTCGTTGGCAGCTAAGAGAATCGGAAATGGCGCGGATGGAACTGAGTCGCCGCCTCATCAACGCTCAGGAGGCCGACCGAACTCGACTGTCGCGAGAGCTCCACGATGATATCGGACAGTCTCTTGCGATACTTAAAGTCCAAATGCTTCGCTGCGTCCAGCTGGAGTCTGACCATCCCGGAATCGTGGCTGCAAACCTAAACGAACTCGCTGGCAGTCTGGACGCGATTATTCATAAGGTAGGCCGCCTTTCGCACGATCTGCACTCGTCGGCATTGGAGTTCCTGGGTTTGGTCGCCGCGGTCAAGAGCCATTGCATGGAGTGCTCAGAGCGGTTAGGCGTCCCCATACAGTGTTGCTGTCAGGGAGTGGAAAAGGATCTGGATAACACCGTCGCACTCGCTTTTTTCCGGATTGTGCAGGAGGGAATCCACAATGCGATCAAGCACAGCCGCGCTACCAGCATACTGGTGAGAATCATTGGCAGGAATCGAGATCTGAGTCTGGAAATCTCCGATAACGGCGTGGGCTTTGACGTCGAAGCCGAAAGATCAAGGACAGGACTAGGTCTGATTAGCATGCGCGAGAGGGCATGTCTGATTGGCGGCCAGTGCAGATTCTTCTCCAGTCCTGGCCGCGGAACGCGTATCGTCGTGCGCGCGCCGATGGCTCCAACAAAGCCCGACACTCTCGCCGAGATCGGCATCTGCTGATCGTTCTGTGCCGGCTCCGACCGTCTGATCGATCAACTTAATCGCGCCAGATTTTTTTCTAACTCAGTTGGGAACAACCGGGGCGAGCCGCTGTATACGGGCATGTGATCTTCTTAGGATTTTATTTATCGCTCTCCACTAGCACGTGGCTCTCTGAGAGCGTCCTGAGGCAAAACTGAATCGGCCGAGACCCTCGGCGCAAGGTGGGGACACGGAGTTTTGCGGATCCCCGACGGATGTCCAACTGTCTCTCGCGATAGCTATTGAGATCAGCTGTTTCTCACGTCCTCGTTCAAGATGGTTGAACTGTATCTCATGGCACAGTTTGGCAGATAGTCAATCAACTCGTCCGGTTGGATCGGACTCAACAAATATGCGGCGAGGAAATCGAGCCTGCATATGGAGAGAATTCCATGAACTTCGTCATCAAGCATTCGAAGTGGTTGGTGTTTCAGTTCTTTTGCGCGGCATTGCTGGTAAGCCTCGTACACGCGTCCACCCCCGGCCAGCAGTTCACGGCCGGCAAGAAGGCCAAGGTTACAGGCACGATCGTCTCCCGCAGCGGGGACCTGATCGTCATCACGGTCAAGAAGCAGGGAACATCCGCCGCCATCAACCTCACCGACGACACCAAATTTGATCGCGAACGAGCTTTCCGGCTCCGTCCGGCGAGCATGGATGCGAGTGCAATGCTTCCTGGCCTGACCATTTCGGTCGAAGGAGTCGGAAATGCAAAAGGCCAACTCGATGCCAACATCATCAAGTTCGATCCGAATGTATTCAACATAGAAATAGCCGAGGAACAGCAGATTCAGGCCAACAAGTCCGCGGCGAGCAATGCGCAATCAACTGCAAATCAAGGCGTCGCCGCAGCTGGCGCGGCCCAGTCTTCGGCGAACCAGGCGCAGTCTTCCGCCTATCAGGCCCAGGGTACAGCCAACGCCGCAGGTCAGGTTGCCACGGCCGCCGCTGCGGGCGCGATGGTGAACGCCAGTGATATCCAGATGGTGAATCAGCGGGTTTCGGACCTTGGCGATTACAGCACTGTGGTCGAAGCCGCGCTCTTTTTTAACACCGGACAATCTGTGCTGTCGGATGACGACAAGAAAGCGCTCGACAAACTCGCCAGCGACGCGATGTCCACCGAAAACTACATGATTGAGATCGCGGGCTACGCCTCCAGCACCGGAACCAAAGCGCTGAATCAGCAACTCAGCGACGCGCGGGCGACCGCCGTTGCGCAATATCTGCGTAACCAGGCCAACGTTCCGATGAGGCGCATCCTGGCCCCAGCGGGCTATGGCGCAACTCATGCAGCCGCAACCAACACCGATGCTCAGGGCCGGGACGTCAACCAGCGTGTGGACGTAAAGGTTCTTGTCAATAAGGGCCTTAGCCAGGGTGTCTAAACCGGACAGACTGTCCGACGGCGCATTCCTACAAGGGATCAAGGGAGTTTTTGCCTGTTTTGCAGAAGGTTTTTCTCCCCGCCGTCGGCGCGTCTGGCCGCGCAAAAACCTTCAGCGTGGCAAAGTTGATGACTGAATTTAATCCTGATAGCACTCGGCAGTTCTGAAGTAGAAGGCAAATAAAAACAAACACTGTCTTAGAGGAGGACTTCATGCTTATCCGTCCCAATCGTCTCCGCACCTTTTTCGCCGCTCTCGTCGCCTTGACCATTACCGTTGGCCTTTCAAACGCACGAGCTCAGGACGACGTCTTCCACATCGTCAAAGGGGTTGTGAAGAGTGTGGACAAGGACACGAAGACGATGGTCGTGAAAACGGCCGATGGCACCGAACACACCATCAAGTACACCGACACCACAGTCGTAAAGGGATCCAAAGACGTCGCCAAAGGCACCGAGACCGCCAGTGTGGATACCTATCTCGCTGCGAAGACTGGTACGCAAGTCACGGTGAAGTACACAGAAAAGGGTGGAGAGAAGACGGCGGTTGGCATAAAGGCCGCGAGCAAAGCTACCGCCAAGGCGGTCGCGCAATAGACTAACTTCGCCTTATTGCTGAGGGACTTTGATTGTGTTGATACGCCGTGAACGCTCCACAGCTAAATATTTTTGCGTTCAGCGACACTCCATGTGCACGGGCGCGATTCAAATTTGCGCGTTGAACCGACGGCTAGTTTGCAACACTCAGCTTCGAAGGATTTGCGGAGGGCGCCGGGTGTTCATCGAGAGCCGTGAGTGCACCAAGAAAGTTGTTCTTCCGAAAGCGACGGATTTTCGGCGCTGCTCATTCGTTCGCAGCCATTCTACCCTGAAAACCCTGCTCCTCTGTCTGATTGCCTGTGAAGTCCTATTTGGCGCGCTGGGCGGTTTAGCCGCAGCACAGGATGCTCCAAGCGCCAATACCACCGAGGTGGCCGAAGTGCCCAGCCCCCAGCAGCAGAGTGGTGGAGCCGGCAAGCCCACGGCCGTCGCGCAAGCCCAGGCACTGCACACCGGGAAAACGAAGAAGCACTTTCCCGGTCGCGGCGCGATTGTCGCCGCTCCTCTTCCGATCGTGAGCCCGGCGATCGGCAGCGGGATCATCCCCGTTCTTGGCTACATCTTCCCTATCAGTGAGAAGGATAAGGTGTCTCCTCCCTCAGTAATTGGGGCAGCCGGTTTGATTACCGACGACGGGAGCCGGGGCTTCGGACTGTATGGGGACCTGTATTTCAAGGAGGACAAGTACGAGACCACAGCCCTCTATGGCCACGGAAACATTGACTACAACCTATACGGAATTGGAATCGCCGCTGGCGACGCTGGGCTGAAGTTGCCGCTGAGTCAAACGGGGCAGGTCTTTCGCGCGGAATTCCTACGGGTCGTCAAATGGAAGATCTTCGTGGGAGGCCGATTCTGGACTGGAGACTCGCTCGTGGTGGTGAAGCCTACCACCGACACCCAACTACCTCCGGTTCCACCCGATGTCGGGCTTAACACTACGTTGCGCGCCTTGGGAATGCGAGCGATCCGCGACACTCGGCCGAACCAGTTCTATCCCACTGCTGGAATGAAGGCCGAGTTCACGGCCGACGTCTTCGCGAAGGACCTGGGCAGCAAGTATTCCTTTCAGTCTTACCGGTTCACCTTCAACAAATACACAACGATCGCGAAGAATCAGGTGCTGGCTTACAACCTGTTCGGCTGCTTCACCGGTGGTGAGCCGCCCTTTTATGGCAATTGCGTCTATGGCGTCAACAATGAACTTCGCGGCTACGTAGCGGGACAATACCTCGACCGGCACATGTTCGCCACCCAACTGGAGTATCGTCTTGTGTTGCCCAAGAAGTTCGGGCTGGCGGCGTTCACGGGTGTGGGCGAAGTAGTGCCGGGCGCGAGTCAATTTTTCAGGGTCGATAACTTTCTACCTGACGTGGGCGGAGGCCCGAGATACGAGCTCAGCAAGAAGTATCATGTCAATCTTCGCGTAGACTTTGCCCGGGGCAAGAATAGCTGGACTTGGGCTGTAGGGGTTGGTGAAGCATTTTGATCGAGAACCGTTCTAAAGCCACAAAGACAGAACCTGCTCGTGCTGCTCGCGTCAACCCTCATATCAAACTAGAGGCAGACCCTCACCTTGACCACGCTAATCTGTTGGCGGAGCCCAGGTCGTGAGGGTTCGAAAGAGATGCTAACTAATCCTTTAGCCAAAGACCGCAGGCTCTTGGCCATCCGCAAGGGCCGCGTCCTGATTGCGCAAACGTGGGAATCGCAACTGAACCTTTCGCTGTTTCTGGGTTTGCTGGTTTTCATCGTCTTCTTATTGCCTGTGATAGGTCTAGAGCGTCCATATGGGCGATTATTGCGTGACCTGATATTCTCCGTCGTCCTCATCTCTGGTGTGGCAATCGCTTGGGGACAGCGCCGTCTTTTTGTTCTTGGTTCATGCATTGCATCGATCGCTCTAGGCGTACGATGGGCAGCATGGTGGATCAGAACCGACGAATTTACCCTTTGGCGTGAAGTCGCCACCCTTGTCAGTGTGGCCCTCATTTGTTGGGTGCTCCTCTCTCAGATATTCCGCACCGGGCGTGTGACTTCGGCGCGGGTGCAGGGAGGAGTGGCGGTCTATCTGCTGCTAGGCGTGGCGTGGGCGCACTGTTATCAAATTGCCAATCGCTTGACGCCTGGCTCCTTCCAAAGCTCGGTCGGCAGAAACTTCTCCGTCGTTGAATGGTTTTACTACAGCTTTGCAACCCTGACTACCTTGGGGTATGGCGACATAGTGCCGATCAAGCCGGTGTCCCGAAGTCTCGCAATCGGAGAGGCATTGACCGGTCAGCTGTATCTTACAGTTCTCATTGCCCGGCTTGTGGCCCTGGAAGTGATGTCATGGCAGCCAGACTCGAACGATAGACCGGACGAATAGGTTGTCCCCATCGAGAACGGGAGATGTTCCGTGGAAGTCTTCCGCATGGTTGTATGTTGTATATCGCAAACCCGTCCGCCTTTGGTCCACCTTTGCAGGCGATTGATACCTAACGAGAACGAACGACAGTGAAATAAAACCTCTTCCCGTACGAGCTAAGCCGTTGAGCTAACTCGTTCTCGTTAAAATACTTGGAGGCGCGGGTGGGAATCGAACCCACGTTTAGGGGTTTTGCAGACCCTGAATAAACTGCTATTAACCCTTTTCGTTTCATCATCCGTTCATTTGCGTCGCCTGTTTCCGTCCGCTTTTAGTCCGCCTTTGGTTCACAGGGGGTATCGAACTCCGACCGTTTCCAGATGTTGGTGCAAACCCTGTTTATCAAACTGGAGTGACCCCCTAATTTTGAGCGCGCTGCCGCTTGTACACGATGAGGCGTTCGATGGGCGAACGGGCATCCGAACTGATGTTCGGGTTATTGCGGCCACTAACCGCGACTTGGAGGCCGCCATCGCGGCAGGCATCGGGCCGGGATCCGACAGTGATCCTGCTGACCGAGATCATCGGCCTGCAGATGTTCCTCACCAACGCGCTCGCGCTACTCTTGCAGGGCGCGAGAATGAGCGCCGAACAATACCAGGACCTGATGCGGCACGTAAAAGCGAACAAGCACAAAGCCGCCCAGGAAGTGCTGATACAGAAGAAGGAGTAATGACCATGCCGGAAACAACATGGGGTAGAAAAGAAACCATCAGCTGGCCGC
>Ga0210390_10000866_pt1 | contig 30678 bp, 28 predicted proteins | sample IncBWH11OmetaG_FD_161050 | JGI IMG/M metagenome (GOLD analysis project Ga0210390, IMG submission 161050) | Forest soil microbial communities from Barre Woods Harvard Forest LTER site, Petersham, Massachusetts, United States - Inc-BW-H-11-O ...
TTTGAAGAATTTATCAGCCTACACGTTGAATAATTTATCAGCCGACACGTTGAATAATTTATCAGCCTACACGTTGAATAATTTATCAGCCGACACGTTGAATAATTTATCAGCCTACACGTTGAAGAATTTATCAGCCGACACGTTGAAGAAGATACAAGATTTATGGGATGCAGTCCCTTTATTAGATAACCCATATACTAATCTTATAAATGATATTAAGGCAAAAAAGAGAGTTCATAATCAATCTGATTTCGGGCCGAAATATGACCCTAAAGAAAATTTATGTGGTACTCAAATGTGTACTGCTGGACATTTGGTAAATATGGGTGGTACAATGGGTTATGATTTAATGAAGCAATATGGATGGGCAAAAGCTGCATCACTGATTCATGTCAAAACCCATCCCGATATGCCAACGCAAAATTTCGGTTCGATTAGTCAATCAAATGCTATTGCATATATAGAATTAGCTGCATCCTTTGAACAACGTGATAATAAAGAATTAAATTTCGCTGATTGGCTAAAATTAGAAATAGAAACTAAATCCGAAGATTAAAACCTAATTACCATGCAAACAAACACCACTCTTTTAGATAACTTAATAGACGTACTAAATCCAAATAGTGAAGAACATAATAAGGTACATGACTTAGTAGCTATATGGATTACTGACCCTGTTTTGATTACGCCTTCGGGCAAAAAAGCAAGATGGACAATAGGAGATAAATGTCGTATCGAAGATGGCGAAATGGTGGATTTCAAAAATCACAATCAAGCCACGCATATTATTTCATCATGTAAAGGTAACGTCAATAACTCTGTACTACTATTCATAGTAGTTAATATTGAAACTAAGGTATTAAGCGAACTTAAAATTAAATAGATATGAAAGACGAAAAAGTATTTAGTCGAAAAGATATAATGAAAAAATTGCAGGGTATTGACCCGTCTATAAAAAACAAAAAATTAACTAACCCTTTTATATATCAAGATATAAAAAATTGGTATAATCAATTGAAAGCTGAAATCGAATTTATTAAATTAAAAACTAAACACAATGAACAACAACAAAGAAGAAGTACTGCATACTAAAGGTGAGTTTTATTTAGCTACTAAAGTAGGGTCTGATTTACAATTAAGGATTCTTGTAGATAATGATAAGGGAATAAGATGGCACATTGCAGATTGTTTTTCCTTCGCATCAAATATTCCAGATGAAGAAGCGCAGGCAAACGCAGTCTTTATAGTTAAAGCAGTTAATTCACATGAATTATTGAAAGATGTTTTGCAAATGATTATTGATAAAAGAAATAATCATGGATGGGATGCAGAATGTTGTGCATTATTAGCCGAAGCCGTACTTAAAAAAATTGAAAGCAAATGATACTAAACCTTGAAGATATAGACCTTCCCGATTACGGGTATAATGAAATACTAAAAATATTATAATGGCTCATCTTAATTACACTACATTGGTTGATTGGGTTAATGAAGAATTTAAACGTTTAGAAATAACCCATGTAGTTGCTTATAAAGCTGAAAGGACTTATTTTACTACTGACCAATATGAAGGTGGTGCATGTAGAATGAGAATTTATTTTAAATCCGTAAGCGATACTAACACAAGTGGAATTAGTCATTACTTTATGTGTTTTTACCCACTCAAACATATTAATGAATGTATTAAAGAAGGGTATAAAATGTATTTAAATTTTTCATTTCGGTCTAATCGTAAATACTTAAACGAATTAGAAATACAACTAAAAAAATAACTTTATGAAAACATTTAACCAAACACCCTACCTATTTACTATTTTTATACTTGCTATTATTAGCGGAGTTTTGATAGGTATATTATTGCAAAATCATTATCAATTTATAAAATAAACAATATGAATAATACAACCTTACATTTAATGTGCGATTGCTATTTATTAACGGTATTAATTATAGCTTTTATTTTAGTTTGCTATAGTTTAAAGTACTTCATTATGTGTATGATTTTAACTTTAATATATGGTACGGTAATGGGTATGTTTATTTGTTACTGCCTCTATACTCAAAATACTTTGGTGCATTTTTTTAACACTTAAAAACAAAACAAACATGAAAAAACAACTCAAAAACTGGAATCCTGACGAAGATGAAACTTCTTTTGGACTGGATGACGATGATTAAATTTAATAAATAACCAAAACTTAACGCTCACATTGTGGGCGTTTTTTATTACCTTAGTATTATGATACTAAATATCATTTACATATTGGCTCTAATTAAAATTATTAGGGATAACTATTTAATCAAAAAAAACATTAAACAAATGGCAGTACAAGATTCACAAATTGCGGCTATCGTTGCTTCATTGAACACCTCTTTGGCAACTTTACAAAATGACTTACCAGCGTTAACAGGCGGCGTTACAGCAGCTACATTAACCAGCTTACAAATCTTCGCAACTAATTTTGAACAATTAGTAAGCACTTTGGATGCAGAAGCTAATCCTCCTGCACCAGTAGCTACGGAACAAGCCCCTGCGTAACCACAAGCCTACGATTAACCAAAGCTAAATTAAGAAGCCCTGATATGAAAATATCGGGGCTTACGTTTTTGTTCCAAATCAACCTGACCATTAAAACTATCTTTAAGGTGCAAAAGTGAAAGCGTTTACCCTTCGCATCCATCCGTTACGGAATTTCTCTTGTTCAGGATGGTTTAAAATTAACTGATTGATAAAACTTATTTTTGCATTGACTAATTGAGCATGAAATTCTTGTTGATTTTGGTCATTTACAGCCGCTACAGTCGCATTTCCAACTATGCCGTCATCTATCAACCCTAATAACCGTTGTGGTATCTTAATGCCTTGCATACCACTTCCCCATAGAAATTCTACACAACATTCTGCCACCGATTGATTTTCTAATAAATCACCTTGCCATTTATCCCAAAAATCTGCTTTTAATATTGCTAACCATTCTGTATAAGACAAGTTCTTTAAATCATCTACAGTTGGTGTAGGTAATTGCATTTGTCTGCGATAACCAATAAAAGTATTTAATGTAATACCACAATTTGTTGCGCCTCCTAAATCATTCGGCGTTTCTGTAAAATTACCTAACTTCCCCTCCCACGTTGGAAGTTTAGCTGCATATATATTAAGGTCTGCCATTTTTATAGTTTACTTTTAATTGCCAAATACCCTCCTACACCTAATCCTAAAGCAGCAATAATTAATAGCCAAAAATACTTATTCTTATCGCTTGTAGCATCGGATAATTGGGTGGTTAATGATGTTATTTGTTTTAGTTGTGAAGCGTTTGCAGACATTAAATTAAATACAAGTGCGCTATCTGCATATATGTATGATGTATCGTGTATTACAAAAGTGGAATCATCCTCGAAAGGGTTGCAATCATTTACTATTGAGTTTTTAATTGCTTGCTTTAAGGAATCAATATCAGGCACGGAATCCAATAATATATTTAAAGTTTGATTTGTTGTAAATAAGCTATCAATTGTTTTCTGTAATTCCTTTGATTGCATTGTATCCTTCTTTGTTACTACTGTAATAACTGGAATGGATTGCTTTACTGTAATTGTTTGAGGTGGGAATGTAGCTATACACCTACCCGATAAATTGCTGCTGTCTTGTGTTGTTTCGGGTGGACGTTTCTGTGGGGCTAATTGTTTATACGGGTCGCAACTAGTCAATAAACTTAAACAAAATATTATCAATAAGGCAATAGCTAATAAAAATACCCAATTCCATTTTTTAGGTGGTTTATTTGAATCAGTGTAGTAACACGCCATTTGCAGTTAGTTTAGGAATACAAAATAACAACTATTACTCATATTTACAAATTAAAAATAGAGCTACAGGAAACAACGCCCGTAGCTCTGACCAATTCAACCTTAAAAATACACATGAAAACTATCTTATGGCTTCTTACTAAAGAATGAAATCCAGCCAAACAATAATTGAAAAACCCCATTTGATTTTACCGCAGGAATCATAGATAATATTTCCGACAGTAAAAACAACCCCATAAATGCAGGCGCAACCCATGTATATTTTCCTTCTGCTGCATTTACTATTGGAGTAAGAATAGGAATATAAGTACTATCTACTTGAGCAAATACACATGCTACTGATAGCAACATGATTGTAATTAAAAAAAGTCTCTTTCTCATTTTATTTATGTTTTGGTTAATAAATTATTTCTTAACAATTTCAGAAGCAAGTTCACGTATCTTATCAAACTTCAAGGTGAACCACCATATTATTTTCTCACCGAATAAAGTACACGAAGGTACAACTATCCCTATCTTATCTTCATGCCCCCATACTACACAAGCCTTCATGCTCATATACCCAACAAAGATACTGATGCCTGTAACACCAATCCATTGTAACCAGCTTCTCTTTTTCTTTAAATACAAATCGTATGATATTTTACCGACTACACCAGCAAACAAAGAAAATGCCCATGTAGATATTTTAGATATAGCCTGATATAGTTCGTTGTTTACTTCTTTGCCCATTGCTATTGATTATTTTCTCCATCGTGCCGTGCTTACTAAATAAACTATTACAACAAGCAAGTAAACATAAGCATTTACTTCTGTCTTTGTCCCATCAAAAAAGAACTCTACTATCAAATCATTCCCTGCTAATAAAAAGAAACATAACGCAATTTTAAAGGCATTGAACCCTTTTGCAAATATTATGTCTTTAAACTCCCCGTATTTTTCTTTATAAACACAATAAACAGTTATCAAAAACCATCCCAAAGAATGTGCTTTGTAATAAATAGCAGGGTCATTGAATACTGTCCAAAGGTTGTCCCCTATTATTAAAACTACAATAGTAAGCAGTAACAACCATTTACTGTATTTCATCTAACTTCCTCCCCCCGGTGGTTGTGAAGGATGAGGGCCTACTAAATCATCTGTTTTTACTTTTGGTTTAGCTGTTGGTTTTGGCTTTGTTGACTTAGTGCTTTTTTTACTCATGATGTCGTGTTTTTATAATGAATAGATAATAACAATAAAATTAATAATAAAATACTTATTACTACGCATATAATATTGGTTTTATTTATTGTCAATATCCTTTTGCTATTATATGTAATGTAATAGAACCTACCGTTGCAAAAGATGTAGCCGCACCCAAAGGCAAAACGGTACTTAATAATGTTACAACTGCGCTATTCCCATTAACTATATTAAATGATACACCTGTGCTACTAACTGCTCTTATTGATACATTGGGTACTGCCCCTGCACTTGTAGTATAATATTGAGGGATACATTCAACCTCTGGTGTTTGAGTAAACCCAATATAAGAAAAATTAACAGAATCACCTTGTGCAGTATTTGGAGTTACAATAGTATCTAACTCTCTATGTATTAATCCACTTGTACTATAATTACCAAAATACAATGTTTTATTTTGATTTTTTAATGTCAATATAGCTGTGCCTGTACTTGTTATAGGATTATTACCCGTTATATTTAAATCTGTGGAACTATCTTTAACTGATGTAACACGGGGTATTGCATTTGTTGAATCGCTATTCATACATTTACTCCATCCATTGTTATAATAATGGATTAAATTATCGCAATAACAGTAAATAGTCAATCCATTTACAGGGTTAGTTACATCGGATAAATTTTGACAGGTAGCCATTTGATTACCTTGATTAACTGCTGTGCCTCCATTTGTTACCTGTGTTATACCAATACTACGTGGTAATAAAGTAAACAGGATTAATATTAAGAATGTTAATGTTTTCATTATATAAATTTTTTAATACCCACGCCATGCTTGTATCTGATTATTTACTTGCGATATTAATTGTGCTGTTGCATTATTTTCTATTGTGGTACAAAGTGTATTCAGGTAATTATTATTAGCCCTTAATGTTACTAACGCTGTTTTGAAAGTAGATGCTGCTCCTGTATATGCAGGAGTATTGTAAGCAATCCTATACATATCTGCAATAGTAGCTGTACTAATTGCACCTGCTGTAATGCTTGTATTGTAAGTGATATTGGATGTAGTTTCAATAGTTACCAATACACGCATAGCAGGATTTATCTTTGAACTGTCGGCAGATGTACTGTAGCTTCCCATAGTTAAAGCATAAATATATGCAGGCAATACCAATCCACTTACATGTAATGAATCCTGTGCAGGTGCTTTTAAAATGGATAAGGCAATTAGGATTGTTAAGGTTATTTTTTTCATCGTTTTTGTTTTAATATCTTTTTTCATTCCCCTGCCTCCGTATGTATCTGTCATCCTATGACATGGAATACATAGTGTTCTACCGTTGTTAATATCATATCTTGATTCAGGGTGCGTTGCCCACGCTAAAATATGGTCAGCTTGTATTTTACATCCTCTTTTGCCACAGAATTGACAAGTGTAATTATCTCTTTCAAAAACCATTTTCCTCCAATTGATATATTCAACTTGCCCCATTAGTTGCATTCTTTCATTTCTACCCCCTTTCCAGCAAGGGTTTTTATCCCCCCTTAAATGCAGTTTTGGTATTCCTTTTAAAGGAGATACTCTTCCTTTCATTTTTTCTACAAATTTTTTTATCTGCTCGGGGGATATTATTTTACCTTTTTGAGATTCAGAAATTTTTCTTTTCCATTCATCTGTTCTTATTGCAATTTTTGATGCGCATGGTCTACAAACCTTGCTTTCATTTCTTATTTTAGGTTTATTACAAATATCACAAATTAAAAATGACTTCATTTTTATTAACCCTTGCTCTATTTTTATCTGCCTTATTTTACTCCTATTGCTGATGTACTCTTTTATCTTTTCAGGAGAATGTTTTTTGTTTATGGCGAGCATACCTTCTCTTTTTATTTGGATATAAGCATCTGTTTTCCTATATGCCTTATCACAAACAGAACATCTCTGTCTGCCACATTTTATTTTTATATTGCAATCTTTACATATTGACATAATTTATTTATTTTTAATAACCTCCAATATGGTACGTCCAACTGTAGAGCAAACTTCCTGTGATATTGGTAGTCCCTGAATTTAGCACCGTAGTTGTCCCTGTACCTGTAACATAAACCATTGACGCACCACTTAACAAGGCTGCATTTGCATTGTTTGGTGTTAACGTCATGGTAGCAGAAGTTGGATAAGATTGGCTACCGCCTAATGTAATAGTAGCAATCACCGCACTTGCTGTTGGAAGTGTTCCTGATGTTACTGTTATTATACCGTCTGTATTATTTCCAGTAACAGAAACAGAACTACCCGTACCACTTCCTGCTCCAGCTGCTATTGTAGGATTAACACCACCTATTTGTTCAGGCAACCAACTTGTGCCACTGTACCTATAATTTTGCCCTATTGTAGTATTATATACCATTAAACCCGTTGCAGGAGACGAAATAGCGTTCATTTGGGTAGTAGTCAGCTTAGGCAATAATACACCTTTTGTAGTTATATTGCTTAAATCCAATTCTGCACTGCTGTTTATGGAAGCTGGGTTTATGCCAAAAGCCATTGCGCCGAGAAAACTATTGACAGCCGTAGTAGTTTGATATATTCCACCATTGACTGATACAATCGACCCAGTTGCTGCTTCAATAGTATTCGTAGCTAATATCGTTGCGGGAGGTAACGTGAGTAAAAAAGCATTCCCTGACTGTGTAGTTAAATCGATTGCGGTGGCGTATTGTGTCCCTGTCCATCCTTGGGTAATAAGATGAGATGCACCATTCATATTGGCACTGTTTAATGAACTATCCCCTATCTTCCATGATGTAATATTTGATGTCCCACTTGTCGTATTCCAATAATGCCCTTGGAAATATTCGAATAAACTTGATTGTGATACCGATGATGTAGCTGCGGTGTTGTTACGAAGCAATAACCCTTTGCTTGAATCGGGAATAGCTGCGCCCAAACCATCATTTTCAAGTTGCAATAAAGCTGTAGGGATGGATGTATTGATACCAAAATGCCCCAAGCTATCTATCTCTGCCCTTTGGACATTATTTGTCCAAAAACCTAAATGACCTAAAAGGGAATCTGTACCTAAATTTAATGTGTTACTTGAAGAATACAAATACCCATTACCTGCGCCTCCAAAAGTTGTTCCAGTATATCCACTGCCGTTGATGCCCATATCCAAGTAATTAAACGTTTCGCTGCCATTGTTTTCAGTGGCTACTATATCGGATGAGGCGGCTGTTCCGCTTGATTGGTTCTGTATATTTAGTTGGAAATAATTATTGATGCTCCCTGTTGCATGGATAGCATTTACGCTTGTTGTCGTACCTGCCGCAACCAAAAGTTTTTCAGGATTAGTTGCATCAAATGTATTAGTGCCAATGGCTAATTTATGGTTTGTGCTGTCATAGAAAAAATTGGCATTGTCTTGTGATATAGCGGCTGCCCCCCTAAATAATACAGAGCCGCTTGTAAATGCAGTATTCGATTGACCCGTAGTAGATGTAAGGTATCCATTAGGATTTGATGTGCGAGGGTAAAGTGAATTAACGGTATCGCTCAATAATGCCAATACCCCGCTTTTGTTTTCAAATGAATCTATTATTGCACTATTAGCAGAAATATTGTTTGTTGAAAAAGAAACTGTCTTACCTAAAGAAGTCCTGTAACTCCATCTTCCTGAACTATCAAACATATTTACTCCGGATGGTGGAGTAGGTGTTAGTGTTGTTTCGTTTGGAAGGTTTATATATGAAGCACTATCGCCAGTTGCTGAAAAGTAATTTGGAATATTCAAAGCACTTCCTGTTAAGGTAGCTAACCCGCCACGATTATTTGTAGACAATGTCAATACTCCTTGTTTGCCATTTATTAAATTACGTAAAACATTCGCCGTATCAAGTCCCGCAAACACTGTTTGTAACTTAGTAGTATCAATAGTTAATGTCAATGTATTGCCCAATGCAACAACGCCGCTTCCACTGTAATTAACGCCAAAAGGACTACTTAATGTAATTGAACTATGCGATAAATCAATATTAGGTATTGATGAAATATAAGATGGTGTTGTACCGCTTAATTTTAAGTATCCCGTTCCGCTATATGTTGTGCCAGTTGATATTGTTATATTACCTCTCTCATCAGCATGATTACCATTAACAGATAATGCTAATACTCCATTTGCTTTGGGGATAGTATCACTTATTCCTGTGGAATCTGTTGGGACTAATGCATAGTCGCCTATTGTACCTAATATTGAAACTATACCGTTATCCAAAAACTGAAAATTACTAACGGCAGAAATTACTTGAAATTCCCCTGTATTATTTTTTAAAGTATAAGAACTAGGTGCTCCTGAAAGTACTATGCTGTTAGTAGTAGTATTGCCTATATCAGTTACCGATTGTAAATTTTGTGAACCACTACTAATAGTCTGCCATGTTACACTACCCGCACCGTCTGTTGTTAATACTTGACCTGTACTTCCATCAGATAAAGGGAAATGATAATTATTAAATTGGATTGCACCGGCTGTAGTAAATGTTACCCCATTGGCACTATTGAAATTTATGCTACCAGCTCCTGTTGTAGTCGCATTTATCCCTCCATCTACTGTTGCTAATGAGATACTTCCCGAATTATTTGCAGCAATAGCTATCCCGCCAAATGGGGATGTAAGGGATATTTCACCACCGCTTGTACCTGATGTAAGGCTGACTACATCTGCCGATGTTACATTTACTTCTTGTGCATTTAATGTAAAATCATTTATACTATCTAATGTTAAACTATGGTTGGTAGAATTAATATAGTTGTCTTGATTAAGTATATTGTTATTATTTATTACGTTTTGAAGACCCAATGAACTTGTAGGTGCAGACCATGTGGGAGGGGATGTACTTCCATTACTCGTTAGCACATATCCCGATGTACCAAAATCCCCATTTACCTGCCATCCTTTTACTGAATTAAATGAAATGCCTGTATTGTCAAAGTATATTTCATTATGGTTGACACCATCCAATAAATCAATAAATTGGCTATCTATTTCTAAGGTATTATTACCTGTTAATGAACTTACGTAACTTTCATAATGTCCTAATCCTTGTATATCTAAATGCTTTCCATTACCATTAACAGTTCTATCACTTAGTATTGTACCATTGCCATTATAAATTGTCGTGACTGGATTACTCCCCCCTGTTGATGCTTGTTTTATCCATTTACCAAACCATATATATTCAGACGAATCGGATTTTGAAAATATTTGAGAACCTATATATTTTGCAGGATAACCCATAATATTTGCTGCATTTGTATCTACATAAGTAGGAGGTACAAAAGTTTGTCTAACAAATAGACCTCCCGTATCCCTTACAGTTGTATTTATACTACCTAAATTAGTGTATGGTAATGGATATGTTTGCCCATAGGATTTACCTATAAGAAATAATAAAATAAATATCGTAATTAATTTTCTCATTTTATGCTGGTGTTATTGTCATTCCTTCCCCTTCTGTTGCATTACCATAAATAAAAAGTACTGCTGTTATAGGATTCCAAAGGAAGTATTGATTGTTATGGTCAACTACTTGTGTTTGCGTAATACCACCTCTTGAAAATACAATATTCCATCCCTTAAACTGTGTTAATGTAACTGTATTGCCTCCTGTTGGTATAGGTGTAGTATCACTTACATTAAAGTATAATGGTAATGGTCTTTGAGATGGTGTAATTGGTGAAATAGAACCCCCGCCACCTGCGTTTAATATTTCTATTGCCTTTTGACTATATGGAGCGCATAAAGCATACAGGTAAGCTGATGTTGTATATAATGTAGGGTCTGATGGATTTGAAATGTAATCATCTTCAATGCTCTTACGAATTACATATAATTTTCTTCCTAATTTTAAATCTTCCCCGCCGCCCCATAATCCATTTTTCAACACTTCACTTACGGCGATGTATTGAGATATTTTAGCAATGTTTATTATCTGTTGTATGCTATAAACTGCCATTATGAATTAATATTAAAATATTGCCGTTTATTTAGTATCAATTCATTCTCTGCGTTATAACATAATTGTGCATTAAAAGTGTCGCTTGCGAATGATATTGCTTGATTACCTGAATCTATAAATAATCTTATTAAACTTTTATTTTCAAACCAACTATTATCATTAATTAACGCTGGATTACCTGCCATTTTTTGAGTAGTATAATAATCAAATGTTTCTCCTTTTAGTGTGTATCCTACTACCTGTACACTTACATATAAAACATTCCCATTTATATCTAACCATTGAACGGTAACTATGGCGGCTGTATCCGAAGTTAGTATATTTGAAAGTGTGATTGGATTTACATTTAAAGCCCATACATTAAACTGGGTACTTACTCCTGATGTAACTAAAAAAGAGCCGGACGATGTTTGTATATAAATCGCCCGACTAACTATATTTGTATCGCTACCAGTAGAAACATCCTTAAAATTGACGCTTGCTGGAACTCCTTGCGTTTGCGTTGTTAAAAAGGCTGCTACGAATGACATTTTATAATTTTAATTTAAAAAAATACTCATTATTGCAAATGCAACCAAACGAGGTCAAGGTTTACACCTATCTTTATTTCACAACCAATGAAAAATCTTTATGCTGTTGCTTCTTTTTCTTTGCCTGATACAATGGATTTTATCTTTTGATAAAGTGCTTTCTGTTTCACATCTCCGGCTTGGAAAATTTCAGCTAATAATTGTACCTCATTCTTCCCTACCTGTGGTTGCAATATAGCAAAAGATATATTATTTGTTGTCCATTTAAAACTGTAACCAGTAGGGTCAAAAATAATATGTCCTTTATTCATTGCCTGTTTAATTACAGCTTGATATTCTATATTTTTACTTTCAACCAATTCGTTAAAATATACAGGTTGAGTTTCGGCTAATTCTTCTATCTTATTCCTTAATACTAAGGGGTCTTGTGTGCTATCCCATTCTACATTATTACCTCCGCTCATTGCATCTGCAAATTCAACTACTTCCTTATCAGACATATTTACTGCAACATCTGATGCTTTATTTTTTGCTTTACGTAAGTCCCTTTGTTCTGTTGCAAGTGCAGATTCGTCTATCCTTGATACGATTGCTCTTTTATCTTTATCTGCAAATAATCCACCAGTTAATTTAGGATGCAATTCAAGATAAAAAGCATCTTCCCTATCCTCTGGTTTTTCCATATCCAAAACACGTACCCCTGCTTCTCTTTGTGCTATTCTTATTACTCTAAATCTGTCAGGCTCTCCATTTTCTTTTAGCGATTCAACTATACCAATTCTTTTTAATTTCTGCTTATCTTTTCTATCTTCTTCGTTGTCAATTATATTAAAAGTTACTGGGTCAAGTGTATATAAAAAAGGGAATATCCTTTGCCCTTTATTATCTGGATGAGGGTCAGGATTTGAAATTTCAAATTTGTACCTCACTTTTCTTCCGAATGAATCAATACGATTATTAATTTTTTCAATAAGTTTTGGCGATAAATCATTATATCGTCCTGCTTGTTGTAACATGGTTGTAAATTTTATTTGGTTGTAAAATAAGGGCAGAAGCAATGGCTTCTACCCTTTATTGTGAGTTATTAAACTACTCTGAATTTTTGGAATAACTGAACACCCAAACATTCCAAACCTTGTTCTGTGTACCAATCGGTATGCAGATTAGCAGTTGAGTTTGTTGGAATTTCAGCCAATGCACCTGTTCTCCATTCTTTCATTACACCATCAGATGAACCATTTGAACCGCTAAATGGTGAAGGTGTATAACGTATCTGCATACGTGGCGCACGACCTCCGCCTACTACCTCAATTTGGTCTTTAGGAACAAAATAAATTGAACCTGTAATATCTGGTGAAAGTGTACCGAAAATTTGAGGATGGTCTAAGATAGGTAAGTACACAAAATCAATTTCGCATCCACGATAACTGAAATGGTCAACTTCCATATCAACTTCTCTTCCATCAATATTCATCCTTACTGATGTAACACCTGCACTACCTAAGTTTTTCAAGAACACATCAATAATACCTTTTGCTTTAGAAGCGATGAAAGCCATTTGGTCTTTCGGCGCTTTATTTGCCAACCAGCTATCAACGATAGTGTTTAATTCATTGAATCCAAATGTACCTAATACGGCTGCTTGGTTTACGATACCATAAGTAGTGACATACCAATTCAAACCGCCTGTTGTTTGTACTGGATTACCTCCAATAGTTAAGAACGGATTTGAATCACCGTATGATGTGGATGACTGAACACCTGCAATCATTTGGGCAGAAATATCTGCGTTTAATTTTACTACTTTATAGATATGTTGAATAGGCAACATTCCGTAATCACCGCCCGGAGTAGTAATTTCTATTTTAGCTACTTTCTGAACGTCTGTAATTTCATCTACTTCACGGAAAATTTGTACTTTATTAAAGTACTTAGTAACACCGTATCTACGGTTAACTGGTGCGCCTGAACTTTCAGATTGAGCATTACCAGAGAATGTTACTAAATCCCCAACGGTAGCATACAATGGTGCAGCATTACCAGCAACGCTTACTACTGTAATTGTAGCTGTACCAGACCCCGGCGTTACTGCTGTAACTAAACCTTGCTGCCCTGCGTTATTTACGTTATTTGAACGGAATAAATCTGTAACTCTTGGGAATGTGCTACCTGTGCTTATTGTGAACTGAATCTGTGCAAGACCTGTTGAGGTTACTGCGCTGATAGTTCCTGTTTCATAAACATTGTTGTTTACGAAGTTATGATAGTTTGGTATCCCTGTTTCAATAGGTTTACGCCTGTCCACCAATTTCATTATGTCCGTCAAAGCCCTATCCCGACTTACATCGTATAGATTCGGGTCGATTTCCCTTTGGTCAAGAAAATCGATGGCGCTGACGAACGCCTTGTTCATTTGTCCTTGTGAAGATGCCATTTTATTATGATTGTAGAGTTAGTAATAATTTTTATTACAACCTTTAAGCATAATGTATTAACCTACGACTTTACCGCCTTTTGCCATTGCTTCTGCCAGTGTTTGTGGCTGTTTTTGCGATTTGGCAGAGTTGTCTCCGTCTTTAGGTTTTGCGTTGTCTATGGGTTCGATGGCAGCTTTGCCCCCAATGGCTTTGTAGTATTTAGAAATGTTACGAAGTAATCCCGGTAAATCTTTTGCGGCAGCACCCATGAACAATTGTTTTTCTACGTCTGGTATCATTATCTCTTTACCACTTGAATCTTTTTCGATGGTAAAGAAACTTTGCGCCCATTTATCGCTATCAAACAATATATCTGTAATGTCCGAAGGTTCAATTCCTAAATCCTTTGTTATATTAAGGACTAATTTATCATCTCCTTCGCCTACCGTTAAAATTCTTTTATCAAATAAATCCTTTGTTAATGGATTATCGGTTACACTCTTTTTATATACTTCAAAATCCTGCGCTCTCTGTTGTTCTGTATTATCTACAACAACTTCCTGCTTTGGTTCGATCGCTTTAGGTGTAAGATAGTTTTTTTGATTTTCTACAAAATTATCCCGATGCCTGTCGGCTTGTGCTTCTAATAACATTAAGCCTTCATTTTTTTCATCTTCATCTTCGGAATTAAGATTATATTTTTCAATAACCTCTTTTTTGTAGAGAGCATTTAATTGGGCTGCGTTTGCTTTTGGATAATCCTTTTGAAGCTGATGTCGCATCACATCTTCTGGGAGCATCTTGTTGTAATCCGTTGTCCATTCTTTTAAATACTCATTACCTTTTCCTTCTTTGATGTTTTTTATTAGTTGTGAGAAATACTGTTTTTTCTCATAACCTTTTAATTCATCTAAGATAGCTATCTCGTCATCGTCCATACCCATCGCTTTTAATACTGCTTTAGGTTGTACTGTTTTGAGAACATCTTCCAACGTAGGGGCTTTCGGTTGCTCTTGAGCTATTGGCTTTGCAGCTTCCTCTTGCGCTTTTGGTTGTTCTTTGGGTTCAGGTTTGCCTTTTTCAGTTTCCGAAGTAGCTGTCGCAGCAATTTTCGTTTCTTCTTTTGGCTTTTCCTGATTACCGTTATCTTGATTTTCGTTCTCCTTTGTTTCTTTCGTATAAACTGTAGGACTATTCTCCGTTTTCATTCCTCCCTTTGCCATCATAGCAGCCATTGATAATGGTGCTGTTTCCGTTTCGGGTGCTGCACCTGCATCTGCTACCGCTGCATCATAAAATTTACGTATGAATATCATAATCTATACTTATTTGGTTGTGTGAGTAAAATTAAATTCTATTTTTTCAATAAGTAATTATTAATTTTTATTATTTTTGATAAATAAATATACTAACATCTTATGTCTAAGAAAATCGAACAAACAAAATGTATTGCCATAAGCAATGAAACTCATTCAATGCTCGTTGAACACATAGAAAAAACGGACGGTAAACTGGGAAAATTTTCGGATAAAGCCATTAAGGAAAAAATTGAAAGAGAAACTAAAAAGCAGAATAACTAAATGTTATTCTGCCGTAGATTTTTCATTAGCTTTTTCTTGTTTAGCTATTGCACTATGCCCATCTAAAATGTGGGATGATATTTTCGCATCGGCAGTAATACTGGCTGCACCTACTCTTGATTGGTTAGTTTGCTGGTTCATTAAAATTTGTGCTTGCATTTCTATCCGCTTCTTTTCTATATCTCCATCAATTTCCATCTTAGCAATTTTTTCCTTAGATGCTAATGTCGCTTGCAATTGCTGTTGAGCCGCTCGGGTAGTTATCTGTGCTTGTTGCGCTAAACCTTGATTTTGAGATTGTATCTCTGCCATTTTTTGCTGATTGGCATTTTGTTTAGCTTTCTTCACTCTATAAGAAAGTACCTGTAGGGCTTGTTTAGCGTTATGTGTCTCTATAATAAGAATTGCATCACTTACATCTAAGAAACCATTTGCTATATCTGCGTTTAATTGCTGTAATATCCAAACCTTTTCCTGTTCTGTTGTTCCTTTTTCAAGCATGATACCATAATCTCTTAAACTCATTCCTTCATCAAGTTCTATGAATTTTAAAGTATTACCACCTAATGCTCCTTTATATGGTGCATATCCTGAAACTTCTCCTTTCTTAATACCTTGTTTCATCCTGCATAAAACATCTTCCGATAGATTAAGAGTAAGGTATTCTTCTGCTTGTGCTAACGGGTAAAGAGAATTAATAGTTGCTTGATTCGCTATATCATATCCCGGAACAAGTGTTTTTGGATTAGGGTTGCCATTAGTAATGTCATTGAACCCTACCATCTTTTCAATGGTTGCTATTGTTTGTAATAAGTCATTATAGAACCCTGCTAATTCAGCCATGATAGAATTACTGATTGGTATAATTGGTTGTGTATTTTGGAATAAAGATTGCCCATCTGCGCCTTGTGTCCTACCAACTATTATCCCTGTTTCGGTAAACATTTTTAATAGTTCATGTGGCTGCATATTCTTACCCCCTTTATTCAATGCAACATTTTCAAGTGCATCTAAATTAATCCACCAACCAGAAGGGATAGAACGATTTTTCCAGTTTTGAATTTTCATCATTGTTAACTGGTAGTCATCAATATAAGGAATCAATTTGGACATAATTGATTGGCACTTCATTTCATAAAAATTATAAGCACAAAAACTATATGGTAATTTTGTTGCTGCTTTCTTTTTATTATCGGATGCCCTTTTTTGGTCATAGCACATTCCCCAATCATAACACTTATCAGTTCCCACTATCCATTTGCATTTATAAACATATTGTATTCTTTTACGTTTGTATTTGTCGGATTGTTTACCTCTGCCATATTCTGCTTTTCTAAAATCAGTATTACCGTTTTCATCCGTAGTATCTTTATAAACACTATCATTATAAGTATAGAATGATATGTCAAATACTTTACACTTAAATTTATCGTATGGTTTTAAAAATCCTGTTGTACGATTGCTTACTCCCGGAGGATTGCCGTATTTACCTGCTATTGAACTTGCAAAAAAGGTAAGTTCTTCTTCTGTGAATAAATCATTGCCATCCTTATCCTGCACCATTGCAAGGTCAACTAATGATACATCTATTTCTTCCCCTGCATGAATTAAATCTTTAAAAGTAGAATCACGGCAATAGTTTATAATAACAGCATCTGGATTAACCCTTCTGAATTTAGCCTTATTATCATCCCCTAACCATTCACGATAACCTGCTACTCCATAATCGAATAAATCTTCGTACCATGCTTTTCTTATCAAATGATAATCATTTTCATAAAAGCCTAATTCAATTGCCATCTCTGCATCTTTAGCCCTATTGAATTGTTCCCCTGAATCAATACGCATTTGTAGTTCATCAATATCTTGTGGGTCATTTGACCCTAATTGTAATTGTGGATGATTCGCTAATTCAGGATTTTGTTGCTGCGTCAATTGCCTTACTGCTAATTTTGCTTTTAGCTTATTGTATTCAGCATCTATTTCACTTTTAGATAGCATATCAATAGGTACAGCAATGATATTGTATTCTTCTTTCATTAACTGGCTTATAGCCTTATCCCTATACCCACTAACAATAGCACGTACACTCCAATCAACTACAAGTTGCGTATTATTATTTTGTTGGTCAACTCCTAACCATTTTTTATATTGGCTTATGGATTGTTTACCCAACGCATACATTCTAAATTTTTCATAGTCGCCTCCGTTAGATGAAAATATACCCTTTAAATAGCTAAAATTCCAATCCCAATAAGCTGCCTTAGCATAAGCCATGCACCAATCCGCATCCTTCTTATCTGGAGCAATATTATGACTTGGATAGGCATATTGAGAACTTGCTGTTATTTGTTGGTATTCCATTTTTATTAAATTTTAACCTGCTTTATGATATGGTATTAATGATTCTACGTCTATTTGTTTATCTTGAACTTTAATATATTTTTTACCTTTTACTGCTATCAGTGTAAATCCAAATCCCATTGGTTCATCAAAATTTTGTGTTTCTTCTACCTTAAATCCTAACCAACCTGTATCCTTTCTCATTAACGATTTGAATCTTACTTTTTTTATGTGTTCATTTATATAAGATTCAGTATAATTACAAACCATTTGAACTACTGTATTTGCTCCATCTGTATAAATACCCGGTTCTACTTCGCCCGGTAACCACATTAAAAAATTAGAACAATCCCATGATGCAAAATTATCTTTCCAATGATTTACGTTTCTTTCAAATAACACTTGACATCCTGCCCACCATACAAGTTTCAATACATCCATATCCGATTCTTTTGTCCCTGCTGCTCTTAAAACATATTTTACAGTAGCCGTATCATTGTACGGGTCATTTGGATATAGGTCATCTTTTATTTGATATAAAAAAGCTGCTGCTTTAGACCTTCTTTTGTCTTTTGTTTTATCATATTTAAAAGGGTCGCACCCAACTCTATGTGCAAAATTGTTATTAGGCTTAAAGCAACCATTTATCTTTACTACTTTATTTGGTTCTTTAGGTTGCCACCCGATAACTCTTTCATACTTCCCATCTAATTTTATAACATCAATTAATTCATTGACAACATATTCAGTTTCTCCATTTGCATTTATAACTGGTCTTTCAAATTCAAAACCATCCTTCCAATCTAAATCAAATCTCTCTGTAACTGGTTGCCCCCATGAAATACTATCTAACTGCTCATTTATTAATTCAGGGTCATACAGCGCAAATTCTCCATCTGCGGAAAATGCCTCTTTTAAGTTTCTTGGGTTTTTTCTCTTGAATGAACTAACGCCTCTTGTATCATTTTTTTCTTCGAGTGCTTTTATTTTATTAGCCAAAAACTCTAAATTCATTGTTTCATCTACATACCCATATCTTGCATATTCCTTATTAATATACATACCTTTTTGAGCAGGTAAAAAATATGTATATAACCCTGTACCTGTAAAACCATTCTCATCCCGTTCTAATGGATTACTATTAGCCGTTAATTCTTGGAACTCATAGTTTTCTTCTTCATTTTTTTCAGGCTCTACTGTACTTGTATAAAAATGTTTTCCCTTTAATTCAAAGTCAATTTCAGTACAAAACCTTACAACGTTTTGTCGTTCTTTTATTGATACTGGCTTCTTTGTTTTACCAGCTTCTTCACTACAATAAGTATGTACCTCTGGACCATCATACGCAGATTCTGTTGATACTTTATAATCAAAAAAAGATTCCAACGGTTCTTCTATACTATCATCTTCTTCTTCAACTTTACTACCCCTTCTTGCAGTAGCGAAAAATCTTAATTCATTTGGTTCCTCCCCTTTCATTAAATCATATCGTGGACGGAAAAAATCAGGTAGTTTTTGCCACGGATGTATAATTGCTTTTTTAAATGCTTCTTCCGCATCTGTGTCGCTTTTTGATTGCAAACCAGCATGATGATAATTTGTTCTTGATACTCTTTCGTAAGCCCAACAACCCATACGGGCAGTTTTGCCATTTTTTCTTTTTGTAATTTCATTCGGACCGAGGCATTTATCATCCTCCATATCGTATGCTATCACATAAAATATATCTCTATCTGCTATCCTGAAATCCATTAATTTACCCTGAAACTTCCAATGGGTAATATAGAAATAATTCAACCCTGTAATGTACTCTAAAATGCTCTTTTTTGTTATAGGATTATAGTTCCAAAACCACACCCCCAACAAACGCCTTTTCCATTCCCTTTTTCTTATGCCTTCTAAATATTCATCAACATAATAAGGGTCTATTGCTTGTACTTTTTTTTCTTTGGCTCTGCGTACTTTAAAATCTGCACCCAATTCAGGTCTAATCCATATATGCTCTAATGGATTTTCGGACGCAGGCAGTATATCCGTTTCCTCCATTTTATAGGTAACAGAATTTATACCATACCCTACCTTTGGCAAGTAACACCTATAAACAAATCCAAAGGCATTATCAGATATATCAATATGTCCGTGTCCTCTATCTTTAAACATTACCGTTGGCTATTTCTTTTGCTGAAATTGGTGAATATTGTGTTTTCTTTTCTTCGCCTTCCATCTTTAAAGAAATTTTTAAATTCTTAACTGATTCAATCATATCTGGCAATCCCTCCCATAAATCTTTTGCATTTTTATACATTACTGCATCAGGTTTTTCTTCGGAAGAAATTTTTGATTTCAATTTAAACTCTGATAAAAATTCATTTTGTTGTCTTAGAATACTTACCAATACTAAGTATCCGTCTTTAGCAGGGTCATTATCTCCAATACCCATACGCTTCTCGTATTCTTCGCATCTTTTTTTATAGTCTATTGGTTCGCTCATTTTGCACCTTTTTTATTCGACAATTTAGCCATCGAAGGATGATTTTTTTTAATAGTATTATATATAGCGGCAGCAATTGATTTGCTATCCTTATCAGATTTTCCTTTGGCTTGGTATTCTGCTTTTATTTTTTCGTATAACTGTGGCAATTGATACCTCCTTTTTATTTATTGATTAAAAATATCTTTTTTAGTTTTAGCAGTTGCTTTGTCTTGTGCTAATCTTAAAACTTGGGCTTTTTCAGGAGTGGTTAATTTGTCTAAATCAACTTCATCATAATCTCCTTCTTTTGGTGCTGATAATGAAACTTCATTATTGTCTTTACCTTGTGCATCTTTGAATTTTTTCACATATACTGTACCGTTATCTTTTATATCGGATAAGGCATCGTGTAAGTTTTCTTTATGTTGTGCTTCGTATTTATCCTGTGTTTCTTTTGGATAATCACTTAGCTTCATTCTTGTACCTTTATCTTCATCTTTTATTTCTTCGGATTGGGGTGCGGTATTTGGTAACTCCATACCCCAATCTTTAGAGAAGTATTTGAATACAGGGTCTTTATAATCAGCATCAGTAAAAGGTGTTGGACGGGGTGTGAATGATGGGTTGGAATGTATCCCTGCTCCAAAATTTAATCCACTTTCTATTAATCCGTTAACTGTTTTTTCAGTAGTTGATTTAGGTACTCCATTATCTTGTGCATTATCCATTATATTTTTCATGGCATCTTGTACAAATATTGGTGCAATTTTGCTTGTTGCATATTCCGCCCATCCTATTTTTCTTTTACCTGCTGGTACTTTTTTATCAGAGAATGGCAAAACATTTCCCATAAAGTCTGTCCCTAATGGCAAATCTGCAATGTCTCCATAAGCAGGGCTTAATTTACCTCTACCATATTGAAGTAACTTACCTCCTAAGTCTCCTTTTTCTTGGGTATAACTATTATCTTTTTTAGCATACCCACTTAATGCAGTTAGTAAATTTTTTACGCCTAAATTACCCCCTGAAATATCCACATCATTATCTCCCATTTTTATTTTAAAAAAATCAGGTTGTGAAGGGTCGGTTAGATTTACTGGATTTTTAGGATTTATTTTTTTCTGTATTGCTGCATTTATTGCTAATATACCAGCCATTGTTCCTAACTGTTGCCCTACTCTACTAAACCATACTTTAGCAAATACTTTATCTTCCGGTCTTATTTCCTTGCCTTTTGCCATATCAGCCAATAACCTTGTTCCTCTTGCTGCTGCTTCGGCAGGATTACGTATAAATCTACCCCACCTTGCACTTTCCATCCCAGCACTAAATAATCCTTCTTGTATAGCAGATGGTATATTTAAGTTTGTTGCTCCCGTTGCATTATTCATTAACCATGCTAACGATTTTGCAGCTTCGGGCGTTTGTTCTTCGGGAGATAATTTATCCCAATATTTATTGAACATTTGTTGCCTAATCCATTTCAATCCAGTAAATCCCCTTGCTCCTGTTTCTCCTAATCTACCTAATATTTTACCACTCCTTTCATAATCATCCATACTTACGTGTTGAGGGTCATTTTCCAATCCTGCACGTCTTGCAGTAATATAATTTTTATCATTCAGCATATCTCTAACACCTTGTTCGTATTTTGCGGTAGAACCATAAGCCCCACTCCACATTTTACCGATACCTTTAAAAAATATCCCCCAATCAGTTGGTGTTACAAACCCCATCGGATAGTGCGTTCCCCCAAATATATGTCCGTGAAAAGCAGTTGCCAATGCTCTTGGTACGGCAGTAATTTTCTTCCATACTTTTGCAATAGGATTCTGATTTTGATTTTCTATATATTGCCTTGTAGCACTTTGTCCTTTTTGATATTGGTATTGCTTCTTCCAAAGTTCATCAGACAATCTTTTATTTTCAGGTGTCATAACAGCTTCGGCAACTTGTCTCAATGATAAACCAATATCTTTTGCTGTTCTTGATAAGGCATCTATATACGATACGCCTTTATTGATATAATTTTTCTTTGCGTAATCCCATATTTTGTTTTTTTCTTCAAGTGTAAATTTATTGTCTTTTTTATCGGCAAATTGTTTTTGCAATTCAGATAACTCTTTATTGTCCTGTTCTATTTGTTCGGATTCGGTTAATGGTTTTTCAACTTTACTTTTAGTAATACCCATCTTCTTTTTAAGGTCATCAATTTCATCTTGAAGGTCATTTACTTTTTTCTGCTGTTCTTCGGTGAATTTATAATCAGGCTTATCTTTTTGCCCGTCTTTACCTGCTTGTAAATCATCCCGTTGTTTTTCTAATGATTTTATTTTTCTTTCTTCATCGGTCAATGGTTCTTCTGTATGCTTCATGTAACCCATATCAGCCAAATCCTTTTTGACTTTTTTAATCTGCTCTACAAGTTTTTTAACTTCGGGTGTTTGTTCAGTTTTTTTACTATCAAAATCTTCGGGCAACCCGTTTTGTAAATCTTCTAATTTGCCAACTAATTTTGATTGTTTTTTTATGTCAGATAACTTTGTCGGTTCATTCGTTATTTCTTTTTGATATTTACCTGAAATCAAATCAACAACATCCCTTCTACGCAAACCAACCATATCTTTAGAAAGTTCATCGTGTATATTATCTACTATATCCCCTAACTTATCTATACCTTCATCAATTAATGATTTTACTATCTTAGCAACGTGCGGAGCAATAGCAGCCAATTCCCTTGCAAATGGAACACTTACACCTAATCCACTTTGTCCACTACGTAATTTTTTAAGTGCATCTCTTGCTGCCTGAAATGAATCTACTCTTTCTTTTACATATTGGTCATGTGTTTTCTTCGCTTTTTTATCCCTAATAGTTTCATCCGTTTTGTCTGTTGTTTTTTTATCTAAATCTGAAATTTGCTTTTTTAAATTGGCATTTTCATCGGTAAGTTTTTGCAATTTTTCTAATTGGTCTTTACTTAAAGGCTTACCTTGTTTTTCTTCTAACTTTCTTTTTGCAGTAATAAAATTATCAGTTTCAGCATCTCTTGTTCCTTGCAAACTTGTCATTGCGCTACCTGCTTTAGAACCTAATTCTTTTACTTTTGGTATCAACTTTTCAAGTTCGGCTGTTTTATCTTTATATTCTTTGGTATTTTGTTTACCGTCCCTTCTCAAATCATTTAGTTCCCCTTCTGTTTTTTCAATATAAGCCCTGCCAATAGAAATACGGTCATGTAGTTCATTATTTGGATTATCTATCTCACTAATATCTGCTCCTTTTGCCAAAAAGAATTTACCACGCTCTGCGTGTTCTTCGGGTGTAAAATATTGTCCCGGTTCGGGTTTAGCTAAACCATATTTTTCAGATAATTCAGTTAATGCAGCATTATTAACACCTACTTGATTACCTTTTGGTTCTTCTGCTTCGATTGTTGGTTGCTTAATTTCAATAACTGGTTTTTCAGGTTGCTCCGTTTTCTTTGCGGACTGGTTGCCTTGTTTATTTTCAGTATCATTTTCTTGCTTAAATGGCTTGTTTTCTCCATCAGGTTGTTGTTTTAAAATTTCTTCTTTTTTATCTGAAATCATTTGTTTCTTACCTTCATCATCGGCAGCATCGAATTTTTTTCTTTCACTTTCATTAAAATACTTATCTGCAAAATCATCATTTCTTGCAGGGAATTTAATAGGATTAGGTGAGGCTTCGCCCGTATTTGCAGCCACCTCACCTTCCCCATTTTCAGGGGCTATTTTTTGCCGCCCTTTGGCTTCATCTTTGTTTTCATCGCTTTCTGTTTTTGGTGAAGAAATATCGTTATTATCCCCTATGGTTACAGGTTCATTTATTTTTTGAGGTTGCGATATTGATATACCTTCTTTTTCTTCTACTTGTGGAGTAGTTGAAGGTTCTGTTGTTATTTTTTTTATCTGGTCATCAATCGCATTAATTTTTTGTTGGTAGTCATCTTTAAATATAGGGTCTTTACTTTTTTGTTCTTCAATCAAAGATTGCTTTTCCTGAATCAATGGTACTATCTTAACTTTTATTTCTTCGGGCATATCAGTAGGTATTGCATCTTTAGCGTCTTTGTATTTACCTATATCCGATACTACTGCATCGGTTGTTCCTTGTGGATATACCCCTGTTTGTTCTCCCGTTTGTAATGTTTCTTTTATTTGGTCTTTCGGAATATCGGCTGCTGCATTTTTTAAAGCATCTACAACTTGTGGTTTTGCATCTGTAGCCAATCCTGATTGTAAAGCTCCTAAAGCATGAATTACTATTGCAGGAATTAAGTTATCTTTAAAAGATTGTAGTGCATCATTGGCTATATCTTTTTGAGATGTCTTTATGCCTTTTAAATTACCATATTCTTCTAATGCCACTTTACCTGCTGGTGGTACTAAAGACATTTTAGCTGTACCCTTTAAAGTATTTGCCAATACATCTTTTGCTGCATTAGACACTTCTCCGCCACTACCAATTAAAGCAGCATTTGCAGCCATTCCAACTGCACCACCTGCCGTTGCTTGTTTATCTGCTTCTTCTCCTATTTGGTCATCTGTCCAATCAGGATGTTGTTGTTTTATTATAGGAAATGCACGTTGCCATTCTTGTTTATAAGCACTATTATATACGTCTTTTGAACTTGTAGCTACCGCAGCTACCGCAGGTAATCCTGCCAATGATGTGCCGCCTGTTAATGGTGCTGCTGCCGAAGCTGCTGAACCTGCCACTAAGCCCGTTATCATATTTTCTAAAGGCTGTTCTTGACTACCAATAAATTTGCCATAAGCATCCATTTTATATGCAAATGGGTCTTTGTCTTTTTGGTCTTTCTCCATTTGCAAATATTCCAACTTATCTTTTGTATTAGACTTTGTAAACAAATCAGCATTTGCTGCTTCTTCCCACGCATCGGTATGTGCTTTTGCAAGTGAACCAAAAAAACCTAAATTCTTTGCAAGTTTAGGTTGTCCATCTTTATCGTATGTTAAGGTTAAATCGCCATCTTTTATTTGCTTTTCTAAATCGTCTTTTTCCATTAAAGCATTACCACCATTAGGGTCTGCATTAGTTCCCGTTAATCCTTTATTGGCAAGTAATTTTGGTACAGTTGTATTAACGGCTGTTTGTAAATCTTCTTTTAGTTTAGTAGCATGAGACTTAAAATCTTTAGGTATATTTAAAGGTGTACCTGTAGATTTAGCTACGGTAACGGGTGTTGTATTATAAGGTTGTGTTCCATGCTCCTGTTGGCTTAATATATCAGCTTGTTGTTTTTGTTGAGCCTTTGCAGGGTCATATTTATCACTAAATATGTTTGTTTCGTCCGAAGGTGATTGTGATTGATATTGGGAATGAGGAACAGCACCAGTTGCAGAACTTGGTGTCGGAGTTTTTGAGCCATTGTTTGAACCGTTGTCGATTGGACTTTTTTTTTCACCGTATTTTTCTTTAAAGTCATTTACGACTGATTGTATAGCATCATCGCTTTCTTTATTAGAAATCATTTGATGAACTATACCATCTAATTTTTGGCGGTCTGTATCGTTTAAATCTCCGTTCGGCATTAGTATTTGTATTTACTTCTTAAACTTTGAATATCTACTTTTTTTGTACCAAATGTTTTTTGAGGTGTTATCTTGTTTTTAACCTGTGCTTGTTTTTCCATATCCTGTAATTGGTCTCTGTCAATTACACCACTTGGTGTATGTACTCCTATTATTACACCGTCTTTAATATCTAAGTTAGTATTTTTTGGCAAGTTAATTTTATTTGCTGTAAGTACATTTGTAAATTCTGCTGGCAATTGATTACGGTCAATATTGATTGTACCGTCTTTCATTAAATTACCATCCTTGTCATATACAGTTCCGTTTTCAATTCTACCCCCTGATTGTAATGGTATTGGTTTAGTTGAACCTGTTCTGTCAATTACATATCCTGCATTGTAATTTGAATTATCAGGTACTATACCATGTAAAATATCAAACGCTCTGTGTGCATAGAATTTATCAGTAGGTGCAGCTTTATCTACGGAAGTTGTTTTTAAAGTAGAATATCCTTTTGTTGAATTTTTAAGTTCATCATAAGCAATAGCTTTAGCAAGCGTTTCAGCTTGTGGGCTATCTATTGTAACGTTTGCACCTGATTTTGCCAATGCTGATTTTGTTTCTTGAAGGATATAAGCTTTCGCAACGGGTGGCATCGCATCAAATACATCTTGTGTAACCATTCTAACTGGATGGTCTCCTTGCTCCCCGAAATTATGCACAAGTGCATTATCTTCATCTGTTGCTACTTGATATTTTGGAACAAGCCCAATCACCCTTCCTCTTGCATCTGTTTCAGGTTGCATAAAATTAGGTACAGTCATATCTAATTTTGTTTGTACTGTTCTTCCGTCTGCACCAACTGTTTTTACATTATTATCCAAAACATTTTTACCTGATTTCGCAACCATACCACTTATAGCATCATTGGTATAAACATTACCTGTACGTAATGCTTGGTCTGCATAGTTTGTATTGGGGTCAAATTTTGAAATATCAGGATTACCATTTGCATCTTTTGGAAATGCCTGATTATCCATTTCAGCACTTAATTTATCTTTATCAATCCCTTTCATTCCACTTACTTGTTGCAAGACTGCTTTTTTTTGTGTAGCATAATCTTTTGCAAAAGTTGAATATTTTGCAGCTTGGTCTATTAATGGAGAAATAGCTAATTGCACATCCCCTAAATCTGCTCCTTTATCAAACATTTCATAGGCTTGATTTTTGGCATTACTTATCATAGCAGTATGTACAGGGTCAAATGGTGTACCTGTATAAAGATTATCTTTCCCGAATTGATTACCTATATATTTTTCGCCAACTATTTTTTGTTGTTCTGCTTTCTGTTGTGCAAGTGCTTTGCGTTGATTTTCTGCACGTAAATCCCCTGCAATCTTATAAAGACCGCCGAAGTTATTTTCGGGAAGAACAAAACCTGATGTGTCAAAACCACCTGCCATTATCTATTATTTTTATTGTGGTAAATCTGTTCCTTGTGGGTTAACTCTATTATTTCTTATCCATGCTTGTATTGCTGCATTATTATCGGTTGTTCCTGTAGTGCTTGTAGTACCTCCGCTATTCCCAAACAACCCTTTAAATCCACCTGCAAGCCCTATATCAGCTAATCCCATACCCATATTAGAAATATTTCCCCATGTATTGTAATTATTTTTAGATTGCGCTCCTTCTAATTGTGCATCCCCTTCAAGTGATTGTAATTTGGCATCTTCCGCATTTTGTAGATTTCCATATCTTCTTTGGTAGTCTTGCTTGTCTTGAATACCTAATTTATTAAGTGCATCATTTGTTTGTCCTTGTACTCCTGCACCTGCAAGTAACGCTTCGTTTGATGAAGTAGCAGTACGATTAACTTGCCCTAATTCATTTGCTTGGTTAGTAAATATATTTCGTTCCACATCTGCACTGCCCGGCGTTCTTGCATTTAATAACGTTTTAGCAAGCCCCAAACGATTATCTGCAAGTGCATCATTTTGTTGCTGTAATGCTTGTAGTTTTTTATTGGCAGAAGATGTACCAAACAATTGACCTATCCCGCCAATTAATCCAGTACCTAAGCCTATTAATGAAAGTGGATTCAATTTATTTAATTTTTAATGGTTATTGGATTTAATGAATGGATAATACACGGAGCGCATTTTCTGTTCCCATCTCCCACATACTTCCAAATATAACCGGAAGATTGCTTTGTTCTATTTTTTAAAGCATGAATAGGCTGAATACCCATTTCCTCATAAGCCTCTTTTACTGATTCAAATTTTCTTATGTAATTGCCGCTTAAATCATATTGAACTATTGGTTTTCTTAGTGCAAGCGCTCTTTTTAATTGTATATCATTACTTTTTAAATTATGTCTTCTTATCGTTGATTCTCTTGTTTTTTCAAATAAACCTGTAGCCCACCCATGTTTTATATTTTCACTTGGCGTAGTCCATTCTAAATTAGTTACATTATTGTTCGATTTTTTGCCATCTTTATGATTAACCTGTGATTTATTTTCTGGGTTAGGGATAAATGCCTGTGCAACCAATCTGTTTAATCTAAATTGTTTTCTAATATAGGTTTCATTGTTGCAAAGAGTGACACTTGCATACCCTTTTTTATTATAAGTATGGACTAATTTTTTTCCAGTTTTTATATTGCTAACAACACCATCTGTTGATATTTCGTAATTTGGAAAACTGTCTATTATTTTTTTCATAAAAATTTTTTATTATAAATTGCCACGAGATATATCATAATCAATGTCAATGAATTTTAATTCCAATGGAGTATTTACAGGATTAAATTGTATCATAATAAACATAGCCACATTTCTCATTTTTTGCCCTGTAAGTAATCCATCTATTGTATATCCATCAAATGTTGGGATTAATTTATTCCTATAAATTGGTGATTTTAATATCCCTTCATATGGTCTAAAATCAAAGTCAACCAAATCGCTTGCTTGTTGTTCTGGTAATAGGTTATAAAGATATACAAAAAATGGTTTCATGTTAGCTTGCACTTGTATATTATTATATACTTTAGGTATTGATGGATTTGCGTTACTTAAAAACATTATTTTTGATAAGTAAGTAGTACCATAAAAAGTATTCGGTACACCATTGGTTTGGTTATGTAAATAGGTCAATCCATTTTTAAATGAGAACAATTGATTATTCAATGTTACAAATCCTTCTGGTGTCATTGTAAATGCACCTTGCCAATGTGGTGGTATCCCTGCTTGTTCTAATTTAAAGACAATTGTTTTTGCCTGATAATCCAAAATATCAAAAGGATAAATTGTATCGGGATAATCGGGTAAATATCCTTGTGGTGGTGTATTTGAAAGTTTAGGTATTGAAATCAATAACTCATCATGTGCAGGGTCAACAACCATAAATATAAATGGACGGCTACCTAATGCTTCTATTTGTGCAGCAGTCATGCTGTTATATTGTAAACTCCAATTTTTCCAAAACCTTGTCATTTTGTAACTGGAAATAAAAAACAGTCCATTTTCTGCATATTGTGTTATTCTACCATTAATAGCATCGTACCACCATACCTTACCTCTGTACTCACATACACTTTCAGGATTGATAGTTCCCGATGAACCTTTTAATGTATTTATAGTTCCAATTACATTTGTTGATGAACTAAAGAATTGGTTTTGTCCCTGACTATCTGAAATTTGATTTTCACCTAAATACATTGAACTTGCTTCATTGGTACAGATAGCAAGCATTACATTCCCTTCTTTTATATCGGATACCTTTGATGTAAGGATTAATTTTTGTATAGCACCACAATTTTGTGGTACAGGTATCTCATTACCTACTCTGAATGTACTTAATCCATTTACCGCTGTATTAGGAATGAATGGGTCGCTCCATGATGTGTATTGTGTTTTTACTACTTGTCCTAAAGCTGTTATAAAGTCAGACATACCTATATTATTATCCCATCTTTTATAATAATAATCGTTAGGCGACATAGCTGATGATAAATATGTTGTGCTATTATAAACTCTTGGCAATACAAATGAATCAGGCAAAAAATTACCGCTTAATACTCTGTAATTTCTATTGATAGTAGTAGGAGATATTATTGGATATATTTGTCCAATTTCATAATATGGTTCTTGTTGGCTTGTTTGATAAGGAGTATAAACATTGTATATTACCGGTGTTGCAGGGACTGTTATTAATGTTCCTATATTTTGTGCTTTTAGTATTATATAATTACCATCTTGTGCAATTACAGGGATATAATAAGTATTATTATTGGATAATATTACTGTTGCTATATCTCCATCATTAAAAACATACCCCAACCCTGCTTGTATTAATGCCAATGTATCTAATGCAATCCCAACTGTGCTTGCAGAAAAAGTAGAATTATTGTAAACATAATTACCACTTGAATCTTTAGTAACATAACTTGGGGTTACTGAAACTGATTCTATAAAAAATCTTGTCTTTTGGTTCAATGATATTAAAGGGGCATACCAATAAGCCCAATCAGGAATTTCATTTATAGCACTTGAATTATCAAGACCCCATTGTATTGCAGTTGCTCCTGTAGAAAATGAATAATCCCTTTCATTAATATTCATATTTAAGGAACTGTTTGTAACTACTCCGCATTTTCTTTTTGCAAAATCATAAAAACAAATACCTGTAAAGTATATAGAATGCGGTATAAATACGTTTGATAGTGGACTTGGTATTCCTGTTAATGAAGTTG
>Ga0210390_10000867_pt1 | contig 30631 bp, 21 predicted proteins | sample IncBWH11OmetaG_FD_161050 | JGI IMG/M metagenome (GOLD analysis project Ga0210390, IMG submission 161050) | Forest soil microbial communities from Barre Woods Harvard Forest LTER site, Petersham, Massachusetts, United States - Inc-BW-H-11-O ...
CGCAATCGACGACTTCAACGAGCTGATTCCTCTGGCGCACCAATACGGCGCCTGGGTGCACATCGACGGTGCCTTCGGACTCATGGCCCGTGCGAGCCGGTCCAAGCGACCGCTCACCCGTGGGATCGAACAGGCTCAAAGCTGGGCGACGGATGGTCACAAATGGCTGAATGTCCCGTTCGAATGTGGTTTTGCGTTTGTGCAAGATCGGGGCGCGCACCGGGCCAGTATGACAGTCAGCGCCAATTACATGACCAAGGAAAAACAAGCCCGCGACGAGATTGACTGGAACCCGGAATGGTCGCGCCGCAGTCGCGGATTCACGGTCTATGCCGCGCTTAAAGAGCTGGGGCGCGGGGGCTTGGAAGAGTTGATCGACCGCTCCTGCGCGTACGCCGGAGCAATCGTCGGCGGCATCGGCGAGCTTCCGGGCGCGGAGGTCTTGTGGAGGCCTCAGCTCAACCAGGGCCTCGTGCGATTTCTCGACCCGCGGCCCGGCGCAGGCGAAACGGATCACGACGCCCGCACCGACGCCGTGATTGCAGCCATCAACGCGACCGGCGAGGCGTTCTTCAGCGGAACGACGTGGCGCGGCATGCGCGCGATGCGGGTCAGCGTCGTCAACTGGCGCACGTCGAAATCGGATGTGCGGCGGGCCATCAACGCGGCGGCCTCCGTCCTGGCAAACGGAAGAGAGCTGCGGCCCTAAGGCAGCTCGGCGTGCAGAACGTGCAGTCGGACAAGCCTGGTTCTTGTAACCGCGCCCGGGCTCAGGCCCCTAGCCCCTCAGCTGGGCTCCCGCCAAGCGCTTGCCGACCTCCCAAACGGGGCCGGGAAAGCGGTGGCAAGCGGCCATCACCTGATCGAAGGCGCCGACCAGATAGTCGACGTCGTCCTCGTTGATCACCAGGGACGGTAAGAGCTTGATGACGTCCAGATGATGCCCGGCAACCTGGGCGAGCACGCGATGCTCGGTCAGCAGCGGAATCAGCATGGCCTGACAAAACAGGCTCGCATCGAGCGAGTGCAACAGGTTCCAGCCCATCTTGAGGGTCAGGCTGGTCGGCTGCTTAAACTCGATTCCGAGCATCAGCCCGCGGCCCCGCACTTCGGAGAACATCTCGTACTGGCCGCCGACTGCGCGGAGCTTTTCGGCCAGCCGATTGCCCATCGCGGCCGAGTTCTCGACCAGCGTTTCTTCCTTCAGCACCGTCAGCGTGGCCAGTCCGGCCGCCATTGCCAGATCGTTTTCGGTGAAGGTAGACGAATGGACAAAGCAGCGGTCCAGCCGCGAAAAGACTTTTTCGTGGATCCAGCGTTTGCTCAGCACGGCCCCCACGGGCATGTAACCGCCGGAGAGGGCCTTGGCGACGATCAGAATGTCCGGCTCGACGCCCCAGTGCTCGCACGCGAACATCTTGCCCGTGCGGCCCAGGCCCGTTTGCACCTCGTCGGCAATGAAGATCGCCTTGTGCTTGCGACAGAGCGCAGCCGCTTCGGGCAGGTAGCCGTCGCTGGGGACGAAAACGCCCTTCCCCTGAATCGGCTCGACGATGAAGCCAGCCACGTCGCCCCGGGCCAATTCCCGCTCGAGCGCGGCCAGATCGTTGAACGGGACGGCCGTCACCGGCTCGAGCATCGGCCCGAAGCCCTCTTTGAATTCGTCGTTGCCGTTAACCGACAGCGATCCCAGACTCAGCCCGTGAAAGGACCGCTTGCAGTGGATGATCCGCGACTTGCCCGTCGCCGCACGGGCGTATTTGATCGACGTTTCGACCCCTTCGGTCCCGCTGTTGGTGAAGAAGACCATGTCGAGCTGGCCCGGCGCGAGCTGGATCAGCTCGCGGGCCAACAGCCCCGACAGCGAAGCGACGCCCATCGCGACGAGGTTGGGCAGGTCGAGATCCATCGCCTGCTTGAGCGATTCGCGGATCGCCGGGTGATTGCGGCCGCAGGCGAACGTGCCGAAGCCGGACAGGCAATCGATGTAGCGGTTGCCGGCCTCGTCGAACAGGTACGCGCCCTTCCCCCGCACGTACTGCTTGTTGTAGCCGATAACCTTGAGCGCCTTACATAGGGCCGGATTGATCCGCTCTTCGGAGAGCAGCGCCAAATGGCCGCGCTCGTCGGTGAGCAACGCTTTCAGGTCCAGCATGCTGAATCTCGCGGCATCCAGTCCGCTGACACTCGCGCCCGGATCCGTGCGCGGCAGCGAGCCTGCACACTGTAAATACCGCGGAAATCACCGAGGGAATTACCGGGGACGAGCCGATCCTCTGGTCCCTGTGGTGAGAGCCACGACCGGGCCGCCGCCGCGCGACGAGAGTCGCCCGACCACGGCCCGTCCCAGGGACTTCGGCCGAAGAATACTTTGATTCCGCTCAGAGGGGCAAGTGCGCTTTGTGTCTGGCCCCGTTCCGGCGGTCAATCGCAGGCCGTCACACCTTGTTCGGGGCGGGAACTTCGAAGCCCCGATTGTTGGCGTCCTTGAGCAACGCGTTGGCTTCGGTCGCGAATTCGCCGACGCAGCGCTCGGTCTGGGGATCGAACGTGAGCCAGGGCCCGACCACGTATTCGGCCTTGTCCTCGGGCACTCCCACGCCGTCCCGCATGATGGCGTGCAGCTTCATGAAGTGCTCGTGAGCGTCGGCATTATCGCCGAAACGGCCTGCTTTGGCGTTGAACGGAACCTTCTTGCCCAGGCGGTAGGAGTTGTTCATCAGGTGGCCCATCAGGCTGCCGTAGTGGGCCTCGACCGCGTTGCCGTTGGCCATCTCGGGCTTGCCCGCGCGACAGGCGGCGATGAAGGCCGCCCAGTTGCCGCCGGGAGTCACTTTGCCGGGAGGAACCGAGATCTTTTCGCCGGTCTTTTTCCCCTTCGCGAAATACATCAACTCCTTTTCGTCCTTCTTCTTCTTGTTCGTCGCGATGGGCACGATCTTGCCGCCGTCTTCGAAGTAATACTCGTTCTCGACCTGGTGTTCGTAGCCCTCATAGTCGACGTTGCGGACGTTGAAAAACACTTCCTGGCCGTTGGGGAATTGAGCGATGCCGAACATGGTGTTCGGAGTCTCTCCCTGGTCGTTCCACTTGAATCGTCCGCCAATGGCCATCGCGCGGACGGGAGACGTCTGATCCTTGTCGAGGGCCCAGCGGGCGATATCGAGCTGGTGGGTCCCCTGGTTGTTCATGTCGCCGTTGCCCGTCTTCCAGAACCAGTGCCAGTTGTAGGGGACGAGATTGGCGTGATACTGGCTGACTTCGGCCGGGCCTTTCCACAAGTTCCAGTCGAGGTACGCGGGCGGATTCGTGGGCGACTTGAAGCCGATGCCGAACCGCGGCTTGCAGCAGTAGCCGTAGGAGATCTTGAGCCGGCCGAACTTCCCTTCGTGAATGGCTTCGTGCAGGCCGGCAATTTTCGCGTTGCTGCGGCTCTGCGTGCCGTGCTGCACCACCACGCCGTACTTCTTCTGCGCCTCGAGGGCCGAGCGCCCCTCGCCGATGTCGTGGCTCATCGGCTTTTCGACGTAAACGTGTTTCCCCGCCTGGCAGCCCCAAATCGTGATCAGCGAGTGCCAGTGATTGGGCGTGGCAACCGAAATCGCGTCGAGCGAGCGATCTTCGAGAGCATGGCGCACGTCGGCCAGTCCCTTGGGTTGCGAGCGGCCTTTCGACTGTTTCGCGACAGCCTTGAGCGTCCGCGACAGCACGTTGTGCTCGGGATCGATCAGGTAGACGATCTCGACATTCGCCTGCTCCAGCCAACCCTTGATATGCGCTTTGCCGCGGCCGTTAAGGCCGGCGACCGCGATTCGCAAACGGTCGTTGGCTCCGATGATCTTCCCCGAGGCACGAGTCCCCGTAATCAAGAGCGATGCGCCGGCAGCGGCAGTGCCTTGCAGGAAGTTTCGTCGTGAAAGAACCATGGGGAACTCCAAAAGCGCAGGGAGAGTGAACGGGCGGGACGGGGGACAAAGGCGGCAGCGGAGGATCGAATCGGCATCAATCCGCGGGAAATTCATCTTAACACGGCGGCCGGACGAATTCGACCGGACGGCGACCCTGCCCCGGTTCGAACTCGAAGCACCGCGCCGGTTTTGAGGTTTTTCAGTCGGGCGGAGGCTGCTCTCAGCCGGGCGAGTTTGTCGTCTCGGTCGACCCGGCGTCCGGTTGCGGGATCGGTTCGGCCGGAGCGCGTCGCTCATGCGGATGGCCCGCCACCGTCGACGGGGTCCACGACGGCGGGTCACTGGCCGGAAAAGTCTCCATCCCGGCTTCGTCGACGAGAAAGTCCGCGAAAGGCGCGTTCGGTACGGCTTCCGCCTGTGTGTCTTCGTCCGGAGAGGGGGAAGCATCCTCATCGCGCACGAGTTGTTCGGAGAGTTTACGTTCATCGGAGAAGGTGACGTCGGTCGCCTGCTCCGGATGGTCTTGTTTGCTTTCGAGCATCGGCTTATGCCTCTCTTAGAAATCTCGAGATCGCCGCGTGCCGCCCTGCAGTCCTTAACCGGTGCCGCGCTCTGCACCTCTGGGCACGTGCGGCGCCGCACCTCTGGGCACATCCATTGTTCCGCCCACTAAGCTCTCTACTCTGCACGTTTGGCGCCTTTAGCTTGCGCGATTTTGCAGATTGGCTCAACGCGATGGTCAGATGATGACCACCTATCGAGTAACGCCGTGTCGACCGCCGCGCGGCGATCTGCCCTTTTTCTGGAACTGCTGGATGCCGCTAATCTTCCGACCCCTTCCGATCTTACCTCGCCGCTGACACCAACTCCCGACGCTCGCCGCGCTCGGTGCGTAGTGCACCCTTGATTCACCCATGGCCGGTTGATTCCGGATGCCGCGCTCAAGTAACTGTATCGATCCCGTCCGAGTTGGTTGCAGCGCGCCTCCGCGCCTCTCTTTCCGCTCCGGGCGGGTCGCGTCTATCGCCAGACCGCGGCGGGGATCCAGGCGACCGAGTTCTCCCGGCCGATGCGCGGCAGCTTCGCCGCCTACTCGCCGTCCGCCGCCGCTGATTTCATGTATTCGCGCAAGAGACACGTGGCGTAACTGCCGCAGGGCAACTCGAAGTCGAGTCGCAAGTCCCTCTCGCTTGCTTGCACGACCAGGTTGGTCGGCCAAACAAGCAGTGGTCGGCGCGTGCCGCTGGTGAGTTGTGAATATCGTGTGAAGTCGGCCGCCGTGAGTCCCCAATCATCCAGCACCCCTTGCTCGAGTTCGGCCGCGTCGCCCTGCGGGGCGCGCATCTTGGGCCCGAAGATCGGTCCCGTGATCACCGTTTCGCGAGCGTCGAAGCGGCGCTGTTCGACGGCCCGATCTTCCACCACAAACGGCCCGCCGCTCGCTGCCACTTGCATCACATCGCCGGCCAGCACCCTGTGCAAGCGGCCGCTGGTGAGCCGTGCGGCGAGCACCGCGTTGAACAGGGCCGACTGCACGGAAGACAGCGCCATCCGCAGCAAGAATCGCCGTTTGGCAGGCGGAATCGAACGGGGCAACGCACGTCCACTGATCAGATCGAGGCCGAGTTGCAGCGTTTGCTCCGCGTGGCCGAACCGCTGCTCCCCGAAGTAATTCGGAAATCCTAAACGGTCAACGACCTCGGCGATGTATTTCGCGCGCTCGGCCGCGCCGTCGACCACATCGCGCAGCAAAAGCGAAAAGCGATTGCCGCGCAAGTGTCCCGTGCGGAGCTTGTTGCCATGCCGCGCGCTCTTTAAAACACTCACGCGATCGCTCGCAATCTGGGCAACGTTCGCCTCGCAGCGGGCAGGAACGGAAATCCACTGGCGGGTGACTGCGCGGCGATCTTTCACTCCGGCCATGCCGATGTCGGCCGAACGCACGTCCAGCCGACGGGCCAGGTGTCGCAGCAACTCGTCGGCCGACAGATCCCGTTTTTCCAGCCACAGAAACAGGTGTTCGCCCGCTCCGCTCGGCTCGTAAGCGGCGATTTCCTCGACCACAAAATCGTCCGGCTCGCGCTTGAGCGTGCCACCCACGCCGGGCAACTCCGGGGTCAAATAGGGAAGAGAGGCGAAGGCGGCGGTCCGTGTTTTGCGGTCGTGCGGGCGCATGTCCATGTAACATTCCAGCAGCCGGTCGTTCGATTCTCCGGCAAAGCGGTTGTTTTATCTTCCGGCAAAGCCGGTCGTCTTATAATGTGCTGACCCGCGCGGCTCATCCCCACGACGGCCGACGGGCCTTGCCTGTCGCCCGGGCACGCGGCGTCTGCTCTCTCAAGGTACGAAAATGAACACCCACCCGTGGCACGACATCCCCTTGCCGAGTGACATCGTCGAGTGGTTTCCCGTCTACGTCGAGATCCCGCGGGGCTCGAACGTCAAATACGAGCTCGACAAGGCGACCGGCCTGTTGATGGTCAGCCGCGTGCTGTTTAGCGCGGTCTACTATCCAGCCAACTACGGCTTCATTCCGCAGACCTATTGCGAGGACGGCGACCCGCTCGACGTGCTGGTGCTCGGGCAGGAACCGGTCATCCCGCAGGCCGTGATGCGGGCGCGAGCCATCGGCGTGATGCCCATGCGTGACGAAAAGGGGCAGGACGACAAAATCATCGCCGTCCACATCGACGACCCCGAGTATCGCAGCTATCGCGACATTGAGGAACTGCCCGACTATCGCACGCTGCAACTACAGCGGTTCTTTCTCGACTACAAGGTGCTCGAAGGCAAGGAAGTCGTCATCGACAAGCCGCTCGGGGCCGAAGACGCGCTCAAGATCATCCACCAGGCGATCAGCGACTACGACCGAAAACGCCGCCAACTGATCGCCAAGACGCGCAGCCCGTTTGACAATTGATGTCAGATCGTTGACGTCGGACCGCTGACGTTGGAGGTCGGACCTCTGGCGTCTGATCGCTGACGTCGCTGGCGAGACTCGCGCCCTGCCGGTTACAGTGCCGCCTACTTCTTTCCGCGGCACGGGGCTCGAGTTGAGTTATGAGCGTCCGCACGGCCGGGCTGGTCACGGTTACGCTGTTCTACGCGATTTTTTTCGCCCTCGGGACCTACGTCGGCCGGCGCACGAAGAAGAACCAAACGACCGACGGGTTGCTCCTGGCCGGCCGCCGGTTGCCCCTCGTGCTGGGCGTGCTGACGATGACCGCCACCTGGCTCGACGGCGGCTACATCAACGGCACGGCCGAAAATGTCTACGCCAACGGCATCGTCGCCACGCAGGCCCCCTGGGGTTACGCGCTGTCGCTGATTTTGGGCGGGCTGTTCTTCGCCGCTCCCATGCGGCGGCACGGCTTCACCACGATGGTCGACCTGTTCGACCGCCGCTACGGCAAAGAAGCCGCGGCCGTGCTGTTCGTGCCGGCAGTGCTCGGTGAAATCTTCTGGAGTGCGATGATTCTGGCCGCGCTCGGCATGACCTTCAGCACGATTCTCGAGATCAAGCAAACGCCGGCCGTCTTGCTTTCGACGGCCATCGCCGTCGCCTACACGGTTCGCGGCGGACTGTGGGCCGTCGCCTGGACCGACGCCCTGCAGTTCTTCTTCATGGCCGGCGGCCTCTGCCTGTCGATTCCTTTTCTACTCGGTCACGTCGGCGGACTGTCCCACGTCTGGACCGCGTACCACGAGCAGCTTGGCACCAACGCGTCGCTCGTGCCTCCGGCCGCGGCCTTCCAGTTTGGGAATTGGCACGAGTCGTGGGGCTGGGGGTGGCTCGACACGGCGCTCCTCTTGATCTTCGGCGGTATTCCCTGGCACGTTTATTTTCAGCGGGTGTTGGCCTGCAAGACCGAGCGGACGGCCGTGGCCTTCTCCGTCTGTGCGGGCTTTTTGTGCCTCGCTATGTCACTGCCGCCGGCCCTGATCGGCGCGATCGGCCGCATGATCGACTGGTCGCAGGCGCCCGTCGGTCCGCCCGAGAGCGCGGCCATGATCCTGCCCTATCTGCTGCGGAACCTGACGCCGCCGCTCGTGGCGGCTGTCGGCTTGGGGGCGATCGCGGCCGCCGTGATGTCGTCGATCGATTCGTCCTTTCTCTCGGCCTCGTCGATGTTCGTTTGGAACGTGTATCGACCGATCTTTCGGCCGGCGGCCGGACACGCGGAAATTCGCCTGATGGTGCGCTTGGCAATCTTGGCGGCCGGCGGCGCGGCGGCCTCTCTGGCGCTCGCCACGACCAGCATCTATTCGCTGTGGGTGCTCTGCTCGGACCTGATTTACGTGATTCTCTTTCCGCAACTGGTCTGCGCGCTCTTCGTGCGCTGGACTAATGCGGCCGGCGCGATGGCCGGTGCGTGCACCGGGTTGGCACTGCGTGTGGCCGCAGGCGAGCCGTCGCTGGGGATCCCCGCGCTCTTGCCGTTGCCGATCGACAGCCAGCACGGGTTTTACGTTTTCCCCTATCGCACGACGTCCATGCTGGCCGGATGGCTGGTGCTCTTGCTCGTGTCCCGTTTGACGCAAACGGCTTTCCCGCCGCGGAGCCTGGCCGTACCATCGTCGGACGGCCCCCTTACCCAGTCAGACTCGCCCGCATGAGCGATCCCGCACCACCGATCTATTCGCCTCGGGAAAAACTGTTCGCCTATGCCGTCCACGCCTACACGGCGATGGGGCTGTTGTGCGCCGCGCTGATTGCTGCCGACGTCCTGCAGCAGAACTATCGCCGGGCCTTCCTCTGGATGATCGTGGCCGTGCTGATCGACGCCACCGACGGCACATTCGCCCGCAAGTTTCGCGTCAAGGACGTCGTGCCGCACATCGATGGCCGCAAGCTCGACGACATCGTCGACTACGTCAATTACACGTTCCTGCCGCTCATGATGATCGCCGGCGCCAATTGGCTGCCCGCGCCCGGCTGGCTGTGGATCAGCGTGCCGCTGGTCGCCAGCGTGTTCGCCTTCGTCAACACCGGAGCCAAGGAAGAGGCGAACGGCTTCTTCCTGGGCTTTCCCTCGTATTGGAACGTGTTTGCGTTCTACACAGCGGTCTGGTTTTCGGAACTCGGCCGCGGCCTCGTCCTGGCGATCGCGCTTGTGCTCAGCGGACTGAGCGTGCTGCCGCTGCGGTTCGTTTATCCCAACCGCGCGCCGCGATGGCGGATGCTGTTCATCGCCGGCGGGCTCGTCTGGCTGGCCATCATCGGCGTCATTCTCTGGTACTACCCACAACAACCGGTGCCCGCCGCGCTCCTCTGGATCTCGGCCGTCTATCCGGTGCTCTACGTCGTCGCGTCGCTGTATCTCGACCGGCGGCTGCGCAAGACGTAATGCCGCCTGCTTGGAAGTACAGGGGACGCAACTTGGACCGGAGTGACTTCGGTTGACCCGTCACTGGGCGCGGCGCAAACGCCGGGCCGGTCGGTCAGCCTCCACGGTCAGCTTGAGCCCGACAGCTTTAGTGACGGCGACCAGCGTCGAAAGTCGCGGATTTCCGCGTGGCGACAACGCCCGATACAAGCTCTCCCGCTCAATGCCGGCGGCCTTCGCCACCTTGGCAAACCCGCCTTTGGCCTTCGCGATCTGTCGTAGCGCGATCAACAGGACTTTCGGCTCGTCCGTTTCCTCCAAGGCGGCCTTCAGATACTCGGCGGCGAACGCCGGATCGTCTCGAAGCTCTTGCACGATTGCGTCCTCGTGCGAAATGCTGGCTTTCCGGCGTTTCATTCTCTGCTCGTTCTTTGTTTGTAATCGGCCCAACACTCAATCGCTCGTTCAATGTCCGCTGACTGCGTGCCCTTCTCGCCGCCGCACAAGAGCAAGACGCATGTTCGATCCGCCCGAGCGTAATAAACGCGATAGCCGGGCCCCCACCGAATTCGCAATTCCCAGACGCCGCCACGCAGCGGCTTGCAATCGCCGAAGTTTCCTGCCGCCAATCGAGCGATCCTAGCGGCAATCTTGGCGCGCGTCCGCGTATCTCGCAGCCCGGCCAGCCAGTCACCGAAGACGTCCTCGCCAGCTTCGGTGAGATACCGCAGAACTTCCATGCCGGTTCATTGTAATCTATAAATTACAGCACGGCAATCGAATCCCGTAGCGTATGTCGTCCGACAAGGAGAAATGCCCGGTGCGCATCCTTCCGATCAGCGCGACCACTCAGGGCAAAAAGCCCCGCTCACGCAGTTCCTGGATGTTGTCCGACGCGCTCTTCCACACCCGCTCGGCCGCGTAACGCAAGAGGGCGATGCCGGCCAGTTCCGGGGGAGCCGTCAGGATGGCCGTGTGATCTTCTTCTTCGTTATCGAGCTCTTTGTTGAGGCGATTGACGACTTCCTCGACGCTGTCGCTTTGCGCCTGCTTGGGGCCGCTGGCGTTCGTCAGCTTCAGGTGCGAGAAGCCGGCTGTCCGCGCCAGCAGGAACTGGGCCACCTCCGCGTTGCTGTCGCTGTCGAAGAAATTCTGGAATTCGGGGCTGGCGCTCTGAGGCGTGATAATCGTCGGCCGCGCGATCCGCACCTCGCCGCGGGTCAGCGAGACGGTCTCTCCCGGCCGCGGCGCGCTCAACACCAGAAAGTAGGGCAGCAGCGATTCGCCGAATGTAAACAGCGAATAGTGCACGTTCCGCCGAATCGAAACGGCCTCCCAAGCTGCACGGAACCGCTGCTCCTGCTCGAATTCATTAAACCACATAGCGCTGGAATTATAGCCGCCGCAGGCAAACGCCACATCTGGCCCACAGACTCGGCCCGCGCGCGTGGGCCGCCAGCGTCCGGCGACGCCTGCCGGCCGATCGTTTACGATCAAGGCATGGAACAGTCACTCGATCGCCGCGAACCGCAGGTCTTTCTCAACGGGCGGATGGTCCCGGCTTCGCAGGCTCACCTCGCCGTCTACGACGCCGGCGTGGTGCTCGGCGCGACCGTCACTGAGCTGGTGCGGACCTTTCGCCATGAGCCGTTTCGGCTCGACGATCATCTGCGGCGGCTGGCCCAATCGCTGCACTTCGTCGGCTTCGACATCGGGATGTCGATGGAAGAACTGGGCCACACGGTGCGGAGTCTGGTCGCGAACAACGTCGCGCTGCTGACTCCTGAGGACGAGCTGGGCCTCGTGATCTTCGTGACCGCGGGCGAGTATCCGACGTACGCGGGCGGAGCGGCGGGCAGCGTGCGAACGACGCCGACGGTCTGCGCCCACACGTTCCCGCTGCCGTTCGAGTTGTGGGCGGCCAAAGTGCAATCGGGCGTGCACCTCGTCACACCGTCGATCCGCCACGTGCCGCCGCAGTGCTACGACCCGAAAATGAAGTGCCGCAGCCGCATGCACTATTACCTGGCCGATCAGCAGGCGCGGCTCGTCGATCGGGACGCCTCGGCACTCCTACTCGATTTGGACGGCAACGTCACCGAAACGGGGGCGGCGAATTTCCTGATGGTCGAGGACGGGACGATCGTCTCGCCGTCGCTCCGTAATACGCTGCCGGGCGTGAGCCGCGCGACCGTCATCGAACTGGCGGCCAAGCTCGGCATCCCCTTCGCCGTTCGCGATTTCCAAGTCTTCGACGCAGTGAACGCCGACGAAGCTTTTTTAGCGAGCACGCCCTACTGCCTGATGAGCGTGACCAGGATCAACGGCACGCAAATCGGCACGGGGAAGCCGGGCCTGATCTATCAGCGCCTGGCGCAGGCGTGGAGCGAGCGCGTCGGCCTCGACATCGTGCGGCAAGTCGTCGACGGGGCGAAGCGGCGAACGGCGAAGTCGTAGACAAGCCGCTGAGATTGACGGGGAATTGGACGAGCCCCGCCGCGTGGCGGCTCAGCGGTACGTTCGAACGGGGCGGAAACCATAGGTGACGGCGCGATAACCCGGCACGTCGGTGCTCCGGTTGGGGGAACGGATGATCGATGATCGGCTCAAGAACGCCCCGCCGCGCAAGATGCGGCCATCTTCGGCTTTCACGGGCTGCGTCGACGGTGCGTCGTCGAAAATCTTGTTCGGATCGTCCGGATATTCGCGGAAGACGTCGTAACACCTTTCCGCCGCGTTCCCCAACATGTCGAATAACCCAAAATCATTCGGCTTCAGCGCGCACGTGGGCCACGCGCGAGTCTCGCTGTTGGTGACGAACCACGCATATTCCGGTAGAAGCCGCTCGGATGATCCGTAGTAGCGGCTCGTCAACGTTCTCGCTCGACACGCAAACTCCCACTCGGCTTCGGTCGGAAGCCGATAGCCCGTCAATTCCCAAAACTTATCCTTGGCCTTCATGCCCGGACCGTAAACTCCGCCTTTGGGGTCGTAGCACCATTGGTCCCTGGGGATTTTCTCCTCTTGGCTTAGCCAATCGCAGTAATGGACCGCCTCATACCATGACGGCATTGTCTGCGGTGAATCTTCGGTTCGAACGAACTTTTGCAGCTTCGAGAAGCTTGCCTGATCGTGCTTGACGACATTCAGGAACCGGTGAAATTGGGCCACGCTGATTTCTTGAGCACAGATCGCATACCTCCGTCCAATGTGTCGACGGTGCCGAGTTTCTTGGGGCGCCCGACCCGCCTCGGACTCGGCCGATCCCATCCAGAACCAGCCCTCCCGCGCATCGACGATGACAAACGTCTGCTTCTGATTGTTGACGTACCATTGGCGAACGCTGCTGGCATTTCCGTGATTCAATTGCGTGTCGTCACCCTTGAGCTTCTCAAGCACGGCTTCCACGCGGTTCGCTTGCCCCCATTTTCGCAGCAGCCACTCGACCGCGCCGTGCATCCCCGCGTCCGGGTCGTTCTCGTACACGACCACGAGCTTCTCGATCAGCGGTTGCCGCTCGGCGGGAGACAGCTGCGTGTCCGTAAACTGCCCCAAGGTCAGCGCCAAGGCCCGACGAATCGTCACGTCGGTCTCCGAATCGAATCTTTGAAGAATGGCATGCGGGTCGCCCCCGAGCGGGCTGAACCAATGAATGACGTAACTGCGAACTCGGGGGTCGGGACTGAACTTGAGCAGCGACCAGACACTTTCCGAGGCCCCCAGCCGGAATAGCAACACGCCGGAATTGGCCTGTCGCTTTGCCAGGAGTTCCTTCTGATCCTCGGTCGCTGTTTCCGGTAATTGTTTGCCGATTTCTGCTTGAGCCAGCCGGACCGCTTCGTCCTTGTGTGGAGCGAGCGCGTGGAAAATCAACGGGAACTGAAAGTCCTCGGAGTCGACCAGCAAGTTGAACAACTCTTCCGGCTGGTTGGCGGCATAATCCGCCAGGGTTTCCGTGGCGAAGCTACGTGCCTGTTCCTTTCGCTTCGAATCCCGATAGATCAAGGCAAGCGGCTTGATCAACTGCGCGTGGGCGGGTCGGAGAGCTTCTCGCCAGGCCACGAGCGCCGAGGCTTCCAAGGTCACCAAGTGATCCGCCACGATCGTGTTGATTTGGCCCCATTGCGGGTCGTCGGGCTGGTAGCTGGCCAAGGCACAGGCGGCCTGAAATCGCTGTGCCGTCTCTCGATGCTTGTCGAGCGCCACATCCCATAGCGGCCCAGCGACGCTGCCCCGGTGTGGCGACAGCGCGTCTCGCACGACGGCAAACCGGCTCGGCGACACTCGCAGCAAATCGTCCCGCAGTGGGGCAAGCTTGCTTTGATCCACCGGAAGCAGTGCCAGATCCAAATGCAGCTTTTGATTGGAGCCCGGTTTTGCGTCGCCATCTTCGCGTCGGAGGAGCGGGTCAGCCCAGCGGCGGTAGCCGTGCAGCTCGCGAATAATGCCGGGCACTTCGGCACTGTCGGCGGCGAGGAGCCGTTTCACGAGGGCGGCCGCGTAATCAGCGTGACGGCTCTCCTCAATCTGTCGGGAGACCGTCACGCCGAAGATCGCCAGAGCGATTAACGCGGCGGCCGCGATCCCGACGCGCAGGCCATGAAACCGCCCCGCGTTGCTCATCATCCTGCGATCGTGCGGGGTCCATTTCTTTTGATCGGTCAGCAAGCGGATGTTGAGAAACTCCCATAACGACGGCAGATGACGGCTCTCCCGCTTCTCCTTCCACCCAGCCGCGCGGTCGGCAAGTCGCAGCTCGGCCCGTCCCCGCCGAGTCTCCCTTTGTTTGCGGGTCAACCACTCCCGCAAGGAGGGAACCAGGTAGTCGTGTGTAAGCTGGTAATACTTGTGCCCGGAGCCGACCTTTGGGTGCGGCAAATCCGAAGCGATGCCTTCCGGGTCGGTCGGCGTGATCAGCCGGACTTCGTTGTCCAAGATTCGAATCAGATCCTCGAAGTCCTTCGGGCGATCTGCATATCCCGAGGCGTCCAGGAGCTCCTGGCGGGACTGCATCTTCCCCTTGATGTCCGATCCTTGTTCCGGGAGCAGCGTTTTGAGGACCGCACGGGCCGCTTTCTGGTGGAGGCGATGGCTGGGGTTCGCGCTGGGAGCGCTGAACGTTTCTTCCAAAAAGGTGACGCCGACGCCTTCCGTGCCGCCGACCCCTTTCAGAGTGGCGAGCGTCCAGGGCTTGCCCTTGACCATGTCGGCAAACAGGGCGAGCCGCACCGAAATCACCCGGCCATCTTGAGCCAGGCCGGTCACGGCTTGATCCAGGAACTCCTCCTGGTCTTTAGACAAATTGTCCGGCAGAGCCCCGAACGCCCGGCCGAAATCCGTCAAAACTTTCCGGGCATGCCGCAGATCGAACAGGTCGACCAAAGCGATGTTCTGGTCCGGAATAAGATCGACTTCCAGCGCGGCCAAGAACCGGCTCACGGCAAGCCAGAAGTCGTCCCGAACCATGACGATCGCCTGGACGCGCCGGCCGTCGCACTGCCGAAGCGCTCGGACCAGTTCTGTGTTTTCGTCCTGTCGCTTCGCATGCAGCCACTGCTCAAACTGGTCGAGAACGACAAGCACCTTCTGATTGTTCTCTAATCCCCGCCCTTGTCGCAGTGCGGCAACGGTGCCCGTCAAATCCAGGTTGTCTGGAAGTTGAGGACACCGCTCTCGAAGACCTCGGAGCAGGCGAGTCTCCGTCCCATCGGCGGTCGCCTCGACATAAACCGAACGGACGCGATCGGCCAGCCTGGGCAAGAGCCCGGCCTTCATCAACGACGATTTGCCGCAACCGCTGGGGCCATAGATCAGCCCGACCGTGAACGCGAGTTCGTTCTCCGACTCAATGCGGTGCTTCCAGAATTGAAGGCTCTCGGGTAAGCCGTCCTTGTCGCGAGGGCCGGGCAGCAATTCGAGAAAAAAGTCGGCATCTTTGGCATCGAACGACCGGAGGCCCTTGGGGACGATGGCGAGCCGACGAGCAGGCGCTGGGACGACTTTCGGCCTGGGGGACGGCGGCTGCCGTTTGGGAGCGAGCAACCGGCCGACGCCGTCCGGCCGTTCAACTTCGGTATACCACTCCAGGATTTCCGCGAGTTGCGACAACGCCCGTTCCGCATCACCCGACGTGACCGCTTGGGTTCGATTGGCGGTTACTGCCGTCGAGAGCAGCGCATCCAGTTCGAACTTGTCGGGGAGATACCACTCCTGGAGCAAACGCTCGACGATTTTCTCGAGAGATCGAGTGCCGGCCGGTTCGCCGATCCGCCGTTCGTAGATTTCGCGAGCGATTCGTTCCAACACTTTGCGGGCGCGGTTGAGGCTCCACTCGGGGTCTTTGTTCGCAACGTCTCTCGCCCTTTGCAGGCCGTCCCAAAGTTCTTGCTGATCCTTGATGAGATCTTTGAGGCTGTGGATCAGCCGGTCGACGTAGACATTGAACTCGGGACCCAGTCGGACCTCTGCGGCATTCCGATAGGCAAGCTCCTGCATTCCGCTGGGCAGGGCCGCACCAGTCGGCATGGAAGCGCCGTCCACGAGGACCGGAATGACCGGAACCCCGAGCGACAAGGCGGCTTCGATCTCGATGCGGACGTAATCGTCCGGGTCGTCCAGGCGCCGCGCACCCTGCTTTGGTCCATCCGTGAACGCAGCGTCGAGCCAACGATCTCCGATCACCGCCAACAGAGCATCGGACTGCTCGACGGCGCCGCTCAGTCGATTGCGAAAGTCAACTCCCGGCGGAATGGAATCGATGTCGTAGAAGACCGAACCCGAATCGAACTGGTTCTGCAGACGGCCCTGCAGGCGCTTGGTGACTTCGGCGCTGTCCTGACGGCGGTAAGAGATGAAGACCTTGGGCATCGCAGAGTTTTCAACTCGGTCTGCGACGGGCCCCTGAAAACGTACGGCTCAGAGCTCGCCGCGCGGGATCCCGCAACGTTTAGCCAAGAGTGATCAGGCTGCCGCCTATTTTGGCAAATCGAGGGGCGCGTAGTACGGTTTTTTCGACTTCGTGACCTTGGTCAGCCAGTTGCGGTTCTGGGCCTTTTTGTCGGTGATCGCCCAGTCCTGCCGGTGGATGTTCCAGTTGTCCGGGTCGAGCGCCTCGGCCTCGGCAAAATATTGCTTCGCCTTTTTCAGATCCTTCTGATTCGAGAAATAGACGCCCAGCTCGAATAGCGACTGGGCCCGTCCTTCGTCGAGCGTCCGCGGGTGGACGTGCTTGGCCATTTCGGCCGCGGACCAGATGAACTTGCTCTTGGCACCGTTTGTCACCCAGTCCTCGACGGCCGGCGCGTAATCGTCGGTGCCGAACTTGATCATTCCCAGGTTGTGCTTCTTGGCATACGTCCCCTCGTTGAGCCGCACGATGTGCCCTTCCTCGTCGATCCACGCGGCGGACGGGACGTTCACGAAGTTGTAAAGCGCGCTGATCGTGTGACTCGGATCGACGATCGTGACGAAGCTGACGTGCGCCGCATCAAACGTCGGGCCCGCCGCCGCCTCGCCGCCGCTGTCTTCGGCGACCGAAATGATCTCGAACCCGCGGTCCTTCAGCCGTTGGTAGATCGGCTCCCAATTCTTGACGTCGAGCCGGCAACCGCACCAGCTCGCCCAAGTCATCAGCACCACTTTCTTGCCGCGAAAATCGGACAAGCGAATCAGCTTGCCTTTGCGATCCGGCAACTCGAAATTGGGCGCCACGGCCGACTTTAAGAATGGCGTGCGCGTCTCGGGAATCGGGCCGAAGCTCCAGGTGCCGCTTTCGCGATCGACGGCGAACGGTTGCTGGATCTTTTGAGCCAGTCCCGTCACGTTGATCCATTCCTGGCCGTCCTTCTTCTGCAGCAGGGCGGCGGCTCCCTTTTCCGTCAGCTTGATGCACACGTCGCCCACGCAGAGCACGCCCGGCGGCTTGAGTGCCAGGCCGTTGATCCGCTGCAGATCGGCGGCCGTCACCCACAAATCGCCCCCCTCGATCTTCGGCTGCTCGATTTTGATCGTCGCGCCGTTGGAGAGCACGGTGGCCGTCGGATGCGAGGCGGGCGCCGCCGGTTCGCTCATCAATCGGCCGCCGCTGGCGACGAGAGCGAATCCGGCGAGAACGGCCGCAATCACAAGCGATGAGTGGACGCGAACCATGTCGAGCCTCGTTTGACAGGAGGTGCCGAGCTTCGGGCAGAATGCCCCGTTCGATGTTACCGTGCCATGTTACTCGCAGAAGGCACAGTCGACCACGCGGGGCACTATTTGGCGGCCTGAACCGCGTGGACGCCCCGGTCCACGCCCGTGGCGATGATCTCTTCGATATCGGGCGCCCAGCGTTCGGCCGGCATGCCGTAGACCAGCATCGACGTGTTGCCTTCGTAGCCCCCTTCCTTGAGCACGCGGACCGAGGGGATGTAAGCCATCACGTCGTTGGCGTAGGCGCTGACCCACGTTTCGGGGCCGTAGCGCTCCTTGAAGCGCAAATCAAAGTCGACGACGACCTCGCCCCCGAGCGCAATCCACAATTGCTTGCGCCCCAGCCACCACACTTCGATCGGATAGGGGTATGTCCGTGGCAGCGCGCGGCCGGCATCCAGCTCTTTGAGCAGCCGCGTCCCCCACCGCGACACGTAGCCCGCCCGATCGCGGGCGCGGGCCTCGAGCTCGGCTCGCGTCGGCTCGGCACCCAGGTGCAACATCACCGTTTCGTAGTGCTCCTCGAGTTTGGGGGGCAGCGATTCCAGCTTGCCGGCGAGCACCGCCTCGACCGCCTTCGTCATCACGCCGCCGTATTTTTTCGCCAGCTCGACGGTCCGCCGCGGGATGGGATTTTGATCGGCCCCGCAGCCCATGAAGAACAAGGCCGTCGCGCCGGGGTGCGCCGCTTCCAGATTGCTTTCGGCAAAGCCGGCGTAGTCGCCGTTCCATTGTTGAATGCTCAGGGTCGTGTTGTGGCAGGCATAACCGAAGACAACCGCCAGCAATTGTCCGTCTGCCCGGCGAACGGCCAGCACCGGAACTGAGTGATCCGAGGGCCCGCGGAGTGAGTGGCTGGCCTTGAGCGCAGGAACGTCCGGCTCCCGATTGTTGCGTCGATTGACGGCAAAATCGGTCTCGCCCTGACCGACGGCCACGCTCGACGCCACGAGCTGCGCCAGCGCCTCGCCGACGGTTCGCACCAGCGTCGACTCCAACTCGCCCGAATAGGCGTCGATCTTCTTCTTTTCGGGATCGTCGAGCGGATAGGCGTCGTACAGCGCGCCTCGAAGCACGGGGCCGCAATGCGTATGCGACGCATTCAGCATCACGGCCTCGCGGGGCAGGCCGAATTTTTCCTTTAGCGCCCCCGTCACGTGCTCGGAGATCGAACGGGGAATGCCCAACAGATCGCTGCTGACCAGCACGGCTCGACGCCCGTCGGCGTCCTCGAGCGCCAACACCCGGACGTAAAGCTCATGCAACGTGCCGGAAGCCGGACTGGTCCGCGCCGCATAGCCGGCCATCCACAACGGCTGTTTCGGCGTGATCACGGCCTTGGCCGTGCCGGCTTTCCACAGCGCGTCAGCGGCCGGCGCAGGACTTACGGTCAGAACGGTCAACCAGAGGATGCTGAAGGTGAACAGGACGCGGCGGGCAGTCATCAGGATTCTTTCAGGCGAGCACGTCGCGGATGACAGTTCCTTCGACGTCGGTGAGTCGACGGTCGATGCCGTTGTGGCGGACGGTGAGCCGTTCGTGGTCAATGCCTAAGAGGTGCAGCATGGTGGCGTGCACGTCGTGGCAGGTGGTCGGGCGGTTGCGGTCGGCCGGTTTGTAGCCCCATTCGTCGCTGGGGCCGAACGTTGTGCCGCCGCGAATGCCGCCGCCGGCGAGCCAGTTGGTGAACACGAACGGGTTGTGGTCCCGCCCGCGGCCTCCCTGGGCGCAGGGCATGCGGCCGAACTCGGTCGTCCAGTGGATCAGCGTGTCGTCGAGCAGGCCCCGCTGCTTGAGGTCGAGAATCAGGGCCGCCGTGGCGCGAGCCATGCCGAGCGCCAGGGGTCGATGATCGCGGGCGATGTCTTCGTGCGAGTCCCAGTTCCGCCGCGGGAAGCCGTTGTCGCAGCCCGACCAGATCTGCACGAAGCGGACGCCCCGCTCCAAGAGCCGGCGGGCGATCAGGCACTTGCGACCGAAGTGGACCGTCTCTTCGCGATCGTTGATTTCCGATGGGAACACGGCCGGCACATGATCGAGTCCGTACATCTTGAGGATGTGCTTCGGTTCGCTCGACAGGTCGAGCGCCTCGGGCGCACTCAACTGCATGCGGGCGGCCAGCTCATAACTGCGGATGCGGGCTTCCAATCGCGAATCGCCGGGCCGCGATGCCGCGTGCTCGTGATTGAGTTCGCTCAACAGTTCGATCGAGCGGCAGCGGAGCTGTGCCCCGTCGTGGCCGGGCGGCGCGTGCAGGTCGGCGATCGGATTGCCTGCGCCGGGACGCAGGATCGTTCCCTGGTGCTCGGCGGGGAGAAAGCCGGCGCTCCAGTTTTTCGGGCCATTCGAGGCGAAGCCCCGATGGTCAGGCAGGACGACGAACGTCGGCAGGTTTTCGTTCGCCGCGCCGAGAGCAAAACTCACCCACGAGCCCGCGCCGGGAAAGCCGGGCCGATCGAAGCCGGTCGCCTGCAAATAAGTCCCTTGGCTGTGCACGCCCGTCTTGCCGACGAGCGAATGCACGAAGGCCATCTCGTCGACGCACGAGCCGAGCGGCGCGACGATTTCGGTCAACATCTTGCCGCACTGCCCGTAGGGCCGCCATTTCCAGGGCGAGCAAAACGTGGCGCCGAGCCCGTCCTGAAACAACTCGATGTGTTCGCCCGCGTCCCACTTCTCGCCATCGCGCTGATGCAAGAGCGGTTTGTAGTCGAACGTGTCGAGATGACTGGCCCCGCCCGCCATGAAGAGCTGGACCACCCGCTTGGCCTTGGCCGGATGATGCAATCGCTCGAGCGCGCCGCCGCTCCGCGGTTGGCTGCCTGCCGCCAGCAGGCCGTCCCCGTTGAGCAGATGCGCGAGCGCGATTCCGCCCAAGCCACCGCCAAGTTCCCATAAGAACTGGCGGCGGCCGAGTGGCGTCGGGGTTTCGCGTTGCATGGTTGGCATTTCGGGGGAGAGCTAATCGACGTACACAAACTCGTTCAGGTTAAACAGGAGCCGGCACGCTTCGGCCAAGCCGAATTCGCGGGCAAACCCGGTTAAGCGCTGCGATTCCGACGCGCTCGGCCCGCGTTGCAGCGTCGCGCGCACGGCCGCGGCAATCTGGCCTTCCAAGTCGGGCCGCTGGGCACGCACTCGCTCGGCCAGGTGCTCGGCCATGCGGATCATGAACCGGTCGTTCAAGAGCGCGAGCGCCTGTAGCGCAGTAATCGACTCGTCCCGCTTCTCCACAATCTGCGACGGGTCGGCACAGTCGAGCGCCTCCAGAAACGGATCGGGCTGCGAACGGACGAGGAACCGATAGACGCAACGGCGATGCGTGCGGCGATCGTCCGGATCGGATTTGTCGTATTCGTAGTGCGGCGAGTGTTCGGGCTTCTCGATGACAAACGTTTGAAACGACGGGCCGAACATCCGGCCCTCGAGCCGGCCGCTCGCCGCCAGCACGCTGTCGCGGAGCGATTCAGCGTCGAGCCGCGTGCGATTCATCCGCCACAGCCGCGCATTGCCCGCGTCGACCAGCTCGCCGCGCACGGATGACGTCGACGCCTGGCGATAGGCCGCGCTCGTCACGATCAGGCGATGCAGCCGCTTGAGCGATTGGCCGCCGTCGCGAAAGTCGGCCGCCAGCCAGTCGAGCAGCTGCGGATGCGAGGGCTGCTGCCCCATGCGGCCAAAGTCGCTGGGACTGTCGACGATGCCGCGGCCAAAGTGATAGAGCCAGACGCGATTGACGATCGACCGCCACGTGAGCGGATTGCGACGATCGACGATCCAGCGGGCCAGCGCGATCCGCCGTTCCTGTTCGCCGGCGCCGGCCGGCAATTCGATTCGCCAAGGAACGTCTTTGACGATCGGCGGCGTCCCCGGGCCGACGAGCTTGGCCGGCCGGCGGACATCGCCCCGTTCCAGCACGTGAATCACGCGGGCGCGACCGCCGTTGGCGCCGGTGCCGCGAAACGCTCCGCTCCCCTCGAAGACCGTGCCGCAGTAGACCACGCTCTGCGCGGGCAGCGTCGCCAGCGCGGCCATGAGCCCGCTCCGCTCGGCCACGACGCCGGCCGCCGCCGTCGCGACGGCCGAACCGCGAGACGGCAGCGGTTCGAGTTGGCGCAAGCGGTCGGCCAATTGGCGGCGACGGCGGGCCACGGACGGGTCGACGTCGTACGAGCGGTCGGCCCGGTCGATGGCGGCGAAGACGGCCTGCAGGCTGTAGTAATGTTCCTGCGTCAGCGGATCGAACTTGTGATCGTGGCACCGCGCGCATTGCACGGTCAGGCTGCAAAATGTGTTGAAGGTGGTGGTCACCATGTCGTCGCGGTCGAGGTTCCGCGCGATCTGGCCGTCGATCTTCGTCTCCGGCACCTCCGCGTGCCCGATGAAGTCCCAAGGCCCGGCCGCCAGAAAGCCGGTGGCCTCGATGCCGTCTCGCGAGTCGGGCTCGAGCGCGTCGCCGGCCAGTTGCTCGGCGACGAACTGATCGTAGGGCCGGTCTGCGTTGAACGCGCGAATCAGGTAATCGCGATAGGGCCAAGCGTGCGGCCGCGGCTTGTCCTTGTCGTAACCGTGCGTCTCGCCGTAGTGCACGACGTCGAGCCAGTGACGGGCCCAGCGCTCGCCAAAATGTGGCGAAGCGAGCAAGCGATCGACGAGCTTTTCGTAAGCCCGCGGATCGCGGTCGGCGGCGAACGCTTCCACCTCCGCGACGCTGGGCGGCAAGCCGAGCAGGTCGAAGGACAGCCGGCGGATCAGCGTGCGGCGATCGGCCTCGGGCGCGGGGGTCAGTTCTGCGGATCGCAGTCCGTCGAGAATGAACGCGTCGATCGGCGTGCGTACCCAGCCCGCGTTTTTGCCCAACGCGGTGGACGACGAACGGGGAATCGGCGGTTTGGAAAGCGGCCGCAGCGACCACCAGTCAAGCGGGTCGTCTTTGAGGACCATGTTGGCCGGCCACTCGGCGCCCGCGGCGATCCAATCGCGGAGCGCCTGCACTTCGACGGCCGAGAGCGGCTTGCCGTTCTTGGGCATCTCCGGCTTGTCGCCTGAAACGACCTCGATCAGCCGGCTCTCCTGCGGCTTGCCGGGAACGACGATCGGCGAGCCATCCGCGCCGGCCGCCAAGCCTTTGGCCGAGCTGAGATCGAGTCGCCCCTTCGCTTTGGTCCCCTGATGGCAGCGGAGGCAGTGCTGTTTCAGGATGGGGCCGACGCGATTGCGAAACTCTGACGAATCGCCGGCAGCGGCCGGCGAGGCGCACAGCGCGGCCGTCAGCAGCAAGGCGAAAAGCGTCAGCAGACATCGCGTCGGCAAGCGCGACTCCCGGCAGGACTGTCGCACGCGGGCCACTCGGGGAGTTTTTCCCGGGTCGCACGGCGCGCGGGCGGATCCCCATCTTAATCCGCGTCGGGACTTCCGGCCACGACCGCCTTCGAGCCGGGCTGTTCGGCCGGGGTGCCGTCCGGGGACGGCGGCCCATTCGCGGCCGCCTGACGACGAACGCGACGCTCGAACAGCAGGTAAAGCGGCGCGGCAACCAGCAGGGGCAACCAGTTGTAGAGCACGCGAAAGACCACGCATGCCGCGAGGAAGGCCGGCTGCTGCTCCTTGGGCGCGGTCGCCACGATCACCGCTTCAAAAACTCCCGCACCGCCCGGCGCGTGAGTCAGCACGCCGGCGACGATGGCCAGCAGGTAAACGCCCAGAATCTCGGCGTATCCCACTTGCAGATGGGCAGGAAAGAGCACCCAAAAGCAGGCCGCCGCCACCAAAAAGTCGAGGGCAGCTACGCCGAGTTGCGCGCCCGACATCCAAAACCCAGGAAACCGCCACTCCCGCCCCCAGAAATGGATGGGACGCTTCCAGAGGGCCGAAACGAGCAAGTAGGCCACGGCCATGCCGATCAGCATCCAGGCCAGCGAATTGGTGTTCTCGACCGGGATGTTGAGCTCCGGGGCGATGTCCCTCGGCGACAGCAGAAAGACGACCCCCGCCAGCCCGAAGACGCCAAACCAAAAGGTGATGCCCAAGATCATCACCAGTTGCACGATCTCGGCCGGCTTCAGTCCCCACAACGAATAAAAGCGGTAGCGGACCGACCCGCCCCCCAACAGCGAGCCGAAGTTGTAGCTCATCGCAAAGCCGACAAATGAGGCGAAGGCAATCCGCCGTAAAGGGAGCGGATGGCCGGTCGACCTGACGGCGATGTAGTCGTACCCCATCAGGACGATGTAGTTGATCACCGTCAGCCCGACGCAGAATCCCATCCGCCAGGGATGAATTTGCACGAGGGCCTTGCGGTACTGCTCGAGCGAGTGTTGCCGCAGCTCGCGAAACAGGATCACGCCCGCGAGGACCACGATGATCAACACGAGGATCGGCGCGAGTTTATGGATCCAGTCGGCGACGCTTGCGCCTCGTCGTTCGTCGGACATCGTCCCCTCGCGCCCGTGAATTCGTCTCCCCGGACGCTATTAACTCCGCGGGGCAGTGTCAAACGGGCGACTGTCAAATCGGGGCGAGGTCAATAGCTCCAGGCAGGGTCAAATCTCGGGCAAGGGGCGCGGTGTCATCCTAAGCCAGGCAATCGCGGTCGCGAAATAGGTCACTCCCTGCGGGCCAGTTGGTCCTCCGTTCGCGGCGGGCGAGGCGCCGTGCGCGCGGCCACGCTCTCGCCGGGCAGGCATCCGCTTTGCGCGGTGAGCACGTGGGTGTGGAAGCCGGCCGACACGCTTTGACGAAACAGCCGCTGCGACGGCCGAGGAACCGGGAGCTCCGATGGCTCCGCGTTCTGCGTCAGGTCAGTCGCAGCGGCCGTGTTCGAGGTTTCCGGCGGCCGGCGCTCGAAGCGCGTGCCCTTGTCGTCGGGGGGCGGTTGCCGCTTGGGAATGGTGGTCGGGGCGACGCCTGGAATTGGATCGCCAAGCGGCCCCGCCGGCGGATAGCCGGGTCGGTTGATCGCACCGGGCGGGAGGGCGGGATTGGTCTCGAAAGTGGGGCAGCAGCCGTCTCCACCGGGGGCGGGCGCTCCGAGACAGCATGCCCCGCAGCTGCCGCAGCCCGCGCCGCAACCGGCTGGTCCACACGACGGGCCACAAGATGGGCCGCAAGACGGACCGTACGACGGACCACAAGCCATACCACACGGCGGCCCGCCGCATGGACTGCCACAGAATGGACTGCCACAGAATGGACTGCCACAGACAGGACCGCCGCAAAACGCGCCGCCACAGGGAGCGCAGCCGCACGGTCCGCCGCAACTGCCTCCGCACGGCATGCCGCAAGGGGCGCCACAGGGCGGCGAACAGCAGCGTCCACAGACGGGGCCACAACCTCCGCAACTCCCACACCCGCCGCCGCACGGCGATCCACAACACGAGCCGCAGGGCGGACAACAGCGTCCGCCGCCGAACAAGCTGAGACCGAAGGGCGCACGGGGACAACCACAGCCCGCCGAGCATCCAAAGCCGCAGCCCCCCGACGGGCAGCAGCAATTGGGTGCCGGCGAGCCGAATCCGAACGAACCAAATCCGGGCGAACCGCCGCCGGGCGAACAACCGCCGCCCCCGCAGCCCGATCCGCAACATTGTGCGAGGGCGGTCGCTGAACCGAACAACAGCGCGGCGACCGCCGCCGTCAGCATGAAGACGCGCCGCGGCCACGCATGAATCGGCGCAATCGGCGCGCCGAAGACGGTTGAATCGAGCGTTGCCGGGGCCGGGGCCGACCACCAGACCGAGGCCGCCAGCGGACGCGACGTCCCCTCCCCCGAATAACGACCGGACGGACGATGCGGCCGTCGCTCCGTAATCGGAACGGGCACGGGGACGAGGACAGGAACGCGGACGATAGCGAAGCGGCTCCCGCTGCCTGGCAGCGAGTCTCCGCCACCGCGGGAAGCGGACGGAGGGATCAGCCAGTTTCGCAGGCGGCGGGGACTTGGCGCCCGTCCGAGCTGGCGTACCCCGAATGAGAACCTGCGCGCAGCAGCACGCGCTGCTTCAATCAACCCTGACATGGCAGACACCTCCGGCGAAGCGCCGATCGAGTGGAACCAGCGGCCCCGCAGGGAGTGCTGTCACACGGACACGCCGCGGCAAGCTGTCCTTCCGCTTTGCAATCAGCATGCCGGGGCCGCAGTTGTCATGTCGGCGCCGCCCCCGCGTGCGGCCGACCTTCGCCCAACTCGCCGAAGCCGCGCGATTTCGCAAAGTTCGACGCGAAAGCACAGCGCGGACACCTGAAGTGCCCCACAGGACCGGACAAACGCCTGCCGTCCGATTGCACTTTTTGCATTGCGCAGACGGAAGAATCGGCACTCAGCCGTAACGCCAAGGCTCGCTCAGGCGGTGACGAAGCTCATGTGCAGCTCCGCATGGCGGAGGCACATTTGGGTGCACTCGTCGACGGTCATCGGACCGAGAAACGGATGCGCGGCTCGTTTTTGCTCGTTCTTCAGTCGCTCGGTCGAGCGACGCAGGTGCTCGAGCGCCGCCGTCGCATCCATCGCGTCCGGCACCAGTACAGCCGCGGCCCTCGGGCTCAGCTTGAAGCCGGGGGTCAGCCCCTTGACGAGCAATCGCTTCTTGAGAAAGAACCGACCGACGGTCCGGATCGGCAACGGGGCCTGAAACCCAAAGCCATCGATCATTTTGTCCTGCGCGATGGCGAGGTGCTCGAGAATCTGCCCGAGCGACCAGGTGCCCGTCGTGGCCGAGTTCGCGCTCACCGCCCGGGCGGCGTCGGCGACGACTTCGTCGAGGGTTCTGTATCGAATGCGTCGGCGAGTCGGCGTGGCACTGGCCATAAAAATCGCTCCAGGCAGAGGTGCGGTCTGAGGTGCAGACCCGCCAGTCAGTATACGGACGCTTCCCGCGGCGAAGCAAAGTCCCAACGGAAACAACGCCCCAACGGAAACGGCAGCGGGACGGCGACAGCACCGCGCCCGAACGCCGAACCGGCGAGGATGAAACTCCCGAGATAGAGGCCCGCGGGGCGGCTCTGCTAAGATTCCGGGTGACCCGGGCCTGTGGCTTTGGTACAACGACACTCTGACTTGAATCCGCGTCGATGATGTGGCACTGGCCTCGCAAGGACCGTTCGATGGGTCGGCTGGAGCAGACTCAGTTCCACAAGGTCTTCCTGACCGAACTCGAAGGGCACACCCTCGTCGTGGCGCCTCGGGGAGACGCGGTCGGCTTTCGCGATTCGGACGTGGCCGGCGAACTCAGTAACCTGCTCTCGCTCATCGGCACGCCGGGCATCGTCAATCTGGTCGTCGACCTGAGCAGCTCCGAGTATTTCGGCTCGACGATGATCGGCGCGATCAATGAGCTGGGCACCCGGTTCCGCGAGATCGGCGGGAAGACCGCCCTCTGCGAAGTCTCCCCGCAAATGTCCGACGTGCTCGAGATCATGCACCTGGGCGACGTGTGGATGAAGTTCGACACGCGCAAAATCGCCCTGCGCTACATGAGCAAGTTTTGAGCGCCGACGTCCTGCTTGCCGCGCTCAACGCCCGCTATGCGCATGCGTCTTTCGGCCTCCGCTACCTGCTGGCCAACATGGGCGAGCTGACGCCGCGGACCGACCTGGTGGAGTTCGTCGCAAACTCGCCGAGCGAACAAATTCTCCAGTCGGTGCTCGCCCGCAATCCCCGCATTCTGGGGCTGGGTGTTTACATCTGGAATGTGGAGGCAGCCACGCGGCTCGTCCGGGAATTGAAGCGGGTGCGGCCCGAGCTGGTCATCGTCCTCGGCGGACCGGAAGTCAGTTATGAAACCGACGACCAGGAGATCGTGCGGCTGGCCGACTACACGGTCTGCGGAGAAGCCGATCTCGCCTTCGCCGCGCTCTGCCGGCAGATCCTCGGCGGCGACGCGCCCGAGCGCCGCGTGATAGCGGCCGAGCTACCCGTCCTCGACCGGCTGGCGTTGCCGTATCAACTGTACACGGACGAAGACATCGCCCGGCGGGTGATTTACGTCGAGGCGTCACGCGGCTGCCCCTATTCGTGCGAGTTCTGCCTGTCGGCGCTGGAGATTCCCGTCCGCCAGTTCGCGCTCGATCCCTTCCTGGCGGCTCTCGGCGAGCTGTTCGCGCGCGGCACGCGGCAGTTCAAGTTCGTCGATCGCACGTTCAATCTGAACCTGCGGACCAGCCGGGCGATTCTCGATTTCTTTTACGAGCGGTACGAACCGGGGCTGTTTTTGCACTTCGAGATGATCCCCGATCGCTTCCCCGAGGCGCTTCGCGACGCGATCCGCCGTTTTCCGCCCGGGGCGCTGCAATTCGAGGTCGGCGTGCAGTCTTTCAACGAAGAGACGGCCGAGCTGATCAGCCGCCGGCAGGACAATCGCAGGCTCGAGGAAAATCTGCGGTTTCTCCGCGGTGAAACCGGCGTCCACGTCCACGCAGACCTGATCGTCGGCCTGCCGGGCGAATCGCTGGAGAGTTTTGGCGCCGGGTTCGATCGGCTACTCGCCCTCGGCCCGCAAGAGATTCAGGTCGGTATGTTGAAGCGGCTGCGGGGCACTCCCATCATCCGGCACGACGTCGAGTGGGCCATGCGCTACAGCCCGCGACCCCCCTACGAGATTCTCTCCAACCGACTGATCGACGAGCCCACGATGGCGCGCTTAGCCCGCTTCGCGCGGTTTTGGGACCTCGTCGCCAACAGCGGCAACTTCATCGAGTCGGCGCCGCGACTGTGGCGCGACGGTTCGCCCTTCGCCAGCTTCATCGCGTTTTCCGACTGGCTCTATGCGCGACTGGGCCGCACGTGGGCAATTCCGCTGGTCGAGCTGGCTGAAAGCGTCTTCGTTTATCTGGTCGATGTGCTCGGCCACGACGCGCAAGCGACGGCCGAGACGATCTGGCGGGACTACCAGCGCGGCAACCGCCCCGACCGCCCCGCCTTCTTGAGCCCGTACGTCGAGCCGCCGTCCCGTCGCGCACTGCTCGGCCAACCGTCCCGCGCCCGCCGCCAGGCACGCCACCAACTTTCGTAGCCGACTCACCGTTGGGGCGAGGCACGGACAAATCGGCGCAGGTTCTCAAGGAAATGCACCGGGCGACGAATAGCTCTCCAGGCGAAGCTGCGCCTGCATGACTGCTCCGCCCCAACTCCCGAACTCCCTGAGACCTTGGATCGTTAAGCCATCCGTTTGAACGGGCGCCACCGAGCGAATTCCGCTCTTCTCGCGCAACTGTCGCGCGCTTAGGATCCGGCGAAGACGACACGCCCGCTGCGATTTTGAGGAGACTGCCGACCATGTCCACTCCCGTGGCTCAGACAGAATCGATCCCGCAGCCCATGATTCCGGTCGCCAAGCCGCGGCCGCGGCTCCGCGTTTGGCCGGCCGTTGTCATCGCCGTTGCCTATTGGGTCGCGATCGCGACGATCATGAAACTCGATATGGTGATCTCGCAGACCTTCTTCTCGACAGTGATCACCAGCTTCGTCACCGGACTGGCGTTCATAGTCTGGCTTTACTCCCGCCGCGCGCTACCCGGCAAGGATCGGTTGATTCTGTTGGCCGCGCTGATCGTTGCCACGGCACTCGTCATCGTGCTGGGCGATCCGTCGGTCGGTCCGATGGGACTGATCTTTGCCGGACCGGGAATTCTCTGCACCGCCGCCGCGGTCTGGCTGTTGATCGCCCGCAAGTGGTCGACAACCGTCATCCGCAACGGGCTGTTGGTGCTGCTGGCGTTGGTCTGGGGTCAATTTCTGGCGGTTCGTATCAACGGCGTCGACGGACGTCAGTCCGCGTCGATTAGCCCGCGTTGGCAAAAGACGGCCGAAGACCTCTATCTGGCCGAACGCGCATCGACGTCGACCGCGGCGACGCCGGCGAACGCCGAGCCTGCTGATACACACCCGCTAACGCTGGCCTCGGGAGATTGGCCCGATTTCCGCGGCGAAAACCGGCAAGGCGAGCTCCACGGCGTCAAAATCCCCACGGATTGGAAGGCCGCGCCGCCGAAGCTGTTGTGGAAGCAACGCATCGGCCCCGCCTGGTCGTCGTTCGTGGTGTTGGGCAATCGGCTGTTCACGCAGGAGCAGCGCGGCAAAGATGAAGCCGTCGTCTGCCTCGACGCAGCCACCGGCAAGGAGCTGTGGGCCCACCTCAACGACGGACGCTTTTCCGACGGTCAGGCCGGCGCGGGTCCGCGGTCGAGCCCCGTCTTCGCCGACGGCCGAATTTACACAATGGGCGCCACGGGCGTCGTCAATTGCCTCGACGCAGCGACGGGCAAGCAAATCTGGTCCAAGGACGCGGCGAAAGAGGCCGGAGCCAAAGCTCCGATGTGGGGCTTTTCCAGCTCGCCGCTCGTGACCGGCGGCATGGTCATCGTCTATGCGGGCGGACCGGGAAATAAAGGCCTCCTCGCGTATCGGACGAAAGATGGCCAACTCGCCTGGTCCGCGGCGACCGGTCCGATCAGTTACAGCTCGGCCCAGCTCGTGAAGTTCGGCACCGAAACGCAAGTCCTCTTCCTCAGCGACAACGGCTTGATCGCCATCGATCCGGCCACCGGCAAGCAGCGGTGGAGTTACGATGCGCCTGCTCCCCAGATGTGGCGCGTCGCTCAGCCGCGACAGATCGAGGGCTCGGCCATTCTCTTTGGCTCCGAGGATCTGGGCCTGGTGCGGCTCGACCTGACGCCGCACAGCGACGGCACCTGGACGACGAACGTCGCCTGGAAGTCTCAGGCCCTGCGTCCGGCGTACAACGACTTCGTCTACCAGGACGGATTCGTCTACGGCCTCGACAAGGGCCTCTTGTGCTGCGTCGACACCAAAACGGGCGAGCGGCGCTGGAAGCAGGGCCGCTACGGCTTCGGCCAGATCCTGTTGCTGGCCGATCAGAAGCTCTTGTTTGTGATTTCCGAGTACGGCAAAGGCGTGCTAGTGGTGGCCACGCCCGAGCACTTTCAGGAAGTCGGCGGCTTCGAAGCGATCAGCGGCAAAACCTGGAATCATCCGGTCATCGCCCACGGCCGCCTCTACGCCCGCAACAGCGAAGAGATCGCCTGCTACCAGCTCGCGCCGCCGGAGACGCACACGGCTCAGGCGCGCTAGGGACAGGCTCACTCCTCGGAGGGTGAAGCTATGAGGAGCGGTAAGAGGTAGGCCGAGCCGGTTGGTGGTTGTGCTTGAACGTGGTAAACGGAGTTTGTTGCAAACCGTTTCCACAAAAG
>Ga0210390_10000869_pt1 | contig 30602 bp, 31 predicted proteins | sample IncBWH11OmetaG_FD_161050 | JGI IMG/M metagenome (GOLD analysis project Ga0210390, IMG submission 161050) | Forest soil microbial communities from Barre Woods Harvard Forest LTER site, Petersham, Massachusetts, United States - Inc-BW-H-11-O ...
AGTTCGGCATTCACCATCGGATCAGCGGCCATCGCCTCCAAGCCTACGCGGACGAAATGGCGTGGCGCGAGAACCATCGCCGCCAGCCGAACGGTACGCATTGGAACCTGATCACCGCCGCCGCCCTGTCGCATCCCAAGAGCGAGATTTGGGCCGGTTACTGGCACCGGAGCGCGGCATGACCGATTACGTCGTTTCCGGCCTGATCGCCAAGCGCGCCGAGTTAGCAGGTATCATCGATCAGCTACAGCGCCAGCTTGACCAGCACCGGGCCGATCTCACGCATATCGATGGCGTGCTACGGGTTCTCGCGTCGGATCTCGACCCGGAGACGATCCGGCCGAAACGGCCATATCGTCGGAACCGCTACTTTGCCCGCAATGAACTCTCCCGTCTCTGCCTTGGCGTGTTTAGGGAGGCGGAGGGCGAGCCGGTGAGCATTGACGACCTTACCAGGCAGGTTATCGCCGCCAAAGGGTTTGATCCCGCCGATGGCATCCTACGCGCAGCGATCCGCGATCAGGTCGCGGATATTGTCAAGCGGCTGCACCGCCGTGGCGAGGTCGAGAAGATTGGCCGCGGGCGCGCATTGCTATTAAAATCAATTATCTAGATGCATTGAGTTGTAGGTATTGAAACGATTCGACAAATATCTAGTGGCGCATTACCATAAAGAGAGTGGGCCGGTAAGGACGCCTCCCTACCGGCCCGGCACTCTTTATTCCAGCAATGGCCTCTGGGTCCTTAGGGGATGTGCGGATGGGAACCCGCAGTGATCGTCTCCCAAGGCTCACGGGCGAAAGATATGGCCGCCATGAACGATGCGCAAGCGCTTTTTTCGCTACTCCCGACCACCATATCCAAAATACAAACAACGATCACTGAGGTAAGGTTCCGTCGGTATCTCCGAAGAACACGCGACGACGGCCGGATCGCGTTGGAGTTATATCGGTGGAACAGCTTCCTAGCGCATAGTCTCTATTGGCCAATCCAAACATTGGAAGTCGCATCCCGCAATTCAATCTCAAATGTATTAACGTATCGTTTCGGAAGGGATTGGCATACATCAGAAAAATTCCGCCGTCAGTTGAGCGCTGAGGACGCAAATAAACTCAATGAGACAATCGAGCGGCAGTGCCGAGAAAGAAAAATTCGTAATCCCCCGGTCGACGCCGTGGTCGCTGACCTTCCTTTTGGCTTTTGGACCTCCATGTTAACCGCGCGATATGCGGTGCCGTTGATCTGGCAGAAAAACTTGAGTGTCGCCTTCCCTCACATGCCTGCCGCGCTCCCGTTGAAATCGGTATTGCGTCCCATGGAAGACGTGCGGATTTTGCGGAATCGCATCGCCCACCACGAACCGATTTTCGATCGCCGCCTCGATCTGGCATATGGCGAAATCCTTCGGATAATCGAATGGATATGCCCGGCCAGCCGATGGTACGTCGAACAGACAAGCGTCTTCCCCGACACATGGGCCGCGTGCCCCGTTCATGATATTCGCGGCGCGGCTATTTCCGCCAGTCACCGCCCGATCAGATGACACCTTCAGTGTGCTAATTTGCAATTATATACCAGCAATATGCTAATTTGTCAATTGGGATTCGGTCTTGGTCCCATTTGCGCCCGAATACCGAATATTTCCCGTCGAACCGGGAATCTCGGTGAACGCCTCGCGGGTTTGGCTCCTGGGCAACATTGCGGCGCGCCCAGCCTCACACAGCGACCCACGCTCGGCACCCCGACGTCGGTGGCGGCGGTTGCGATGACACCGGGCGCGCCTGCCGCTATGGTCGGGGCGTGTCCGGGCGCCTCCGAGCCCGGTGGCGACAGCCGGTTTGCGACAACTGAGAAAGGACGAAGCGATGCTCGACCTGCATTTTTGGCCGACGCCGAACGGCAAGAAGGTCACGATCCTCATCGAGGAGCTGGGGCTCAAATACAACCTCGTGCCGTGCAACATCGGGCGCGGCGACCAGTTCAAGCCCGAATTCCTGAAGATCAACCCGAACCACCGCATGCCGGTGCTGGTCGACCACGAGCCCAAGGGCGGCGGCGCCCCGATCAGCATTTTCGAGTCGGGTGCGATCATGATGTATCTGGCGGAGAAGGAAGGCCGCTTCTTCCCGCAGGATTTGCGCGGCAAGTACGAGGTCACCCAATGGGTGATCTGGCAGATGGCGAACCAGGGTCCAAAGCTCGGCGAATGCGGCCATTTCCGCCGCGCCGGGCCCGACGCGGGCGACCTCAGCTACGCGATCCGCCGCTTTACCGACGAGGCCAACCGGCTCTACGGCGTCATGAACAACCGGCTTTACGACCGGAAATATCTTTGCGGCGACGAGTACACGATCGCCGACATGATCAGCTATCCGTGGACCGTCAACTGGCAGGCGCAGGGCCAGGACATCGGCGAGTTCAAGCACTTCAAGCGCTGGTTCGACGAGGTCGGCGGCCGGCCGGCGGTCAAGCGCGGCATGGAGACCGGCAACAACCTGCGGGTCGACCCGGCGAGCTTGAGCGCCGCGGAGCGCGAGCAGATGCGCAAGATCATGTACAACCAGCGCGCCATCCCCGCCCCGGCGTAGCAGCATCAAGGATGCCATCACCCGCCGCTACACCGTCCCCGGCTGACAAAGCTGGCCGGGCCGTCACGCCGCACCGACGCCGCATGTGGCGCGGGTGGGCTGGACGGCGATATTGTGCGCACAGCACAAAACCGACGAGGGCCGGGCGATGGCGGTGCAGGCGATCGGGCAGCCGGTGCGGCGCGAGGAGGATTTGCGCCTGTTGCGCGGGCTCGGCCGCTATGTCGACGACGCCGGCCAGCCGAACGACGCGCGCGGCTATGTGCTGCGCTCGCCGCACGCGCATGCGGTGATCCGCGCGCTCGACGCCACGGCGGCAAGGGCGGCCCCCGGGATCGTTGCGGTGCTGAGCGGCGAGGATCTCCGCCGCCGCGGCCTCGGCACGCTGACGCCGGCGGTCCGCCGCCGCCGCAGCACCGGCGAGCCGGCCTTTGTCTGCCCGCAGCCATTGCTTGCCCTGGAGCGGGTACGCTATGTCGGCGACCCGGTCGCGTTCATCGTGGCCGACACGCTGAACCAGGCCAAGGACGCGGCCGAGCTTGTCGAGATCGACTACGAGCCGTTGCCGGCCGCGATCACCGCGGCGGCGGCGCTCGCCCCCGGCGCGCCCGCGGTGTGGGACGACAACCCCGGCAACGAAGCGTTTTTTCACGAGGTCGGCGACAAAGGAGCGGTAGACGCGGCCTTTGCCGGCGCCGACTGCATCGTGCGCGACGACATCCGCATCAACCGCGTCACCGCGAATTCGATGGAGCCGCGCGGCTGCATCGCGGAATACGACCCGGGCCCCGACCGCTATACGATCCGCTGCACGATCCAGTCGGCGCACGCGACGCGGGCCGCGCTCGCCGACCATATCTTCAAGCTGCCGCAACACCAGTTTCGCGTGATGTGCGAAAACATGGGCGGCGGCTTTGGCATGAAGGGCGGCTGCTATCCCGAATACGCGCTGAGCCTGTGGGCGGCGGAACTGACCGGGCGCCGGGTGCGCTGGATCGCCGAGCGGGGCGAGGGGCTGGCGAGCGACGAGCAGAGCCGCGGCAGCGTCATCTTGGCCGAGCTGGCGCTCGACAAAACCGGGCGGTTTCTCGCATTGCGGGCGCGCTGGCAGGCGGCGATCGGCGCCTATTACTCGACCGACCGGCCGACAATTCCGCTGACGGTCGCACTCGGCTGCCTGGTCAACACCTACGGCATCCCGGCGGTGCACGCCCAGGTCACGGCGGCGCTGACCAACACGATGACGATCGCGCCTTACCGCGGCGGCGGCCGGCCGGAGCCGATCTACGTCACCGAGATCATCATCGACAAGGCGGCGCGCGAATTGGGGGTCGAGCCCGCCGAGCTGCGCCGCCGCAACACGATCCCCGCCGCCGCGATGCCGTTTACCACGGCCTTGCAGCAGACCTACGATTCCGGGGATTTCGGCAAGAACCTCGACGACAGTCTGAGGCTGGCGGAGCACGCGGGCGCGACCGCGCGGCGCGAGGCCGCGAAACGACAGGGCAAGCTCCTCGGGGTCGGCGTCGCGACTGCGGTTGCCGCAACCGGCGGGCGCGATTACGAGCACGCCGAGATCCGCTTTGACGCCTCAGGCGGGGTCGTGCTGATCACCGGCAGCATGGACCACGGGCAGGGCCACGGCACCACCTTCAAGCAGGTGCTGTCCGAAAAGCTCGGCATCGACGCCGATTTGATCCGCTATCGCTATGGCGACAGCGACCTGGTGACGATGGGGATCGGGACGTTCGGCTCGCGCTCCGCCCAGCTCGCCGGCTCGGCGATTGTCTTCGCCGCCGACAAGCTGATCGACAAGGGCCGGCGGATCGCCGGGCAGATCATGGAAGCGGCGACCGGCGACATCGCCTTTGAGAGCGGCCGCTTTACGATCGCCGGCACCGACCGGTCGGTCGGGCTCGCCGAGGTCGCGCGCCGATCGTTCGACACGGCGTTCCTGCCGAACGACATCGAGCCCGGCTTTACCGAACGGGCGAATTTCGGCCCGGCCGGCTCGGCGACGTTCCCGAGCGGCGCGCATGTTTGCGAGGTCGAGATCGACGAGGAAACCGGCGCCGTCGCGCTGACGAGGTACACCGCGGTGGACGATGTCGGGCGGGTGCTGAACCCGCTGTTGTGCGAGGGGCAGATCCATGGCGGGATCGTGCAGGGCATCGGGCAGGCGCTGATGGAAGACCTGGTTTACGACCCGCAAAGCGGGCAGCTCTTGACCGGCTCGTTTCAGGATTACGCAATGCCTCGCGCCGATGATTTCTGCCGTTTCGAGCTCGCCAGCAACGCGACCCCGACCGGCCGCAATCCGCTCGGCGTCAAGGGCGTCGGCGAGGCGGGCACGTTGGGCGCCATCCCCGCGTTGATCAACGCCGTCAACGAAGCGCTGGCGCAGATCGGCGCCCCAAAGGTAGCGCCGCCCGCGACCTCGGAAAAGGTCTGGCGCGCGATCTGCCGCGCGGGCATCGCCGCGCGTTGAACCGCCGCGGCAAGCGGAGGAGAACCCCGGCGAGCGGCCACGCCGCCGGCGCTGCGCCAAGCAGCGCCCCCGCGTTTCGGGCTTAGCTCTCGGGCTCGCGGTCCTCGCTCGACACAGCCGCGAGATAGGCGGGGAGGTCGGGCCAGCCATAGGCGAGCGCCTCGACCCGGCTGCCGCCTACGGGGATCGGCTTGTGGCTGACCAGCCGCCCGCCGAGCCGCTCGTAGAAAAAGCGAGCCGGATTGTCGCGCAGCACCCATAGGATCGCGGCGTCGAGACCGGACGCCGCCAGCCGCCGGAACAGGGCGATCAGCAGCCGCCGGCCGATCCCGCGATCCTGCCAATCGGGCGCGACGTAAAGCGTAAAGACCTCGCCCGGATAGTGCCGCTCGCTGCGGCTCGGCCCGCAGCTGCCAAAACCGCGGAGCATGCCGCACATGTCGACCGCGACGCGCACGTCGCGCGGCTCGCGCATGATCGCCATCCGCCAGCCGATCTCGCGCCGGCGCGGCGACATCCCGACGAGATACCCGGTCGAAAGCACGCCCGCGTAGGTCGCGCGCCAGGTCTCGATGTCGAGCCGGGCTATGGCGCGCGCGTCCGTCGATTTTCCCGGGCGGATCGTGATTTCGTCCATCGGCCATATTGTGCCGCGTTTTGCCCGGCGAGGGGAGGATTATGCGTCTTCGGCAGCAATCTGGTAATGTCGCCCGAGGGTTGGCGTTGCGCCGGGGAGCGTTCCGATGCCGAGCGGTCATTTCGCGGCTTTTGCGCGGCGCGGCGCCGACGCCAACCGGCGGCCATACCTTGGCTGCGGGCCGCGGCGGCACGCGCCGCGTGCGCCCGCATCACCGAACGCGACCCCTGTGAGCGGCGGCGGCGCCTGCCGCGGGAGCCGGCTGAGGGGATGACAGTGCCGGCCATATCGCGGGAATCGGGTCAGGACCGCCGCAATTTCATGGAAGGACTATGACAAGAACCTGGTTAACCCGTCTCAGCCTGTTCGTGGTGTTGGCATGGCTGCTGGCGCTGCCGAGTCACGCGACGGAACCGGAAAAAAAGCCGGCGCACCCGAAGCACGCCGCCGCCGCCAAGCCCGCCGTGCAGCGGCTGGGCGGCGCCGGCAGCTGGAACGCGTATCTCTACAAGGAGCGCTCGGGGCGGGTTTGCTATCTCGCGGGCGGCCCGCAGAAAAGCGAGCCGGCCAAATTCAGGCGCCGGTCGCCGACCGCGATGGTTACCCACCGTCCCGAGGAAAACGTCGCCAACGTCGTGAGCTTTGCCGAAGGCGCCCCGCTCAAGGACGGCAGCGACGCCTCGCTCGATGTGGACGGCACGCATTTCGACCTGTTCACCAAAGGCGACACCGCCTGGTCGCGCACTTCCGATCTCGACCGGACGATCGTCGAGGCGATGGCCAAGGGCCAGCATGCGGTTTTCAAAGCCACCCCGCAGAAAGGGTCGCTGACAACCGACACCTATTCGCTCTCCGGGTTTGCCCCGACGTTGGCGCTGATCGACAAGGCGTGCGGCATCAAGCGTTAGCGCTTGAGTGCAGCCCCATGGCGTCGCCGCCCCCGGACCTCCATATTTGGCGAGAATGCCCACCGAATCGCGCTCCGACGATCCACGCCGCAACCTCGTAGGGCTCGGCCGCGAAGCGCTCGCCGCCGAAATGGCGGGGTTCGGGGCCGAAGCGTTTCGCGCGCGCCAACTGTGGCACTGGATCTACCATCGCGGGGCAGTCGATTTCGCGCAGATGACCTCGCTGTCGAAGGCATTTCGCGACCGCCTCGCCGAGCATTATGCGCTCTGCCGGCCGGATGTTTCGCAATGCCTCGCCTCGGTCGACGGCACTCGCAAATGGCTGCTGCGCTTTGCCGACGGCCAGGAGGTCGAGACCGTCCACATCCCGGAAGACGACCGCGGCACCCTGTGCGTCTCCTCTCAGGTCGGCTGCACGCTCAACTGCACGTTCTGCCACACCGGGACCCAGCTCCTGGTGCGCAATCTCGGGGCCGAGGAGATCGTCGGGCAGGTCATGGTCGCGCGCGACGCGCTCGGCGAGTGGCCGTCGCCGCCAGATCGAGCCGAGGACGACCGGCAGGTCACCAACATCGTCCTAATGGGCATGGGCGAGCCGCTCTACAATTTCGAAAACGTCGCGGCGGCGATGAAGATCGTCATGGATCCCGAGGGCCTGTCGATCTCGCGGCGCAAGATCACCTTGTCGACCGCCGGGGTGGTGCCGATGATCCGCCGCTGCGGCGCCGAGTTGGCGGTCAATCTCGCGATCTCGTTGCATGCGGTGCGCGACGACATCCGTGACCGGCTGGTGCCGCTCAACCGCAAATACCCGATCGCCGAGCTGGTCGACGCCTGCCGTAACTATCCGGGCGCCACGAACGCGCGCCGCATCACCTTTGAATACGTCATGCTGAAAGGCGTCAACGACAGCCCGGCCGACGCCCGCGAGCTGGTGCGGCTCCTTGCCGGCATCCCGGCCAAGGTCAATTTGATCCCGTTCAATCCCTGGCCCGGCGCGCCCTACGAATGCGCGACCGATGCGGCGATCGCGGCGTTCTCCGACATCGTCTTCGCCGCCGGCTATTCCGCCCCGGTGCGCACGCCGCGCGGCCGCGACATCCTCGCGGCCTGCGGCCAGCTCAAATCGGCCAGCGTCAAGCTCCGCCGCAGCGAGCGCGGACGGACTACGGCCCTCTCCTGAAGATCATCGCGGCCGTCCGATAACGGCGTTCTGCCTCACCGTGCCGGCCGGGCGCGGTGGTCGGCGAGCACCTGGGCGATGACCACGGTGACGCGGCGGCCGGTCGGGATGTGCAGAAATTCGTTGGGCCCATGCGCGTTCGAATGCGGGCCGAGGACGCCCGTCACGACAAACTGCGCCTGCGGGAACTTCTCGCCGAGCATCGCCATGAACGGGATGCTGCCGCCCTCGCCCATATAGGCCGGCGGCGCGCCAAACGCCGCCTCTGACGCGCGCGCCAGAGACTGCTCGAGCCACGGCGCCAACGCCGGTGCGTTCCAGCCGGTGGCGCTCGACCCGAGGTCGAGCTCGACCTGCGCGCCGTAGGGCGCGTCGTTTTCGAGAAGATCACGCAGCAACGCCTCGGCGCCGCCGGCGTCGAGGGTCGGCGGCAACCGCAGGCTCAGCTTCGCCTCGGTAAACGGCAGCAGCACGTTGCCGGCGTCGATCGGCGTCGGCAGGCCGGCGATCCCGGTCACCGCGAGCTGCGGCCGCCAGGTGCGGTTCAGCACCAGCTCGGTGAGGTCGTCGCCCATCGGCGCCACCCCCGGCGCAAACGGGTACTCGGTAAAGACCGTGTCGCCCAGCGCCGCCGCGGCACGGCGCGCCTGCGCCACGCGTTCGGCCGGGACCTGCGCGTAGAGCTCGGGCGGGCGGACCGCGCCGGTCTCCTCGTCCTCAAGCCGCGACAGCAGCCGGCGCATGACGCGGAAGCTCGATGGCACGACACCTGAGGCGTGGCCCGAATGCACCCCTTCCGCCAGCACGCGGACCTTGAGCGTGCCGGACACCATGCCGCGCAGCGATGTCGTCAGCCACAGCTGGTCGTAATTGCCACAGCCTGAGTCGAGGCACACCACCAAAGACGGGTTGCCGAGACGCGCGGCGAGGTGGTCGACGTAGAACGGCAGGTCGTAGCTGCCTGATTCCTCGCACGCTTCGATCAGGATCACGCAGCGCGCGTGCGGTATCCCCTGCTCGCGCAACGCCAACAATGCCGAAAGCGCGCCAAACATCGCGTAGCCGTCGTCGGCGCCGCCGCGCCCGAAGAGCTTGTCGCCGTCGATCCGCGGCACCCACGGGCCAAACCCGTCGGCCCAGCCGACCATCTCCGGCTGCTTGTCGAGATGGCCGTAAAGCAGCACGGTGTCGTTATCGGCGTCGGGGCCCTCGCCCGGAACGTCGATCAGGATGACCGGAGTGCGGCCCGGCAGCGTGACGACTTCAAGTGTGGCGCCGGGCAGCGCGGGCAGCTTGGCGCGCGCCCACCCTTCGAACAGTGCCACCGCCTCGTCCATATAGCCGTGCGCCGCCCACTCGGGGTCGAAGGACGGCGACTTGTTTGGGATCTTGATGTACTCGACCAAGGTCGGGACGATCTCGTCGCCCCAGCGCTGGTCGATGTCGTTGATGGCCCTCGCGATGTCGATCATTGCACCGATCCCATCAGTAAAGTCCGCCGCTGCCCGGCCCCGGACGGGGGTTTTCCGCCGCCGGGACCGGCTCGATCGTCGCGGCCGGCGCAACTTCGGCCGGGCTCGCAGACGGAGGAGCGGGCAGCACCGCGCGCGCCACCTCGCTGTCGGCGGGCTTGACCGCCGCTGTCGGCGTCGGCTCGATCGTCGGCGTATGCGGCGGGTTGCGGACAAGGTCGAAGACGACGTTGGCGACGACGCTGACCACCACCGCATAGGTAAAGGCGATCGCCTTGCCAAAGGCGAAACCCGCCGCCCGGCGACACGCACCGGCGACCGCTCCCGCCGCCGCCTCCGTCCACGCCACCCGCTTGCGCATCGTTTTCGACCCTGAGGGCCGCCCCCGCCGTCATGCCGATCTCTTGCTTATTATGCTGAGATTTTGCTGTCCGCCATACTATGGCTGGCGCCGCTGGTTGCGGGCGCGCAACACGCGATACCAAAAGGCGAGCGCCACCAGCGCGAGCAGGCCGCCGATCACCACGACCGGGGAGATGCGGCCGCGCTGTTGCGGTTGCTGGTCGGGGCCGCCGACACGGATCATAACCCGCGCGACCTCGGTCTTGGTGCGGGCCTCGGCGCTCCACATCCCATCGCGGTCGGCGGCGAACACGAACTTGCCGGCGGCGTCGGTATGCCCGGTCTCGACCGGTGTGACCGGATCGCCGGGTGCGAAGACCTTGACCTCGGCATTGGCAATCGGCTTGCCGTCCGCGGTCGCGAACTGCGCCGTCACCTCGTGGCTCGCGAAGAAGTCGAGCGCGCGAGCCGGCGATTCGGCAAAGACGCAAAGCAGCACGGCGAGCCCGGCGACGACGGCCCGGCGCGCGCGACCGGGGGATCGGCGGAGAAACGCGGTCATTCCGTCAAGATGGCGATACTTTGCGTCGGCGTCACGGCCGTGGCGGATGCTTTCTTGCCTCGCCGAGCGCCGCCGTGGCACAAGCCCGGCAACGGAGGGGCGATGCCCAATTTCGCGATCGAGCGGCGCTGTGCGGGAATTGTCTGCGGTATCGACGAAGCCGGGCGCGGGCCGCTCGCGGGACCGGTCGTCGCGGCGGCGGTGGTGCTCGACCCCAGGCGCTTTCCCCGCGCGTTGCGCGAGCGGCTCGACGATTCGAAGCTGCTGACGGCCGCCGAGCGCGCCGCGTGCTGGCGGGCGCTCGGGCGCTGCGTGGAGCGCGGCGCCGCCCATATCGGCGTCGGTGCCGCGAGCGCCCGCGAGATCGACACGGTCAACATCCTGCGCGCGGCGTTGCTGGCGATGGCGCGCGCGGTCACCGCGCTCGCGGTGACGCCCGACATCGCACTCGTCGACGGCAATGTGCCGCCGCTGCTCGGGTGCGCCGTGCGCACCGTGGTCGGCGGTGACGGCCTCAGCTTTTCGATCGCCGCGGCTTCGGTCGCCGCCAAGGTCACCCGCGACCGGCTGATGCGCGCGTTGGCGCCGCGCTATCCGGGCTATGGCTGGGAGACCAACGTCGGCTATGCGACGCGCGAGCACGGCGAGGCGATCGCGCGCCTCGGTCCGACACCTCATCATCGGCGCTCCTTTGCCCCGGTGCGGCTGGCGCTCGCCGGCGAGCTGCCGCTGTTCGACGCCGTCGCGTGACCCGCCGTCGCCGATGCCGAGAGCGCATGGCGGGCGACCTTTTTCATCAAGGTCGGGAGTGCGTGGCGGCCGAGCTCGCCGGCGGCGCTCCATAAGCCCTCGCCGGCCTCTGTTGTTTGCGCCGCCACAACCGCGAGCTCGAGCTGAAAATGGGTAAAGCCGTGACGCACGATGCCGGGGAGCGGCGACCAGCGCGCCGGCGCCGGTGCGGCGGCGACCGCCTCGGCAAAGGCCCAGGGTTCGGCGCGCCACGGTGTCGAGGGAACCTCGACCATGCCGCCGAGCAGCCCTGTTTCCGGCCGCCGGCGCAGCAGCACCGCGCCGTCCGCGCGGGTCAGCCAAAAGGCGACGCCATAGCGCAGCGGCCGCTGCGGCTTTGCGGCGCGCATCGGCAGGTCTTCCGCGATGCCGTTTGCCGCGGCGGCGCACGCCGTCCGCCAGGGACAGAGCACGCAGCGCGGGCGGCGCGGCGTGCAGACAGCGGCGCCCAGATCCATCATCGCCTGCGCGAAATCGCCGGCGCGCTGCTCCGGCACGAGCCCGGCGGCCAGCATCCGCAACCGCGGCTTCGCCGCCGGCATCGGCGCGGCTACCGCGTAAAGCCGGGCGACGACGCGCTCGACGTTGCCGTCGACTGCCGCTTCCGGCTGGTCGAACGCGATCGCCGCGATTGCCGCCGCGGTGTAGCCGCCCACCCCAGGCAGTGCCCGCAACGCCGCGACAGCCGACGGAAAGGCGCCGCCGTGCCGTTCGACGACGGCGCGGGCGCAGCGATGCAGGTTGCGGGCGCGCGCGTAATACCCGAGGCCCTGCCATTGCTGCAGGATGTCGTCGAGCGAGGCTGCCGCCAGCGCCGCCACATCAGGCCAGCGCTGGACGAAACGCTCGAAGTACGGGCCGACGGCGGGCACGGTGGTCTGCTGCAGCATGATCTCGCTGAGCCAGACCCGGTAAGGGTCAGGCCGCCGGCCGGGAGGCGCCCGCCAGGGCAGCTCGCGGCGATGGCGGTCGTACCAGGCGAGCAGCAGCGCCGGGTCGGGGATGTCGTGCGGCAATCGCGGACCGGACCGGGTCGATGACATGAGCGCGGCAATGCGCCGGGGCAGCCTAGCCGGGGTGGCCGGCGAAAGCGAGCGCCGTCAAGGGTTTCGCGCGGTCGGAGTGATGGCGTCGAAGCTCGCGGCGCCAGTCGTCGCCAAGCGCGGCGGCGGTGTCCTGGTGCGGCTCAAGGCGGACTGGGCGGCGGTCGTCGGCGCGGATTGGGGGCGCACCGCCTGGCCCATGTCGCTTGCCCGCGATGGCGCGCTGAAGCTGTGCACGCGTCCGGCCGCCGCGCTCGAGCTCCAGCACCGCGCACCGCTGCTGATTGAGCGCGTCAACCTTTATATCGGCCGGCGCGCGGTCACCCGGCTCGTCCTCGTCCAGGGCGGCGCGCCGCCGCGCGCGCTGGAGCCGGTCCGGCCCGCGGCGCGTTTTCCCGAAGCGCGCGAGGCCGAGGCGCTCGACCGGCTTCTTGTGGACATTGCCGACGCCGAGCTGCGCGCCGCGCTTGCCCGCCTCGGCAGGGCCGTGATCGGGGCCGGCGGCTGATCGCCGGTCCGGCCTCGCGACCGAGCGCGATTGACAGTATCCTCAACATGTCGTAGCGAGGAACAAATGACGCGGAAGATCTTGTTTTCTGCCCTATGCGTTTTTGCCGGTGTCGCCCTCTCACCGCTCCCATCGTCGGCGGCCGATCCTGGGGCCAGCCCCGCCGACATGCAGCGTCTGCTCGCGATCGCGCCGAGCGACCGCATCCTCGGCAACCCGAACGCCCCGATCACGATCATCGAATATGCGTCGATGACGTGCCCGCACTGCGCGCATTTCACCGACGAGGTGCTGCCCGATCTGAAGAAGAAATGGATCGACACCGGCAAGGCAAAGTTGGTGCTGCGCGATTTCCCGCTCGACGGCGAGGCGGTGCACGCCTCGATGATCGCGCGCTGCGCGCCGCCCGACCGGTTTTATGCGTTTGTCGACACCTTTTTCGCCGACCAGGACAAGTGGGTGACGGCACCCGATTACCAGGCGGCGCTGACCCGGCTCGCGGCTCTCGGCGGGATGAGCAAGGCCGACGTCAACAAATGCCTCGCCGACAACGCGCTCGAAAACCAGATCCTGAACAGTCGGCTGGTAGCCTCAAAGCAGCTCGACGTGAACGCGACGCCGACCTTTTTTGTCAACGGCGCCAAGTACACCGGCGAGCCGACCGTTGCCGGGTTTGACAAGGTGCTGTCTGGTCTGGCGCAAAAATCGTAGCCGGTGCCGGCGGACGGCATGCAGATCGACCGGTTGCGGCTTGTCGGCTTCAAATCCTTCGCCGACGCGGCCGAGGTGACGATCGGGCCGGGGCTGACCGGCGTTGTCGGGCCGAACGGGTGCGGCAAGTCGAACCTCGCGGAGGCGCTGCGCTGGGTGATGGGGGAGAGTTCGGCGCGCCGGCTGCGCGGCGGCGCTATGGACGACGTGATCTTTGGCGGCACTGCCGGGCGGCCGGCGCGCAACCTCGCCGAAGTGGCGCTGGCGATCGACAACAGCGCCCGCGACGCCCCGTTTTCTTTCAACGACCGCGAGGACATCGAGATCGTCCGCCGCATCGAGCGCGGCGGCGGGTCGAGCTGGCGCGTCAACGGCCGCGAGGCGCGGGCGCGCGACGTGCAGCTCTTGTTCGCCGACGCCGCGACGGGCGGGTCGTCCGGGGCGGTCGTCAGCCAGGGGCGGGTCGGCGCGCTTATCGAGGCGAAACCGGCCGAACGACGGTTTCTGCTGGAGGAAGCCGCCGGGACCGCCGGGGTGCAGGCGCGGCGGCGTGAGACCGAGCTGAGGCTCGCCGCGGCGGATGAGAACCTGACGCGGCTCGACGACGTCATGGCGACCCTCACGGCGCAGCTCGCCGCCTTGAAAAAGCAGGCGCGCCAGGCTGAGCGCTATCGCCGGCTGGGCGAGCAAATCCGCCAGCACGAGGCGCTGATGTTTCACGCCCGCTGGCTCGCCGCCAAAGCCGAGACCGAAACCCGCGCCGTCGAATTGCGCGCGGCCGAGCACGAGGTTGGCGAGGCCGAGCAGCGCGCGCAGGCCGAGCGCGCCGCCCGCGATATGGCCGAGGCGGCGTTGCCGCCATTGCGCCGCACCGAGAGCGAGACCGCGGCCGAGCTGCAGCGGCTGACCCAGGCGCGCGCCGCGCTCGAGCAGGAATTGGCGCGCACGCTCGCGGCAAGGCGCGACGCCGAGCGGCGGCAGGCGGAGCTCGACCGCGACCGCGACCGCGAGGCGGCCCAGCTCGCCGAGGCCGAGGCGGCGCTGGCGCGGCTCGCCGAAGAGCGCCGGGTTCTCACCGCGGGCGACGCGCAAACCGGCGCAGCCGTTGCCGCGGCCGAAAGCCGGCTGGAGCATGCCGCGGCGCGCCTCGCCGAGGCGGAGAGCCGGTTGCAGGCTGTCACCGAGACCGCAGCTGCGGCGCGGGCGCAGCGCACCGCGCTCGAACGGCGGCGCGGCGAAGCCGCCGAGCGCCGCACCCGTCTCGAGCACCGCCTGGCCGATGCCGAACGCCAACTTGCCGCGCTCGCCGCGACCCGCGTTTCGGCGGAGGCGACAACGGCTGCCGCTGCCGCGGCTGGCGAGGCGGAAGCTGCTGTCGAGCGCTGGCGCGCCGCGCTCGCGGCGGCGCAGGGCGAGATCGCCGCCCGCCAGCGGCGCGAGGTTGCTGCCGCCGACGCCGCGCGTCGGGCATCGATCGGGCTCGCCCGGCTCGAGGCCGAGGCGAGCGCGCTCGAAGCCGTCCTGGCGCCGGCGGCGCAGGCGCCCGGCGGACCCCCGATCCTCGCCGCGATGCGCGTCGCAGAAGGGTACGAGGCGGCGATCGGCGCATTGTTCGAGGACGAACTGTCGGCGCCGGGCGGCGGGGATGACGGCGGCCGCTTCTGGGTCGAGCTTCCGGCCGTCGCCGCCCCGGTATTGCCCGCGGGCGCCCATTCGTTCGCCGCCGCCGTCAGCGCGCCGCCGGTATTGGCGCGCACCCTCGCCTTTGCCGGATGGGTCGACGGCGATACCGACGCGCGCAGCCTCCAGGCGAGCCTTGCTCCGGGTCAGCGGCTGGTCGACCGCGAGGGGCGCCTGTGGCGCTGGGACGGGTATACCCGCCTTGCCGCCGGCGGCTCCGCCGCGGCCCAGCAGCTGCGGCACAAGAACCGGCTCGACGTGCTTGACGGCGAGATTGCGGCCGCGGCGGCGCAAGCCCGGAGCGCCGACGCCGAGGCCGCGGCGGCGATCGCCGCACGCAATGACGCGGCCGAGGGTGAACGCCACGCGCGCGCGCAGCTGCGCGCCGCCGAGGCGGCGCTGGCGCATGCCCGCGCCGCCGAAACCGAGCTTGCCGGCCGTGCGCTGGCGGCCGAGACCCGGCTCGACGCCGCCAACGATGCCGCCGCCAAGCGCGCCGCCGAGCTCGCCGAGGCGCGCGCCGAGGCCGAGGAAATCGAGCGCAGCCTGGTGGCGGCGCCGCAACCGGAGCCGACGGGCGCGGCGCTCGCGGCGGCGCGTGACGCCGCTGTCGCGGCGCGGCGCGAGGAGGCCGATGCCCGCGCCGCGATCGACCAGCTAAGGCGCGATGCCCAATCGCGCCGCGAGCGGCTGTCGTCGGTCGACCTCGAGGAGCGCGCCTGGCGCAAGCGCGGCGACGGTGCGGTGGCGCAGCGCGGCACGCTTGGCGAGCGGCAGCAGTCGCTCGAACAGGAAATCGCGGTTCTCGCCGCCCGACCGGCGGAGATCGCCGCCGACAGCGAAGCGCTGGCCCGGCAGATCGTCTCGGCCGCTCAGCGCGCGCGCGAAAGCGCCGACCGGCTGACCTCGGGCGAACAGCGGCTGCGTGCGGCGGCCGAGCAGTCGCAGCTTGCCGACAAGGCCCTGGCGGAGAACCGCGAACGCCGAGCCCGGCTCGAGGTTCAAGCCGCCGGCGCAAAGGCTGCCCTGGCGGCGCTCGCCCGCGACATCGGCGAGCGCGTCGGCGTGGCGCCGGCGGAGCTTGCCGCGCTCGCCGGCCTCGGCGAAGGCCAGGCGCCGCCCGATGCCGCGGCGAGCGCCGAACGGCTCGAGCGCCTCGCGCGCGAGCGCGCCGCCATCGGGCCCGTCAATCTGATGGCCGAGGGCGAGGCGGCGGAAGCCGGCGCGCGGGTCGAGGCGCTGCAGCGCGAGCGTGCCGACTTGACCGAGGCGATAGCCAAGCTGCGCCGCGGCGCCCACGCCCTCGACCAGCAGGGCCGCGAGCTCTTGGCTGCCGCACTGGAGCGGGTCAACGGGCACTTCGGCGCGCTGTTCACACGCCTCTTCGGCGGCGGCAACGCCGAGCTGGCGTTGACCGACGACGGCGACCCGCTGACCGCCGGGCTCGAGATCATGGCGAGCCCGACCGGCAAGCGGCTGCAAAGCCTGTCGCTGCTGTCGGGCGGCGAGCAGGCGCTGACCGCGCTGGCATTGCTGTTCGCCGTGTTCCTGACCAAGCCGTCGCCGATCTGCGTGCTCGACGAGGTCGATGCACCGCTCGACGACGCCAATGTCGACCGGCTGTGCGGGCTCGTCGCCGAAATCGCCGACACCACGGGCACGCGGTTTCTGCTGATCACCCACCACCGCATCACGATGGCGCGCGCCGACCGGCTGTTTGGCGTGACGATGGCCGAGCGCGGGGTGTCGCAGCTGGTTTCTGTCGACCTCGCGCGCGCCGTGCGGCTGCGGCAGACCGCCTGAGCGGGCCGCGCGAGTCTCGCCTACAGGGTTGAAAAGGTTGGACCTGCGGGTTCGGGAACGAGACCGGCCGGTGTTGACAGGATGCGGACGGCTCACTATGGTGCGCCGCGTTCCGGCCGGATTGCGGCCGGGGCGGGTGTCGGTGGTTGCACTTCCCGGAATGAGCGAGGACCCGCCGTCGGACCCGTTGGCGCGGCTCGGTGAGAGAATCGACCGGGCGCGGCAGGAACGGCTCCGCGAGGAGACGAGGCAGCGCGGCGGGCCTCCGCAGGGAGGAGCGCTCGGCGTCGGTTTTCGGATTGCGATCGAGCTCGTCGCGGCCTTGTGCGTCGGGCTGGCATTGGGCTGGGTCTTCGATCGCGTGCTCGGAACCAAGCCGTGGGGGCTGATCGCGTTCTTTTTCCTCGGCGCGGCGGCGGGCATGCTGAATGTCTTCCGCGCGGCGAAGAATGTCGGTTCGGCGAGCGCCCCTCCGCCGGCCGGAGGTGGCGACCGGACGACACCGGACTAGGCTCAGGCACGGGCGCGGATCGAGGCAGGAACCAACGTGGCGGCGGGACCTTCACCCCTCGAGCAGTTCAGGATCGAACGGCTCATTCCGATCCATGTCGGATCGGTCGACATCTCCTACACGAACTCGGCGCTGCTGATGACGATCGCCGTCGCGCTCGCGACGCTGCTTCTCGTCGGCGCCACGGCGCGGGCCGCCCTGGTGCCGGGCCGCTGGCAGTCGGTCGCCGAGCTGTTGTACGAGTTCATCGCCGGCATGGTTCGCGACAACGTCGGCACCGAGGGCCGCCAATATTTCCCGTTGGTGTTCTCAATCTTCATGTTCATCCTGTTTGGCAATCTTCTTGGCCTCATTCCCTATAGCTTTACGTTCACGGGCCAGATTGTCGTTACCTTCGCATTGGCGCTGTTTGTCTTTGCCTTTGTGACGGTGTTGGCATTTATTCGCCACGGCATCAGCTTTTTCAAATTCTTCTTTCCGCCGGGGGCGCCGCTGTTGATGGCACCCTTGCTGGTCCCGATCGAGATCATTTCCTATCTGACGCGCCCGGTCAGCCTCAGCCTGCGGCTTTTCGCCAACATGCTGGCCGGCCACACGATGCTCGCGGTGTTTGCCGGGTTCACGGTGGCGCTCGGCCTGTTCGGGTTTCTGCCGCTCGCCTTCAATGTCGCCCTGCTCGCCCTCGAGGTCGTGATCAACCTGTTGCAGGCCTACGTGTTCGCGATCCTGACCTGTCTCTATTTGAGCGACGCCATCCATCTTCACTGACCGCCAGCCCGCTGCGGGCTTGGCGCTCCCGGTTCAACCCCCTCGGAAAGGACGACACATGGACCCCGCAGCCGCCAAGATGATCGGCGCCGGCCTTGCCGCGATCGCGCTCGCCGGCGTCGGCGTCGGCATCGGCAACGTCTTCAGCGCGCTCGTCAGTTCGATCGCGCGCAACCCCGCCGCGCGCGACCAGGTGTTCGGCATCGGCATGCTGGGCTTTGCGCTGACCGAGGCGGTGGCGTTTTACGCGTTGATCGTGTCGCTGCTGCTGCTGTTCGTTCTCTGAGCGGCGAGCGGGCCGCAGAGCGACCGGAGCCGCCCTCAATGCCGCAGCTCGATTTCTCGACCTACGTGCCGCAGCTGTTCTGGCTGGCGGTCATGTTCTTCATTCTGTTTCTGCTGATGAAGGGAGTGGCGCTGCCGCGCGTCGGGGCGGCGCTCGAGGCGCGGCGCAACCGGCTTGACGACGATCTCGCCCGCGCGGCGCAGCTCAAAGCGGAGGCCGAGGCGGTCATCGCCGCCTATGAGAGGTCGCTGGCGGAGGCGCGCGCGCAGGCCCAGGCGACGGTTCGCGAGACCACCGAGCAGCTCGAGGCGGCCGCCGCGGCGCGGCAGCGTGAGTTGGCGGACGCGCTGGCCGAGCGCACCCGCGCCGCCGAGCGCGAGATCGCGGCCGCCAAGGAGCGTGCCCTTGAGCAGCTCGACAGCGTTGCCGCCGATGTCGCAGCCTCGCTTGCCGCCAAGCTGATCGGCATCTCGCCCGACCGGAGCCAGGTCGCCGCGGCGGTCGGCGCGGTCGTTGCGGAGCGCGCCGCCGGATGACCGGCATCTTCAAAAGCCCCGAATTCTGGGTCCTCGTCGCGGTCGTGATCTTTGTCGCCCTTGTCTGGAAGCCGGGCAGAAGGTCGCTGTTGGGTGGACTCGATTCCCGCGCCGAACGCATCCGAGCGGAGCTTGCAGCGGCGCAGGCGCTGCGCGAGGAAGCCGAGCGGGCACTCGCATCCTGTCAGGCCCGGCAACGCCAGGCCGCACAGGAGGCGGAGCAGATCGTCGCCCACGCCAGGGCCGAGGCTGAGCGGATCGCGGCGGTGTCGGCGCGCGCGCTGGACGAAGCCTTGGCCCGGCGCCAGCGCCTTGCCGAAGAGCGCATCGCGCAGGAGGAGGCGCGAGCGATCGCCGAAATCCGCGCCGCGACCGTCGACGTCGCGATCTCCGCCGCCCGCCGGGTGATCGCCGCCGAGCTCGACGACGAGCGCGGGGCGGCGCTGATCGACGCCGCGATCGCCGACCTCCCCGGCCAGCTCCATTAAGGCGATTTCCGACCAAGCCGCGCTCACCCGTCCCAAACCCTCTTCCCAATCAAGAGGAAGGGCCTCTATCGGCACTCTATTTGCGCTCCCGCCCCCTCGATGGGGGGCGGGTCGGGTTGGGGGTGATGCGTGCCGAGTGCGGCGCCTCCGAAATCCAAAATCGCTCTAAGCGGTTTTCGAGAAACTTGACCATCCTCTCGTCCGTCATACCCGGGCTTGTTTCGGGATCCGCGTGGATGGCCGGGACAAGCCCGGCCATGACGAACAACGGAGGCGACAGAGTCCCCGCAGAGGTGACTCAGTATTTCCCGCCGAGCTTTTTGTGGTCCCAGCTCGTGGTTTTGTGCGGCGTGACTTTGAGGACGACGCGCTTGGGCGCGCTGTCGGTGGAACCGCGGCGGCCGCTTTCGGGATTGCCGCGGCGGTGGTTCATCACCGCGCGGACGGTGTCGAGGTCCTCGATGATCTCGCAGGCGCCGCGCACCATGACACCCTGCAATTCGGCATAGGCGCCGCCGGTCTCGACCATCAGCGCGACCTTTGGGTTGCGGTGGATGTTCAAGACCTTCTGCGCCTTCGCGTAGGAGGTCATGTAAAAGGCGCCGTCGTCGCCAACGTAGAACCCCATCGCCACGATATGCGGGAACCCGTCCTGGTCGATCGTGGCGAGCGCGCATTTGGGGTTGTCCCGCAGAAACGCCGCCTCTTCCTCGGGCGTGAAGCGAATTTGGCGGCGGCGCGGGACCGCCGCCTCGCCATGTTCAGCCATCCTTACACCGTCTGCAAAATTTCCTCGGGCGCCAACCCTTCGCTGACCAGGCCGCGCCAGTCGGCGGTGCGCGGCACGACGGTTTCGGCCGCGCGCAGCCGGTAATAGCTCGGCCGCACCCCCGCCGGAGCGCCGCCCTCGCCCACGGTGTTGACCGCCTGGCGCAGCAGCCGGCGCAGTTGGATGATCGCCTTGTCGGCCGGGCCAAGGTGCTCCTTCGAGCGGTCGACGACGGCGCCCATCGTTTCCTGGATCGCGCGGTCCTGGACGTTGACGCCGTCGATCCCGGTGAAGCTCTGGTCTTTTTGCACCGCGCGGTCGATCAGATAGTTGTTTGCGCGGTTGGCCTTGGAGCGGAACGTCGCCTGGTCGACATGCGAAGGGCCGTTGCCGATGCCGCGTTCGAGCCGGTCGGCCTCGGACAACGGCGCGTCGGTGACGCTGTATTGCCAGTTGTAGACCATCGTCGTTTCGTCGTCGATCGGGACCCAGATGTGCCCGGCATCGACCCGGCCGCCGGTTTCCGAGCGCGAGGCGCGGATCTGGTGGAACGGCAGGATGAAATGGTAGGTGCGGATGTGCGTCTCGTCGTCGCCCAGCGCCCGGAGGCCGGCATATTGATAACCGTAATCGGTCAGGTCGACCGTGATGCTCGGCGCCTTGGCGCGGACATAGGCGCTCGACGGGTTGATCCCGCCGCGCCCGGCATTGTCCTTTAAAAGGCGATGCATGATCGGCGCGTGCGAGGTGTCGAGCCCGCCCTCGAGCGCCTGCAGCCAGTTGCACTCCTGGATGACTTTTGAGACGTGGCGATGGGTCTCGGGCGCCTGGGTCCAGGCGAATTTCGGCAAGGGCGGGGTGCGCTCGGGCGGGCCCATATAGGTCCAGATCACGCCGCCCAGCTCGACGGTCGGATAGGCCGTCAGGTGGACCTTGTGGCAGAACGGCTCGGGCTCGTTCATCTGTTCGACGCAGCTGCCGTCGACCGCGAATTTCCAGCCGTGGTAGACGCAGCGCAGCCCGCCCTCCTCGTTGCGCCCGAACCACAACGAGGCGCGGCGGTGCGGGCAATACTCGTCGACGAGGCCGACATGGCCGTCGCTGTCGCGAAACGCGACGAGGTCTTCGCCGAGGAGGCGCACCCGCACCGGCGGCCCGTCGGGCTCCTCCAACTCACGGGCGAGCAACGCCGGGATCCAATAGAGCCGCATCGTGCCGCCCATCGCGGTCCCGTGCCCGACCCGCGTCAACAGCTCGTTTTCCTCGCGTGGCAGCATCCCCGATCCTCGTCGAACACCGGCTCGCGACCGACGGCCGCGCCGCCCGGCAGCGCGCCGGGCCGCCTCGGAATTTGCTTGCCAGCCGCACCACCTTCGCCAAATCTACCGCGGTCGCGCGGCCACGGACAGGAGAATCGAGGGGATGCCGGATGAAGCGCCTCGCGCTGCAAACTTAGAAATATTGGCGACAGTCCTGCCGGCGGTAAAGATCCTCACACCTCGGCGGATCGGCGATTCGCGCGGCTTTTTTTCTGAAGTCTGGAACGTCCGGGATTTTGCAGCCGCGGGAATCGTGGGCGCTTTTGTTCAGGACAACCATATCCGCAACCCGCTCAGCGGCACGCTGCGCGGTCTGCACTATCAACTGCCGCCATTGGCTCAAGGAAAGCTGTTGCGCGTGACGCGCGGCGCCATCCTCGACGTGGCGGTCGACATCCGGCGCGGCTCGCCGACCTTCGGGCGCCACGCCAAAGCCGTGCTCAGCGCCGACAACTGGCGCCAGTTCTGGGTGCCGCAGGGCTTTGCGCACGGTTATTGCACGCTCGAGGACGACACCGAGGTGCAATACAAGGTGACCGACTTTTATTCGCCGACCCACGAGCGCGGCATTGCCTGGGACGACCCGGAGGTCGCGGTCGACTGGCCGTTCGCCGCCGACGCCGTGGTCATGTCCGAGCGCGACCGCATGCTGCCGCGGCTGGCCGACCAGCCCGACCTGTTCGATCACCGCGCATGAGCGTCGTCGTCACCGGCGGCGCCGGATTTATCGGTTCGGCCCTGGTTCGCGCGTTGGTCGGCGACGGCGAGCGCGTGGTCACCGTCGACAAGCTGACCTATGCCGGCAACCTCGGCAACCTCGCCTCGGTGATCGACCGCCCCAACCATGCGTTTGAGCGCGCCGACATCTGCGACCGAGCCGCGATCGACCGCGTCTTCCGCGAGCACCGCCCGAGCGCCGTCTACCATCTCGCCGCCGAGAGCCATGTCGACCGGTCGATCGACGCTCCGGCGGCCTTTGTCGAAACCAACGTCGTCGGCACCGCGGCGCTGCTCGAAGCCGCACTCGACTACTGGCGTGCGCTCGACGCCGCGGGGCGCGCGCAATTCCGCTTTCTGCAAGTCTCGACCGACGAAGTCTACGGCGCCCTCGGGGCGAGCGGATATTTCGAGGACGGCAGCGCCTACCGCCCGAACTCGCCCTATTCGGCGAGCAAGGCTGCAGCCGACCATCTCGCCCGGGCGTGGTTCCACACCTACGGCCTGCCGGTCCTCGTGTCGAACTGCTCGAACAATTACGGCCCCTACCAGTTCCCCGAGAAGCTCATCCCGCTGATGGTGCTGAACGGGCTCGCCGGCAAGGCGCTGCCGGTGTACGGGGCGGGAACGAACGTCCGCGACTGGCTGCATGTCGACGACCACGTCGCGGCGTTGCGCTGCATCGTCGAGCGCGGGCGCGCCGGCGAAACCTACCTGATCGGCGCCCGCGCCGAGGCCCGCAACATCGACCTCGTCAACGCGATCTGCCGGCTGCTCGACGAGCGCCGCCCGCAGACGGCGCCGCACGCTCGGCTGATCGCGTTTGTGACCGACCGCCCCGGCCACGACGCGCGCTACGCGATCGACCCCGGCAAGATCGAGCGCGAGCTCGGCTGGCGGCCGCGCCACGACCTCGAGCGCGGTCTCGCGGCAACCGTCGACTGGTACATCGCAAACCGGTCATGGTGCGAGCGCGCGGGCGCCTCTTATCGCCAGGAGCGCCTCGGCGTCGTGGCGGCGGCATCGTGACCTTGTTGATCCTCGGCGCCGGCGGTCAGGTCGGCCGCGCCCTGGTCGAGCGCGCCGGCGGGCGAGCCGTGGGTCTCGGTCGCGCGGCCTGCGACATCACCGATCCGGACGCGGTCGCGCGGGCGTTGTCGGGGGCGATGCCCGAAATCGTCGTCAATTGCGCCGCCTACACCGCGGTCGACCGCGCCGAGGGCGACGCCGCCGCGGCTTTTGCCGCCAATGCCGCGGGTGCGCGGACCGTTGCCCGCGCCGCCGCGGCGCGCGGCCTTCCGGTCATCCATTTGTCGACCGACTATGTGTACGCCGGGACCGGCGTCGGGGCGCACCGCGAAGACACGCCGATCGCGCCGGTCAACGTTTACGGCGCCTCCAAGGCCGCGGGCGACGCGGCGGTCGCGGCGGAGAACCCGGCGCATCTGGTGCTGCGGGTTTGCTGGGTCTTTGGCGACCACGGGTCGAACTTCGTCAAGACGATGCTGCGCCTCGGCCATGAGCGCGACGAGCTGCGCGTCGTCGCCGACCAGATGGGCGGGCCGACCGAGGCGCGCGACATCGCCGACGCGGTCCTTACGATGGCCGAGGCCTCGCGCCGGCCCCGTTTTTCGGCATGGGGGGCCTACCATTTCGCCGGCGCGCCGGTGACGAGCTGGCACGGCTTTGCCGAGGCGATTTTCGAGCGGGCGGGCGGGCGGCGGCCGCGGCTGATGCCGATCGCCACCCGCGACTACCCGACCCCCGCCGCGCGCCCACTCAACTCGACCCTCGACTGCGGGCTGATCCGGCGCGTCTTCGGGATCGAGCAGCCCGATTGGCGGGTGGCGCTGTCGCGTGTCATCGCCGAGCTTGGGGAGGCGGCATGAAGGGCATCATTCTGGCTGGCGGCACCGGGAGCCGGCTCTGGCCGATGACGCGGGTCGTCAGCAAGCAGCTGCTGCCGGTGCACGACAAGCCGATGATCTACTACCCGCTGACGACGTTGATGCTGGCCGGGATCCGCGAGATCCTGGTCATCACCACGCCGACCGATCTCGACCAGTACCAACGGCTGCTCGGGGACGGCCGGACCTGGGGCCTCGAGCTCGACTACGCGGTGCAGCCCCGCCCGGAGGGGCTGGCGCAGGCGTTTCTGATCGGCCGCGACTTTCTCGCCGGCGGCCGCTCGGCGCTGGTGCTCGGCGACAATTTGTTCTACGGCCACGGCCTCGTCGCGTCGTTGCGGCATGCCGCGGCGAGCGACGCGGGTGCGGTCATCTTCGGCTATTGGGTGCGCGAGCCGAGCCAGTACGGTGTCGTCGATTTTGCTCCGAACGGGACGGTTCGGGCCATCGTCGAAAAACCGGCGACGCCGCCTTCCAACTATGCGGTGACCGGCCTCTACTTCTACGACGAGGAGGCCCCCGAGATCGCCGCCAGCCTGAAGCCGTCGGCGCGCGGCGAGCTCGAGATCACCGATCTCAACAACCATTATCTGCGGCAGGGGCGCCTCGAGCTTGAAACGCTGGGGCGCGGGTTCGCCTGGCTCGACACCGGCACACCGGAAAGCCTGCTGCACGCGGCGGAGTTCGTCGCGACGATCGAGGCGCGGCAAGGGCTCAAGATCGCCTGCCCGGAAGAAATCGCCTGGCGGCAGAATTGGATCGACAACGCTCAGCTGAGGCGCCTGGCAACCAATTTCGCGAGCAATTCCTATGGGCGGTACCTGCTCGAGCTGCTGGAGCTTGGCCGCTAGAAGGCTACGCGGGCGGGTCTTGAACTCCGCGCGCCGCTGCGCCCGCCGACGCTCGTGGGTTAAGCTCGGCCGGTTGTCGCGCGAGGCGATGTCGAGCAAAATTCGCATTGCGCTGCCGCGGCACGGCGGGCCGTTTCAAGGAGAGCAAGTGGTCGATCGCCGACACCGAACCACAGTGGCGGAGCTGCGATGACGGTCGTTTCGGATGCGGCCGAGCCGTGCATCGGCGGGAAACCGTCGCCCTGCCCTCGTGCCGGGTCCCGACCCCACTCCGCCGCCCTCCGGGCATTTCTGGGCCGACACGGCGTCGGCGCCGACGCGCCGGCCGCGGTGGCCGTGCTGTGCGAGCTGGCGGACCCGGCCCGCGGTCGCGATGGTCAGGACGCGGTTCGCGCGGCTCGGCGAGCGCTGGTGGGTCGACACCCGCGAGCGGCTGCTCGCCGGAGACGCGGCACAGCACGCCGCCGCGTCCGACGGCTTGCGCGCCGAGGCGGCGCGCTTCGCTAATGGGTCCGTTCTGGCGCTTAGCACCTATCCCCCTACCTCTTCGTCATTCCCGCGAAAGCGGGAACCCAGGACGGCGGGCACCGAGCGCTCGCCTTGAACCCCGCCTGCGCGGGGGCGACGGATAGGAGGCGACCGGAGTCGTTCGTTTAGTTCGCACCACCAGGCCCCTACGGGCGTTTGCTCCGCCGCACTGAGCCCGGTCAGCCACTGCTTTCTCCAGCCGGAACGCCCAATGCTCTAGCAGGATGCTGAAAAAGGGTTTTCAGCCGTTTTCCTGCTCTGCTGGGTCAATGGGTTAGATGGTAGGCACCGCCCAAGTCCGCTCCATGTTCCGCCTTTTTCAGCAGCCTGCTAGGACGGCTCCGCATGCTGGCCGCTGGTTACGGGTGGCCGTCCGACCTCAATTGCGCCGTCGGGGCGGATGCCAGACTGATTGTTGGCGCTCCTCGTTTCTAACCCGGGGGTGGCGCGGCGGGGCGGCGGGGGGTATGTCAGCGGGCGGACGGCGAGAGGCATAACCGGCATGCGACGTTTTGAGGGCACCGACAGCTATGTGGCGACACCCGACCTGCAGGTCGCGGTCAACGCCGCTATCGCGCTCGAACGCCCGCTGCTCGTCAAAGGCGAGCCTGGCACCGGCAAGACGATCCTGGCGCACGAGATCGCCCGCGGCATCGGCAAAGACCTGATCACCTGGCACATCAAGTCGACGAGCAAGGCGCAGCAGGGGCTTTACGAATACGACGCGGTCGCGCGCCTGCGCGACGGCCAGCTCGGGGACGAGCGGGTCCACGACATCGCCAACTACATCGTGCCGGGCAAGCTGTGGGAAGCATTCACGGCCGAAACCGCACCTGTGCTGCTGATCGACGAGATCGACAAGGGCGACATCGAGTTCCCGAACGATCTGCTGCTCGAGCTCGACCGGATGGAGTTCTACGTCTACGAGACGCGGCAGACCATCCGCGCGCGCCAGCGCCCGGTCGTCATCATCACCTCGAACAACGAAAAAGAGCTGCCCGACGCGTTTTTGCGGCGGTGCTTTTTTCATTACATCCGCTTCCCCGACCGCGAGACGATGGGAAAGATCGTCGAGGTGCACTTCCCCGGCCTCAAGCACGAGCTGGTGCACGAGGCGCTGACGATCTTTTTTGACGTGCGGCAGGCGCCGGGTCTGAAGAAAAAGCCGTCGACCTCGGAACTGCTCGACTGGCTGAAGCTGCTGTTGGTCGAGGACGTCTCTCCCGAGACCCTGCGCACCCGCGACCCGGCAAAGCTGATCCCGCCGCTGCACGGGGCGTTGCTGAAAAACGAGGAGGACGTGCACCTGTTCGAGCGCCTCGCCTTTCTGCACCGCCGCGGCGAGCGCGGCTGAGGGGCTCGCTTCGGCGGCGCGGGTGCGCACCTCAATCGCGGACCGCTGCCGCAACGAGCCTCATAAAGCCGTCCATCGCCGCCGGGTCGGTCCACCGCATGACCGCGACGAGGGCGTTCTGCTGGTCGACCCAGGTTACGTTGCCGCCGGCGCCGCGCGCGAAATAGCTCGTTTCCGAGGCGCTCGGGTAGAGGGCGCGGTCGGTGTTGAGCCACCACAGATAGCCGTATTGGGGAAAAAGCGGGCAGGGCTCGAGCATACGCCCGATCCATTCCTCGGACAGGATGCGCCGACCGCCCCAGACGCCGCGGCTGAGCAGCATCAGCCCGATCCGCGCCTGGTCGCGGGCCGAGACAAAGACGCCGCCGCCCCAGTGCCCGCCGCCCGAGACCGACTGCACCCGGCGGCCGTCGACCTCGACCCAGGAGTTGCGGTAGCCGTGCCACTCCCAGTCGGGCGACGCGCCGACCGGCTCCATGACCAATTCGCGAAACACTTCTGGCAATGGCCGGCGCCACAGCCGCAGCAAGGCGAGGGCCAGGCGGTTGACGCGCACGTCGTTGTATTCCCAGAAGCCGCCGGGCGGCTGCAGGTCGCGGTGGCTGCCCTTGGGTGCGGCGCTCGGCCGGCCCGCCGACGCGCGGTTGCGGTCGACCAGGTCGGGCTTGTCCCACAGCGCACCCTCCCATTCCGACGTCTGCTGCAACAAATGGTGCCAGGTGATCGCGTCGTTGTGCGGCGGCTCGAACCCGCCGTCGTCGACGGCCCGGCGGACCGGCTCATGCGGGTCGGGGAGGAGGCCGCGGTCCCAGGCGAGCCCGGCAAGGATCGCGAGATAGCTCTTGGCGACGCTGAAAGTCATGTCGGCCCGCGACGTATCGCCCCACTCGGCAACGATGTCGCCATGGCGCACCAACAGCCCGTTCGGCGCGCCGCGCGGCCGCACCGGACCGAGGGTTTCGTTCCACGGCGGGCGCTCGCCGAAATCGGTCAGGACCATCTCGGCGAGATCGCGCGTCCACGGCGTCTCATGCCCGGCGGCGTGGGCGGCCGCGGCGGCGACGCAGGCCGGGTCGAGACCGGCATCGGCAGGCGCGCGGCATGGCCAAGGCGCGGCGTGAGGCGGGGGAAAGTCTGTCATGTTTCGGGGTGCTCCGGGGAAGATGATCGGCCTTGATTTTCGATTTGGTTCGCACGACCTCGTGATGGAGCGGCGTTAACCGCCATCCCGCGCTTGCAATCGCAGCACCGGGGTCGCTAGAAATCGACTTCGTAGCGTTCCAGGGTCATGGATATTATGGGTTCCTTCAGCTTGATGCACTGGATCGTCGTCCTGGCGATCATCCTAATCCTGTTCGGCGCCGGGAAGCTGCCGCGTGTCATGGGCGATTTCGCCAAAGGCATCAAGGCGTTCAAGGCCGGGATGAAGGACGAGGACGAGCCCGAGGCGCCGCCGCCCGTCGTGCAGGTGGCGCCGCCCGCACCGACCGCGACCGCCGGTGCCGCGCCGGTCGGCACGGCCGACCATCCGCACGAACGCGTCTCCCCGTAACCGCTGCCGGGGGCAGCGCCTGTTCCCCGTGTGAGCTGAGCTTCCTGTTTTATCGATGGTAGCGGGGGAGGGATTTGAACCCCCGACCTTGGGATTATGATTCCCCTGCTCTAACCAGCTGAGCTACCCCGCCGCGCGGCCCCGGATATAGGAGATGGCGGGGAGAGGGTCAAGCCGCGGCGGCCGCTCCCCCAGCCCGCGCCCGCCGGCGGATCCAGCCGCCGCCGAGCACCCGTTCGCCGTCGTAAAGAACCGCGGCCTGCCCCGGCGCCACTCCTGACGCGGCGGCGTCAAGGACAAGCTCCGCTTCCCCGGCGGCGTCATAGGGGTAGAGGGTGGCCGGAACCGGCGGCTGGGCCGAGCGCAGCTTGGCGAGGAGCCGCACCCCGTCCGGCGACGGCTCGCGGGCGGGAAACCAGTTCAATTCTCCGAGTGGCACGCGGGTCTCGGCCAAGGCGTCGCGCGGGCCGACCACGACGCGCCGGGTTTCGGGCTCGATCGCCAGCACGTGCAGCGGATCGGGTCCGGGGACGCCGAGCCCCTTGCGTTGGCCGACGGTGAAGTGGGCAATGCCGCGATGCCGCCCGAGGACGCGGCCGTCGCGGTCGACGATGTCGCCGGGCTCGGCGGCTGCGGGCTGCAGCCGCCCGACCAGCCCGGCATAGGACCCCTGCGGGACAAAGCAGATGTCCTGGCTGTCGGGCTTGTCGGCGACGGCGAGACCAAAGCGGCGCGCCAATGCGCGGGTCTCGTTCTTGGCGAGGCCGCCCAGCGGAAAGCGCAGGAAATCGAGCTCGGCCTTTGTCGTGGCGAAGAGGAAATAGCTCTGGTCGCGGCCGAGGTCGCGGGCGCGGTGCAGCTCGGGCCCGTCCGGGCCGCGCAGCCGGCGCACGTAATGCCCGGTGGCGAGCGCCGCGGCGCCGAGGTCGCGTGCGGTCGCCAACAAGTCGCGAAACTTGATCCGCTGGTTGCAGCGGATGCACGGGATCGGGGTTTCGCCGCGCCGATAGGACAGGGCGAAATCCTCGATCACCTCATGGCGGAAGCGGCTCTCGTAATCGAGCACGTAATGGGCGATGCCGATCCGTTCGGCGACCCGCGCCGCATCGTGGATGTCTTGCCCGGCGCAGCACGCGCCCTTATGCCCGACCGCGGCGCCATGGTCGTAAAGCTGCAACGTGATGCCGACGACCTCGAAACCGCTTTCGGCGAGCAATGCCGCCGTCACCGACGAGTCGACCCCGCCCGACATCGCGACGACGATGCGGTGGCCGGCCGGATTGCCGGGCAGGTCGATCTCCGGGGAAATTGCGCTCATGCCAGAGACATGCCTGTTGCTGCTCACCCCCGGATCGGGGGTGGGGGGTCTTCTTTAAGCGCGTCAAGCCCGATTTGCCAGAAATTGGCCTCGAGCCGGGTGGCGGTCGAGAACGCGGTCGCGAGATAGGGGAAACGGCCGTCGCCGCCACGCCGGAAAAACTGCTCGTCGAGTGCTGCTTTGGCCTCGCGGGCGAGGTCCTGGTACTCGGTGCCGGCGTACATTTCGAGCCACTCGCGGTAGGGGTTGCCGTCATGCCGGGTCGCCGGGTCGGCCGCGCGCTCGGCCGCGATCACAGCGTAGCCGATCACACACGGGGCGAGCGCGGTTTCGAGGTCGAGCCGGTCTCCGGCAAGCCCGCGATCGAGCACAAAGCGCGTGTAGGCGACTGTCGCCATCGCCTCGGGCTCGGCCCCCATCGCCGCTTCCGACAGTCCCCAGCCGCGGCAATAGTCGATGTGAAGGCCGATTTCGACATCCAAGGTCGCGGCGACCAAGCGCTGCGCCCGCCGCATCTCGGCAAGCGTGTCGGACTTGTAGACCGCAAGACCCCAGGCGCGCGCGAAATGGATCAGAAACAGGTAGTCCTGGGTCAGATAGCGGCGGAAGCACGCCTGCGGCAATGTGCCGGAGGCAAGGAGCATGACAAATTCGTGCCGGGTGTAGGCGCGCCACGGCTCGGCCGACGCCGCGACCAGCCGGTCAAAAAGTCCTTCGGCCATGCCCGGTGCTGCCCGGTCAGCCGAGCAGCAGGTTGCGGGTCGCCGCCGGCAGCCGCACGGTTAGCCCGTCGAGTTCCTCGGTAATGATGATCTGGCAGCCCAGCCGCGAGGTCGTGCTGAGATTGAAGGCGAGGTCGAGCATGTCCTCCTCGTCTTCGGTCGCCTCCTTCAGCAACTCGTACCATTCGGGGTCGATGATCACGTGGCAGGTCGAGCAGGCGAGCGAGCCTTCGCAGGCGCCCTCGATGTCGATGTCATGGCG
>Ga0210390_10000871_pt1 | contig 30567 bp, 38 predicted proteins | sample IncBWH11OmetaG_FD_161050 | JGI IMG/M metagenome (GOLD analysis project Ga0210390, IMG submission 161050) | Forest soil microbial communities from Barre Woods Harvard Forest LTER site, Petersham, Massachusetts, United States - Inc-BW-H-11-O ...
GAATATAGGCCATCTTATTGTAATAAACGGAACCTATTACCCTGTAATAAAGGCTGTTAAAGAGGGAAACTACAAACTCCCCTTTATGGGTAAGATGGGTTTTATGGTCAATTTTTTAGGCAAAATGGTTTTGGGTGCCGTGCAACCCGACCGGAAAAAGAAAATGAAAACATTCCCGATATGGGAACCTACAAAAAGTAAAGTAACCTCCGATGTTTTAACCCGCTTCGACTTGCACCAGGCAGAATTAAAGCATATGATAGCCGGTTGCAGCGATCTGTTAGATAAGGGAACCGTAATATCCTCGCCCGCCAATAAAAATATAGTTTACAAACTCGAAATGGCTTTCGATATTATTACAGCACACGAACAACGACATTTTGAACAGGCGAAGGAGTTATTGGCAGTTTTGCCCAAATAAACAAGGACTTATTCTACCACAAAATGAGGGAAAGATGAATCAGGATCTTTTATGACTCTGCATTTAAGCCCATACACTTTATAAAGATTCTCTGGGGTAATTACTTCTGCCGGAGGGCCATTGGCTATAACCTTGCCGCCATTTATAAGTAATACCAAATCGGCATATTGCAAAGCAAGGTTAATATCATGGATCACCGCTACGGTTACTGTATTTTGCAAAGCAACCTCTTTGGTTATTCTCAAAAACTCATGCTGGTAATTGAGGTCTAACGAGGCAATTGGTTCATCTAATAGTAAATACCTGTATTTGTCTTCAGGTTGTTCCCATATTTGTGCCATTACCCTGGCAAAGTGCACCCGTTGTTTTTCTCCACCCGAAAGGGTCAGGTAATTACGTTCGCTAAAATCAGCCATTTTCATTTTATCTAATGCCTGCCCACAAATAGAAATATCTTTTGCCGAAGGCTTCATATCAAAATGCGGATACCGACCCATCATCACCACTTCTTCTACCGTTAAGGGAAAAGAGAGTTCAGACTCCTGGGAAAGAACTGCCCTTACTTTTGAAATAGTACGCTTGTCTTTTTTTGTAAGCAGTTTTTTATCATAATGCACACTGCCTGCATAATTAGTTATTTCATTACTGATTATCTTTAGTAAGGTAGATTTACCCGAACCATTGGGGCCAATTATCATGGCCAATTTACCTGGTTCAAAAGAAACCGAAACATCATCAAGTATCTTATGCTTGCCTATGCTGTAGCTTATATTCTTTACCTCAAGCATAGTAGCCTCCTTTACCATGAATTCCTTTTTGCCTACGCAGTATCCATATAAATACGGGCGCACCAACAAATGAAGTTACTATCCCAATTGGCAATTCTGCAGGAGCGATAATTACACGTGAAACCATGTCGGCCACATTCATAATAATTGCGCCTACCAATGCCGAACCTATTATCAAGAAACGGTTATCAGAGCCTTTTATCATTCGTAATAAATGCGGAACAATAAGCCCAACAAAACCTATTACACCAGCTGCTGATGTGCCCACTGCGACAATCAAAGTATTCAAGATAATTATTCTTGTTTTTAGTCTTTCTGTATCAATTCCTAAATACCCTGCTTCCGATTCGCCTAGTAGCAAAGCATTTAATGCTTTTGAATAACGCAATACAAGAAATATAGAAGGAATAGTTACTGCATATACCAGCATCACTGAATCCCAGTTAGCCCCAGAAAATGTACCGAGGTTCCAAAATGTAATTGACCTGGCTTGAGGATCGCGGGCAATATACGAAAGGAACCCGGTACAGCTTGCAGCAATGGCATTAATAGCTACACCTACCAATATCATAACGGTAACAGTCACTTTTCCGAATGATGAGGAAAGTTTATAGACAAGCATGGTTGCAATGAATGAAAATGTAAATGCGGATAAAGGCAATACCATGGTTCCGAGCAAAGTACTGTATTGAGCAAAAAAAATTTTACCCACCACAAATATTAAAGCAGCCCCAAAAGCAGCGCCTGAAGAAGTACCAATAAGCCCCGGCTCAACAATAGGATTCCGGAAGAGCCCCTGCATAAGCGCACCCGATACAGAAAGGCCCGCGCCTATTACAACACAAAGCAACACGCGTGGCAGGCGTATCTGCATAAAAAGGCCTTCCTGTATGCGTTCAATACTACCTTCGGGATGAAAGCCCATAGCTTTGGCAAGGCTTATAAATATCTCCCGGTAAGTAATGTTTACCGCACCTGTACGTATAGCAAGCAGCATGGTAATTATCAGCAGTAAGCTGAATATTAAATAGAGTGTGCCGTATTTCAGGTGAGATATCTTCACCTATTTCTTATGTATCAGATCCATTAATTTCAATATGTTCTCACCCGTCCGTGGGCCTAAGTATAAGAGATCATGCTCTTCGAACCTGTATATATGGTCATCCTTAGCAGCGGGCGATAACGCCACACCCGGCAACTCCTTAAACTTATCTACTCCTCCAAGTCTGTCGAAACCGAAATCGGTTGCTATAATAACCTGTGGCTGGAATTTTGCAATTACTTCAGCACTCAGCATTCTGAATTTTGTGGCAGTATCAACTGCATTTACACCGCCCGCCTGCTGAATCATAAAATTAGCTGCACCCCAGGGGCCAAAAGGAAAATAAACATTATTTGCCCTGCCAAAATGTATGATCATTACACTTGGCACATCGGCATATTGCTTTCTTTTTTCCTCCACCAGCTTCATATCGCTATCCAGTTTCTTGCATAGTGAATCTGCTCTTTGAGGGACGTTGAAATATACGCCAAGGTCCTTTATCAGGGCTTTTGTATCTTCAATATTTTCTGCACTTCTGAATTGTGTTACTGTAATGCCCACCTGTTTAAGCTGTGGCAATACATTATCAGGGCCAATAGCATTATCAGCTCCGCCATTGTAAAAAACGGCAGTAGGCTTGAGGGATATAATACCTTCTGCGCTAAGCATTCGGTGATATCCAACCGTAGTAATTTTTTTTGTTTCGGCCGGATAGGTGCTTGAAAGGTCAACCCCAACAATTTTATCACCTTGCCCGAGTGCAAAGAGTAGTTCCGTTAATTGCTTTGATACACAGACGATTCGAATAGTATCTTTTCTAGCTGTTTCACTTCCCTTACTTCCAAACCTGTCGCATGAAGTAAATATGAAAGCGGAAGAGAAGACAATTAAAAAAGTTATTTGAAATATTGATTTTTTCATGGAGAACTTGTTTTATTAATCTCTCCGGGAGAATAAAGATTCCCCCGGAAAGAATAATAGTTAAAAACTAAAAAGTGTACTTAAAGGTTAGGCCTCCGTAAAAGGTAGCTTTATACGGTGCCGGAAGGATATATCCATCTCCAGATCCATGGTCGGAAGTTTGTGCTAACCCATTAATATTTGGTCCATAGAATAAGAATGTATAGTAGGTACTGTTAAGCAAGTTATCAGCCCCTACAAAAGCATCTATATTTAAGTGAGTACCAAATTGCTTTTTATAACCCAGCCTTCCGCCAAGTAATTGGTATGCTTCAGCAGAATTGCTATTGTTATAAGTAATTGGCACTTTATCTACGTATTGGAATTTAACGTTAAGATAAAAGCCCATTTTAGTTGCAACGTCAATACCCAGGTTAAACACATTAGGTGCAACACCAACAGCTTTATTACCTGAATAGGTAGCACCAACTGTATCTCCGCCTGTTTTTTTATCGGCATTATAAGTAACAAAGGTTATATACTTATCGTCAGAATAAGTATAACTTATCCATGGACGCAGCAATGTTACCGCTGCATCTTTATTACTTATTGCAGCATACGAAAGGAATAATTCAGCACCCATATTCCGTTGCTCACCGGCATTGGTGTATGATGTAATTGAATTAACTGTTTCCTGCACCAACCTGTTGGTAATATCCAGATCATACAAGGCAAGCTGGTAAGAAAGCTTATGATCACATAAACTTCCTTTGGTGCCAATCTCAAATTGATTAGCACTTTCAGGCTTAAGTGTTGAATCTACTTTTCCTGCAGTATTGGTAAGTTCGCTTAATAACGGAGGTGCATAACCCTGGCTAAAACTTACATACGCCGAAACATTATCATTAAATACTTTTATTAATGATACGTTTGGAGTAAACACAGGGCTGAACACTTGCGTTTTTGTAGGGTTATTCAGGTAAACTCCTGAAGCATCAAGCAAATTCTGGGTACCGAACTCATTAAAATTCAAACTTCCACCCACAGTAAGGGTTATGTTTGAAGGAAGCTTAAAGTCCCAGTTTGTAAAAATCGCGTAGTTCATAGCATAATTATTCGCATCGGAAGGAATTGCAGGAGTAGTTGTATAAAAAGGCGGTTCTGCAATAAATGGCAAAACAAAGTCTCCTTCTGCAATTTGATTCGTTTTTTCGAACGATGCTCCCAGTATACCATTTATGGTCAACTTATCACCTTTATTTTCAAAGGTGAATGCTGAGCGTCCGCCAAAGGTGTTTGTATTATCGAGGTCGAACCCGTGCGCAAATGGTTGCTGAAGTTCACTTGCAGTAGCAAATAGTGTAGTTTGCTCACCAAAGTGCTTGTTGATGGTATACTTATCAGTAACACCGGTGCGGAAGCTTTCTATATCAACTTGTGAATTATTATCATCGTAATAGGCATTGCTTAAATTGCCATGGCCATAAAACGCTGCACTATCTATTTCGCCACCCAAATGCTCTACTGAGTTATTGTAAGAGAAATATGTAGAAATAACGTTATTGTTGCCCGCTTTAAAATCTCCGGCAAAGGTCACAAAATTCTTAAGTGAATTATTATTGGCACGGTAATCGCCATTATAGGTCTGGTGTCCGTAGTTTATAAATATACCTGAATTGTCTCCGGCTATATTTATGGTTGTATTTGTACGGAACAAACCATAACTGCCTCCAATAACCTGTTCCTGTACACTTGTTTGATTAGGAACCGGGGTAAATAAATTTACAGCACCGGCAATATAGCTGCCATATAATGGTGTAGGGCCCTTATAAACCTCTACCTTACCCAGCATAGAAAAATCTATATCATCCATTATTGTAGCTCCTGTAGCGTCAGTAACCGGAACATTATCGATATAGAGTTTATATCCTAATCCATTAAAGTCCTGGCTCATACCCACGTTTGGCATATATCCCCGAATAGTAATACGCTCGCCACCCCACGGGGTACGGGTCATCATATCAACTCCCGGAACATCATTTAAAGCGTCCTGCAGATTTAACCCTGAACCCCTGTTAAGGTCATCAGCTGTTAGTACATTAACTGTCTGTGCTTTTTTTATACCCAACACCTGCACTTCGTTAAGCGCATTGCTCGATACTTTAAGCATAACGTTAATGCTTTGAGATTTATCACCTGCTGCGATTGTTTGAGTAGCATAACCAACACTGGCTATTTTAACGCTGTCGAAATTGGTAGGACTTTGCAATGTAAACATACCTTGTGCATCGGTACTGGTAGCTGTAGTACTATTAGGTACCGATACTGTAGCGCCCGGTATCGGTTGGTTGGTTTCATTATCTTTAACCATGCCCTTTAGCGTAAACTGAGCACTAGCCACTTGTAATGAAATAATAAGTGCGGCTGAAGCCGTTATAATTCGTTTTATTGTATTCATATTTAGATATTAAAAGTTAATTGACATGGAGGTCATCAATACGTCCACGAATACCATACCTCCTCTTGATGAGATACAGAAATCTTAAGAAAACTGAGGAGTTTTAATCCTGGTTAAACCAATGATGGCGGGCGCCATATATCAGCTATCAAAGCATGACGGTTAACCAAAACACAATCGGCCTGGATAGTTGTTATTACATGAAAAAAGAAAAGTTGTGAAATATTTTGATTAGGTAAATACTCTTTGCATATCTTACCTGCCATATCATTATTGCTATTATCTGATGACTGGCCTTGTGAGAACATTCTTTTCATGAAACCCGAAAACTCATCTATAAGACTTGTTTCATTACTATCATCATAGCATATAGCTTTAATCTCGTCAGAATAAAAATCAAGGCTTATGATATCATAATGCTTTCCATTATAAGTGAACTCCTTATTCCTTTCAGACCAATTTAGTGATTGGTACTGAGAAGGAGTAAATGAAAAAGTGACTGTATTATCAAGTTGAATTCTATAGTTTGTAATTGATGTTTCCGCTTGTTTTTTAACAATACGCAGTTTAAGGGTATAAAATACCTCTATACCGCCCAGGTATAAAATAAAAATAAAAGCAAGGAAAAAACCTGTAGCTCTTTTCATTAAGAACGCAAAAGTAAATAAATCAAATTAAAACACATTAAAAGAATCCCTACCCCGGCGATACGGGGCAGGGATATTAACACACACAACACATTTCCTCATCTTACAGCAACTTACTATTATGCAACACGGCTAAACGTACGTTGCTCATTAATTTTATGGTTATAATTTACACTAACAGGGTTGTCAAAATTTCTGCGGATATAGCGATACAATTTATTATAGCTCATGGGTTCTCTATAAAATGAGGTCAGCCATTCATGCAGATCTTTTACACTAGTATCAGGTTCCCGCTTTATCTTTTTAGCAAGCAGGCTATCCACCTCATCCGGTAATTCAAGCCTTTTTCTTCCCCGCATCTTTATTTCAAGCATACGGTTAAGGCCGCCTTGTTTATATAATTTACACCAGCGGTGAATACTGCCTACTGCCACACCGCATATATCGCCAAGTTCCATCTTTGTTAATGCCGGATCCTCTTTTAGTGACATAAGCATTTTCATCCTGCGCTTTTTATCACCTGAATTCTTATTGCTTAAATCTTTCAATTCCTGCATTGTTTCCTTTATGGGCATACTCAAAGCTTTTGCAGTATTAATTTCACCCCTGAAGTGCCTGTGCACGTATCGGTGCAAAGTATAGTACTTTATATCAGGTAAATAATCCTTGCTTATTTTCCTGTACAATTCCGAGAAATTTGAGAATTTATTTTGCTTGAACCGATTCTCAATATAGGCATATACTTCGGGGGTAATTATAAGTGTAAGTTTATATTCAAGCAGCTTCCCTATTCCTCCCTGCTTATAAATGTTCGACCATTTAATTACACTGCCGTAACTTACCTTAAGTTTATTTGCCAAATTAACCCTCGATATTTTCTCGTTTTGTTTCAATGCAATAAGCATTTCAATCCGCGGCTTCATGCGTGGCAAGCACCTGGCGTGCATAGCCTGCAGGTCGGTTGTAGATTCTTTTACTGGCAATTCAAGTATGCGTGTCACTTTAAAAGAACCACCATAATGAATATCTATATACTTTATTAATGTGGAATACTTAATAACCGGTAAGTAGTTATCCTTTATCCATTGATGCAATTCAACATAGCTTTGAAAAGGTTCAACGGCATGGCGTTTTTCAATTGCTTCATATACATTGGCTGAAAAGCCCATTGCACTACCATTACCCAGTCGGTATTTTCCTCTTCTTACCTCCAATAACTTTTCTATTCCGCCGGCACTATACAGTTCGTGCCATTTACTGATACTATTGTATACAACATTCAGGCGGCGGGCTAATTGCGATTTGCTAAGGCCAGGCTCCTTTAAAAGCATTATGAACATTTGAATACGTGGCTGCAAGAAAGATGAGCTGTTCTTATAAAGCTCTTCAAGTTCTGCCTTCGATTCCTTTATATCAATATCTATAATAGGTTTCATTTTGTCAATATTTTAAATTGCTGTTTTAACATTGCTATTTTTTGAAAGTCGGAAGACTATCAAAGTATACAGTATAACAGGTTAACGCCAAAGGCGTTTCCGTTAATAAACTGTTATATTAAAATTTAGCAAACAGCCGGCGGGTGCCAGATATCGGAAATGGGCGATGCCGAGAGAGGAATATTTTCTACAACCATGAATGAAGATTGTTTTTCAAATCTCGGTTGAAGAAATACTAAACTAAGTGGTAAATACTCTTTGGTTATTTTACTTAAAATATCGTTATCGTTACTATTTGATTGTTGATGGGTAGATAACAATCTTTCTGAGAACATTTGAAATGCATTTGCAATTTCAGTTTCCTCATTATCATTATAACAACTTATTTTTACTCCTTCCGCTGAATAGACTATGGATGCAATATCATAACGTTGCCCGTTACTGACAAACTCTTTGTTCTTCTCTAGCCATTGCAACGCATCGTATTGAGAAGAAGTAAAAACGAAATCTTTTGTTTGTGAGCTTTTAGTGCTATGTGTTTGCACAAATTCAGCCGCCTTGTACTTTGCACTATCCATCTTTACCCAATACATTAACTGTATACCACCCAGGTAAAGCACAAATGTCAGAATGAGAAATATGGCTGCTAATCCTTTCATATCAATACAAATATAAGTAACTCAACTATTAAATACAAGAATTAAAGGAAAATTTCCTGTTTTTGCTTTTTATTGAAACGCTTTTGCTAAAAGCACTTAGGGTTTGCTTTGATTTTGATGTATTGCCATTGTAGAATTGCTAAAGAAATAATTAATCCCCCATTAGTTATCATTAGAAAAATAACTTTTATTAATAACTTAAATTCCTCTACTATGAGAAAAACGACTAATCTACTAATTGCCCTGGCTGCGAGCATCGGTGCAGCAAACGCAGGGCCGGTAACTTTAAGTGTTGCACAAAAAGCAGCAACTAATTTTTACGGTCAGGCTTCGGCTAAAGTAGTTACAAAAACAACATTAACATACACCGAAAATGATGCAGCAGGTGTTCCGTTATATTACATATTTAATGTTAACGACAAGGACGGTTTTGTGGTAATTACTGCAGAAGATGCCGCCCGCCCCATTATTGGCTATTCCACAAGCGGCCAGTGGGTAATACCTCGTAAGGGAACTAACATTGAGTATTGGATGAGTTTACGTAAAAATGAATTAGTAAATATCAGGACAAATAACCTGAAAGCAACAACTGATATTACCAGGGAATGGACTGCTTATATAAACAATACTTCTCCGGGCCAGGGAACAAAAAAAGCTATGAGTGGTGCTGTTGGACCTCTGTGTCAATCATCATGGGATCAACAATATTCTCCATACCCATACAATTATTTCTGCCCACCGTTTTCAAAAACCATAACAGATGCATACGCTAATGGTTATAATGGACAATCTTACACCGGCTGTGTAGCTACTACCATGTCTCAGATAATGAGATACTGGTCATATCCTGCAAAAGGCACAGGCAGTCACTCTTATTGCGATTGCTCTAGCAATGGATATTCAGCCAATTGGGGTACCTTATCAGCAAATTTTGCCCATACCTATAATTGGGCGGCTATGACGCTTAACCCTGCTACAACATCTGCTGTTACAACCGCAGATACTGATATAGCCAGGTTAATGTATGATTGCGGCGTTAGTGTTGAAATGGATTATTCGCAAACAGGAAGTGGTGCATTTGTTTTAAGCTCTGAATCAGGTGGCGGTGCATGTGCCCAAAATTCCTTTGTTCAATATTTTGGTTACGATGCTAATACTATACATGGTGTCAGTTATCCTATGTCAACCGAGCAAGCGTGGATTGATACTGTGGAAAAGGAATTCAATAATAAAAGGATCATTGAATATGAAGGCCAGGAATCAGCAGGTGGACACACCTGGGTTTGTGATGGAAATGATGCTACTACACCCTATAATAATGTACACATGAATTGGGGTTGGAGCGCTTATGATGATGGCTTTTTTGCGGTAACCAATTTAAACCCTTCAGGGCAAGGAAGTTTCACAAGTGGAATTGCCGCCCTTATTGGCATTCAACCTCCTCCGGGTGCTTTTACAGGTATAGCCACTGTAGCTGATGCGGGCAATGTTTCTGTATATCCTAACCCTAACAACGGTTCATTTACATTCGAATTAAGCAATGTAAAGGATAAACAACAACTTACCATGTTTAATATGCTTGGCCAAAGTGTATATACTACATCAATAGGTGAAGGTAAAACACAAATTAACCTCAATCAGCCTACAGGCATATATTTCTACCGTGTACTTTCTACCGAAGGAAATTTAGTATCGGAAGGGAAAGTGATAGTTAAGTAGTTATTACAGATTAAAATAAAAAGGGCGGAGAACATATATTCTTCGCCCTTTTTTATTTACTCCAATTCAGTTAGTTCTTAAGGAATACCAACTGGCCAAGGTGAGATGATAAATGAACTGTACGGCCCATTAATACATTTAACCTGTTACGATGCGGTTCTTTTGCAAAATCCTCAACAGATACTGAAGTGTGTTTTTCAAACCATTCTTCAGGTTTCAATTTACTAAAGTGTTCCGCCAACTTTGCATTTGAGCTCTTCCAGTAGGCTCTCAGGTCTTTTGCCGATGGCAATTCAGCCACAGATTTATCAGGCTTGGTTAAAAATATATCATTTAACTGCGGATAGTTTTGTTTTTCAAAACCAAGTAATGGCAGCATAGCATCATTCACTGCTGTTAAATGTCCTAATAAATAAATTCCTCTGTTCCTGCCAGATGAAACTTCCTTTTGCAATTGCTCATCGGTAAGGCTGTTTATCAGTTCATCTGTTGCCTTTACTCTTGAATTCCAAAGGTCCAGTGCCATTTTAACGGCTAATTGTTTTTCGTTTGTCATTTTTTTATTTGTTATTTGTTTCTATTACTTTTTTTGTCCGTTTATTTCTTTTGCTTCTCTAAATGCATCTGCGGCCAGGCTAAACATTAATATTACCAAGCCCGAGAACAATATGATCCATTTTTCAAAAACCAGGTTAGTAAGGAAAATTGCAATCTCACCCCAACGTATCACTATCCAGGCAAGTATTAAGGCAATGCCAAGGCCTTTCCGTTTACCGTTATAAAGGTAGCCTCCGCCAAAAAGGAATAAGTTGAGAATAGCTGCGATCCAAGGGTTTTTCATGGTTTATTTGGTTTATTGTTTAATACTTAAATGAATTTGATAGCGCAAATATATTTAATTAAACTTGCAAAATGCAAGTTTAATATATTATCTTTATGTAACTTTGCGCTGTTATGCCAAAAAAGAGAGGAATAAAAATGGAAACGAGGTCGAAATGCCCGCTTTCCTGCACATTGGAATTAATTGGTGATAAGTGGTCATTGCTCATTATCAGGGATATGCTACTGTTCGAAAAGAGCACCTACAACGAATTTCTTGATTCGGCCGAGAAGATTTCCACCAATATTCTGAACGACAGGTTAGTGAATTTAACTGAAAAAGGGCTGATTACCTATACCGGTTCTGCAAAACGCAAAAAATATAAACTTACCGAACTTGGCCATGACCTTAAACCTATTATAGAAGCTGCCGGAAACTTTGGGGTGAAGCATTTTACGGGAAGTAAGGAATATGTTCAGAAACAAATGAAAGGCGCTAAGCTCTAAACAAATTTTTACACCTTTACCTTATGAATAGTGCCTATATATCATTGGGAAGTAACTTAGGTAATCGGGAAGAAAACCTTCAAAAAAGTATTGCCTTGCTTGAAGCAGCAGGTGAACTTGTTGCAGTTTCGTCACTCTATGAAACGGAGCCCTGGAAAATGGACGATGCCAACAGCTTTATAAATCAGGTTATTCTTTTAAATACATCTCTATCAGCAGAAAAACTGATGGATGTTTTGCTGGAAACAGAAAACAAAATGGGCAGGGTTCGAGCAAACCAGAGTCTTCGACAAGCTCAGACTGACTTGCCCCAAACCCCTAAAGGAGCTTTAAATAATATGGGCAAATATGAATCAAGGATAATTGATTTGGATATTTTATTCTATAATGATGCGGTGATTTCTACGGAAAAATTAAACATCAACCACCATGCTTTGCACCAACGCAAATTTGTGCTTGAGCCATTGGCTGAGATAAACCCTGATCTTATTCACCCTACATTAAATAAGACTGTTTCCGCACTATTACTTGAATGTGAAGACACTTATGAAGTGTCAAGGATTATATCGAAATAAATGCGTAAATTCGTAGAAGATTAAGAGCTATAGAAATGATACCCTATGAACAATTAGCGCCCACGTCAAAAACCTGGGTTTTTTTGGCAGAAAGAGAGTTTACCCAACCGGAAGTAAAAATACTTACCGATAGCCTTACTGCTTTTACTGATAATTGGTTAAGCCACGGAAGTTTAGTTAAAGGGCATTATAAGGTTTTACATAATCGTTTCATTGTTTTTTTTGCTGACGAAGATGGCGAGGCCATGTGTGGCAGAGCAGTTGACGCATCGGTGCGGTTTATTAAAGATATTGAAATGAAATTTGGCCTGGCTTTGCTGAACAGGAATTTAGTGGCTTATCAAAAAGACGGCAAAGTATTTTCTTGCACCCTGAATGAGCTTTCACACCTTTCAGAGGAAGGTATCATAAACCCGGATACCATTATGTTCAATAATTTGGTTGCAACCAAAGCAGATTTCGAAAAAAACTGGATGATACCCCTCTCATCGAGCTGGCAACAGAACTATATATTGCAAAATCAATAAAGAGGAAAGTGTACAGTAAAAAATTTCACTCCGTTAATTTAAATGAGCATTCTTTTGTAGTAACGGGCGGGGCCGGTTTCATTGGCTCTCACCTGGTTGACTACCTGGTAAGCCATAATGCCAAAAGAATTGTGGTGCTCGATGATCTTTCTACCGGCAACATCGATAACCTGAAACCTTTTGAAAGCTATAAAGGATTTGAATTCATACAAGGCTCTATTTGTGATAAAGCCATTTGCGATAGAGCATTTAAGGGCATTGATTATATATTACACGAAGCTGCGCTTTGCTCAGTACCGCGTTCGGTTGCTAACCCAATTGCAACCCACGATGTAAACGTATCCGGTTTTTTAAATGTATTGGTTTCCGCACGCGATGCAGGTGTAAAGCGTTTGGTATATGCAAGCTCCTCATCAGTTTATGGCGACAGTAAAGCCTTACCCAAAAAAGAAACTGACCAGCCAAGCCCACTCTCTCCATATGCTGTTTCTAAATACAGCAACGAACTTTATGCCTCAACATTTGCACGTAACTACGGTATGAGTGTAGCAGGTTTACGTTACTTCAACATTTTCGGACCAAGGCAAAATCCATTCGGGCAATATGCTGCTGCCATACCGCTTTTTGTTACGGCGCTTATGCAAAATAAGCCTCCGGTAATTTATGGCGATGGCACACAAACCCGCGATTTTACTTTTATCGAGAATGTAGTACAGGCCAATATAAAAGCTTTGCTTACAAGTTCTGATGTTAAAGGACAGGTATTTAATGTTGCTTGTGGCGAACAGGTGAGCGTTAACGCTCTGTTTAAGATACTGGCGGGATATGCAAATTCAAACCTTGCCCCTGTTTACCAGCCATCTCGCCTAGGCGATGTGAAAGATTCGAAAGCTGCGATTGAAAAAGCAAACGAGTTATTGGAATATTCTCCGGGAGTATATTTCAAAGACGGAATAGAAACCACATGGAAATGGTTTAAAGAACATTATAAAGTTCCGCAAGCTACAACCGTATGAAAAAAATAGCTGTACTAACTTCGGGTGGCGATGCACCGGGCATGAATGCCTGCATACGGGCAATAGTGCGTGCAGGTATATTTCACGGCATTGAAATGGTAGGTGTGCGCCGTGGCTATGATGGCCTTATAGAAGGTGATTTCCTCCCCATGGATTCTCATTCAGTAAGCAATATTATTCAGCGTGGTGGTACCATCCTTAAGACCGCCCGCAGCGAACGCTTCAGGACAAAAGAAGGTTTGCTGGAAGCAAAAAAGAAACTGGAAGATAATGGAATTGACGGCCTTGTACTTATAGGAGGGGATGGTACTTTTAAAGGTGCACTGGCACTGACTTCTGTTACCGATATACCTTGCATGGGTGCACCGGGTACAATAGATAACGATCTTTTTGGCACTGATTATACTATAGGTTTTGATACTGCACTTAACACCGTTATAGATGCAGTTGACAAGATACGTGATACAGCAGCTTCACACAACCGTTTATTTTTTGTAGAGGTAATGGGCCGCGATGCCGGATTTATTGCACTCAACAGTGGTGTAGGTTGCGGAGCAGAAGACATACTTATACCGGAAAGCAAAACCGACATCAACGAAATAACAAAAAGGTTGGAAGAAGGGTGGAAAAGACATAAATCATCATGCATAATTATAGTGGCTGAAGGCGATAAAGAAGGTGGAGCATTTGAGATTGCCAGGAAGGTAAAAGAGAAATTCGATCATTACGATACACGGGTTACTGTTATTGGGCACATGCAGCGCGGCGGTAATCCAACCTGTTTTGACCGAGTGCTAGCCAGCCGACTGGGTGTTGCTGCTTTAGAAGGATTGCTGGAAGGCAGGACCCATGAAATGGCCGGCCTGGTAAACAACCATATTGTATTTACACCATTTAGCCAAACCCGCAAACACAATGTAGATATTAACGAGGGCCTGTTGCGTATCGCCCATATTCTTTCAGCTTAAACCCCATGGCTCTATTCGGTCTCATAAAAAATAAAGATCTTCCTCCGGCTGACCTCTCCGTATTACGGACCGATGTGCATTCTCATTTTATTCCGGGTATTGACGACGGAGCAAAAGATATAGATGATTCGTTAGCTCTCATTAAAGGGATGAAAGAGTTTGGGTATAAGAAATTAATAACCACTCCCCATATAATGACCGATGCATACCGAAACACACCTGAAATAATCGGGAGTGGCCTGGAGAAAGTAAAGAAGGCATTGAAAGAAGCGGATATAGATATTGAATTGGAAGCTGCTGCGGAATATTACTTCGATTTTGAGTTTGAGAAGAAAGTGAAAGAAGGAAATGTGATGACCTTCGGGAACAAATATTTATTGTGGGAGATACCTTTTATAAACCCACCCGATAATATGAACCAACTCATTTTCGAAATGACCACGCGTGGTTACAAACCTGTGCTGGCGCACGTTGAACGCTATGGTTTCTGGAATCATAACTTTGAGAAATACGAAGAGTTGAGTGATAGAGGTGTGCTGTTACAAATGAATATCAATTCGGTTACAGGGCATTATTCAATACCTACAAAAAAAGCAGCGCAGTGGCTCATTGAAAAAGATATGATAAGCTTTGTAGGTTCTGACTGTCACCATGTAGGACATTTAGAGTTAATGAAAGTTGCAGTAAAAGATAAGCACTTCCAAAAATTATTGAGCTCTACCAGACTGCTTAATAAGACCTTATAGTTTTTCCAGCAAATGCCCTGCTATGCCTTCCTTAAGGGCGTAGTGCGATAATTTCATTTTCTTTACTCCCAGCCTTATCAATACTGATTTAGTAAGTATACCTGAATAGGCAAACATAGGCGCCCGCATTTGAATAAGCCCATGTATCTGCATACGCTCTTCAAGCGTAGATTTCATTAATTCACTATACAGTTTATCAAATTCATCCATCGGGAAATCGTATCCATTCTCAGGGTTAGGTGCTCCGCCAATACGTACTTGTATTATTTGCGCAAAGCTTTCAAACGAACCCGAAGAGCCAATCAATTCAACAGGTTTATGTTCTTTACCTGCTTCAACCAGATCGACTATCATATCAGCAATATACTTGCCTACTTCGCGCTGGTTCTCTAACAACCGGTCTGAACGGTTGAACATTTCATACAACCTTGTTACACCCAATGGGTAACTCTTCTTCCAGAATATTTCATTACTGTTGGCAATTATAAACTCAGTACTGCCGCCGCCAATATCCATTATTAAGGATACATGGTCACCCAATACCGATGCATGCTTCACGCCTTCGTATATCCATTGTGCCTCTTCCTCACCCGATAGAATATGAATCTCTATGCCCGTCTCTTTCTTTATCTTATCGGTAAACTCTTTTTTATTTTCCGCATCGCGAACTGCAGAGGTTGCAAATGCGTATACATCTTTTATCTTATGTTCAGCAATGGTTTTGTTATGCAGATGCAATGCACCTACTGCTCGTTCCATTGCTTCCTCCGTAATATGTCCCTTATGTATACCTCCTTTACCGATCTCTACCGGCAGTTCTTTCGAATAAATAAAAACCGGCTTACCTTCCTTACCTTTTTCTGCTATCAGCAGGTTGAAGGTGTTGGTACCAAGATCGAGGATCGCTATATGCTGCATACTTAAGAGGTCTATGACCCCATTTTGGGTTTCCAGGGAACCTCAGTTGCATTGAGGTCGTGCGTAAGCTTGCGTGCAAGCATAAATAAATAATCAGAAAGGCGGTTGAGATATTTAATCACCAGGTCATCTACCTTTTCATTTTCTGCCAGGTGAATAACCCTGCGCTCGGCCCTGCGGCAAACGCAGCGCGTAATATGGCAATTTGAAACTGTTACATGTCCGCCGGGTAAAACAAAATTCTTCATGGGTGGTAATTGCGCATCCATGGCATCAATCTCTTTTTCGAAAACCAAAATATCATCTTCGTGCAGTTGCGGTATCTTGACTTTCGATTTCTCAGGGTCAGATGCGAGCGATGAGCCCATAGTAAAAAGCCTGTCCTGCACATCTATCAATATTGTCTTTGTATGTTCGTCGGTAACCGAATCGCGCAAAAGGCCTATCCATGAATTAAGCTCATCAACTGTGCCGTATGCTTCAATGCGAATATGGTGCTTAGGTACACGTGTTCCGCCTAACAGAGATGTTTGTCCCTTGTCGCCGGTCTTCGTATATATTTTAAGCGCCATTCTTTATTTATGTTTTTTGCTGATGAAGAGCTCCTTCAGTTCAGGTGCATCATCCGGGTCTATCTTACCTGCCAATAAAAGGCTTAATTGTCTTCTTTGCAAGGCAGTAGCATATCTTTCTTTCTCTAATTGTGTTTCCGGTGTCAGTTGTGGTATCTCTATTGGTTTGCCTACCTGGTCAACTGCCACAAATACATAAGTAGCATCGTTAGATTTTATTCTTTCACCTGTAAAACCGGTTTCTACCGTTACATCTAAAAACACTTCCATAGATGTATTGAAAGCACGGGATACTTTAGCTTCAATAGTCACATAATCACCAAGCCTTATAGCCTTCTCAAACGATACGTGGTTAACCGAAGCGGTAACTACCACACGTTGAGAATGGCGGTGTGCTGCAATGGCAGCTGTAATATCCATCCAGTGCAGTAAGCGGCCACCCATAAGGTTCCCCAATAAGTTAGTTTCGTTGGGTAATACTAAGTGAGTTGATATTGCGTAGCTTTCTTTGGGTGTTTTGCTTTTCATAGGGGATATTTTGCTGAAAGTTTACAGCACAAATATAGCAATTAAGCAAGCTTACTTTACAGGCTTCAGAATATATATCTGGCTCGAGAATGTGGTGCCTGTTTTTGCGGCCTGGTTGTTTGATGCCCAGCCATGTATAGCAGCCCTTCCATAATTAGTGTTACCGCCTTTATACTTCTCGCTCAGCATACATATATAAAAGGCATCCAGTGGCATAGGTAATGTTTCTTTCAATGTAAAGCCCTGCTTTTCGAAAAAGCGTTTTACATCGGCGGGAGTAAAATGCCATATATGGCGAGGCACATCATAAGCTGCCCAAAATTGCTTGTAAAATTCAGCATCGGCCGAACTGCAATTAGGCAATGCAACTACAAAAGTTCCATTGGGGCTCAATATTCTTTTTACCTGCTTAGCAGTTTCTTCTAATTGATATACGTGTTCTAATACATGCCATGCACTTACCACATCAAAACTAGCATCACTGAATTGGTCCCATTTATTTACTTCGTGCACTGTGAGTCCATATTGTTGAGATGCAAACGCACGTGCATCGGGTGAAGGCTCTATGCCCTGTACCTTCCAGCCGTTTTCTTTACAGGTATTTAAAAACTCTCCGGTACCGCAACCGAGATCCAATAAATTACCGCTTTGTTTTCCACTAACCTCGTTAACCAATTTCAGTTTGCGTTTGAGTGTGAACTTACGTGCAACCTGGTAAAGGCTATTTACAAGTCCTTTTTTTGTATTTGAATGTGATATATAGTCTTCCGACTGGTAATATTTTCCTGCCTCAGCTTCTTCGGGCCTTGGATTAGTGAACCGAAAACCACATTCGCATTGTACTATCTTAAATTTATCCTTACTGACGGTATAATCAATACACTCAACAAAGGGAGTAAACGATGAGGAATTACATACAGGGCAATTGGTAAGGGTTTCCATCAGGCAAGCTTTGAGGCAAGTAAGCGTATCTCTACTGCCGGCGACATTTGTTCGTATAGTATGCGGTATACCGCTTCAGTAATTGGCATTTCTACTTTATGTTCCTGGTTAATGGTATAAATGGTCTTCACCGCATAATATCCTTCAGCCACCATATTCATTTCTAACTGAGCATATTTTACCGAATATCCTTTACCCACCATACTGCCAAGCGTACGGTTACGGCTGAATTGAGAGTATGCTGTTACCAACAGATCTCCCAAATAAGCAGAAGCATTGGTATCTCTCTGCATTGGACTCACATGGTCAATAAAACGTTTTATTTCCTGTATGGCATTTGCCACAAGCACCGCCTGGAAGTTATCGCCATAACCCAAGCCATGACATATACCGCTGGCAATTGCGAAAATGTTTTTTAACGCAGCAGAATATTCAATGCCCTGCATATCGGGTGATGTGCCTGCTTTTATATAACGACAAGTCAGCATCTCGGCCATCCAGTCAGCGGCGTTTATATCAGAACAGCCCACAGTGAGATATGATAATTTCTCCATGGCCACCTCTTCAGCATGGCAGGGACCGGCAATAATTCCAATAGATGAAAGTGGCACATCAAATTGCTTACTCAAATATCCGCTTACCATCATTTTAATATCAGGCAAAGTTCCTTTAACCGCCGAATAAATAGTTTTACCTACCAGGTCTTCTTTCTTTAATCCTGCATAAGCTTCACTCATAAATGCAGATGGAATAGCCATTATAAGTTTATCACTGGTGGCAACAGTTTCCCTTAAACCGGTGTGCATGGTAACCTTGCTGAGGTCAATTTCAATTTCACTTAAGTAAACGGGGTTGTGCCTGTACTTTTTAATGTACTCAATATTGTCCTTCTTCCTTATCCACCAATTAATGTCAACATCATTGTTGGAAAGAATTTTGACCAAAGCAGTAGCCCAGCTACCTCCTCCGAGTATGGCTATTTTTTTGTCGGCCATTAAGAATTATTGCTTTACCGGTTTATCGTGCCTCTTACGTAACATACGGGAGTATATTGATATATTTTTATCGAAGAGGAAACGTATCCAAAGGAAGGTCCAGGAATTGTGATATGCAATACTGTTATACCATTTTGCCCCTGCCTTGCGCACCTTAGGTAGGTTGTTCCAGGGGATAGATGGGAAATCGTGATGTTCGTTATGGTAACCTACGTTAAAGGCTATGGTATTGAGCGGACCATAGTAACTGTGTGTTTCCTGAACGTCATCACTGGTGAGGTAATGTTCTTGCACCCAACGGGCACCCAATGGGTGAAGGCCTACAGAAAAGAACATAGATGAGAACAGGTAAACAAATGCTTTAGGGCCGAAGAAATACCATGCTGCCACATCAATACCAATAACTACAATAAGGTTAAGGGCAACCCATTTATCGAAAGGTTTAATATCTCTCATACGCGGTATGCGCAGGGTTTGAACAATAGGATATATAAGAAGCCATAATGCTTTACCAAAAAAACTGCTGTTGAATAATTTAGCCTCCCATTCCGACGGAAGATCGGCATCATATTCAGGTATGCCCTGGTGAGCATGGTGTTTTAAATGGTAGCGTTGGAATGAAACTGAACTAGGGAAGAACATAACCGAGTTAGCCAAAATACCGGCAAGCATGTTAGCCTGTTTCCTCTGGAACAAAAGATTATGTGAACATTCGTGCACCATTACAAAAAGCGCATGCACTAAAAAGGCACCAACAAAATAAGACATAACAAAAAGTAACCACCATGCATGTTGTGATGTGAACCAGGCTAAAAAGCCATGCAGAGATATAAGCCCAATAATGGCAAAAATGGTATAAGGGTTCCTGCCGATAAGCTGCCTAACCTCCGGGTGTTCCTTTATTATTTCAATAGGGCGAATAAAGTGAATATCCTTTTGGTCGGTATAGAAGAAGTCCGTTTTTTTACTCATAGCATTTAAAATGGGTGCAAAGATACGCTTTATAAAAAAACCACCGTTTTATGGAAGAAACTGTGAGATTTCTCACTACTTCTTTATTCAACATAGATTTTGTAGCTTAGTACAATGAGAATCGAAGAAAAGACTAAAGAAATACTGAAAGCAGGAGTATTTATTGAATCATATGGAAATTGGGCATTAACAAAAGAACAGGCATTGAAAGCAATTGATGCATTAGAGGAAGCGGGCATAGGTATTTTAGGCGGGGATGTTTATGAAAGAATTCGCACCTATCCCTTTTAACACAGAAATAGTATGATTTTTCATAATTTTCGCATCAAAATATCGGTTTTTTTGAAGAAAATATTTTCAAAAAAGAAATCTAATGGCAATGTGGTGTATGGAACTTCTCCCAAATTTGCAGCCCGTAATAAACAGCAGCAGTCACAGCTCCAAATGCTGTTAATATTGAAAATACCAATAGATATTTCGATGTCTGCCGAAGACGAGCCTGTTCCTGATTCTTATATTCCAATTGCCCAGCGTAACCACCTTGATGACCAAACATCTTGCCTCTATAAGTAATAGAGAATTCCTTGAGATATTTTGCTGTATTATCCATGAACTCTATTTTGGCATAACCATCCTTCACTAATATATCGGCTAATTCTGAAAAATCCTTTTGCGTAATATATAGTTTCTTGCAAACGGTATCAATGATAATAGGTTCTTTATACGGATAGAGTTGATGTCCTTGTGATGAAGTAATAATATTATCACCTGTGATTTCCAATATGGTATCCAATTTCTGCTCAACTTCATTTCCCATTATTTATATTTTAAAATACTAATGTATATAATATCTATCTACCTTTGTAAATAAGTATGTCTATACAGGAATCAAATAATCGACTGCATTACTTTATCAAGTTAGAGGACTTTGATAATTTCATGCTATACTCCCAGAAAGTAGGTGCTTACTTAAAGGATAGTAGCCCTGAAATGTTTGATGTTTACAGCAAATTTCTAAAGTTCATTACACTTAAAGAATCTGACGATTATAGAAAATTGGTCTTACAAGCCAGAGAGAGAACCGCAACGCTTATAGAAAGGTTTAAAGATGATGATGAGATAAACTTTAAATATCATAGCGTATTCAAAGGAGAGAGAGCAGCAAAGAAAATACGCACCCGTCCTATAACCACAGAAGAAATGTTTGAAGATTCGCTTATTGAGCGTGAATGGAAACCAACCGATGAAATACGTATAGAATATTCTTTTGAAGAAATGGCAAAGCAATTAATGTTTGACCTAACAATGTTCATGGATGAAAACAAAGGAAGGAAAATAAAGAAGGTTCAGTTTTTTAAGCATACAATAAAGCGGATGATTGAATATATAAACGATAACTTTAATACTCGTCAGAAGAAAGAATATTATCCATTTCGAGCAGGTGTTGTTGTGGCTCACATTGCCCAAATATTCGGGTATGATATAGATGGTTCATCACCACCTATTATAAAAAAAGACTACCATAACAAGGTTCATACTTATATGATTCCATTAAAACAAAACCCCTAATATATTCATATTAGGGGTTTTTAGGTAACTCATCTTCTTTTCAGAAGCTGAATAGCGTTGTCCTCTCGGCATCAAAGATAAGCATAAATTTAAGACCATAAATTATGAGCATAAAAATATGCTTACTATTTATGGGCATAAAATACCTATCTGTAATTATGCCGATGTTTCCATAATTCATACAGAATTTTGCGGGAGTAAATCAGAGCGGGTAGCTCAACTGGATAGAGTAGTATGTCCTCTCAGGCATCACCGTTGTGGGTTTGAATCCCACCCCGCTCTCAAACTCTGAATCATGGATATTTTTGAATTACAGGAAAAGTACAACACACATATCAAGTGTGTAGAACATTTAGAAGACGTACGTTGGGCAGAGCATTTTGAATGCCCACATTGCGGAGCGGATAATATTACCGAACGAGGTACAAGACGGAAATTTAAGAACAAAAAACGTGTGGGCAGAGTTTACAAAACACCATCCTATCATTGCAATACCTGTAACAAGGATTTTACTGTATTAACAGGCACTATTTTTGAAGCAAGTAAACTACCATTGCAAAAATGGTTTGCCCTCATAGCAATCATGCTGAACGCCCGTAAAGGTATTTCAGCCATGAATATAATGAGGGATTTAGGGATTACTTATAAAACAGCGTGGTTTAGTGCTATGCGTGTACGGTGTGCCATGTTAGACCAAGCAAGGATGTTAGAAGGTATAGTGGAAATGGATGAGGTGTATATTGGTGGAAAACCAAGACACAGGGGCGATAATACAAAAACTGCTGATTATGTAGCTAACCTTGGAACGGTGAGTGAGGATGAATGGAAAGGAGACAGGCGTAAGTTCAATCGTGGAAGAGGCTCTGACAAAGTTAAGGTAGTAGGGATGGTAGAACGTGGTGAAAATGGCAGGGTAGCCTTAAAAGTACAGGAAGGATTAAGCGGAGCAGATTTGTTAAAGACCCTGAAGCGGTATGTAAAGGTAAAAAGAGGCGAAACCATCGTTATGACGGACGATTTTAAGAGCTACAAGGCATTCGACAAGGTAATCTCACATTATTCGGTTAATCATAGCGCAAAACAGTACATAAAGTACGTTAAAGGCATAAAAGACACAATCCATACGAACACTATCGAAGGGGTGTGGAGCATAATTAAGAACGGAATACGTGGTCAGTACCATGTATTGAGTAAAAAATACCTACCATTTTACTTAGCGGAAGCAGCCTATAAGTATAACCGTAGGACACCGAGCAAGAAGAAAGCAGCGTTTCACGAAACTATTGAAAATGCGGTCAATGATGAGAAATGCGAAGTCAACTACAAGCCGAAGCTTCCTGTTAAATTCCTTGCGTACGGAAATAAAAAGAAAAAAGTACGGGGTGAACGAAAGAAAAATGAATGTGTTCCAGTTCTACCAGTAAGTAAGAAAAATGCTAAAAAGAAAGCTACTAAGAAAAAGAAATCAAAGAAACGGAAACATAAATAAAAAGGCTCGGATATTTCACCAAGCCTTTTTATTTTTTTTACTTTGATTTTTCCTTAGCCATTTTGTCTATCTCCTCCATCTTATAAACAAACACATTGCCATCATTTGTTTGTAGCTTTATGGAAACATTAGGTACGGTTTCTATTATCGTACCTCTCACAATACTACCATTCTTTAAGTAAATAACATCTTGCATCTGTCCTGAATTCTGGTCAGAATTTGATTCCTTTTTTTTCTTTCTGCCTGCAAGAACTAATCCAATACCTATAAAAGCTATGATTAACCCAAGTAACCAACTAACAGTAAATATCATAATGAACCCTATTCCGTATATAACCCAGCCTGTTATTCGTAAGGCTAAACTACCCCCTGTTTTTTCTCCATCAGTATTATTGTCTAATACTATATTGGTTTTATCTTGAGCCACCTCGACACTTCCAACACTCTTCATGTTGGTTACTGGCGATAATTTTAAATTAGATTTACTTACAACTTGATTTGCCTTAAAAAAATACTTTTTAAAAACTATTTGATTAACTGGCGTGATTTCGTTTCCCACTAAGCAAATTTCTTTTTTCAATGATATTATTTGTTGTGCCGATGCTACATTTGTATTTGTAATTACTGGCATACTCTTACTGCTTATATCGCTGGTGGATTCAATATAATAACCTTTCGTATACAGGCGTTTTTGCATTGTGCACGATGATATAAATATGGCGATACCCGTTATTGAAGTTAATATCCTTATAGTACTTTTCATTTTTTATTTATTTTATTTTAAAGATGAAAGGAGGCTCGAATTATATCGAACCTCCTTATAACAATTATTTCTTTTTTACAACAATCTTAATAGTTCTCATGCAAAAAATAGAACCTGTAAAGCCTGATACAAAAGCATCCCAAAGATTTTGATTTGTAATAACTTGGTAATTGCCGTCAGTAGGTTTTTTGGGGTCTGCCTGATTTAATGCAATAAGCCCAGAAAGTAGATACATCTGTTTGGCTTTAGAATAAACCTCTACATTTTGGTCTTTTCCAACTGGGCCATTTCCTACTGTTGTTCTTGTAACATAACATGAGGTTAGGCTCATGCTCATTACCGATAACGCTATTACTAGCGTACTCATTTTTGTTTTGTGTTTTTTCATTTGTCTAGGTTTTTCTCCCCCAATGTCCCTAACAGGTGGTTAGTATAAAAAAATCAGCGTGGGACATTCACCTACTGTAATCGTGGTACCTAGACGCACCTAATTCACAAATAAGTAAAGCCCACGCTGATGGCGTGAGCGTATGACTTATCCTTGCGAATTTTCGGTAAGTGTCTAGGTTTCCGATTACAAGTAAGCTAACGCTGAATATTGTTAGTGCTTTGTGTTTATATCAAATTCAAATGAGTTTAGATTAACAAATATAAGAAAGTCATTATAACACAACTATATACACTACTGTATTTCACAATATATATAATAGTATAACTAAAAATAATGTTATTTAATTTTGCCTTATAAAATTGGATGCATCATAGGTACCATAATAATTACTTTCTTTGGAGAATAAATTTTAACCTTCAAGGAAATGAAAGACAAGAAGTTTTGGATAGGAATAACCGTAGGTATTTTAATAGGAATAATAGAGTCAATGTGTTCGGTATTCCAAAAAGAATTACATGATAAAATGAGTCATATATTAAGCATAGATTTATCTTGGACGATACCATTTTTTAAATACCTGCTATTAGCTGCTTTCGTTTATTGCTTAACCTATGTATTTACATACAAACAAACACGAAACTTAAGTAATACGTCTAATGGTAATGATGAGATACAGCAATTAAAAAACGACAACAGGATACTAAATAATAGGTTATACATACTAACTGAATTAAGTCAAAGGAGAGCGAATACACAATTATATCTCATGGGAAACCAACCGAGAGAAAAAGGAAATACTGTGGATTATGAATTAAGTGAATTGGGGAAGTTCATACAAAGTCACCGCACAGAACTTACAGGGAAGGAAGTAAACGATATGATACTGGATTTTAAAACAATGAAAGTTAAATAACTCTATTCAAATCCCTTTAAATAACTGCTCTAGCGTCACCCCAAGAGCCTTGCATACCCTGACTAAACTAGTGAGCCTAATGTCTTCGCCACGCTCCATCCTTGAGTAATGGCTAAGGGTATAATCGTTATCGTATGCAAAGGTTTCTTGCGAGGTGTAACCTTTGTCTTGCCGTAGTTGCTTAATGCGCTTGCCAAGTAATAATACCTCTTTTGGCTTCTTGGTTTTCTGTTTACTAGGCTTCTTTTTCATGGGTCAAATGAATTATACCACAATCTTAGAGAATTAGCCCTGATTGTATTAGCTTTAAAAATAATAGCTATTATTAGTGCTATTTCAAAAATATTACCTATACTTGCATTATGAAACTTACTGAAACATCTTTATAAATGAAAATATCTAGTAATTGTAATAATGGGAAAACACCAATGTAATTGGCAGGGTAAGCTATAGAACAAATTAATAAATAGAAGCCTTGCTACAAAATAGCAGGGCTTTTTTAATGATTAAAAACAAACAAAATGAAAACTGAAATATTTGTAATACTGGATTACTGCTCTTTAGAGGAAGACCCGTATTATGGCATGGCTGACTATGTTCAAAGAACAGAAGGCTATGTCTTTGATGATTATGAGAAAGCCCGTTACTGGGTATTGGAATGGGTGAAGGATTATAACAAGCGCACAAAGAAAACAGAGCGTAACGAATCAGGGGAGTTTATAAAATTGGACGACCCAGTATTAGTGGAAGTATCGAAGGATATATGGGAAAGCTTCGATGTGGACATAGAAATACTTAGAATTGGAGAGATAGATATTGACAGTATTCAGCCAACGGAAAAGGTGTGCTTATCCTGAAGCCAATAACACATAAAACAGATAACATGACACAATTTGAGTACAGCGCAAAGCCACCATATCCAAAGGCAAAAGATGATACATATTTCGGTAGAGGTGTTTGCTACTTGATAATAGAGGATACGGCAAGGCGAATAGATTTTCGCAATGATGCTGATTTGTTTTTCAGCTTGAAGTATGTGCCAAGTGGCGGTTCTATTGGCTCAATAAGAACATACATGCACACAGTATATGAGTTTGATAGCCATATTTTCAATATAGTAATTGAAAGTGAAAAGCCATTTGAACTAATCATAACTTCCAACATTGACAGTGATTTATCAAGCCTGACGGCAAAACTAATAACGATAAAAGAAACAGAATTTACAACTAAAGTATAACGACATGAAAAGATTCAGTAAACTAAAGAAGCAGATAGAGAGCCTGTTTGAGCCATCTTTGAAGATGGAATTCTGCTGCTATGCCTTTCCGATGCGAAGTGAGCGTGGTAGCAGTTCTATTCCACGTTTTTGCGTAAAACTGGCTGGCGAAATAATCTGGGATTACCCAAAAGACTTTGAAATAAAGGATATACCATTCGGCTACTGGGCTGGCGATAATGGTATTTCAGAACTGGTACGAGAATACATAGATGCACCAAAAGATAATATTTTGGAACGTGTGTTCAAAAATGAAACCAAAGAATACAACATTGGTATTACGGAGACAAAAACATTTTCGGTTACGTATGGGCTAACGGATTTATTCAAGGCTATTGACTGTAGATTGGGCAAGGAATATCTGATAGCATGGGCTGTACATCATGGTAATCCTGTTGTTTGCAGAATACTTATTGAACGTTTCAATCTAATGGATAAAGTAAAAGATAAATCAAAAATAACGTTCTGGGAGAATGCAGTAATAGGGTTTTATCAAATATCTAAGCAGCCTCCTGTTACATTGGAAGAGGCACGGGAGCAAGCTCAACGGGTAAGAGATAGAACTCTATCAAATAACAGGAAATAAAGACCGTTATAACTAATACCACGCACTATGAAATTAGATAAAGTAGACATACAACTGGTAATAGATGCCTTAAAAACCCACAAGGCAATGACCACAGACAGGATTAAAATACAGGGCATCAACGAATCCATAAAGTATTTTGAATCCCTATTGCCAGAGAAGAAAATCATAAGCAGTAAACACAGTTTTACAAAGCCTGACAAGGCATATCACTACGTACCTAAAACCGAATCCAAATGAAACCACAAATCCATTGCACGTTTTGCCAACAAGATTGTTCCGATGAGTATTATACTTGGTCATACGATAAGCTGTTATTAGAATGCAATCAGCCCCTACAAAAGAAGTGCCTCAACATTTGTCCACATTGTTACAATGTACCATTAGAGCCTAACGGTACGTTCGGGCAAAACATGATTGAACGGGGACAGGGTAGAGTTGAGAAGCATACTGGGGGTAAAGTTGAGGTTATAAAGGAAAGGTAAAATAATCACGTTAATACGTATTTGTACTGACATGCTTCTCGATACTGATAGGTATATTTGGCTCAATTACATTACGTATGACAGAAGAAGAAACCAGAGCAGGTGAATTACTTAGGATAGTATGGTCAAAAAGAGAAGTGTTCTATAAAGAGGAAAAAGCTATCAGGGATTTGTATTTACTGGATAGCAAACAGGATTCATTGGATTATACCATTATCAATAAGATATATGAACAAATGGAAGTTGTCAGAAAATCTTATGGCGACTATATTGTTTCACAAAATGACCTACTCACATACAGGATTAGTCGCAAGTAGTATCTACGCTGCTTGAAATTCATCATGTATATAATGGTGTGAATTAAAAATATGCTCGGTATTTTTGCAAAAGCAAAATGCCCCTATTAGAGTAGGAGCATTTTTTTAATTCTATTTAGTTGAGGGTTTCAACTTTTGCGTTGAGCAAAGGTACGAAACTTTATTTCATAAAACTCAACATGACAGTTAGTTTATTAAATTCGCCCGTAATAATAGGGAAAATGCCAGAAGAAGAATTAAAAGAACAGCCAATACTAAATCCAGACGGATTTGCCAAAGTAATAGCGACCTTAATTGATAAGGATAAGAAAGAGTATCGAAACCTTAAAGTACTTATAGATACAGGGGCAGTGGTAAACGTATTAAGTAAGGCGTTATTTGATAAAATATCTTGTGATAAAAATGGCACAACTAAACTAGGTATTTTGGGAGAAGAAGGGGAGCAAGACGCTCAGGTTTACAATAACACCAAGATATATTTTGATGATGCAGATAATGACAGGAAATTTAATTTTGTTGTTTTACCGATTTACCATCAGGACACAGATATAATACTCGGCACTTTTTTTATGAAACAGCATTGTGATTTTATTTACAATATACAGAGGGGCTGTTTCTCATTTAGAATACTTATATAACTCAATAAAATCAACAAAACCCGTAAAAATCACGCTATTTCTGTGTTAAAAGGGGTAGGTGCGAAAGAATTAATGGGGAATTTCATGAATCGTGGGATAATTGGTATAGTAATTCTGCGAAAGAAGAATTGAAAGAAGATTTTATTAAAAGAAGTGCATTTATTGCCAGAAATTATATTAATAATTATAATTACCGGGTTAGTTCTTATTTTAAACAAGCACTGAAAAACAAGGGAAAAAGTCCTGATTTGTATTTTGTGATTGTTCCCAGTGTTTAAAGGAAAAAGGAACGAAAACATAAAATAATTTCCCCCTTAAAACCCTATCCCAATCCTAATGCCCTGCCCCAGCCTCTCATTTTGAGCAAAAGAAACAGCATAATCAATGCGGAATGCCCTGAATTTCTGCAGTCCTACAAATAGCTCTCCATATTCAGGCATGGTTGAGGTATGCATATAGTCTGCACCTATAACCTCATCGAGTTTTAGTTTACGAAGCAGAGGTATTTTGTTCAAAATGAACCCTTCAAAATGATGTTCAAGGTGTGCCTCTACAAAAGGCTGGGTAGTGCTGTATTTATAATAATCGAGCAGGTGGAAACTATTTAAACCAAATGATGAGAATAATATCTGGTCGCCTGCAAAATGATAGTAGTCCATAAAGTAGACATCTTTTTGTGAGAAGAATTTTCCCGCAGAGATACTGTACTGAGTTTTACCCAAAAGTTTTAAGTTGAACTTCCCCGACAGAGTTGCTTTACCAAAATCGTAATTGGCATCAAGGCCGGGAGTGCCGCCAATTGCTTTTTTATAATCGAGTATTAAAATAGGGTACTTACTTTCATCAATAAACTTCTGGTGTGGTAGTGTATAATATTGCTGCTTGAAACTGATCTTTAACTGCGCAGAAACCGTCCATGCTCTGTTATTGGTAAAAGCAGTTGAATCGTTTTGTGGGTACTGGGGATTGTTCGATGTGTATTCCCGGTTAGGAATTTTCACCAGTTTATAATCGGTAGTATTCATCAAAGGGCTCCTGTCGGCATATTCAGTTCCGGCAGTAAATAAAAGCCCATTTACCAACTCTGTAACATACGATGCATGCACATTGGCTTTCTGGTAAAGCTTCATATAATTCTGGTCCTGCAACAAAGTAAAGACAGTATTCAGGAATGGAGTGATAGGATTCTCTTCATTAAACTGCACAGGGGTAAGCCCTCCGCCGACCTTTATATATGCCAGTTTAGCAGGGTTGCATGCATAGGTGGCATTTACATCACCATACCATCGCTCATCCGAAAATCCATAACCACCTGAAGCATTTATACTCAATCTTTTATAGTCCTCGTATTCTTTATTGTACCCAATACGCAGGCCACCGTTAAGCCCCTGCACAGTATTAAACCCGACAGTCTGTATGATGGGACCGATAAAGAAAGATTGCTTCCGGAACCTGTTAAAATAACGATACCCCAAATAAAGGTTTGAGATTTTGAACTTATTCCTTCGCGCATCAACCGAATCCAAATATTCTTTTGTTTCGTGTTTGGCATGTATACTATCGCGCCGCACATAATCTTTGTTTTCTTCTTTGGTAAGTGGCACAGGGCGGGTTTGGTTCCAGTATGCAGTATCTTTTTTGTTGGCATTATCATCTATCTTCAATATCTCGCCATTGAAAAAGTTCTTAGGGAAATCAGGATTGATGGCATAGTTCTTATTGATAGATACATATACACCATTGCCCTTTATACCCAATATATTGAACACAAACTTGTACTTGTTCGAGAACAGCATCCATACATCAGGAGTGACAGGCAGGTACGACTGGCTGATGAAAATGGTATCAAGGAAATTTATCTGGGCATCTTTGATCAGGTACATATCGGTACTATGTATGCGCCAGGTGTCTTCCTGTATATAAATATATCCCCTGAAAACCGGGTCGAATTGACGTTTGGGAATAACCTCTATCTTATCAATAAA
>Ga0210390_10000873_pt1 | contig 30552 bp, 21 predicted proteins | sample IncBWH11OmetaG_FD_161050 | JGI IMG/M metagenome (GOLD analysis project Ga0210390, IMG submission 161050) | Forest soil microbial communities from Barre Woods Harvard Forest LTER site, Petersham, Massachusetts, United States - Inc-BW-H-11-O ...
GCCCCGCGTCACCCCGCAACCACAGCAGGCGCCACGCCCGCCAGCCGCCTGCCCGCAGGCTCACAATTTCCGCGGATGCGACCACCACCGGCGAGAATGGCTTAGGGCAAAAGAGGTACCCTCCTGCGCCCGATTTGCCCCTTTTGGAGGGCCGGGATATGCCCTATGAGTGAACTGTCTCACTATCTGAGACCAACCGGGGGGAGGGGGCGCTCCTTCTGCCTGGGCCGACCGCCTGTCGCATCAGGCGTGGGCTCGAGTGGTGCTGAGGCCGTCGCGATTACTAAGGACTAGTTAAGAAACGTCACGGATTTCTTTCCGTGCGGAAGAGCGGCCTAATTTGTATGAGTGACTTCTCCACAGGTCTCCGTGCTCGTCGTAGAAGACGACTCGGGTATCGCCACGCAACTGGTCCGCGGCCTTGAACGGGCCGGCTACACGGCCGACAGCGTGGCCCTTGGGGCCGAGGCGCTCAGCCGGCCCCCTTCCGATGTCGTACTGCTCGATCTCGGGCTGCCCGACATCGACGGCGTCGAGGTCTGCCGCCAGCTCCGGGAGACTTCCGGCGCGGCGATCATCGTGGTAACCGCACGCGGCGAGGAGGCGGACCGGGTGCTCGCCCTCGACGAAGGGGCCGACGACTACCTGGTCAAGCCGTTCGGGCTCGCCGAGTTGCTGGCCAGGATCCGGGCCGTGCTGCGCCGCGGCCAGCGTACGGGCGCCGAGGTGCTGCGGCACGGGTCGCTCACCGTCGACCTGCGGACGCGCAAGGTCAGCGTCGACGGCACCGAGGTGGCGCTGACACCGAAGGAGTTCGCGATCCTCGAGTGCCTGGTCTCTGACCCGGGCCGCCTGGTCAGCCGGCAGGAGATCGTCGAGCGGGCCTGGGACGAACACTGGTACGGGCCGACCAAGGTGCTCGACGTTCATCTGGCCGCGCTGCGGCGCAAGCTCGGCGACCCGTCGCTGATCGAGACCGTCTACGGTCACGGTTTCAGGCTCGCCGACCCGTGACCCGCAGGATCGTCCTCGCCCTGGTCGCGCTGACGGCGGCGGTGCTGGCCGCGGCGGTGGTGCCGCTCGCCCTCGCGGCCACCGCGCACGCGCGGGACGCGTTCGTCAACGACGCGGAGGCGACGGCGATCTCGCTGGCCAAGATCGCCGAGGAACGGCTGGGCGATCACGCCGTCGACCCGGCGTTGTCCAATGCGCTGCTGTCCGCGGCGCGCGAGGGCGATGAACTGCTCGTGCTCGACGAGGCGGGCAAGCCGGTGATCTCCCAGGGCGTGCCGCGCGAATCCTGGACACAGCTCGAAGCGGAGGCGCTCGAGCGCGGCGACCCCACCAGCGAGCTGACTAAGGACCGTGTGATCGTCGTCGAGACGGTCTGGAACGACGGTAAGTTCAGCACGCCGATCGGCACCGTCGTGCTCGAGCGGCCAACCGTCAAGCTGAACCAGAGCATCGAGGAGCTGTGGCTGTACGTGGCCCTGCTCAGCGGCGTCGCGATGATCGCCGCCGTGCTGATCGCGATCTACTTCGCCCGCTGGGTGAGCCGACCGCTGGCCAGGCTGGACACCGCGGCACGGCAGATCGCCGACGGCGAGCTGTCGGTGCGCGCCCGCACCAGGTCCGGCCCGCCCGAGTTGCGCCGGATGGCGGCCACCTTCAACATGATGGCCGGGCGCCTGGAGACCCTCGTGCACGGCAACCGGGCCATGCTCGCCGACGTTTCGCACCAGCTGCGGACCCCGCTGACCGCGCTGCGGCTGCGCCTGGACCTGCTCGCCGCGGATTCAGGGCCGACCGCCGCCGACGAGCTCGCCGGGGCGCAACTGGAGATCGCGCGGCTGTCCAGGCTGGTCGACGGGCTGCTCGCCACCGCGCGGGCAGAGAGCCTGACGGAACAGCTGCAGAACATCGACGTGGTGACGGCGGTAACGGACCGGGTCGCGGCCTGGCAGCCGGTGGCCGACGGTCACGGCGTCAAGCTCGTGCTGGACGGGACAGAGAACGGGAACGGCAAGGACGGCCGCCCGCGGCTCGCGCTCGGCGCGGGGCACCTGGAACAGATCATGGACAACCTGCTCGACAACGCGATCGAGGCGATCAGCGACGAAGGGGGCACCGTCACCGTGTCAGTGGCTGGCTCGGCCAAGGGCACGACGGTGATAACCGTCGCGGACGACGGTCCGGGAATGACGCCGCAAGAGCGGTCCCGCGCGTTCTTGCGGTTCTCCAGCGGCAGCGCGTCCGGCACCGGTCTTGGCCTGGCCATCGTGCAGCGGCTGGTTACCTCCAACGGTGGGACGATACGGCTGGAGGACAGTCCGGGCGGCGGCCTGACCGTCGTGCTCGAGTTCCCCGGCACGGCCCTGCACGAAGGCCTGAACGAAGGTACCAACCCCGCCGTGTTACGTGTGATACGCCCGGGATTAGGCTGTACGCCATCAAAACGACGTCTTAGGGTCGCGATTCCGCAACGAGGCGGCGGCAGTTGCCCTTAAGCCCCTTCCCAGGAACCGCAACCGGGAACTAATCTTCGGGCAGTCTGGGCTTCGGGGGTAGCCCCGTGACGCCTGGGCACCGGCACAACCTGGTCCAGTGGAGGATGACGGTGAGACATACCGCATTGATAGGCACGGCAGCGGCAGCAGTGACCACCCTGCTGATCGCAGCCTGTGGCAGCAGCACAACAACGCCCCCGGCGGCGACAAGCTCAGCGACCACGTCGGCACCTGCCGCGACTTCGACTTCGACTTCGACCAGCAGCGCGTCGACGACGGGTAAGTTCCTCGGCTGCATGGTCACCGACACCGGCGGCATCAACGACCGGTCGTTCAACGCGTCGGCCTGGCAGGGCATGCAAGAGGCGGCCGCCGCCAACCCGAACATCACGGTGAAGTACCTGCAGTCCACGACGCAGAGCGACTACGTGCCGAACATCAACACGTTCCTCGGCGAGAAGTGCGGGATCATCGTCACCGTCGGCTTCCTGATGGGCGCCGCGACGGAAAGCGCGGCCTCGGCGCACCCGAGCCAGCCCTTCGCGATCGTCGACTGCTCGTACGCGTCGGCCTGCATCACCGGCAAAAAGGACACCAACATCGACCAGCTGGTGTTCAACACCGTGCAGGACGGCTTCCTCGGCGGTTACCTGGCCGCGGGCATGACCAAGACCGGCAAGGTCGCCACGTTCGGCGGTGAGGACTTCGGCACCGTGACGATCTACATGGACGGGTACTGGGACGGCGTGCAGTACTACAACCAGCAGCACCACACCAACGTCCAGGTGCTTGGCTGGAACGAGCAGACCCAGAAGGGCTCCTTCACCGGTGACTTCACCAACCAGACGAAGGGCCAGACGGTTACCCAGACGTTCATCAGCGAAGGCGCGGACGTCATCTTCCCGGTGGCCGGGAACGTGGGCCTTGGCGCCGCCAAGGCGGTCCAGGACGCGGACGCCGCTGGCGGGCACGTCAACATGCTGTGGGTTGACACCGACGGCTGCATCAGCGCCGCGCAGTACTGCAAGTACTTCATCAGCAGCGTGACCAAGGGCATCCAGGCCGCGGTGAAGAACGCCGTGACCACGGCGGCGGGCGGCACGTTCAAGGGCGGCACCTACGTCGGCACGCTGGCCAACGGTGGCGCCGTGCTCTCGCCGTTCCACGATTTCTCTGGCTCGGTCCCGGCCTCGCTGCAGAGCGAGCTGAAGACGATCGAGACCGGCATCGAGAATGGCACCATCAAGACGCCGACCAAGAGCCCGGTCTAAGCGCGGTCGAACGTACGTGGAACTTGAGCTCAGGGGCATCACCAAGAGGTACGGCCTGCTCGCGGCAAACGACGGGATCAGCCTGTCGGTGGCCCCTGGCCAGGTCCACGCCCTCCTCGGCGAGAACGGGGCGGGCAAGACCACGCTGATGAACGTCCTGTACGGGCTGACCCAGCCCGACGAGGGCGAGATCCTGATAAACGGCAAGCCGGTGAAGTTCGGCTCGCCGCGCGACGCGATCGCGGCCGGCATCGGCATGGTGCACCAGCACTTCATGCTGGTGCCGGTCTTCACGGTCGCGGAAAACGTCACGCTCGGCATCGAGGAGGCCGACCGGGTCGGCCTCCTCGACCGGCGCAAGACCCGGCGCGACGTCGCCGACCTGTCGCACCGCTACGGCCTCGACGTCAACCCCGACGCCATGGTCGAGGAGCTCCCAGTCGGCATCCAGCAGCGAGTCGAAATCGTCAAGGCGCTGGTGAGACGGGCGAACGTGCTGATCCTCGACGAGCCGACCGCGGTGCTCACCCCGGCGGAGACCGAGGAGCTGTTCCGCATCATCCGCCAGCTCTGCGACGGCGGGACCTCCGTCATCTTCATCTCGCACAAGCTGAAGGAAGTCCAGGCGATCGCGGACACGATCACCGTGCTGCGCCGCGGCAAGGTCGTCGGCCAGCGTACGCCGCCGGCCACCGAGGACGACCTGGCCACCCTGATGGTCGGCCGGGACGTGCAGTTGCGGGTGACCAAAGAAGCCGCCAGGCCCGGCGAGGTCATGCTGGAGGTCGACGGCCTGATGGTGGCAGGGGAGCACGGCGACCTGCCGGTAAACGGACTGTCGTTCCAGGTCCGGACCGGGGAGATCCTGGGCATCGCCGGTGTGCAGGGCAACGGTCAGACGGAGCTGTGCGAGGCGCTGATGGGCCTGCGGCCGACGTTCGCGGGAACGGTGCGGCTGAACGGCCGCGACCTCACCCGCGCGTCACCGCGGACCCGGCTGCGAGCGGGCGTCGCCTATGTCCCGGAAGACCGCACGGAGGACGGCCTCGTCAGTCCGTTCTCCGTAGCTGAGAATCTTATTCTCGACACGTACGATCGCCGGCCATACGCGTCCGGCCTGAACCTGAACATCCCCGCCATCCGCGAGAACGCCAAAGAGCGGATCCAGGAGTTCGATATCCGCACCGACTCCCCCGGCACCCAGGCAGGCACGCTCTCCGGCGGCAACCAGCAAAAGGTCATCCTGGCCAGGGAGGTCGGGCGCGAGCACAAGGTTCTTATCGCCAGCCAGCCAACCCGCGGCCTCGATGTCGGTTCCATCGAGTTCGTGCACCGCAGGATCGTGCAACAGCGCGACCACGGCGTCGCCGTGATCATCGTTTCCTCCGAACTTGACGAGATCTACGCCCTCGCCGACAGGATCGCGGTCATGTACGAAGGCAAGATCACCGGCTTCCGCGATCCCGACGTGCCGACCGCCGAACTCGGCCGTCTGATGGCCGGCGGCGCGGACGGCGGCCACGCGCTCGCACCTGGCCATCTGCCCGACATGGACATAGACGGCAGCGCGGCACCGGACGGCGCGACGGCCGGCGAACCAGAAGCGACCGCCTCGCAGGAGGAATCATGACAGCCCCGCCGCCCGCGACGGAGCCACCCGCGCCCCCTCCCGGCCCGACGGAGAACGATACCCAGGAGAGTAAGCACTCTCCGTTCGGGCAAATTCTTCTGCAAGCTATCCAGGAGAACACCGTCACGATCACGGTGCTCGCCCTGTTCAGCGCCGCCATAATCGGGGGGTTGCTGGCCGCGTTCACCAACACCGGGGTGCTGCACGCCTGGGGGGACTTCTTCTCCGCGCCAGGGAACGCGGTCGCGCAGGCCTGGGACGTCGCGGCGGGCACATACGTGGCGCTGTTCCAGGGGTCGGTGTTCAACCCGCATACGGTCGCGGCGCTGTTCCAGCAGGCGTCGTTCTCGACGGCCGTGCACGACGGCTTCCTGTCCGCGGTGTTCAACCCGCTGTCCGAGACCGCGGTGCAGGCGACACCGCTGATCCTCACCGGACTCGCCGTGGCGCTGCCGTACCAGGCCGGGTTGTTCAATATCGGCGGGCAGAGCCAGTTCATCGGCGGCGCCATCATGGCCGCGTGGCTCGGCTACGCCTACAACATGCCGTTCTTCGTGCACGTGGTCGTCTGCGTTATCGGGGCGTTCGTCGGCGGAGCCGCGCTCGGCTGGCTGGCCGGCGAACTCAAGGCGCGTACCGGGGCGCACGAGGTGATCACCACGATCATGCTCAACTACGTCATGCTGTACTTCCTGGCCTACGTGCTGTCCTCGCACTCGCTGATGCAGGCGCCCGGGGGGTCGAACGCGATCACCTTGCCGATCACGTCCGATGCCCACCTGCCGCTGCTGGCCGGGACGCACCTGCGCATCAACGCCGGCTTCCTGATCGCGCTGGCCGCCGCCTTCGCGGTGTGGTGGCTACTCAACCGGACCACCACCGGGTTTGAGTTCCGCAGCATCGGCTCCAACACCAGCGCCTCGCGGGTCGCCGGGATGAACGTGGAACGAAACTGGGCCCTGGTGATGACGATCGCCGGCGGGCTCGCCGGGCTGGCCGCGGCCTCGGTCATCCTGGGCACGGACTTCACGCTCAACCCGCAGAGCTATGGCACCTACGGCATCGACGCGATTACCGTCGCGCTGCTCGGGCTAGGCAGGCCAGGCGGCGTGGTGCTGGCGGGGCTGCTATTCGGCGCGCTGCACGCGGGATCGCCCGCTATGCAGACCGCCACCGGCACCCCGGTGCAGATCGTGCAGGTGCTGCAAGCGCTGATCGTGCTCTTCGTGGCCGCCCCGCCGCTGGTCAGAACCATTTACCGGGTGCGCGCCGCACGAGCGCGAGGGGTCAGCACGACGATGTCCAAGGGGTGGAACGCGTGACTTCGCCTGCTTCCGCCGAGCGCCTGCCCGTGCTGCTGACTCCCGGTCCGTCCGTCGGCGCCGGCGCAGCGCACTGGGGTGGCCGGTTCGCGGCGCCGATCACGTACGTGGTGTTCGGACTCGTGAACATCCTGGTTTTCGGTGTGCACTCGCACCACGACGCCGCGTTCTCGTTCACGCCCGAGTTCGCTAAAGTCTCCGTGCCGAACCTGACGCTGGCCGCGGCGGTCACTTGTTACGTGTGCGGCGCCATCACGCTTGTCCTGGCGGTCGTGCGACTACTCGACGTGCTCGGGATTATCCGGCTGGGACGCGTCTGGCGGCGGGTGATCGTCGGTGTCGTGCTGTTCCTGTTCATCATCGCGCTGCTGGCCTGGGCCGATGGCGGGCAATCGATCCCGTTCAACGTGGTGAACCTGCTATCGGGCACGCTGGACGTCTCGATTCCGATCATGCTCGGCGCCCTGACCGGGGTGATCTGCTCCACCTCAGGCGTGGTGAACATCGCCATCGAGGGCCAGCTGCTGCTCGGCGCGTTCTGCGCCGCGATCGCGACGTCCGTCACCGGGTCGCTGTGGCTCGGCCTGGTCTGTGGCGCGCTGGCCGGATCCCTGGTGGCGGTACTGCTCGCGCTGTTCGCGATCGCCTACCGCGTCGACCAGATCGTGCTCGGCGTCGTGCTCAACACGCTGGTGCTCGGCCTGACCGGGTACCTGTACAACGCGATCATGGTGCCGTACGGCAACACGCTGAACAACCCGAACACCTTCAACCCTATAAAGATCCCCGGGCTCGGCGACATCCCGATCATCGGACCGGTCTTCTTCGACGCGACGATCTTCCTGTACATCACGTACGTGCTGCTGGCAGGGATACAGATCGGGCTGTTCCGCACGCGGTGGGGGCTGCGCACCCGGGCGATCGGCGAGCACCCGGTGGCCGCGGACACCGTGGGCATCAGGGTGCTGTCGCTGCGGTACCGCAACGTCATCCTCGCCGGGCTCATCGCCGGGATCGGCGGCGCGTACTTCACGGTCGGTTCCGTCGGCTCGTTCGGGCCTGACATGTCCTCCGGCGAGGGGTACATCGCACTGGCCGCGATGATCTTCGGACGGTACACGCCGTTCGGCGCGATCGGGGCGGCACTGCTGTTCGGGTTCACGACCCAGTTGCAGTCGATCCTGTCGTCGATCAACGTGCCGATCCAGTCCAACCTGCTGCTGCTCACCCCGTACGTGGTGACGATCGTCGTGGTGGCGGGCCTGGTCGGCAAGGTCCGCGGTCCGCGCGCAGAAGGTGTCCCTTACGTCAAGTCCTGACACGCTGGCGCAGAATGGATGCCGGAGGCGGGCAGTTCAGGGGGCGGGTGCGAGTGGCGATCGGGGCGGAGTTGCGCGAGGCGATCGAGGCGATCGAGGCGTGGATCGCGGACGACCCGGATCGGCGTGACCAAGCCGAGCTGCGGGGATTGCTGGATCTTGCCGAGACCGGCGACGGCGGCGCCAACCCCGCCGACGCCGCGGATGCTGAAGCGGAGTTGCGGGATAGGTTCGCGGGGCGGCTGACGTTCGGGACCGCCGGGCTGCGCGGGGCGGTCGGCGCGGGGCCGAACCGGATGAACCGCGCCGTGGTCAGGGCCGCGACCGCGGCGGTGGCGGGGTGGCTGCTCGACGCGGCGAGTGCAACCACGCCGGCGGTCGTCGTTGGATGTGACGCCAGGCACCGGTCGGCGGACTTCGCGGACGAGGCGGCGCGGGTGCTGGCGGGCGCCGGGATCCGGGTACACCTGCTCCCCAGGCCCGGACCGACTCCGTTGCTCGCGTTCGCCGTCCTGCACCTCGGCGCCGACGCGGGGATCATGATAACGGCAAGCCACAATCCGGCCGCGGACAACGGGTACAAGCTGTACCTGAGCGACGGCGCGCAGGTCATCCCGCCGGTGGACGCCGAGATCGAGGGGCGGATCGCCGACCTCGGCCCGCTTTCCGCCGTCCGCACGGCGAACCTGAACGACCCGCTGATCGCCCGGCACGGCGACGAGGTCGCGGCGGCCTACCTGGACGCCATCGTCGGCCAGGCCGCCGCCGGGGGGGCCGACACGGACCTGACGGTTGTCTACACACCGATGCACGGGGTGGCCGGCGAGCTCATGGTGCGCGCGATCCAGCGGGCCGGGTTCGCGGCGCCGCACGTCGTGGCCGCACAGGGCAAGCCCGACCCGGACTTCCCCACGGTGTCGTTCCCCAACCCCGAGGAGCCCGGCGCCCTCGACCTCGCGCTCGCCGACGCGCGAGCGCAAGGCGCGGACCTGGTGCTCGCCAGCGACCCGGACGGAGACCGGCTGGCCGTCGCCGTCCCGACCGCCGACGGCGGCTGGCGGCAACTGAAAGGCGACCAGGTCGGGGCGCTGCTCGGCGCTTTCCTGCTTGACAGCCAGACTCCCGCGGCGCAAGACAGGGTCGTCGCCACCACGATCGTCTCCTCCACGCTGCTGTCCAAGATCGCGGCCAAGGCGGGCGCGCGGTGCGAGGAAACACTCACCGGGTTCAAGTGGATCGCCAGGGCGGCCGACGGTCAACCAGGCGCGACGTTCGTCTTCGGGTACGAGGAGGCGCTCGGCTACGAGGTCGGGCAGGCGGTTCGCGACAAGGACGGCATCGGCGCGGCGCTCGCCGTGCTGGCCATGACCGCCGCCGCCAAGGCGGACACCAGGTCTCTCACCGATGAACTCGACGACCTCGAACGAGCTCACGGCGTGCACCTGACCGAGCAGCTGTCGCTGCGCATCCCCGACCCGGCGGGCGTGATGCGGCGGCTGCGGGCCGCTCCCCCGACGGCGCTTGGCGGCTGGCCGGTCGAAAAGACCACCGACTACACCAGCCAGGGAACCGGGCTGCCGCCGTCGGACGTGCTCAGCTACACGCTGCCGCAAGCCAGAGCGGTCGTCCGCCCGAGCGGCACCGAACCCAAGATCAAGGCCTACCTCGAAGTGGCGGAGCCCGCCATGGTCGACCTGGCCGCCGCGCGCGGCCGCGCCGCGCAGCGGATGGAGCCGCTGCGCGCGGCGGTGACGGCGCTGCTCGCGCAATAGCCGGGGGATGGTGCCGCCCGCGCTGGCCAGTCCGTAGGATTTTGAAATGGCACAGCCCTGGTGGAAACCAGTCTGGTCGGTCCCCGCCGCAATGCGCGCGGCGCGAGCGACCATCGTCGTCCCCGCGCTGTTCGCGCTGTCCGATAAGGTCATCGACAATCCGCAGGTCGCGCTGTTCGCGACGTTCGGCGGGTTCGCGACGCTTGTGATCGCCAACTTCGGCGGCACGAGAAAAGACAAACTCATCGCCCACACCGGGCTCGCCGTCACCGGCAGCCTCGCCCTCATCATCGGCACGCTCGTCAGCGGCACCACCTGGCTCGCCGCGCTCGTCACGATCCCGGTGACGTTCGCGATCTTCTTCGCCGGAGTCGCGGGCCCGAACGCCGTGTCCGGCTCCACCGCGGCCATGTTCGCGTACGTGCTGCCGGTCGCCTCGGCTGGTAACGCGGCCATGATTCCGTCCCGGCTCGAAGGCTGGTGGCTGGCGTCGGTGGTCGGCACCGCTGCCGTGCTGCTGCTGTCCCCGCCGACCCCCGGCGACAGGCTCCGCGCCGCCGCGGCCGAACTGGCCGGGGAACTCGCCGGCCGCGTCCGGGTCGCCGCGGCCGGGGAGGCCATGCAGCCGCAGGCCGTGCGCGCGGCCAGGGACAAGCTGATGGCCGCGTTCACCGCCGCCCCGTACCGGCCGACCGGCCTGGCGACCGCCGACCAGGCGCTCGGCGGGCTCGTCCAGTCGCTCGAATGGGGTGCCGCGCAAATCGCCGACATGTTCGACGGGCACATCGATATGACCCTGACCTGCCCGGCCGACCGTGACCTGCTGCGCGCCGCGGCGACGATGTTCGGCGATGTGCAGGCGCTGCTGTCCGGGCAGGCGGTGGATCCTGACTTCAATGGCATCGAGGCGGCACGGGCCAGGTCCGCGGCGAGGCTGCGCGACCTGTCAGAGGCCGACGACGCCGGGGTCGATGCCAGGGTAGCGGCGGCACATGCCGTGCACGCCCAGGCGATCGCCACCGTCGCGCGCGGCGCGGCGGCCGACGCGCTGATCGCATCCCGTCGCGCCACCCCTGAGACCATCGCCGCGGTGCGCCGCAACTGGTACGGCCAGTCCCCGGCCAGCGCCCCGCCCGTCGCCGCCCAGGTCGCCACGACCGGATCCGCCAGCCAGGCGTCGACCGCCGCCACCGCGACCCTCGGCACGCCACCCGGCAGCGCACCGCTGAACCTGAACGGGGCGCAAGCCACCGCTCCGGCCTCTGACGGAACGAGCGGCACCGCGATCAGTCCTGCCCCCATTCTCCTGAACGGAGCGGGGCGACTGTCCAGCCTCGGCTCCGCCCCGCCGGTGGCCAGCCTGGTGGGGGCGACAAGGGTGGTGGCCAGACACGCCACGGTCCGTTCCGTATGGTTCTTGAATAGCCTGCGCAGCGCGCTCGCCCTTGCCGTGGCGGTCGCGGTCGCGGATGTTTCCGGTGTCCAGCACGGGTTCTGGGTGGTGCTCGGGACGCTTTCTGTGCTGCGGACCAGCGCGTCGGCGACCGGAGCGACGGCGTGGCGGGCGCTGGCCGGGACCGTCGTCGGGTTTGCCATTGGCGCGCTGCTGCTGTTCGGGATCGGGACCACGTACACCGCGCTGTGGGTGGCGCTGCCGGTGGCGGTGCTCGTGGCTGCCTACGCCCCGGGGACGACGCCGTTTCTCGTGGGGCAGGCTGCGTTCACCGTGACGATCGTCGTGTTGTTCAACCTGCTCGCCCCCGCCGGGTGGAAGGTGGGACTGCTACGGGTCGAGGACGTCGCGATCGGCTGTGGCGTCAGCCTGGTGGTCGGGGTGCTGTTCTGGCCGCGCGGGGCGGGCTCGGTGGTCGCGGACGACCTCGCGGACGCGTTCCGGCGCGGCGCGGACTACCTGACACAGGCGGTGGAGTGGGCGCTGAGCGAGCTAATGCTGCCGCCGGCCGCCGCCGCGCCCGCCATCGGCGCAGCACTGCGGCTCGATGACGCCGTGCGCGGGCTCCTGGCCGAACAGGGCAGCAAGCGGATCAGCAAAGAGGACTTGTGGACGCTGGTGATGGCGACGACGCGGTTGCGGCTGACCGCTCAATCGCTCGCCGCGTTGCGGCAGGCGGAAACGGCGCCGGGCGCCCCGCCAGGGGCCGCGTGCCTGCCGCTGGCCGGGTCGGAGGAGTACGCGGGCGCCCCGGCGTGCGTGGCGCTGCAATCGGAGGCCACGGGGCTTGCCGGGTTCTACAAACAGGTGGCGGACGAGGTCGGGCGGACCGGGCGATCGCGACCGCTGGCGCCGGTCGCCGCGCCACCGATTCTGGGGCCGGCCGTGCCCAGGTCCGGGACCACGGGCGCGCCGGGATCCGTCCACCCGCACGTGCTGTGGGTGCAGGAGCACCTGCACCATCTGAGCCAGGCCGCGCAAATGGTCATCGAGCCCGCGGTGCACGTCGCGGAGGCACGCCGACGTCCCTGGTGGCGGTAGCGCGGCACGTTCGGGGCCTCTGATCACGAAACAGTACCGCTGGGTGATAGTACGGTTATATCCTCATGTGGGGTTTTTGCGACGCATCCGGAGGCGACACACCGTGGAGCACGAACACATCGAGGACATCGTGAACACCGCCGCGCGGATGGCGCTCGAGGGCATCGTGAGCTTGTCCTACACGCATGAGGAACGCGCACGGCTCGAGCACGCCGCGCAGACGGGTGAGTGGCTCCCGCCGGTCTCGTAACCCCACGCGGCGAGAACGAGCGTCCCGTGGTGTTTCTCTACGGGCCGCTACCCTGACCGCCAGTAGACGGTGTAGGGCACGTGCTGGGCGCGGGCGACCGGGACCATAGTGATCGGCTGATCGTCGGCGGTCGCTTCGAAGGTCATGGGCTGCGCTACCACGCGGCGGATCGAGGTGATGTCGAGGACCGGGAGCGGGGCGATCGTGTCGGCTGCGGCGCCGGAGGCGGCGCTTGACGGGGCGGCCGGAGTGCCGGGGCCGGGCGGCAGGTCGGCGGCGGCGTAGCTAGCACCGTAAAGGCCGGTGAGCACCACCGGGCCGTAGGTGACCGCCTGGATGGAGGGGACGTCGGGGGCTGGCGTGAAGGCCAGGCGCATCGGCAGCGTGACCTGTAGCCAGTCGCCTGGCCGCCAGTGCCTGCTGACCACGACCCAGCCGCCCGCGCCTGTCGGGTTCGCGGCGAGAACGGCGCCGCGGAGCCGGGTGCCGTTCAAGATCACCGTTGGCTCGCCCGCGGTCCAGGACGGAACCCGGACCCGCAGGATCATCGGAGCGGCACCGCGTACCACGGTGAGCCGGGTTACCGGGTCATCGGGGAACCCGGTCGTCTGGCGCAGCGTGATGCCCTGGTCGGCGCAGCGGACCTCGGACGGGATGAACAGGTTGACGTAGACGCCGCGGGCGTCGCGCGAGTAGATCGTGTCGGCGAACTTCGCGGCCGTCTCGAGGCCGGTAGCGTTGTCGCAGGTGAAGTTGGCGTAGTCGGTCGAGTACACGTCCGGGTCCCCGCTCGGAAAGTAGTTCAGCGGCTGCTGCTTGAACGCGCCGGCGGACAGCCCGGTGTAGTAGCAGACGAAGCCGTGCGAGGAGTCCGGGTCCTGGACGCCGAGCATCTGGTTGAACAGCCCGCGCTCGTAGTAGTCGAGCAGGTCCGTCCGCGCCAGGTCGTGGAAGTGCAGCAACCGGGTCAGCTTGAGCATGTTGTAGGTGACGCAGCCCTCGCAGGTGCGGTTGGACAGGGCGCCCGCCACCACGTCGGGCGGGCACCAGTGCTCGTAGTTGCCCTGGCCGCCGATCACGTAGGAGTGATGCCCGGTGGCTATCTGCCAGAAGTTCCGCGCGATGGCCAGGTACTTCTGCTCGCCGGTCTCCTCCCACATCCGCAGGCACGAGATGATCTTCGGCACGTTCACGTTGCACTGCTCGCCGTCGAGCCGGTCCTCACCCGCCGCCAGCGGGTCGAGGAACCGCGCGTGGTAGAACCGCTGCGCTACGGTCAGGTAGCGGTCCTGGCCCGTGATGGAGTACAGGTTCGCCAGCGCCTCGGGCAGCCCGCCGAACTCGGCCTCGAGCACCCGCTGCATGTGCGCGTAGCTCAGCCGGGCGGTTCTGGTGTCCACCCAGTCGGCCAGCCGCATCGCCACGTCGAGCGCCTGGCCGACGCCGGCCAGCTGATACTGGTCGATCATGCCCGCCAGGTACTTGTGGATCATGTAGTAGGGCGACCAGACGGGGCCGCCCGCCTCGAGCACGTCGAAGAAGGACTCGGGGAACGCCGACAGGTAGCCGGGCGCGTAGCCGGCCAAGGGCGCGATCGCCTGGAGCCCCGCGAGCTGCGCCACCAGGTACTCCCCCATCGCCCTGGCCTGCGGGTTTCCGGTATTGGCGTAGCTCAGCGCGAGCCCGGACAGCAGGTGACCAGTCGTGTGCCCGCGAACCTTGAAGTTGGGGCTTTCCCAGCCGCCGCACGGGGTCGCCGAGGACGGCACACCGTAGTTCAGCCGGAACGTGTGCAGCATCCGCTCCGGGTCAAGGAACAGCAGGTAGTTCAGGTTGCGCAGCTGGTTGGCGCGGAATGGGCTGTCCGGCAGCGAGACAGCCGCGAGCGGATATGCGGCGGTGCGGCCCGCGGTGCCATCCGGCGCGTAGCCGCTGCTGCCGAGCGGGTAACCCGGGGCGTAGGCCGGGCTGTCCGGCCAGGAGGACGCCTCATATTGCCCGCCCACCCCGCCCAACCCGCCCACCCCGGACCGCCTGGCGGACAGCCACGCCGACTCGCCCGCGAGCACGCCAGCACCACCGAGCAGGGTGATCGCCTGCCGCCTGGTTAGCACGGTGCCGGAGCTTCCCTTCGTCGCGGTCTGCCCCCGCAGTCTCGCCCGCCGTGATCGTACCTCCGTGAGCCGCCCGCGAAAACGACGGCATCATGGATGGCGATGTCGAGATTGCGTGAGCGGCACCGTACCAGTCAGTGAAGGCCGGGCCGCCGCGAGCATCCCGGCAGGCAACGACAGCGAGGAGCACGACCATGAAGTACATGCTCATCATCTACGGCAACCAGGAGCTGTGGAACTCCATCGACCCGGGGGAGCTCCAGCAGGAGATCGCCGAGTTCGACGCGTTCAACAAGAAGTACTACGACAGCGGCGAACTGCTCGGCTCCTACGGCGTGGCGGACGCCGCGCTGACCAAGCTGATCCGGGTCACCAGCGGGCAGCCGGCCGTCACCGACGGCCCGTACCTGGAGACGAAGGAGTACCTGGCCAGCTGGTGGCTGCTCGACGTTGACAGCGACGAGAGAGCGCTGGAGATCGCGGCGGAAATGCCGGCGGCGAAGTACCGGCCCGTGGAGCTCTGGCCGATCCTGCACGAAGCGTCCCGCGAGACCGGCGTCGACATGGGCGTCGTTTGAGCCGCGGCCGACAGCCGCACCCGCTCGATGAACGGCGATGAAGGCGCCGGGGACCTGCTGCGCGAGCTCGCGCCGCAGGTCCTCGGCGTGCTCATGCGCCGCTTCGACGGGCTGGACCTCTGCGAGGACGCGGTGCAGGAGGCCCTGTTCGACGCGGCGACGCAATGGCCCGCGTCCGGGACACCCGGCAACCCGCGCGGCTGGCTGCTCACCGTCGCCACCAGACGGCTCACCGACATGCTGCGCAGCGAGTCGGCGCGGCGGCGGCGTGAGGACGCGGTCGTCGCCGCCACCCCGCCCGCGGTGCTCGCCGGGGCGGACGTGAGCCTGACCGGGCCCGCCGACCACGACGACACGCTGATCCTGCTCTTCCTGTGCTGTCACCCCTCGCTCAGCCCGTCCTCCCAGGTCGCGCTCACGCTGCGGGCCGTCGGCGGGCTGAGCACGGGGGAGATAGCCAGGGCGTTCGGGGTGTCCGACGCGACGATGGCGCAGCGGATCAGCCGGGCCAAGCAGCAGATTCGCGAGGCCGGCGCGCGCTTCACCATGCCCGGTCCGGCCGAAAGAGACGAGCGGCTGCGCACCGTCCAGCAAATCCTCTACCTGATATTCAACGAGGGCTACACGGCGTCCGGCGGCGAGCGGTTGGTGCGCACCGACCTGGCGACCGAAGGGATCCGGCTGACCCGGCTGCTGCGCATGCTGCTGCCTCGCGACGCGGAGACCGCCGGCCTGCTGGCGCTGATGCTGCTCACCGACGCCAGACGGGCAGCGCGAACGGCGCCGGGCGGGATCCTCGTGCCGCTGGCGGAGCAGGACCGCGCCAAGTGGGACCGGCCGCTGATCGCGGAAGGGACGGCACTTGCCGAGCAGACCCTGGCCACCACCAAGGCCCTTGGCCCGTACCAGATCCAGGCGGCCATCGCCGCGGTGCACGACGAGGCGGCCAGCGTCGAGGACACCGACTGGGCCGAAGTGCTCGCGCTGTACCAGCTGCTGGACAGGGTTTCGCCGGGGCCGATGGTGTCGCTCGGTCGCGCGGTCGCCATCGCGATGGTGCGCGGCCCACAGGCCGGTCTCGCCGCGACTGGCGAGCTGGCCGGCGCGCTGAGCCGGCACCACAGGTACCACGCGGTCCGCGGCCACCTGCACGAGATGGCCGGTGACCGTGAGACGGCCGCCGAGGACTACCGTACGGCCGCGAAGTACGCCACCAACATCCCCGAGAAGCGCTACCTGGAACGAAAACTAGCGGCGCTACGCACCTCCCGGTAGCAGTTCTCCGCCGGCTCCCGGCCCCGCAGGTAACTTCTGCCCCGGCGGTAACGCCGATCCGGGCCAGGTCAGACAGCGTGGAAGATCCTCCGCCCCCCGGGACGGACGATATTCCGTGCTAATTACCCTGTCCGGAATGGGGGCGGGGCGGCGTTCGGGCGGGTCGCCGCGCGTAGCCGCAGCAGAAACAGCTGGAACTTGGCGCGCAGTAACATCGTTACCACTGAGACGCGCGATTTGGGTGGCGGCCCTTAGCAGTATTCGGGATCGGCCGCTATCCCGGGCGCGTCGCGAGTACCCTCATTTTCGGCATCTCGCCCGCCTTCCCGCATTTGGCTGTGTGAGTTTCCGGCATTCCCGGGTAGTTAGACGGGTCCGCGCAGCGGGGCGTGTAGGCGGATCGGTGCTTTTCCATCACCGCGAAGGGGACAAATGGCGCCGACGATTGGCATCACCACATACCACACCAAAGCCGACTGGCGTGGCTGGTCTGAGGAAGGTGCCCTGCTGCCGTGGACTTACGTGACGTCGATCCGCGCCAACGGCGGACGGCCGGTGCTGCTCCCGCCCGGCGGCGACGCGGCCGAGGCTGAGGCCACCGTCGCGGTGCTCGACGGAGTGGTGATCGCCGGTGGCGGCGACCTCGACCCGGCCATCTACGGCGCCGCCAAGCACCCCAAGACCGAGGTGAACGCCCCCGACCGCGATGTGTGGGAACTGGCGGTAGCCGAGGCGGCCATCAGGATGAGCGTGCCGCTGCTCGGCATCTGCCGCGGCATGCAGGTGCTCAACGTCGCCTGCGGCGGGACGCTGCACCAGCACATTCCCGACCTGGTCGGACACGAGGCGCACAGCGGCACCCCCGCCGGCTTCGGAGTGCACAAGGTCCGCGTCACCAACGGCAGGACCCTCGACGGCATCCTGCCTGGCGCTGAGTACTTCGAGGTGCCGACACACCACCACCAGGCGGTCGACCGGGTCGGTGACGGGCTGACCGCGGTCGGCTGGGCGGACGACGGCATCATCGAGGCGATCGAGGGCACCAGCGAGCAGGACTTTCTCGTGGGCGTGCAGTGGCACCCCGAGCAGGGTCAGGACTTCCGGCTGTTCAGCGCGCTCGTGGCCGCGGCCGAGAATTCCAGGCGGACCGTCGCGTCGCTGCGGTCGATGCCGACGCTGCTGGCCGACGCCTAGCGGGTTAGACGCGGGCGATTATCAGGGTAGCGATCAGGAGGGTAACCGCCGCGCCGACCGCGTGCAGGATGAGTAGCCGGGGAGACGGCGACAACGCGTCTTTCCTGGCGCGCGCCGCGCGTGCGTTGGCCGCGAACCAGGACACGCCCGCGCAGATCGCGCCCAGCAGCACCCCGAAGCCGATGGCCGCGAACGCCCGGTAGTGGGTCAGCACGTACGCCAGCCAGAAACCGAGTCCGATGATCGCTAGCGCCGGGTGGGCGAACTCCGCGAGCGCGCGCATGCCCGGTATCGACTCGTTCTTGGCTCGCGCGAGCGACGCCGGGTCGAAGCGGTCCCGGTCGCGGACCGGCTTGGCCGCGGGCGGCTCCGCGGCGGCCCGGCCAGCGGGTGCGGTCTGCGGGACCCGGTCAGCTTCCTGGGTCTGCGGTGCCCGGTCGGATCCCGACGTACGCAGGCTCGTCGCGAGCAGGTAAGCACCCGCCGCGGCAGTGCACATCCATAGGAACAATGCGGCGATTGCCACGCGCTGTCTCCTCTCCTACCGGACGAATCTATCCGTAACGCCCGCGACCTCCGGCGACGACCCGCCCGGTACGGCGAGCGTCCCAGATTGCGCGGCCTTCTCGCTTTAGACTCCTGCCGCCAAGTGAGCACTGCGAGTAACCGGGGGAAGGGATGCGCGGTATCGTGCGGGTGCTGTCGGCGGGAATCCTATCGGCTGGAGCTTGGGGGACCCTGACCCTAGGCAGCACGCCGAGCGCGGGGGCGATACCCGGGCCCGCCGCGGCACCCGGGCTCTCCGCCGGGGCGACAGGCAGCCCGGTGCCGGTGATCGTGTTCCTGTCGTACCAGCCGTCCAGCGCAGACGGCCAGCCCGCCGCCGTGACGCGGCGGGCCCAGGAGATCGACGCCGCGCAGGCGCCCTACCTCAGCCTGCTGCGGCAACTGCACGCCACCGACATCAAGACCTACACGCTGGTGAACGCGTTCGCCGCCACGCTGCCGGCGGCCGCGGCGACGATGCTCGCCGGCGCCCCTGGGGTCGCCCAGGTGATCCCGGACAGTCCCATCGACGGCCCGGTGGCCGAACCCGACGGCGGTGCGACCACGGCCACATCGTCGACAGCATCGCGGGTGCTGCCCGGCGCCTGTCCCGCGAAGGAGACAGAACTCGAGCCGGAAGGGCTGGGGCTCACGCTCACCGACTCGCTGACCAAGGGGACGGCGACCGCCCGGTCGCTTGGTTACACCGGCGCGGGCGTCACCGTCGGGTTCCTCGCCGACGGGCTCGACCCGTCCAACGTGAACCTGATGCGCGGCCGCAAGTCGGTCGTCGTCGACTACCGGGATTTCAGCGGCGACGGGATCACGGCGCCCACCGCGGGCGGCGAAGCGTTCGGCGATGCCAGCGCGATCGCCGGGCAGGGCAGCCACGTCTACCAGACGCGGGGGTTCAGCGCCCAGTCGCCGGGCACGGCGTGCGACATCCGCATCGAGGGCACCGCGCCCGGGGCCTCGCTCGTCGCGCTCAAGGTGTTCAACCGCGACGACGTGGCCACTACGTCCGGGTTCCTGCAGGCCATCGACTACGCGGTCACCAAGGACCGGGTGAACGTGCTCGACGAGTCGTTCGGCGCCAGCCCGCTCTCCGACGTCACCTCGCTCGACGCGGTGCAGCGGTTCAACGACGCGGCCGATGCCGCCGGGGTCACCGTCGTGGTGGCCGGCGACGACGCCGGTCCTGTCGACACGATCGGCTCCCCCGCGGCCGATCCCGACGTGCTGTCCGTCGGCGCCACCACCAGCCTGCGGTTCTACGCGCAGACCGATTACGCGGCGGCCGACCAGTTCGCCACCACCGGCTGGCTTAACGACAACATCAGCTCGCTTGGCTCCGGCGGCTACACCCCGTCAGGCACGACGGTCGACATGGTGGCACCGGGCGACCTGAGCTTCGCCTCCTGCACAGCGAAGCCGCAACGCTACGCCGACTGCGTCACCTTCCTCGGCAAACCCTCCCCCATCGAGGTCAGCGGCGGGACCAGCGAGTCCGCGGCGACCGTCGCGGGCGCGGCGGCGCTGGTGATCCAGTCGTACCGGAAGGCGCACGGCGGCACCGCGCCCGCGCCGTCACAGGTCCACGACATCCTGCTGTCCACCGCCAGGGACCTGGGCGCGCCCGCGACCGAGCAGGGCGCCGGGCTGCTGAACAGCGCGAGGGCCGTCGAACTCGCGGCGTGGATGCCGAACTGCGACCCGGTCGGCGAGTCGCTGCGCTTGTCGGCGGCCCAGCTCAACGCGGTCGCCAGCCCGCGCACGACCCGGACGTGGTCGGTGCTGATCACCAACACCGGCGCCAAGTCGCAGCTGGTGAAGCTGTCCGGGCGCGCGGTCGGGACGCCGAAGGTGGTCGGAACCGGCAGCGTGACGCTGAGCGACGCCAAGAGCCCGCACTTCACGAACTGGTCCGGCGCCGAGAGCCACTACGGCGAGCTGCACTTCCAGGTCCCCACCGGCGCGGCGCTGCTCGACGCGTCGATCGCGTGGCCGGCCAGCGCCGCCGACCTGGCCTCCCGGCTCGACCGGATCCGGCTGATCCTGATCGACGCCCGCGGCAGGTTCGCCGCGCAGTCGTCGCCGCAGGGCGTCGCCGGATACGGCAGTGTCCAAGTGCTGCAGCCGGCGGCCGGGCGCTGGACCGCGGTGGTGTTCAGCGACACCGCAAGCGCATCAGGGACGGGATCCGTGCACTTCGGCGCGTCGGTGTCGGATTACGCGCCGTTCGGGTCGGTGACTCCCAGGTCGATGACCCTCGCTAAGGGGCAGTCGGGAAGGGTCACGGTCTCCGCGCAGGTCCCGGCCGCGGGCGGCGACTCGAGCGGCGCGCTGGTGATCGACGGCGGCTACGGCTCGACGTCCGTCCCGGTCACGCTGCGTGGTGTCATCAACGCGGCCGTACCAGGGGCCGGGACGTTCAGCGGCACGCTCACCGGCGGCGACGGCCGCGTCACCGGCCAGGGGCAGGGGGCGGCCTACCAGTTCACGGTCCCCAGGACCGGCGACTGGGTACCGGCGAGCCTGGCGGCTAACGTGGTGCTGGCCAACGGCCCGCTCGCCCAGCTGACCGGCTATCTGGTCGCGCCCGACGGCCAGCCGGCGGGATACGGCTCCAACTACCTGACCACCGGGTTCACCCGCACAGGGGTGCCAGTCGAGACACCGGAGCGGCAGCTCACCGTCTACAGCGACACCGCGGCCGCGGGCACCTGGACGCTGATCGTCGAGTTCACCCAGCCCGTGGCAAGCGACCAGCGGGGCGACTACTACACCGGCCGGATACAGTTCGACATCCCCCGGCAGCAGCGCGACGGGCTGCCGGGATCGTCGGCCACGGTGCTGGCCAGAGGCAAGGCGGTCAGCTACCGGGTCAAGATCGTCAACACGGGCGCGGCGCCCGAGGACGTCTACCTGGACCCGCGGCTCGACTCGCAGAGCACGTACACGCTGCAGCCGCAGGACCGGGTGACCGGTGTCCCCGTGCCGCAGACGTCGGGGAACCCGCCGGAGTGGATCGTTCCCGCCATGACCCAGCGCGTACACGCCACGGCGACGAGCAAGGTACCTGTGACGTTCGAGTTCGGGCCGTTCTCCACCGCTCCGGACGAGCCGGGCACCGCGGGCACGGCGGCCAGTGGCAGCTACCCGCTGGGCACGCTGCCGACCCCCGTCACGCCCGGTCTGTGGTTCGCGGCGCCGTCGCCGCGCGGACCGGCGGAGACCGTCCCTGACCCCACCGCGAACATGTCGATGAGCGTGCGCACCGAGACGTTCGACACGACGGTGACGCCGACGGCGGGCGACTTCTGGAGGTTCGCCGTGCGGCCGCTCGCCGCGAAGGCGTCGTACGACCTGTTCGTCATCAAGCCGGGACAGACAGGCACGTTTGTCGTGACGATCAAGCCGACCGCGGCGCGTGGGACATTCGTGAAGGGCGTGCTCTACGTCGACGACTTCGCCGAGACGCCGGCGTTCCTCTCAGGGAACACGATCGCGACGCTGCCCTACTCCTACAGGGTCGGCTGAGGTCAGGTCGCATACGAGTTGAATTCGTGATCTTGACACCTTCCATACGCGATGCGCCAATTGTCTTAACTGGACCGGCTGCCACCTCTCCAGACGCGCACCACACGTAGAGGAGGGGCTTCGTGTCGGCTGATGAGACAACAACGTCCACGGTGATCAGCGCCGACCAGCAGCGGCTGCACGAGCTGGGCTACGCCCAGGAACTACGCCGGCACATGTCTGGCTTCACCAACTTCGCGGTTTCGTTCACGATCATCTCCATCCTGTCCGGGTGCATGACGCTGTACGGGTACGGCATGGTCACGGGCGGACCCGTCCTGATCACCTGGGGCTGGCTGTTCGTCGGCGTGATGACGCTGTTCGTCGGCCTGGCCATGGCCGAGGTGTGTTCCAGCTACCCCACCGCGGGCGGGCTGTACTACTGGTCGGCCAAGCTCGCGCCGCGCAACCCCGCGGCGTGGTCGTGGTTCACCGGCTGGTTCAACTTCCTCGGCCAGGTCGCGATCACCGCGGGCATCGACTTCGGCGCCGCGTTCTTCCTGAACGCGCTGCTCGACCTGGAGTGGGGCTTCACCACCAGCACGCACTGGCACACGATCGTGCTGTTCGCCGCGATCCTCGTGCTGCACAGCGTGCTCAACCAGTTCGGTGTCCGGCTGATCTCGGTGCTCAACAACGTCAGCGTCTGGTGGCACATCCTCGGCGTGCTGCTCATCGTCGCCTTGCTCGCGATCGTCCCGTCGCACCACCAGTCGGCGTCGTTCGTCTTCACCCACTTCGTCAACGGCCAGGGCTGGACCGGCTGGGGTTCGAAGATCTACGTGCTGCTGCTCGGGCTGCTGCTCGCGCAGTACACGTTCACCGGATACGACGCCTCCGCGCACATGACCGAGGAGACCCGCGACGCCGCCACGGCCGGCCCGCGCGGCATCGTCACCTCGATCCTCGTCTCGCTGGTCGCCGGCTGGGTGCTGCTGATCGGCGTCACCTTCGCCATCCAGAGCTACGCACCAGAGTCCGGCGCGACCGTGCCACCCGCGCAGATCTTCGTCGACGCGCTCGGCGCGACCGGCGGCAAGCTGCTGCTGCTTGTCGTGATCCTCGCCCAGCTGTTCTGCGGGATGTCGTCGGTGACCGCCAACTCCCGGATGATCTACGCGTTCTCCAGGGACGGCGCGCTGCCGTTCAGCAAGGTCTGGCACCACATCAACGCCAAGACCAGGACGCCGACGAACGCGATCTGGCTGGCCGCGGGCGGCGCGCTCATCCTGGGCCTGCCGTACCTGGGGAACAACGCCGCCTACGCGGCCGTGACCTCGATCGCGACGATCGGCCTCTACGTGGCGTACGTGATGCCGACGTTCCTGCGGCTGCGGCTCGGGTCGTCCTTCAAGCGCGGTCCCTGGCACCTCGGCCGGTGGTCACGCCCGGTCGGGATCGTCGCTGTCACCTGGGTGTGCATCATCAGCGTGCTGTTCATGCTGCCGACCACGTCGCCGATCGGCTGGGGGGACTTCAACTACACGGTGATCGCCGTCGTGGCCGTGGTCGGCTTCGCCGGAATCTGGTGGCTGATATCCGCGCACAAGTGGTTCACCGGCCCGAAGGTGCAAGGCTCGACGGCCGAACTGGCCGCCATCGAGGCCGAACTTGAATCGCTCGCATAAGGGGCCTCAAACCTCGTGAATATCGAAGCGCTGCGCGAAGCCGTGCGCAGGCAGGAAATCGACACCGTCATCGTCGCCTTGACCGACATGCAGGGAAGGCTGCAGGGCAAGCGCTTCCACGCCCCGTTCTTCCTCGACGAGGTGCTGGCGCACGGCACCGAGGCGTGCGCCTACCTGCTCGCCGTCGACACCGACATGAACACCGTGGACGGCTACGCGCTCACCTCCTGGGAGGACGGGTACGGCGACTTCGCCCTCATCCCCGACATGTCCACGCTGCGCACGATCGGCTGGCAGCCGGCCACGGCGCTGGTGCTGGCCGACGTCGCGCACCTGGACGGCGGCCCGGTCCGGTCGTCGCCCCGACAGGTCCTGCGGGCCCAGCTCGAGCGGGCCGACGCGCTCGGCTGGACCTGCCTGGCCGGCACCGAGCTCGAGTTCCTCGTCTTCGAGGGCAGCTACGAGCAGGCCTGGGACAGCGGCTACCGGAACCTCGTGCCGGCCAACCGATGGAACGCGGACTACTCGGTGCTCGCCACCGGGCGGATCGAGCCGCTGCTGCGCGACATCAGGAACTCGATGGCAGGTGCCGGCCTGACCGTCGAGTCCGCGAAAGGCGAGTGCAACCTCGGGCAGCACGAGATCGCGTTCCGCTACACGGACGCGCTAACCACCGCGGATCAGCACTCCATCTACAAGACCGGCGCCAAAGAAATAGCCGCGCGGCACGGGTATGCCCTCACGTTCATGGCCAAGCCGAACGAACGAGAAGGCAACTCCTGTCATATCCACCTTTCGTTCCGAACTCTGGAGGGAGAACCCGTGATGGCGGGCGACGGTCCGTACGGCCTGTCGCCGAGCGGTGCGGCTCTTATCGCGGGGATACTGGACGGGCTGCGGGAGCTGACGTTGCTGTTCGCGCCGACCATCAACGCCTACAAGCGGTACGCGGACGGGAGCTTCGCCCCCACCACGGTCGCGTGGGGGCCGGACAACCGGACCTGCGCGCTTCGGCTGGTCGGGCACGGGCCGTCGCTGCGTGTGGAATGCCGCGTGCCCGGCGGCGACGTCAACCCGTACCTCGCGATCGCCGGGCTCCTCGCGGCCGGGCTTTCGGGCTTGGCGCGGTCGCTGGAGCTGCCCGCGCCGGTGACAGGGAACGCGTACGCGGCGTCGGGGATGCCGCGAGTGCCCGCGTCGCTGGACGAGGCGCTGTCGCTGTGGTCGTCGTCGGCGCTCGCCGCCGAGGCATTCGGCCAGGATGTGCTCGAGCACTATGCGACGATGGCGCGGGTGGAGATCGCCGCCTACGGGGCGGCGGTGACCGACTGGGAGCTGCGCCGGTACTTCGAACGGATCTAGGGAGACAGCGGGGATGGACAGGCTCGAGGGACGGACCGCGGTCGTGACCGGTGCCGGAAGCGGGATCGGGCTGGCGACCGCGCGGCGGTTCGCGGACGAGGGCGCGAACGTGGTCGCCGTCGACATCGACATCGACGCGGGCGACAAGGCGGCGGCCGAGGTCGGCGGCGTGTTCGTGCAGGCCGACGTCTGCATCCCCGCGGATGTGGCGCGAGCGTTCACGGTCGCCTCAGAAACCTACGGGTCCGTGGACATCGCCTTCAACAACGCCGGGATCTCCCCGCCCGACGACGACTCGATCTTGCAGACCGAGCTTGACGCGTGGCGCCGGGTGCAGGAGGTGAACCTGACGTCGGTCTATCTGTGCTGCCGCGAGGCCATCGGCTACATGCGGCGGCAGGGCAAGGGATCGATCATCAACACCGCGTCGTTCGTCGCGGTCATGGGATCGGCCACCTCGCAGATCTCGTACACCGCGTCCAAGGGCGGCGTGCTCGCGCTGTCCCGCGAGCTCGGCGTGCAGTTCGCGCGCGAAGGCATCCGGGTCAACGCGCTGTGCCCGGGACCGGTCAACACGCCGCTGCTGTCCGAGCTGTTCGCCGCTGACCCCGAGCGCGCGGCCCGGCGCCTGGTGCACGTGCCGATTGGCCGGTTCGCGGAGGCGTCCGAGATCGCGGCCGCGGTGGCGTTCCTGGCCAGCGACGACGCCTCGTTCATCACCGCGTCGACGTTCCTGGTCGACGGCGGTATTTCCGGCGCGTACGTGACGCCTGTCTAGTCCGACTCGATGGTGCGCAGCCGGATCGTCACGTCCATGCCGCGCAGCTCCTCGAGCACCTCGTCGCTGTACTGGGTGCCGATGTCGGTAATCACGTAACCGAGCTCGTCCCGGGTGCGCAGCAGCTGGCCCTCGACGTTCACGCCGTGCTCGGCGAGCACCCGGTTGATCGTGGCGAGCACGCCGGGAACGTTCCTGTGCAGGTGTACCAGCCGGTGCGTGCCCGGTACCGCGGGCAGCGCCACCTGGGGCATGTTCACGCTCAGCGGCGTCGCGCCGCCCGCGGCGAAGTCGACGAGCTTGCCGGAGACGAACTCGCCGATGTCCTGCTGCGCTTCCTCGGTGGAGCCGCCGATGTGCGGGGTGAGGATCACGTTGTTCAGCCCGCGCAGCTCGGAGACGAACTCCTCGCCGTTCCCCTTCGGCTCCTTCGGGAACACGTCGATGGCGGCACCGGCGATGTGGCCGGACTCGATGTGCCGGCGCAGCGCCGCGTGGTCGACCACGAACCCGCGGGAGAGGTTGAGGAACAGCGACCGCGGCCGCATCCGGGCGAACTCCGCCTCGCCGAAGAACCCGTGGTTGCCGGCCCGGCCGTCGACGTGCAGCGTGACGGTCTCCACCGACTCAAGCAGCTCTTCCAGGCTCGAGCAGCGGCGTGCGTTGCCAATCGCCAGCTTGTCGGCGATGTCGTAGAAGTACACCGTCATGCCCAGGCTCTCGGCGATCACAGAAAGCTGGGTGCCGATGTTCCCGTAGCCGACGATGCCGAGCTTGCGGCCGCGCACCTCGTGCGCGCCAAGTGCGCTCTTGTCCCACACGCCGGCGTGCATCTTGGCGTTCTTCTCCGGCAGCCGCCGGGCCATCGCGATGACCTCGGCGATCGCGAGCTCGACCACGCTGCGGGTGTTGGAGAACGGCGCGTTGAACACCGCGACGCCGCGCTTGGCCGCCGCCGCGAGGTCGATCTGGTTCGTGCCGATGCAGAACGCGCCGACCGCGAGCAGCTCGGGGGCACTGCCGAGGACGCGCTCCGTGACCTGGGTCTGCGATCTGATGCCGAGGAGACTGATCCCCTGGAGCGCCTTGCTGAGCTCGTCCTCGCCGAGCGCGCGCGGCATCGCGCGTACCTCGTAGCCGGCCTTCGTCAGTCGCGCGGTCGCGTCCGGGTGGACGTTCTCCAGCAGCAGCGCGCGGTTGAGCGTGTCCAGGGTCAGCACCTCATCCCCGTCAAAATGGTATGGACCACCGCACAAAAAATTTTACAACATTATCCGGAACGTTCGGTGGTGGCCTCTTCACGCGGAGATGGCTGTCCCGGCGCCGGTCGTCCCCGCGGCGGCGAGCTTGCCGAGCCGCTCACGGACCGGGGCGGAGTCACCGCCGATACGGGAGAGCACCGCGGCCGCCTGTTGCCAGCTGTGCTCGGCCGCGGACCGCTGCCCGGCGGCGAACTGCACGTCGCCCAGCATGATCAGCCCCCGGCTCTCGCCCTCCGGGTCGCCGATGTTGCGGTAGATGTCGAGCGCCTGCTGGTAGTGGGCGAGCGCCTGCCCGGTGTCGCCAAGCTGGTCATACACGAAGGCGATGCTGTCGAGGGTGTCGGCGGCCCCGGTGCGGCTCCCGGACTCGCGGTGCAGCTCGAGCGCGTGTTCGCAGTGCCGCAGCGCCTCGGCGTACTGTCCGAGATGGGCGTAGAGCCAGCCGACCGCGTTCTCCGAGTAGGCGACCATCGCCGGGGTGGCGACCAAGCGGCGCAGCCGCAGCCCTTCTGTCGCGTGCTCGAGCGCTTCCGCGTAGCGGCCCTGCCGGTTCAGCAGCGCCGAAAGGCCGTGCCTGGACTGCGCGATGTTGACCTCGTCGCCCAGCATCGCGAACAGGTCGAGCGCTTGCGCCAGGTGCGCGTGGCCTTCCTCGAAATCGCCGAGCCGTTCGCTGACGTGGCCAAGCTCATAGTGCACGTGGGCGAGCGCGACCGGATCGCGCAGCCGCAGCGCGCACGCGAGGGACGTCCGCTGCAGCGCCGCGACCGCGGGCAGCTGGCCGCTGCGCAGCAGGAGCGGGGTCCAGTACCAGGCCAGCATCCAGCAGGAGTCGTCATGTCCGGACTCGAAGGCCATCGCGTGCACCGCGCGCAGCACGCGGCTCTCGGCGGCGAACCACTCGAGTACCGCCTCGTAGGTCTTGAATTCCTCCGGGATGACGTGCGGTTTCTCTGGCGACGGCTGGACCTGGCTGCGCCCCGGGTACAACCGGGCGGAGCCGGCCCGCGCGGTCCGCACGTAGTGGTCGAGCAGCCTGCCCCGCGCCTTCTCCCGCTGGTCCGCGGTTTCGTCGGCCGTCGCGCGCTCCGCGGCATAGGCCCGCAGCAGCTCATGACAGCCGAACCGGCCGCACCTGTCCTCGACGAGCAGGGACGCCCCGGTCAGCTCCGCGAGCGCGACGCGCGCCGCCCCCGGCGTCGTCCCGGCCAGGCTGGCCGCGGCGGCGGCCGAGATGTCCGGTCCCGGGTGCAGCCCCAGCAGCCGGAACATCCGGGCCGCCTGGGGGCTGAGCCGGTGGTATGACCACGAGAAGACGGCCCGCAGGTCGGTCGTGACGTCATCGTTCTCAAGCGCGTCCAGCCGTCCGCGGGCGTCCCGCAACTCGGCGGCCAGGTCACCGAGCGCCACGCCCGGCCGGGTGACGGCCCGGGCGCAGGTCACGCTCAGCGCCAGCGGCAGCCGCGCGGACTGGTCGATCAGCTCGGTGGCGGCCGCGGGCTCGGCCGCGATCCGGTCCGCTCCCATGCGACGAGTGAAGAACTCCAACGCCTCCGCCGGTGACAGCAGGTCAAGCGGCAGCAGGCGCGCGCCCTCCGCGGCGACCAGGCCGGTCAGCTGGCTGCGGCTCGTGATCAGCACCATGCAGCCAGGACTGCCAGGCAGCAGCGGCCGCACTTGTTCTGTGGACCGGGCGTTGTCGAGCAGCAGCAGCATCCGCTTGCCGTCGAGCAGGCTGCGGAACAGCGCCGTCTGCTGCTCGAGGGTGGCCGGCACCCGTCTGGCCGGCACACCGAGTGCCTCGAAGAAGCCGCGCAGCGCTGTTTCCGGGTCGGCGGGCGCCCCGGACGGGTCGAAACCGCGCAGGTTCACGTACAGCTGACCGTCGGGGAAGCGCGACGCCACCTGACGGGCGAACCGGATCGCCAGCGTCGTTTTGCCGACGCCGGCGGTGCCGACGACGATGGCCACCGCGGGTTCACCGTCGCCGACCCTGCCATCGGCGCATTCGCCCGCGTTCGGCGGGAGCATGCCGTGCAGGCAGACCAGCTCGGTGGCGCGGCCGGCGAACCCGGCCGCCTCAGGCGGCACCTGAGCGGGCGCGGGCGCTTCGTGCGGCGCTTCGCGCGGCGCGGGAGCGAGCGCCGCTGCCACGGGCGGCGGCGGCGGCGCCTCTGGTGGGCCGTCAAGCGCTGGGTCCGTGGCCAGGACCTGCTGGTGAATGTGCATCAGCTCGGCACTCGGATCGATGCCGAGCTCGTCGGCCAGCCGGTCCCTGACATCGCGAAACACCTGGAGCGCGTCGGCCTGCCTGCCGGAGCGGTACAAGCCGACCATCAACAGCCCGCGGGCACGTTCACGCAACGGGTACTCGGCCGCGAGCACCGTCAGCTCGGCCACCGCCTCCGCCGACCTGCCCTGGGCCAGGAGCAGGTCCGCGCGCTCCTCGGCCGCCGTGGTCCGCAGCCCGCCGAGTCGCTGCCGCTCTGCCTCCGCGAACGGACCGGGCACTCCGGCGAACGCCGGCCCGCGCCACAACGCCAGCGCCTCGTCCACCGCGCGTGCCGCGCCGGCCAGGTCGCCCTTCGCGCGCAGCGCGCGGACCTGGCCGAGGTGCTGCTCGAAACAGTCGGCGTCGAGGCTCCCTGGGGCGAGCCTGAGCATGTAGCCGCCGCCGGCGGTCACGAGCATGGAGGCCGGGGCCCGCCGTGACCGGTTCGGGGCGCGCAGCGGCCGATCCGGTTCGAGGATGCGGCGCAGCCCGGCGACATAGGTGTAGATGCCACCCTCGGCGCTGGCAGGCGGTTGCTCGCCCCACACCGCGTCGACCAGTTCGCCGCGTGACACCACGCGGTTGGCGCGCATCGCGAGAACACCGAGCACGGCGAGCTGCCGTGGCTGCCCCGCCGTAACCTCGGTGTCGTCACGCCATGCCGTGACCGGCCCAAGAACGCCCACCCGCAGCGGCATCAACGCCCCGCCGCCCCCTTCTTGCCACGCCGCGCACCGTCCGCTACCCGTTGCTGTCAGACGGTACAGGTCAGCTATGCAGATTACCTCACTTAAAGAGGCTCATCTAGAAAATATCCAGATCACATAGAGATAGAGCGATTATCACTGAGTATGCGATCGCCGGTCAGGTGCACTTGATCTGTGCCGGGCCGGTCGATGCTGTCCGTCCGACGCTGATGCGCCCTTGCGGCGTGCCGGCTCGGACCGGTGCGGGACGTCTCCCCCCCACGCCCCGCCCGGCGAACGGCCGGCCCTCACGGCACCCCCCTCACTCCTGCCGTGAGGGCCGGCGTTCAGCATTTTCTGCTGCCGCGGCCTCCGCTGCTACGGCGGCGCGTCGGTCACACCAGCCACACCAGCCACCGTGCTCACTTCGCGCGTGTTCACAGGAAAGATCCGAACATAGTGCTGAACGTTTGACCGGCTAGCGGCGGTCAAACGTTCAGCAGTATCGGAAACTCTGCCTGGTGTGGCACTCTGGACCGCGCCTTGGGTCCCCCTAGCGATGCAGAGGGTGTGCAAGGTGAACGCGAGGGGTAGGTGGAGCTGACGGGGCTATGAGACGGCGGATGGGGGCTTGGCGTCAGGGGCCACGGCGCCACGGGCCACGGCGCCACGGGGGAAGGCGATGAAAGGGGGGGCGGGGCGGCGATGGGTGA
>Ga0210390_10000874_pt1 | contig 30534 bp, 26 predicted proteins | sample IncBWH11OmetaG_FD_161050 | JGI IMG/M metagenome (GOLD analysis project Ga0210390, IMG submission 161050) | Forest soil microbial communities from Barre Woods Harvard Forest LTER site, Petersham, Massachusetts, United States - Inc-BW-H-11-O ...
CCCGCTGGCTCTCGTGTACTCGCGTATCGACGTAGATGTAGCTGGCGACGAAATAGAAGTCGTAGCACATCCCGTGCAGGAACAAGCCGAAGATCACGGGGACCAGCGCCAGGCTCGCGAACGCCAGATAGCGCAGCACCCACGATAGCATGCCGACCGTCAGCATCCGCTTGACGCCCAGCCAGACAATAAAGAACGGCATGGCGGCCATGAACCCGACTTCGGAAAGCTGTCCGATCGTCTGCAGCGCCGTCGGATACGGAGCGTCCAGCTCCACCAGAAAGCCATTGGCTTGGCTGTAGTAAAAGGACAACGGGATGCAGATCAACAGTGAGCAGATGACGAACACGAGAAAGCTCGGGTCGGCGAGCAGGCGAAAGATGCTCTCACCACCGGCCGACTGGGCTGGCGTACCGGCGGTCGGCGCCGCTTTGAACTTGGGAGGCGTATGCGGCAAGTATAGGCAAAAGACCGCCAGGATGGCCGACAGAGCGGCGGCAACGAAGAACTGATGATTGGTGACTCCGCCGACCAGAAAGCCGATCAGCCAGCCAGCGATAATCCAACCCCATGTCCCCCACACGCGGATGCCGGGAAAATCCCGCTTCGAGTCGGCGATGTTCGCGAAGCTGATCGAATTGGTCAGCGCCAAGGTCGGCATGTAGCATAGCGCATAGAGCTGCATGATGGGAAAGAGATGGCGGAACTCGCTGGCAAAGGCGGCCGCGATCAGCAGCAGCGTGCCCATGAAATGCAGCCCGGCGAGCATCTTTTCGGTGGAAAAGAAGCGATCCGCCACGTAGCCGACGAACAGCGGCGAGATCATCGCCGCGAGGGCCGTCGTCGAAAACACCCAGCCTACCTGCGCGCCGTCGTAGTGCAGCGTGTTGTACATGTAACCGCCGATGGAGACGCCCCACGCGCCCCACACGGCGTATTCCAGGAACATCATGATGCACAAACGCATTCGAATGCCGAACATTCCCAGGCGCCTTTTGCTGCAGTTTGCCGTCCGCGCGATCGTGCGCGGTGCGGCGAAAGTCCGCTCGATCATGCCGAGTGCCTCGGCGGCGGGCAAGACTCAAACGGTTCGCGCCTGCCGATTTGCCCGATCCGCTCGGCTACAATGACGACCGACAAGCGGCGGGTATGAGCCCGCCGGTTCCAGAGCGAGCGACCTACTCAATGCCCGACCCAGTTCCGACCCAGCCGGCCCGACTACGCCCCCTCACCCGAGAAGAGGTCCGCGACATCGACCGCCGGGCGATCGAGACGCTGGGACTGCCCGGCATCGTCCTTATGGAGAATGCCGGACGCGGGGCTGCCGAGCTGTTGATCGAGCTGGGAATCGGCGGCCCGGTGACCGTCGTTACCGGCAAGGGCAACAACGGCGGGGATGGGTTCGTGATTGCCCGCCACCTCGCCAATCACGGGTACGAGGTGCGGGTGCTGCTCCTTGCCGATCCGCACGACCTGACGGGCGACGCGGCCACCAACTATCACGTGCTGCGGGCCGCGCGGATGGCCATTCGCAACTGCGCGGCCGAGCCCGATCCGTCGCAGTGGCGGAACGATCTCGTTTCGGCCTCGTGGATTGTCGACGCCCTGTTGGGTACCGGTACCCGCGGCGCCGTCCGCGAACCGTTCGTCACCGTGATCGAAGAGCTCAACGCGACGGGCGTGCCGATCCTGGCCGTCGACCTGCCGTCCGGCCTCGATTGCGACACCGGCGAGCCGTTGGGACCGTGCATCCGGGCGGCTCACACGGCGACGTTCGTAGCGCCCAAGCAAGGCTTCGAGGCTCCCGGCGCAGCCGCCTTCACGGGAAAAGTGCAGGTGATCGACATCGGGGTCCCGCGCTCGTTGCTCGAGGAGTTCGTGTTGCCCGGCCGGGCCGCCAACTGAAGACCAAGTCGGGTCTGCACTCGGGGGAAATCCAGAACCGGCCGGCTGACATCGGCTTGCTCGCCGTCCGGGCGACTTGGCGGCTGCCTCGGCGGCCCGGATAATGGAAGCTGGACGGCGTGCGGCTTGTACCGCGCTGGTGGACCTCGCCCGCCTGAATCACGAAATGACCCCAGAGGCAACATCGTGCACGATGAATCGGCGGGAGTGCCGCAGGCGGAAACGGCCGCGGTCACCGAATCGGACCAGGAAGCGGTCGCCAGGCTCAATGAAGCCTACCGCAAGATCACCGACGAGCTGGCCAAGGTGATCGTCGGCCAGCGGAAGGTGATCGAAGAGCTGTTGATTGGCATGTTTGCTGGCGGCCACTGCCTGCTCCAAGGCGTGCCGGGGCTCGCGAAGACCTTGATGGTCCGCACTTTGGCCGATTCGCTCAATCTGACCTTCAACCGCATCCAGTTCACGCCCGACTTGATGCCGGCCGACATCACCGGTACGGACGTCATTCAAGACGACCGCGTGACGGGCACGCGCGAGTTCCGCTTTCTACCGGGACCGATCTTTGCCAACGTGGTGCTGGCCGACGAGATCAATCGCACGCCCCCCAAGACACAGGCCGCCCTGCTCGAGGCAATGCAAGAACACCAGGTGACGGCCAGCGGCAAACGGCACAAGCTGCCCGACGCCTTCTTCGTCCTGGCGACGCAAAACCCGATCGAGCAGGAAGGGACCTATCCGCTGCCGGAGGCACAGCTCGACCGGTTCATGTTCGAGATCCTGGTCGATTACCCCTCGGAAGACGAAGAGTTCGAGCTGGTGCGGAAAACGACAAGCGACCACACAGCGCAGATCGACAAAATTCTCTCGGCCGAAGAAGTGGCCCACCTGCAACAAGTGGTCCGCCGCATGCCCGTCGCCGACCACGTCATCCGTTATGCAATGCAGCTCACGCGGCTGACGCGACGGCAGAATGCAGACATTCCCGATTTTGTGCGGGACTACGTTTCGTGGGGCGCCGGTCCGCGGGCGAGCCAATATCTGATTCTGGGCGCCAAGGCGCGGGCCATGCTGAAGGGGCGGGCCTTCGTCAATACCGAGGATGTCCGCGAAGTGGCTGCCCCTGTCCTGCGGCATCGCATCATCACCAACTTCAACGCCGAGGCCGACGGGGTCTCGCCGGATACCATCGTCGGCCGCCTGACGGAGCTCGTTCCGGCCGATTCCAGCAAGGCGACCCGGGGTGGACGACTACCGGAAGTATTTCGATCCGCAGACGCTGGCGAAGCTCGCCGGGCTTGATCTCAAGGCCCGCCTGATCGTCGAGGGCTACCTCACCGGCCTGCACAAAAGCCCGTATTCCGGCTTCTCGGTCGAATTTGCCGAGCACCGCGAATACTCGCCCGGCGACGACGTGCGCTACGTCGACTGGAAAGTCTTCGGCAAGAGCGATCGCATCTATCTCAAACGCTTCGAAGAAGAGACCAACTTCGCCTGCCACATCCTGCTCGATTCCAGCGCTTCGATGGCCTATCGCTCCCGCGGCGCGGCCGTCTCTAAGCTGGAGTATGCCGAGTACGTCGCGGCGGCCCTTGCCCATCTCGTTGTCCGGCAGCAGGACGCCGTCGGCCTGGCAACCTTCAACGACTCGGTGACCAAATTTCTGCGGCCGTCGAGCCAGGCAGCCCATCTCAAAGAGATCGTGCACGTGATGGAGCACACCGTCCCGTCGGGCGAGACGGCGCTCGGACCGATCTTTCACGACCTGGCCGAGCGGATCCGCAAGCGCGGGCTGGTGATCATTCTGAGCGATCTCTTCGACGACCCTGCCGGACTGATGTCGGGCTTAAAGCACTTTCGCCACCGCCGCCACGACGTCAGCCTGGTGCAGATCATCGATCCGGCGGAGCAGGATTTTCCGTTCGACGAACCAACCCGCTTTCGGGGCTTGGAGCAGCTCGTCGAACAGACGGCCGAACCGCGCTCGCTGCGGCGGGCCTATCAGCGGGAATTCGAGGAGTTTCTCCGCGAAGTGCGGACGCGGTGCGGCGACTTGCGGATTGACTACACGCTCGTGCGCACCGACCGGCCGCTCGACGTCGCCCTGCGGTCCTTCCTGACGCGGCGGATGCAGCGCGCGGGGAGAACGTGACGTGACCGCGCCGGCCCTGCGGGCACTCTCCGCGAACGGCCTTCTGGCCTTCGGCTTTGCCAATCCGTGGCTCTTGTGCGGACTCGGGCTGGGAGCCATCCCGATCGTCATCCACCTGCTCTCGCGACGCGCCTACCGCGAGACCGACTGGGCGGCGATGCGGTTCCTGCTCGAGGCGGCCCGCAAGAATTCGCGCCGCATGCGACTCGAGCAGCTTATCTTGCTTGCCGTGCGGACGCTGATCCTTCTCTTGGCGGCGCTGGCCTTCGCTGAGCCGCTGGTCGAGGCGGTTTCGCCGCAAGCGCGGCCGCGGACCTTGTTGCACCGCGTGATCGTGATCGACGCCTCGTTCAGCATGGGAGCGCGGACGGACGGCGGGACACGGTTCGACCGCGCGAAAAGCGTCGCGCGGCAGATCGTGGCCGACTCGCAAGCCGGCGACGCGATCAGCGTGCTGAGAATCGCCAGCCACACCCCCCCCGCGGTGATTCGCGAGCCCGCCTTCGATACGGAGATCGTGCAACCCGAAATCGACCGACTGCAAGTCACCGATGAGCCGGGTGAACTGATTCCCACGCTGGCCGAGGCCAGCGAAATTCTTGCCGACCCCCGCGCCCCGCAAGCGAAAGAAATCATCTTCCTTAGCGACTTTCAGCGAGTCACGTGGGGAGACGAGGCGCTCGCGAAGTCCGAGGTGCCGGCCCTGTTTCGCAAGCTCGGCGACAAAGCCAAGATCGTCTTGATCGGCGTCGGCGACGGGCGGACGGACAACACGGCCATCACCTCGTTGACCTCGGCCGACCCGATCGTGCTGCCCGATCGGCCGGCACGGCTGCGGGCGGCGGTGCGTAATTTCGGCCCCGCGCCGCTGCCCGGCGTGCGCTGCGAGCTTTATGCCGACAACTATTTGGTTGCGTTCAAAGCGATCGACTTGCCGGCCCGCGAGGAAACGGTCATCGAGTTTCCGTACGAATTTCGCCGCTCCGGCGAGCACGCCGTCGAAGTTCGGCTACCCGCCGACCGTTTGACAGCAGACAATCGCCGCTGGCTGAGTGTGCCCGTTACCGATCAAATCCGCGTGCTGGTGGTGAACGGGCACGAGGGAGGTCGGCCGGTGGAAAATGCGTCGCACTATGTGCGGACGGTGCTCGCTCCTTCGACTGTCCGCGAGAGCTGGAGCGGCGCCACGCAGCCCAAGGTGATCAACGAAGCCGACCTCACGGCCGAGGATCTCTCGAAGTTCGATTGCGTCTTTCTCTGCAACGTCGCCCTGGTCACGCGGACGGAAGCCGATCTGCTGCAAACCTACGCGGAAGCCGGGGGCGGTATCGTCTTCGCCCTGGGCGACCGCGTGAAGCCGGCCAACTACAACGCGGTGCTCTATCGCGACGGCAAGGGCGTGCTGCCGGCGCTCCTGGAAGGCCCGGTGGGCAACGCCCGCGATCCCGTGCACGGCGGCTACCAGTTCGACGCGTCCGATCTGAGTCATCCGATCGTCGCTCCGTTTCGCGGAAATCCGGGAGCAGGGCTCGATCGAGTCGTCACGCTGGAATACTTGCAGGCGAAGCTGGCCCCTGGATCGCCGTCGCGCGTGGCCCTCAAATTCAGCTCGGGCGATCCGGCGATCATCGAGCGGCCGGTCGGGCGCGGACGCAGCGTTTTGTTGACGACTTCAGCGGATGTTTCTTGGAGCACGTGGGCCGTCCATCCGACCTTTCCGCCGATGATTCACGAGACCGTCCGTTATGCGGCCGAGGGACGCTGGCACCAGCGGCAGCACCTGGTGGGCGAACCGCTGTCGCGGACTCTCACCGGGCGGGAGGCGGGCATCAAAGTCACGATCAAGTTGCCGGACGGATCGGAGCAAAGCCTGCCACCGGTCGGCGGCGAAAACCGGGCCGACGTGACCTTCGCCGGGACCGCGCACCCGGGTATTTATGACCTGACGCTCGAGACACCGCCCGATGCGTCGGCGGGCCCCGCCTCGAGCTCGGCTTCGTCCGAGAAAGCCGCCGGCGGCGTGCGACACGAACTGTACGCCGTCAATGTCGACTCGCGGGAGAGCGATCTCGAGATGGTCGACGAAAAAGTCCTGCGTGCGACGACGCTGGCCGGCGTGCCCTACGACCGCCGCAGCGATTGGTCGCACGAGTCCCGCGAACTTGGCGCCAGCGAGCCGGCCACGTCCGGGATGTCGCGGTGGCTACTCGTGGCCACGCTCGCTCTGCTCTTGGTCGAGCCCCTTTTGGCTTGGAACTTTCGACAAGGATTCGTCGTGCTTTGCGCCCTGGCGCTCGCGGGCCTCGGCTTCGCGATCGCCCCTGGTCATCCCCGCTATGCGGCCACGTTCGCACTGCTGCTCGGGGCGGGACTGCTCGTGGCGGCAGCCGCTCGCTGGCTGGCGCGGCGACGGCGACTTTAAGCCAGCGTGATACTACGGCCGGTGCGGGCCGACTCGAACAGGCCCTGGGTCAAGTCGAACACCGGCAACGCGCAGACGGGCGGAGCAAAGTTCTCGGCCCCCAGCAAAATCGTGTCGAGAAAGCCGGTGATCGGGTCGGAGTCGGCCTCGCCGATCGCCACGCGTTCCGAATGACCGTCCCGCGCCAACCACAGTTCGCCGTCGCGCAGGGTCAAATCGGCCGCCGCGCAGTGCACACTCAACAGCTCTTGAAACGCCTGACCGCGGCCCACGAAGCTCATTGTCAGCGGCACGCCGCCTAAGAGTAACGCGGACACGGTCGCCGTGATTTCGACGTGACTGCCGCAGCGGTCGCACCGGGCGAAGACGGCACTCGGCTCGAGGCCGGTGACGGAAAATACGGCGTCGATCTTGTGACTGCCGGCGTCGCCGATGAAGCCCCCCGGATTCATCTGCGGATCGTCCCGCCACGTGCCGGCAATCGTCGACTGCCAGTTCTCCACGTTATGCGAGAGCACCGCGCGCACCGGGCCGAAATCGCCGGATCGCACGAGCCGTCGCAGCGCTCGATAGGTCGCCCACGTGCGGCGCTGATAGGCGACCGACAAGAGCACGCCCGTTTTTTGCGACGCTTCGATCAGCGCGACGATCTCCGGCCGCGAACGAGCGAGCGGCTTCTCGCAGAGGACCGGCACGCCGCGGCTCAAGAGCGCGCTGGCCTGCTCGAAATGCAGATGCGTCGGCGAGGCGACCACGACCGCGTCGAATTGCCCGCCGTCGATCAGCGCGGCGAAACTCGGAAAGACGACGGCTCGCTCCGCCGGTCCAAAGCGAAGCGCTTGCGCCGCGGCCGGGTCCGGATCGAACAGGGCCGTGATACTCGCCCGCCCGTCGGCGGCAACGCGCTCGCAATGCAGCCGACTGATGCGTCCGCAACCGACCAACGCGAGCCGCAGCTGATTCCGCGAAGTGGGTGTCTCTTCGTTCACGGCTTTTCGCCGAGATCGCACCGGCAGACCATCTGCCCGCAACCCGGGCAGCCGCGGCCGTACTTATCCCGGACGGCTTGCTCGAGGTCGATGCCAGCAACGTTGGCAATTGTCACGAGCCACGCGAGCACATCGGCAAACTCCGCAGCCAGCTCTTCCTTCGAGCCCGATCGCAGCGCGCCGGCCAGTTCGCCGACTTCTTCCATCAGCCACATGAACGTGCCGTCGACGCCGCGGGCAGCGTCCTTGTCGGAGTACATCTCGGCAATCAGCGTCTGAAAGCCGGCAATCGTCAGCGGCGGAGCGGTTTCCGGAGATTCCACAGTTTTCGACCTCGGACCTTGTTCGACCTTTGGATTTCGGAGCTTGGAGCTTGGAGTTATTTCAGCCCGTCGAGCGCGGCGCGGGCGTCGGCGTTTTTGCCGTTACGTTCGAGGATCGCTGTCAGATGCGTACGGGCCTCCGGGATGCGACCGCCGGCCGCCAGCGCCTTAGCGAAGGCCAGCTCCAGGTCGTCATCCTTCGGCTTGAGATCGACGGCGGCCTCGAATTCCGGCAGCGCTTGTTTGGCTTGCTTCGCGCCCAGATATGCGAGCCCCAGATCGCGATGGATTTCCGCGTCGAGCACGTCGACATACAGCGCCTGCTTAGCCAAGCCGATTGCGTCCGCAAATCGCTCCTGCTTGAGCGCCAGTTCAGCGAGCCGTTTGCGCGGTGCGGCGTCGTCAGGGGCCAGCTCGCACAAATGCGCGAGCGCCTCGGCCAGTCGCTTGTCGTCACCCAGTTGGCCGTAGGCCGCCGCCAGCCCGCGGACGAAATCGGGCTCCCACGGATAGTATTTTGCACCCAGTTCGCACAGCTCGGCCGCTTGCTGGGGCTTGTCGTCGAGCAGTTTGAGCTTGGCGAGCGTCATCAGGATCTCGCCGTGCGGCGCCGCGCGATTGTGCAGCGGCTCCAGCCGGGCGACCGCCGCACCGTATTGCTGATCGTCGGCATCCAATCGCGATAGCACGAGCGCCGCCCACGGCTGCCTGGCATCGAGCGTCAGCGCGTCTTTGGCCGTCTTCTTTGCCAGGCCGGCATTCCCTTTCTCCAAGAGCACCCAGGCGTACGCGCCGGCGATCGCGGCGTCTTTGGGATGCGCTTCGACCTGCTTCTCCAGTTCGGAAACGCTGCCGGACGGCGGCCGTTCGGACGCGTGCAGGCCGGCCACTTTCGGCTTGAGAAAGTCGCGATAACCGCGCTCGAACTCCGCCACATCGACGCCGAACACTTTCTTGATCGCCGCCGCCGTCGACAGGTTGTCGTGATAAGCTGCCAGCATTTTCTGCAACGAGCTGGCACCGCCGCGCTCGATCATATATTCCGCGTAGAGACGGCTCTGACAATAGGCAAACTGCCAATCGTCCGAATTCGATGGACGCTCGAAGCCACGATCGAGATTCTCCAGCGTCCGCAGTTGGCCGGGGAACCGCCGGGCCAGGAGCTCCATCCACTGCGACGGCGGCGGATAGCCCTCGTTGAGCACGGCCAGCGCCTCGGTGAACCAGTGCGGGATATTGAAGCCCGACTGCTGCACCGTGATCACGTGCACGAATTCGTGCCGCAGCACGCGAGCCCAGTTGTATGGCACGGAGGCCGACGTCGGAGACGCCAGGGCCACCATCACGCCAGTCGATGCGCCGATCGTTTGGATCCAAGGCAAGCCGACCATCCGCGCGCTGAACCACTCATGCCCGGACGTCCCTTCGGAATTATTGAAAACTTCGATGTGGGTCCGTTGCGGCGGGGCGTAGCCAAACCTCTCCACGAGCTGCGGATAAATCTGTTCGAGGTACTCGGCGATGTAGCCGCCCAGTAGCTTGTCGAGCTTGGAATCGACGCGAATCACGAAATGCTCGGTCGAGATCGCCTGGTAACCGTCGAGCAGTTTGAGCACCTTGCGGAAATTGCTCACCCGCGTGTGATACGGATCAGCCTGGAACGCTTCGTCGAGAATCTTGCGGGCCTGGTCGGTGCGGCCGACTCGCATCAGCAGCATGCCCAGCGACGTTTTCGCCTCCGGCAATTGGGGCGCGAGGGCCATCGCCCGGCGGTAGCAAACCTCGGCCACGTCGAAGCGGCGGCGGGATTCGAGCAGCTCGCCGAGCGCGGTCAAAAAGACACCCGGTTTGGGATCGGTTGCCGAGACTTCCGCCCAGACTTTGAGAAAGCGGGACGAGCTGTCCGCGGTTTTCGTTTCGCTGGCGATCACGCGCTTGGCCAGCCACGACTCGAGCGACGATCGCGAGGGAAGACCGCCGGTCAGCAGCGCGCAGGCGGCCACGCGAGCGAGCACATCTTCGTCGCGGGGATTGACGGCCAGTGCGGCATTCGCGGCGACCAGCGCGGCCTCGATGCGCCCGGACATAAAATAAACGTCGGCTTTGAGCTGCAGGGCTGCGGGAAGCCGCGGGTTGATCCGCAGGGCCTCGGTCGCCTTCGCCTCGGCTTTGTCGAACTCGTTATTGTCGAGTGCGTCCTGGCCCAACAGCACGATCGCCTCGGCCGCACGGGGATTGATCGCCAGCGCTTGCTCCAACTCAGGGACGGCCTGCTCGCGGTTGTATTTCTCCAACAGGAGCGACCCGGAGATCAGATGGGCTTCCCAGGCGTTGGCATCGTTCTTGAGGGCGTCCGGGCAGAGCGTGTTGACCACGAAGTGGAAGATTTGGGTGTTGTGATTCCAGCGGGCGTACTGCACCGAGCCGCGGGCCACCACGATCAGCGTGGCCGCGTCTTCCGGCTGTCGCGAATTGTACAATCGAATGAACCAGCGGTAGCCGGCGTTGGCTTCCCGAAAGCGACCGGTCTGGGCATAAACGTCGGCGAGCACCAGCCGCGCCGTCGCGTTATCGGACGAGGCGGTGATGGCCGCCTCGGCGGTCTTCTCAGCATCGGCCAAACGGCCCCGCGCAAGCTGCAGCTCGGCCAGCCGCGCCAAGAGCTTCGGCTCCGCTGAGTTCTGTTTGCTGGCGTCGACGACGAGCTTTTCCGCCTCTTCCCAAGCCCCCACCGCCTCCCTGGCACGGCTGAGGCCGATGGCCACAGCGACCGGATCGGCCTTGGCGGCAGCCGCCTTATGAAAAACCTCTTCGGCCTCCTCGTAACGCCCTTTCGCCAGATGCGTCTGCGCCTTGGCCAGCAACTCTTTCGGCGTATTTGCGGACGAGGCTGATAGGGGCAGCGTGACGGCGAAGATCAGCAACAAGAAGGCCGATCGAGCGATCCGCCAGTGAGCGATTCGGCAGTGAACGATCCGCGGTGAACTGGGGCTGTCGGATGGAGCCTCTCGGCACGTCGGACAGCTTGCGAGTGGACGTCGGCACATCGGTGGAAAGCCGGTCGTCGTGGCGCCTGGGCGATTCGACAGCGCGGGCGACGCGTTGCTCCGGGACCTGTTGCCCGCACGGGCGCGCGGACAGTTCGAGGCGGCGACGTTCGCCGCGTCTACCCTCCAGTATATGCGGCGACGCGCGCAAGAAAAAACCGCGAGTCTTTGTGGGACCCGCGGTTTTTCTTATCAAACCTCTCAGTGTTGGCGACGGTGGAGTCGCTTTGAGAAGGGCGCGGATCGGGTAGTGACTAGCACTCACCCTTTTGTGATCCGGGCCCACAGTTTGGGTTTGGCACCTCCGTCGGAACGATGCGAGAGGCTTGTTCTCGGCCCTGCCGTGTGGCCCGCGTGGCGGCCAGTTCTGATGCAGTCTCTGTCGTGTGTCGATCGATGCCGGGCAGGGCTTCAGTTCTGTCTCTCGCCGGGCCCTCTTGCGAGTGGCCGCGGCGATCGGCTGCTTATTGATCGGCACAGGCAAGCCCGCTTCGTCGATCAAAAATCCAGAATTCGTGCGCCGAATTCGCGCGTTTTCGTCCGCTCGGGCGAGACATTCGGCGATTTGGCCGCTAGACCCGCGGCAACGCATCGTCTCTCTCTGACCAACGCCGCGACCAACGGCGATAAAAGTAGACCCCAATCCACGCCAGCAGCGGAAATACCCTCAAGAACTGGCCTAGCCCAGCATCGTTGGGCCGGGTAAAGGTCCAGGTCGCCGCCAGATCGTGGTCCGGCAAGTTCCAGATCCTAACCGTTCCGTCGTTTGAGCCGGCGGCCACCCGCCGACCATCGGGACTGAACTGCACCGTCTCGACCGCCGGCACGTCGAAATGGACTTCCGTCTTTTTTCGTTGCGGCAAATCCCACAGCGTAAGCCCGTCGAAGCGACCGCTTGCGAGCTGTTTCCCGTCGGGCGAAACGGCGATCGCCAGCACCAGCCGCTCGGGCAGCACGGCGACGACCTTGCGACTTGGCAGGTCGACGATTTGGATCGTTTTATCGTTGGCGGCCACGAGCGTCTTTCCGTCAGGCAGCCAGGCGAGCGCCGTGACGTTCGGGGCCAGATCGCCGTTGTCGGGCGGCTCGGGAGCTTCGATCCGCTCCAGCAGTTTTCCAGCGGCCGAGTCCCACACTTCGAGGTCAAGCGTGCCCAGTCCGCCGACGGCAAATCGCGAACCGTCGGGCGCGGGAACCAGCGTCTGCACGTTCGGGCCCACTTGCAGCCCGCGCAGCGGCGCATCGGAACCGAATTCGCCCAAATAGACGAACTGACGAAGCGCCAGCGCGTAACGATTGCCTTGCGACAGCGAGGCCAGAGTGCGGAAATGCAGGCGCTCCGATTTTGGATTCGACAGTAGCCGCCGTTGGGCCGTGTCCCAAAAAAACAACCCGCCATCGAAGCCCGCCGAGAGCAGCTGGCGACCATCGGCCGAGAATGCGACGGATTGTCCGATCAACACTTCCGGCAGGATGTTGAAGATGCCCGGACGACCGACGCGTCCCAGAACGGTCGCCCGTTCCAGGTCGGTGACCGAGGCCAGCACGGCCGTATGAAACAGGTCGGAAAGATACCAACGCTCGCGGAGCGCGCGAAACCGGCCGCTATAGACGCCGATCGCCAACTGTTTGCCGTTCGGAGAGAAGGCCAGCCCGCTCACCGACTGCCACGTCGACCCGCGGTTTTGCGGCCAGAGAAGGAACGCCAGGCTGACGACCAAGCCCACCGCCATCGCCGACTGCCCGGGCGAGAGGTCCCTTAACCTATTTTTCACGGCCGCGAGGAGATCCACCGCGATGCCTCGGCACGCCAGCAGGGTTTTCTTAGACTCTACCCACGGTACACTAAGGGCGCCCGCGAGGATATTTCGGGCAGCTGCCAGTGGAGCCAGCGCCAGCGGAGCCAGCCAATGGGGGCCAGCAGGAACTGACGGAGGGCTGCCGAGGCGTGCCGTGAAACCGTCCACGGGCTGCGAGGGAGTTTCCACCTCGGCTGGTGAAACCGTTCACAAAAGCGCCGCGCCGGACCGCGGTGTGATTTCGGACGCGGATCGACGATGGTGAACAAGAAATCAGACGAACTGGCAGTCGGAGCCAACGTCCGCGTGAAGGCGGGCACAACGATGCCTGAATTCCCGGACGTCGCCTGCGGTGGCTGGACAGGCAAGATCGTCGAAACGTCGGGCAAGAAGCCCAATACCAAGTACTTCGTCGAATGGGACGAAGCCACTCTGGGAAGCATGCCGGAGTCGTATCTGAAGCTCTGCGAAGCGCAGGGACTCTATCATCGCATGGCCTGCCTCGACGGCTCGGTCCTTGAACCCGCGGGCTGACGTCCCCGCTTGATTGCGGCGTCCGGCGTCTATTGCAATTCGTGCCGAGCGCGTTTTCTTCGGACTCGCTGCGCACCCAGATCCTGCGCGCCGACTCTTCCGGCACGTTGACCTCCATTGAGGGTATTTCCCAGCTCTCAACGAACCGGTCATTCCAATCTTCACAAACAAATCACTTTTGCGACGGCGCCTTTTGCGCCGTTTATCCGTGAGAATCGACGCAAGCTGCAGCGGGGTGGTCAGGAACGAGTCACCGCATCAAGTTCACAACGCCGACAGAATAAAGAGGCCTTATATTCTCAGCGGCAAGCCATACCTTCTGGCAATCCAGAACGTCTGAGGGATGTATGATCGACTGGAAGCATCTGCGGGCGCAGGTGATGGGGAAAACGGACAAACCGCCCCTCCCGCCCAGACTCGAAGTTCCGAAACTGCCTCAGACCGTGTCGGCCGTTTGCGAGCGCGCCCAGCGCCCCGACTGCACGGCGGCCGACCTGTGTGAAGTGCTCGAGCAAGATCCGGCAATCACCGTCGACCTGCTCAAACACGTGAACTCCGCAGCGAGCGGCCTGCGCACCAAGGCGGCCACCGTTCGCCAGGCCGTGGCGCTCTTGGGCGTCAAAAACACGCGGCTGTTTGTGACGACCACGGTCCTCGAACAGCAGATGCGGAATACGAAGTCGCCGCTGATCCTCGGGCATTTGTTCTGTCTTTCGGCGTTAGAGCGGGCATTTTTGGCGCGAGAGATCGCCAAAGCGACCAATCGCGACACGGATCTGGCATTCGCGGGGGCGCTGATTCAGGACTTCATTCTGCCCTCGTTCACGAAGCAACACGTGACCGAATACGCCTCGTTCATGAAGCAGCTCTCCGCAGGCGAGGCTGAACTTCCCGATCTGGAAAGCGCTCATTTCGGCTGCACGCACGCCGACTGTGCTGCCTTCCTGATGCTCAACTGGGGCTTTCCGGACGACCTGATCTGCTGCGCGCTTTTGCATCATCGCCCCGTGCAAATCTGGGCGCTCGAGCCGTTGCGGCATACGGCCCTCCCCGCGCTGGCCGCCACCTCGTGGCTGCCGTCGGTGCTGGCTCCGTCGACCGCCCATTTGCCCAAGCTCTGCCAATACGTCGCTGACAACTTCAAACTCGATATTGCCGTCCTCGCCCAATCGGTCGATGAGCAGCTCCGCCACCAGGTTCCCAATTTGGGCACGTACGTGACCCTGCACCAGCATCTGGCCAGTTCCGCCGTCAGCGTGTGAATCGCAAAACGCGCGTGTGAAGCCTGAGCGCGTCTGAGTAGTGAGCCGTGTGAGATGACCGCGAACAGCCAGACAATCACGTTTTCCATCGACCGACTCTGCTCCGGGACCACATTGCCCGGCCCGATTTACGAAGACACTGACAGCGGCGTGCTGTTGTTGCAGGCGGGGGTCTGCGTCTCCGAGGAGCAGATCGATCAGCTCAAGAACCGCGGCATCAAGCAAATCCGTATCGAGAAGCGGTTTGCCGATTCACTGTTTTCCTCCGCGCCCCGACGCGCCGGCAACCGGCCGATTCGCCAGCGCAACCCGACGACGCCGCAGGCCCAGCGGGCCGAAAAGAGCGCGCCCCCGATCTGCCGCCCGGAGCCGAAAACGACCTGGTCCGCGCAAGGATCGCAGTCGGTCGCCAAGCTGCGCGGCGCGCAATCGGAACGCCTCTCCAACGTTTACACGCTCCTGGAAACCCAGGGCGGCATCGATGCCGACATTCTCGACGAGATCGGCCAGGAATCGATCGACCAGCTGTCCGTCGACATGGACCTGTTCATCAAGGCCTCGATCGAGCCGCAGCTCAGCGAGGCGGCGTCCGAGCACTGCGTGCGGGTCGCCCAGCTGGCGGTCGCGGTGGGCGCCGTGGCCGGCCATACGCGGGAAGAACTCCGCTGGCTGGCTATGGGATGCCTGGTTTCTCGTTGCTGTGCGACGGAATCCGCGCGGGAGCTCTCCGAAGAGCCGCGGCGCCTCACTGAGGTGGAATTCGCCGAGATCAAGCGGACGCCCGGACGCGTCTTCGATATGCTGTCAACGATCGACTTCCCCCTCGTGGCTCGGACCGTCGCGTACCAAATTCACGAGCGATGGAACGGCACCGGCTACCCGCGACGCAAAGCCGGCAACCAGATTCACGTGCTGGCCCGCGTCGCTGGCGTCTGTGACGCTTACGTTTCGCTCAGCTCGCCCCGTCCGCACCGGCCGGCCTTCTCGCTCTATGCGGCCGTCGTGCAAATTCTGGCCGACGCGCGGGCCGGCCTGTTCGACCCGCAAACGATCCGGCACTTCCTGCGGACCGTCTCGCTCTATCCGATTGGGGCCTACGTCCGGTTGAGCACGGGCCAGATCGGCCGCGTCGTGCGGACGAGCCCGGATGCGTACGATCGCCCGTCGGTGGAAATCGTCGGCGAATCCCCGCACCGTATCATCGCCCTGACGGAGTCGCCGGACGTGCAGGTCGTCGAGGTAATCGATCCCGAGCAAGCCGCCGAGGAGATCTTCGTTCCTCAGGAGGGACAGCTCGATTCGGACCAGATCAATTTCCTGCTCGGCGTTCCCAGCACGCAGGAAATCTGAGCTCCGCCTCAGAAGCCGCGCCGCGCGTTTTCGCGTGCGGCGATCCTCGACAGTCACTTCGCTTCGCGGAACCGCTGCCAGGCCAGCCCCGGGCGATCAACGCGGAACGTCACGAGCCGCGTGTGCTCGACTTCCGTCACGTAGACGTTGCGACCGTCGGGCCCGCCGAAGCACAGATTGCTGGGCCGCTTGCCCAACACGTCGATCTCGCGCAACACTTCTCCCTGCGGCGTCATCTTGATGACGGTGCCGTTCCCGTAGCGGCAAATGTAGAGATTGCCGTCGACGTCGCAACGCATACCGTCGAACCCGTGATTGGTGATACGGCGAATCAAGCGGCGGTCGGCCAGCGACTTGTCCGCGCGAATCGTGAACCGCCAGATGTTCTTTTGATCGCTCTCGTTCACGTAGAGCCTCTTGCCGTCGGGACTCACCTCGATGCCGTTGGACGTTCCCTGATTGTCGGCCGCGAGGGTGATGCGGCCATCCGGGTCGATCCTCCAGACGCGTCCCGTCTTAGCCTTCCAGTTCGGATCGCTGGCGAAGATCGTCCCGTCGGGCGCGATCGCCAGGTCGTTCGGCTGAGCCATGCGGGGCTCATGAGCGAGCACGCGAATGGCCCGTGTGGCCGGATCGATGGTGAGCACGTTGTGCCCGGTGTAGTCGGCCACGAACATCGTGCCTTTGCGGTCGAAGACGATGCCGTTGCCGTCGCTGCCCTTCGGCAAGGTGACGTAAACTTCGCCGCGTCCCTCGGGCGTGACGATGCCGATCGTACCCTCGGTGCGAAAGTTGACGGCGTAGATGTTGCCCCGCGCGTCGCAATTGGGCCCCTCGATGCCGATCGTGAATTCTCCCGGCTGCGTGAGCGGCCGCGAGACAAAGAGCGGCTCGCTCGACGGTTCGGCCGCGGTGCCAAAGCGAGCTGCGCTCGTCACGAGTCCCACGAACAGTGATCCCAAAAGTAGAATTCGCGGGTTCATTTCGGGAGGTCCATCGCTGGAGGTGCGGAGGCGGCTGAGTCACGGGGAGGTCAGGACTGTTCCATCTCTTCGTCGCTGATCAGCGGGATGGTCGGATAGCTCGGCTTGGCTTCGCTTTCCGGCTGCGTCGTCGGGGCGGTTTCGGCCACCTTCAGGAAATCGGGGGGGATTGCGGGCGTTTCCATGCCGCGCTCGCCGTAATAGAACTTTCGCCAGACCAACCGATCGCCGACGCCGATGATCAGCGATTTGCGAAACAGTCGCAGCGAGGGATATCGCGTACGATTGAGATGCTCGCGACAACGACGGAAACGGATCGCCACCACCGTTTCCCCCTGCAGTTGATAGCCCACCAGGAAGCCGACAAATAGGCCCAGTGGGACCAGCCAGCGCCCTTCGATGTCCCACAAAAACAACCAACCAATGCAGGCAAAGACCAGCCCGAAGATTGGTGCCCACAGCGCCCAGGTGAGATCCGGCACGCTGCGATGCTCGCTGTTCCATTCGCATTGAGTTTCGTTGCCGCAAACGACGCAGCAGTCGGGCAGTTCGGCTGTCCAGCGATCGCCGTAGAGGTAAACATGATCATTGTGATCCTCGGACGAGACCCGTAGCTCCTTGCGCTCACCGTGGTCCTGGAGAAAGGTCAGGTATTCGGTCGCTTGCGTCCGCAACTCGGCCCGGTTCGCCCAGTAGAATTTGGCGACGCGTTTGAGATGCTCCCAGGTCGCCAGGGCCGCCGTGCGGATCATTCGCAGGGCACGGTCGAGCCAGCGCTTCCAAGCCTCGCTCGAATTGGTTCCCGCTGTCGGTCCCTCAGGGAACAGGGGCGGCTCAAAGGCCGTGGCCGCCAGCCAGGCCTGCCCATCGAGGGACACCTGGTCACCAGGCCGCAACCGGCCGTCGCGGGCGAATTCACGAAGTTGGTCAACGGGGAAGGGTCCCTGGACGTCGCGCGGCGCGCGGGGATCCCGGTAGTAAACGTCGCCGGACATACCGGTCGTTTGTACCAAGCTGCGCGAAGCGATAGAAGCCAGCGGCGGATCGAGCCGCGGCAGAATCCCTAAACCCGAAGGTGCAAGCGGCAAGTCGCGCAAACAGAAAGAAGGCGGACTCAAACCAGAGACGATTCAGGCGGCGGCCGGCGACGCGGTCACTTTGTGATCGCTTCCTTCGGAGCAACGGGGCGCATCTTTCCGACGGGGATGTTTAGCGGGATCGGGTCGGGAGCCGCGTTAACGGCGGGTACGCGGACGGCGCGTCGCAACACTTTGCCATCGAGCACGATCCCGTTCCCACCGGCGAAGCCCGGCGCCTGCTGGAGTTTTCGCTGCATGATCCGCCACTGCCACGGCTCAAAGATCGGCTGCAGCTTTTCTTGAGGGATCGAGCGCATTTGCGCATACACCACATTGAAATATGCGGCCGGATACGGGCGATCCTCGAACCGGGCGGGCCGCGTCTCTTTGAGCAGCAGGTCTTCGAGACCCTTCCATTGTTCGTCGCTCAAGCCCAGGGCCGTCGACAGTCGCAACACGGTCATGTGAACTCCCGCCCGATGCTGAAAATCGCGGCGTTCGACCTCGACGCGATCGAGACTCGCGATTTGTTCTGGGCTGAGGATGCTGGCGAGGGTTTTGGCGAAGAGCGAGTCGCCTGCAAACAAGGCACCGCCACTGAGCGCCGCCTGAAACGGCTGCGTCTCCTGCCGAACCCGACGCCATTCGTCGATCGTAATTCGTCCACCCCGATAGTGTGATTTGAACTGCTCGACCCGGTCGACAAGCCGCCGGATGTCCCCCTGGCCGGCCAGCAACAGTTTTTGCTTTTGGTTTTCGGGTATCCCGAAGCTTCGTCCAAGCGAGTCCACCTTCATGCGCAGTTGCGATTCGAGCCTTTCTTGTGGCGACCCGCCTCCCTCGTCGTTTCGGTAAACCCAATTGTCAATCATCGCCCCGATGTTGGGGACGTTGATCGACCGCTGTTCGTTCGCCGCCGGCTGCCGGGATTTGTCGACTAAATCATCGTCGTCGCCCGCGCGGGCGGGATTTGTTGCGAGCGCCAGCACGAGCAGCCACGCCGGCCGAGTCGTGCGTCCCCAACTCGTCACAGCGATCCTGGATCCCGTTGGCATGCCGGCCTCCTAGTCGCCGTCGTCCGGCTCGTCGATCGGCGTCCCGACGGACCCGATTCGTCCGGCATTAAATCGCGGATGCGGATCGCGACACTTGAGGACCTCCCCCCAGCGCTTCGCCTGTTCTCGATCCAACAGCGGCACGATCAGGGAATCGGGAACCGGCGGAACTTCGCGGCCCCCATCCCGCACCCCTAATTCGATCATCTGGCTCCAAGCCGGTTCCCACTTGGGAACGAGTCTCGCCACCATGACCCGGCGCTGCGTTTCAGTGAGCGAGAGATCCTGATCAATGAAAGTCACAAACGTCCAAACGCAGGCCTTGCGTTCGTTCCCCCGTCGTTTGACGACCTCGCGGTGATAACGATCGGCGTCTGCGGGCGACAGGTGCTTCGTCACGCATTCGGCCAGCTCGTTTGGAACCGCGTCGCACGACGCATCCGTCGCCCCAGTGGCCGCCCGTTCGAGGCACTGCGCCAGATCCTTCTCCATCTCCCGCAGCTGTGCTTTCGTCGGAGCGCAGGCCTTCTTGACAAAAAGCAACTCCACAGTGACCATGGGCCGCCACTCAAGCCCCTGATCGGGCGCATTTTGCGCGGCGAACGGGTCTTGCACCCGCCTAACCCTCGGCACGACCGGCCGGGGTCGGAATGCGGGGGCACCGGGCGGCTCGCGGTCGGTGATGAGTACGATGCCGTTAAAGACCCGCGGTGCGAGCTTCAGTCGCCCCAGGATGTGCGTCAAGGCCTGACCGAGCGGAACGCCCTCAAGGTTCGCCGAGATCGGCGTCGTCGGCGCTACTTTGGACCGCTTCAGTCCGGCATCGTCGAGACGGACAGGGATCCGGTATTTCTGCGCGAGTAGTCGGGCGAATTCCGTCAGCGGCAGATTTTGGACCTTGAGGTCGGTCTTCGCTTCCAACACGGCGACTGACTGCGGACGGTCTAATTGCACTGCCGACAGCTGGGCAGGGAGCGAAACGGCCGTCGCCGTCAGCGCGACCAGTAAGAAGCAGCGGGCAGGAAGCAGGAGTCGGTTCATGGCGCTTCCGTACTCCTCGGAAATGCCAAAACACGCCGTGCGTTGCTGCTTAGACCTTACCAGATGCGGGTCGGCAATTCGACATTTTTCTTGCCCAGCGTGAGGGGCTGGTTACGCGATCAATCCGCCTGGTTATGCGATCACTCCGTTCAGTGCGGGAGCGACTCGAACGGGTCGCCTTTGCTCGAACCGGAGCCGTCGGCACTGGGGATGGCGGAAGTCGGCCGCGTGGGCGGCGGCGAGCCGGCGGCCGCAGGCGCTTCGAGGAACGGATCGTCGGCGTCGGCGCTCCGCAACGGAGGCGGTGAGGACGCGGGCGAAGGGGAGCTCGACGGCAGCGAGTTGAGTGCCTGAGAGTTAAGTGGCGGCGAGTTGTGCGGTTGGAAGTTGGGCGACGACCGCGGACTCGCGTCGAACGAACCGAGTTGCACGTGGCCTGCGCCGGACGAACCGCTCGGCGTTGTCGGAATCGGCTGATTCCATTCGGCGCTATCGCCGTCAAGTCGCGAGCCCGCACCGTTGCCGGGCCCCAGCGTAGCGCGACCGGGCGGCGATAGCGGGGAAGGCGCGCCGAATTGGGACGGCGGATCGTTCGGCGCGAGCGGCGCAGAAGGCGGATTGGAGGAGGGCGTGCTCAAGTCGCCAACGTCCGACGACGCAGACTCGGACAAGGTGGGAGTCGCGCGGCCCGGGCCTGCCGTCGCGCCAGCGAACTGTGCTCGTTTGCGGTTCATCGCGCCGATGTCGAAGGCCGGGTAGTAGGGTTTGCGCGGAACCTGCCAGTTCCGCGGCGGAATGGTCGTCGGGTTGACCTCGATCTCCGTAATTTCGAGCTTGATCTTCAATTGAGCCTGCGGCCATTCCAGCGCAATGACATGGGGCATCACGATTCCGGTGGCCCGGTCGCGAATATGCTGATCGAGAGTCGCCCGCGCGATCAGGAGGCCGTTCATGTCAACCAGGCTATGGCTCAGCACGAGGCCGCGGCGCAGGTCGACGCGGATCACTTTCTTGACCATTTGGCCGGACGGGGAGAGCCGCTCGGAAATCAGGTTTACGAACTGGCCGCCAGCTTCAGGATGTAGCGATACGTGCTGTGTGTCGATCGGCACGACGCCCAGCGCTTCCATCAGCCAATCGGGCTGAAACGGAATTTGCGAGAGCATCTGTGAATTGGGCACGTCTTCGTGTCGGGCCTGGTAGACGTAGCTCGGCTGGCCGTTCATGCTGCCGTGTTTGACCCAGAACCAAAACCACTCGGCGTTCGAGCCAAAATCGGCTTCTTCGTCCATGCGGAGGATGCCGGCGGTCAGGTGAAAGTTGCGGGGCCGCTCGACCGCGATTGTGCCTGTCAGATGCACGGGCAAGCTCTGGCCGGAAATGCGGACGTCATTGGAACGCCAGGCCGACACTCGTTCGATGTTGGCGTTAACCCGCCGCACGACCTCGTCGACCGACGCGTTGGCCGGCAGCGGCGAACCGAAGTCTTGGTGAGTGAATTGGGCCTCGAAGTGGCAGCCGCTTGCGGTGACGAGCAGCAACAGGCCGGAGCAGACCGACAGTCGCGACCGTGGTGCCCCACCGGACATCGCTGTTGCGGTTGAGCTGCCCCGACCCCCGATAGATTCGCGATCCATCGCGTTGATTCCTGTCAGCCGCCGCAGCCTCAATTGGAGTCAGCGGTTATTTGCACTCAGCGTTTATTGGGTCTCAGCAGTTATTTGGGCTCTGCCGCGATGCTCGCTTCGAGTTCCAGTTGCAGCGCGCCAATCTCCGCTTCCGCAAGCTGTTGGTCGCGGACCTCAAACGGGCCTTCCCCCTGCAAGCCGGCCAGTTCCAGGATCGTCCCCTCGGCATCGCTCCGAGTCTTCGCGATTTGCAGGCGCCGCCGTTGGACGAGCAGGAGGGCCAGCACATAGCGGAACTTTTCGCGGGCCGGGTTCGCGTCTTCGCACAGTTGTTCGAAGTGTCTCAGCAGGGCGTCTGGATCAAGTACGCGCCGTTTCGGTTGGTCGCGAACGGGGACTGTCACTCGCCAGAAGCCGAGCGCTCCCTCGGGCGGCCCTGTCCAGGCGCCGGCCGAAAAGTCGAGACGCACCCACTCGTTGCCCTTTTCGATGACAGTCGAGTAGCAGACGTCGCCGGGTCCGAAGGGCTTCCCGGTCTTCGAGCAGATCTTGCCGAGCGCCTTCAGCTCGTAATCCATGGGACCTCTCGAATGACGAACGCCGACCGACTTCCCCAGCGCGCGAAGGTTCGCACCCAAGCGCACGGGGGGCGGATCGTACTTAAACCCTGAAAACGGCTCAAGATGAGACAGACGTCCCAAAGCAGCCTAAAGCCAGCTGGTTTCGCCGCTAGATCACGACGAAACGGGGCGATCGACCGAGCGTTCCACGGGCCGCGGAATCCGCTCCAGCCAGGGCTTGGGGACCACGGAAGCCTCGGAAACGGAGGCGGCCGGTCGCGGCGCCAATTGGGAGAAGAAATCGACGACGCGGCGGTCAAATTCCTCTGGGTCGACCTCGCGGGCCAGGTTGTGTTTGGCCGTCTTCACCAGCCAGCGACGGCTGGTGGCCTGCGGAAATTTCTCGAACAGGGCCTCGCTAATTTCCGGGAGGACGTACGTGTCGCGGCCGTCCACGATCATCATCGCCGAGCGATTGCCCAGCCGACCCAGCCAATCCTCCAGCGCGACGTAGCGGCAATGCCGGCGGATCTCGCTGACCCAGCGCGTAAGCAGGAGCGAAGTGCGGACGTGCCAGATCGGCAAGATCCGCATGAACCATTTCGGGAAGTAGAGCGACGACCAGCGGAGCGTGTAGTGCAACGACATCGTGCTGATCGAGAAGACGCCCTCGCAGGCGACGCAGCGCACCTCCGGCGATTGGGCTGCAACAACCACGGCCGCCGAGCCGCCACGGCTCATCCCAAAAAGCCCGATCGGCAACTGGTGCAAATCGGGACGCTGGCGGGCGTAATCGACGGCCGCCCGGGCATCGCGGACTTCGTACTCTGTCAGCCAATGAATGGGCTGATAGCCCGGCAGGCGATCGCTCTCGCCCTGATTGCGAAAGTCGAAGCTAAAGACTGCAAAGCCGGCTCCCATGAGCGCGCGACAATACCAACCGGCCGACCAGTGGTCGCCGCCGAACTCGGGGCAAAAAATTACCAGGGCGCGAGGCGGTCCGTTCGTCGGCAGGTGCAGACTGCCGCGCAGCGTGACGCCGTCGGAGCTGGCAAAGGTGACCGGTTCCGCGGTGGGTGACGGGGCGATCGTGTCAACCGCGAAGGGCGGCGACCGCTCCAGAATCGGCAAGATGGCAAGCACGGCGGTGACGCGGATGATCAGGTCAATCACGACCACAACCGCGAGAAAGCCGACAACAACCCACAGCACGAGCAGCTTAGCCTTTATATTCGGCGAAAATCAGGGAGATATTCTGTCCACCAAAGCCGAAGCTGTTGGACAGCGCGCGCCGCACCGGCGCTTTGCGTGCCGCATTGGGCACGTAATCGAGATCGCAGTCCGGATCACGCGTCTGGTAGTTCATCGTCGGCGGCAGTACGTCCTCGTTAATTGCCAAAAGACACGTGATCGCCTCGACACTTCCGGCAGCCGCGATCAGGTGACCCATCATGCTCTTGATGCTGGAGACGGGAATTCCCGGCGCGTGCGTGCCGCAGGCATTCCGAATGGCCATGGTCTCCACGCGGTCGTTGACCGCCGTGCTGGTGCCGTGGGCGTTGATGTAATCGAGGTCTTCGGGATTCAGCTCGGCATCCCGCATGGCCATCTTCATGCACATCGTGGCGCCGCGGCCCTCGGGGTGAATGTCGGTGATGCGGTAGGCATCGGCGCTCGAACCGTAGCCGACGACCTCGCCATAGATATGGGCGCCGCGCGCCTTGGCCCGGTCATGCTCTTCGAGAATCAGCATGCCGGCCCCTTCGCCGAGCACGAACCCGTCCCGTTCTTTATCGAACGGGCGCGACGCGTGCGCAGGATCGGAATTCCGAGTCGACAGGGCCGTCAACAGGTTGAAGCCGGTCATGCCGAACGGATGAATCATGCTGTGTGCGCCGCCGGAGAGCATCACGTCGGCGTCACCGCGGCGGATAATCTCCGAAGCTTCGCCGATCGCCTGGCTGGAGGCGGCACACGCCGTCAGGCAGTTGAGGTTTGGCCCCTGAGCGTTGAAAAGGTTGGCCAGATGGCCGGCGGGCATATTGGGCTCTTGCTCGAGTTCCCGCTTGGGATTGAGTTGCTCGAGGCCGGCCTTGGTGAACCGCTCGAGGTCCAGCTCGCCGTTCTCGCGGGCCTGCGAGATCATGTTCATGAAGACGACGAAGTCCTGCTGCCCTTCGCCGGCCCCCAGATAAACGCCAAATTGCGTCGGATCGAGGGACGAATCGAGCACGCCGGAGTCTTTGATCGCCTGCGTCGCGGCAGCCACGGCAAACTGGATGTTGCGGCCGGCCATCTCGAACCGCTTGGCGTCTTTATAGTCATCTTCGAGGTGGAAGTTTTTGACCTCGGCGGCGAATTTGGTGGGGAAATTGGAGGCATCGAAGAGGCTGATTTTGTCGACGCCATTGCCCCCTTCTTGCAGCGACTTCCACATCGAGCGAACGTTGTTCCCCACGGGTGTGATACAACCCAGCCCAGTTACGACGACGCGTCGTCTCATGCGAATTGACCCCTAGACTTTGGCACGGTCCGACGAAAACGACTCGGCCGAAGCGATACAACTGAAGAGGCAGAGTGTCCCGCTCCGCCTTCCCAGCCTGCCCGCCATGCTTCCGCCAGAACGGCACGATGACAGCCGGTACAGGTCCCAAATAGCACCGGCACGGATCCCCAGTTTAATAGATCGGTCCCCACGACGGGAAGAATGACCTGGGGCCCCGCCGCCGCTAGCGGCAAATACGGGGTCGTTTCCCGGAGGGACTCGCCGTAAAATCCGTATCCGACGTGGCTTGTGCCGAACCCTTGGCAACGTTGGGAACCGAAGAGTTCGATAGTTGTCCAGCGCCTCGGCGGGGACATTCACTGAACGCCTGGTCGACTAAGAGCTGGCCGTTGGCGTTCCGTCCCCGGCTTGGCCCACTTCCAGGATACCCAACAGGCCCATCGAGAAGACAAAGTTCTTCTGATCGATGGCCGCCGAGTCGCCGGCTTTGGACTTATCGAGGTGGTTGAAGAGGATCTCCGCCTCCGCCACCAACCGCTCGCCCACGTGCGCCTTGCAGTCGACGACACCCCCCTCCGGCCGGATGTCGGTGAGCCTGGCCGTATAGGTCAGGGTGTCGCCCGGGCAGGCCCAGCTGTGAAACGTCACGTGCGGCACTTTGGCGAGGATCACGATCTCGCTGAAGCCGCTCTTTTCGCCCAGGAGGATGCCGCCCGTTTGGGCCAGCCCTTCCAGGATCAGCGAGCCGGGCATTACCGGAAAACCGGGAAAGTGGTCGTGGAGGTGCTCTTCTGCCAGGGTGACGTTTTTAACGGCCTTGGCATACGAACCCGACTTAAACTCCACGAACCGATCGATCCAGAACCAGCGCATGAGGCACGTTCTCGGCTCACATCGCGTTGCGGGGCGATTGCCGCCCTCAAGTTCCCGAGAGCTTCGTCTCCATGAACTTCACGATCATTCCGACTGTGAACAGGTCCTGGATGTTCTCGACCTTGGGGTCCTTGGCGAACTTGTCGACGTCGGCGTGCGGCAGGCGCTTGCGCAACTCGGCGATGCCGGCCTCGGTAAGCGCGCCGTTCTTGGTGAGAGTGGGATCAGCGGCCGCAAAGTTGTCCGGGAACAGTTCGCCGCGGGGAATCTTGACGTTGAACGCCTTCTCCAGTCGAAAGACGATGTCCAGAAAGTCGATCGATTCGGCCCCGAGGTCGCCCATCAGCGTGGCGTCCATCGTGCATTCGGACTCGTCGGCCCCCAACGCGTCGACCAGGATTTCGCGCACCTTATCGTAAATCTCTTTCTCGGTCGGCATCAGTCTCACCTCCGGTTGAATTCGATCTTCGACGGCATCGTGGCACCGGCCTGCCTGCATGCCGCCGCGCGCGGGCTGTTTTGTCTCAGAATCCGCCCAGCGTCAGGCCCCCGTCCACCCGCAGGACCTGGCCCGTGATGTAAGCGGCTTCCTCCGTCGCCAGAAAGACGACGGCATGCGCCACGTCTTCTGGTTTTCCCAGGCGCCGCGCGGGAATGTGTTTCACGATCTGATCGCCCGCGGCGCTGCGAACAGCGATCGTCATGTCGGTCTCGATGAACCCCGGTGCGACGGCGTTCACCGTGATGTTTCGCTTGGCCAGCTCGGTCGCCACGCAGCGGGTGAAGCCGTCGACTCCCCCCTTGCTGGCAGCGTAGTTCGCCTGGCCCGGATTGCCGAAGTCGGCCGCCACGCTCGACACGTTGATCATGCGGCCATAGCGCTGCGACATCATCGGCCGGGTGACGGCCTGGCAGAAATTGAAGACGCCGTTCAAATTCGTGGCGATGACTTCGTTCCAGTGCTCTTCGCTCATCGTCGCCAGGAGCGTATCGCGAATCACGCCGGCGTTGTTCACCAGGATGTCGATCTTTTCCCACTTCTCCAGGACGGTCTCGACGACTTTCTCCGCGGCGTTTTTCTGCTTGACGTCGCACTGGTAGCCGACGACCTCGCGGCCTTCCTTCTTCAGCTCCTCGACCAGTTCGTCGGCCGCCTGCTGATTCGAGTGATAGGCGAAGGCCACCTTGGCCCCTTCGCGGGCCAGGGCGCAGACGATGGCCCGGCCGATGCCCCGGCTGCCACCCGTCACGATCGCCACTCGCCCCTCGAGTTTCATCTTCTCCAATTCCCCTTGTCCGATTCGTCGGCCCACTCACGACAGGCCTGCTTAAGTGACTGATTCGTCGGCGGGGCCGGTCCAAATTTGCGCGAACCGCCGCCGCATTTCGTCAATGCGGAGTTGATCGGACGGAGCCAAAGCCGCGTTCCGATCCGCCAGGTTGAATTGTTCCAGCGTCACCCGCGCACTGAAGGTCGACTTGCCGTCGACGGTTCCCGAACCCTTCAAAATGTATTCGCGATCACCCCGCTCGTGCACGGCCGCGGTAACGGTTAGAGTTCGACCGGGCTGCACGAAGTTGTTGTATTTTAATGCTTTGGCTTGTTTGAGCAGAATCGTGCTATAGCGGAAATCTTCTGTCGCGCGCATCAGCCAAGCGCTGGTCTGCACCAGGCACTCCAGCATCATCACGCCCGGAAGCACCGGATAGCCGGGGAAGTGATCGGCCAGATATTCCTCGGCTGCCGACACGTTTTTGATCGCCGTGATCGACTGCCCAGGCTCCAACGAAAGGATTCGATCAACCAGCAGGAAACGCATAGCGACTCAAAGCGCCCCCGCCCCGAAGTTTTTGTCTGGGCGCATGACCGCCCTTTTATAGTGAGCCTAATCCGATTTCACAACCCGAGGCACCGGCTCAAATCCAATGTCTAAAGTCGAAGGTCCAAGGTCAATTCCGCCGGCGAGGAACGCCGACGAAGCCGACCTTGGACCTAAGACGAACCGACTTTGGATTCTATCGCGGGCTCACTTCGACTCCGTCGGCCAGGGGACCCCGGCGCCGGACCTGGACGCGTCACCGTTCTCGTTTTGGCGGCGCGGGTTGGCGGCCCCGTCTTTGCCCACCGGCAAACGTTCGGCCTCTGCCTTGCCGACCTGGGTGGCCTGCTGGGCGGAGATCGCCCGGGCGATTTGCCGCATTTGCTCCTGGTCGAGGTGGCGGAGGTTCCCCAGTTCGAGCAGCGGTTGCAGCGTGTGGACCGCGCGGGCGACCGTGTTTTCCATCAACACGAATTCCATCAGGCCGCGACGGATGCCGTCGAGCGCGTGCACCTGATCCTGAAACTCGTGCTGGATGTCGATCATCATCTCGACCGACTTCAGGGCCTCGGGCAGGTTCGACTTCTCGCCAGCGAGCTTGGTCTGCATCTGAATCAACTGCGTCGCATTGCGGTCGGCCGCCTCGATCTGGGAACCCTTCTCCGCAAGGCGGTCACGGAGACCCAGCAGGTGAGTCACATTTTGCTGGGCATCCACAATCTTTCCGCCGCCGACCACAATTTGATCCTTGAGCGCGAGCAGCCCCTTGGCCGCGGCGTCGGCCGCCGCCAGATTCGAGGTCCGCTCGATGATTTGGTCCTTCATCGCCAGGAGAGCCTTGGCCCGGTCGTTGGCCGTCGCCAGGTCTTCCGTGTGTCCCAGAATCTGGGCCTTCAAATTCGCGAGTTGCGACAGCCCGGCCTCGGCCGCCGTGGCGTCGGCAGCTTCGGTCAGTACGCTGCGCTTGAGCGTGATCAGCCGGTTGGCGGCTTCCACCGCGTCGTCAGACGTCACGTTCTGCTCGATGAGCTGCTTCTGCAACACGACGACCTGATCAAGGGCCTTGATGGCTGGCTCAGTCAACTCGCGATTGCGCAGCACGCTCTGTTGCACAGCGGCCAGTTTCTCGACGGACGCCAGGACTTCGCTTGCCTTTTGGCATTCGGCTGTCAGCTCTTCGCGCATTTGACGCATCGAAGTCAGCGAGTGGCGGGCTTCCTCGAAGACAGCCTGCTGGGCTTTCAGGCCCGACAGCAGGTCGTTGGTGTTGCGGACCTGATCCCGTTCGCCGACCAGCAGTTGCATGTCGGACTGCATGGAGGCGATTTCCTGCTTGAATTCCTCCATCCGGTCTTTCATCGGACGGACGATGCTCAAGTTGACGCCCAGGACGGTCGCGGCCAGGATTGCTGCGAGAAGTTTCAACGAGTCCTCCATCGCCATCCCGCCATTGCGGCCTGACTTTTGATTGGCTAACACGGCTCTACCTCCCGGGTGTGTTTTTGGCGTCCGCACTGTCGGGGAACGTCGGCACAGATTGCGCAACGCTCCGCGTACCCTCAGTATCGCCATTTTTCCCAATCCGATTCGATCAAAACCGGCTGCTTGGCCGGGGGAAGACGATCGGATGGCGGGAGCGCGTTAGAATCAATCCGCTTTAGCGATTGCGACGAATTTGCGGGGCAGAATCAGGCTTGAAGGATCAGTTTGCCATGGCGAACGCCGACGCGGAAATTTGGCTGCAGAAGTTGACTCGCCGCGAGTTTCGGGAACAAATGAGTTCCGGCGAACTGGCCGGATGTATCATCCCCGTGGCGGCCACCGAGCAGCATCTCGAGCACCTGTCGATGGAGCACGACTGGCGCAGCGTGCTCTACATTTCCGGGGAAGTTGCGCGGCGCCTCGCCCCCCACGTGCTCGTCGCTCCGTCGATGAACATCGGGATCAGCGAGCATCACATGCGGCACTTGGGCACGCTCTCGGCGATGCCCGGCCCCTGGCTGGGTGTGCTGCACGACACGATCCGGAGTATGCATCACGCCGGCTTCAAGAACATCCTGGTGCTCAACGGCCACGGCGGCAACATCGCCCCCTGCGAGGGAATTTGGGGGCAGTTTCAACAGCGGTTCGAGATCAACCTGCAGTTCCACTCGTATTGGGACTTCCTGCCGGCCGAGTTGGCGAAAGCTCACCTCAAGACGGGCCGTTTTCCCGGGCACGCGCAAGAGTTTGAGACGGCCTTCGCACTGGCGGCCTTTCCGGAAAATGTCCGTCACACGGCGATGGCCGACCAGTCCGATCGCGAACCACTGCAAGCAACGGCCGAAACGGGACGCGTGCTGATCGCCGGCATCGTCGATGGCGTGACGCGATATCTGGCAGGGATGCTCGACGGGACGAATGTCGCCCCGATCCCGCCGTTCATGCCCTGAGCGGCCGCGACATGGGCGGCCCTGAGCGAAGCGGCGCCGTTCAGTCGCACAAACAAAAAAACCACGCCCCGCGGACGGAGCGTGGTTCGCCTTAGTCTGCCCCAGGCTTACGGATGAGTGTAGCCACGAGTCGCCTGCCAGACGTTGGCGGCGGCTTGCGTGTTGCCGTAGGAACTGGCCGGCAGGTTGGTGTTCGATGCAACTTCCGTCGGCGACACGTTTGCCATCGGCGCCGCGGGCGGAGCGTACTGCTGGGCCGGAGCCGAGCGATACTGCGGAGCCGGCGCGACGTCCGGCTCACCATTGGCAAACGGCTGCTGCGGCATGTTCGGCGTAGCCGACGCGATGCCCTGCGACGTAAAGCCGCCAGCCGGCATCTGCTGCGAGAGGGGGAACGGCGCACCGCAGCTCGGAGCCGCAGCCGGGCAGCACGAGCACGGAGCGCACGGCACACACGGCGGCTTCAAATACGTGTGAGTGCACGGAACGTAACGGACGTGGCACTCGGGAATCACCTGCGTGGTGACGTGCGGCACGCATTGGGTCACCGTATAGGGAACGGTCCGCGAGCACACCTGCTGGTGATATTCGGTGTACGGGATCTGTTTGACGACCGGGCGGGGGCACCAAACCATCTTGTAGCAACCCTCGTCGACCGTCACGCAATTGACCTTGGTCACGGGGACCGTCACGCAATACGGTTCCTGGCGATAGCAGGTCTTGCAGACCTGATGGTATCCGACGCATTGCTGCGTCCGGTAAGTGGTGTCGCAGACC
>Ga0210390_10000875_pt1 | contig 30512 bp, 45 predicted proteins | sample IncBWH11OmetaG_FD_161050 | JGI IMG/M metagenome (GOLD analysis project Ga0210390, IMG submission 161050) | Forest soil microbial communities from Barre Woods Harvard Forest LTER site, Petersham, Massachusetts, United States - Inc-BW-H-11-O ...
CAGCGTCTCTTCGAACGCGAATTCCCGGGCGAGGTTGAGCCGTAGCTCGGGATAGGCGTAGCGCTGCGCGCCTTTGGCCTTGGGGAAACTTTGGACGTAATCGAGAAAACGTCCGGGCCAGTCAGGCTCCTCGAATTCGATCGCTCCTGCTTCGGCGGGACTCATCCAGAACCTCGATGGCGGTTTGAAGGCGGGCGTACAGGACGCGCGCGCGCGCCTCGTCGCGGGTATGCAGGCTCGACCAATAGATCTTGCCGCCGCGGTTGACCTCGTAGCGCCAGATGCCGCGATCGGACTGGAAGAGGCGAATCAGTCGCGTGCGATCGCCCTCAGAAAATCAGCGCGAGTCGGGGTGCAAGTGCAGTCGTCGCGCAGGCAGCTGGGAGCGAAGGTGTCCATGACGTAGGTCGTGGCCACATCCTGTATGCGCATGTACCTCAAAATGTCGGTGTTGGTGGCGCGCATGTCCTTCAGCTCGCGTTTGAGCCTGCGGATCTCAGCCTTCAGCTGGACGATGGTGACCTCGCGCGGCGCGCGGACCTTCTGGGCAGGCTCGATGCGTTCGACTTTCATGGCAACACCTCTAAGCACTCGATGAAACCGGGGGTCTGATATTCAAGCTGGGCGCGATGTTTGGTCAGCAGCTCCTCTTTGGTGTAGCCGAGCCCGGACAGGAACGCATAGGCGCGCACCGCCCGCTGGGGCGTCATCGGATCACCGCGCTTTTTGATCGTCTGGCCGCAGCACAGGCATTTGTCGAACTCGGTGTTATCCCTGAAGCCCATCGGTCTTCCTCCTCGACATCAGCGCGCGCCGCAGCGGATCGTCCCACGCCGCGCGGATGCCCGCGGCGCGCTTTTCATCGGCCGCGTGGCCGCCGAACTGCTCGCCCTTTGGCCTGGGATAGCGCACCCGCCCCTGGTAGCGGCGTTTGGGCTTGAGGAAATAGTGAACGTCGATCATTTCCGCTCCAGCTGGTCCGCGACCTTCCTCATCTCGTCACGAATCCCTCTCAGTTGATGGTTGCACCACCTCACGCCGCTGCTGAAGCCAATGCAGAATACGATGATCAGGATGAAGACGAAGGTCCATGGGTGCATCCACGTCATCGACGCTTCGCCGCGTGGCGAGCCCGCCGACGCGCCAGCTGCGCCTGATGCTTGCGCTCCTGCTCGACCGCGATGCGGGCGTTGTCCTCGTTGATCGCCTGCTTGATCTCGTCCGAGACATAGAGCCGCTCGGCCTCGTCGAGCCCGATCCGGTCGATCTCAGCGTTGACGAGGCGCGCGGTGTTGCTTTCCGGGGTGGTCGGATAGGAGGCGGCGTCGCCCGTCAGGCAGTTGTGGTAAATGGTGTTCTTGCACTTTTTGAACAGCTTGACGAGCAGGTCCATCCGCACCTTGCGGCGCCATAGGACGTTCAGCGCCAAGCGCTGCGAATAGGTCAGTTCAGGGCCCCGCGGCGCGCGCTTCACGCGCTGGATGAGGCTATGGTCGAGAGCGATGGTCATGGTCGTTCCGATATAAGGTTCACAGTCCTTACGGTCAACCCAACTGATCGATCAGGTCGTCGATCGCGGCGTCCGGCGTCTTGCCAGTCCCGACCCGAGCGCCCAGGTCGTAATCGCCGACCGTAGCGCTCCAACCATACCACGAGCCCGCCAGATCGGGGTGAACCTGGATCTCCTCCGGGCGGATTCCGAGCGCCTTGAGCTGCTCGCAGCGCTCGATCTCCTCGGCCGAATCTTCGTTCATGGTTTTACATCCTTCAGTAATTGTTCGATGGCCGATGGGTGACTGCCCGTCGCCATGAAGTTATGGCCATTCTTTTTGATGTCGGTTTCTTTGCCGCACTCTTCGCATTTGCCGCGAAGATAGAAGATGTTCTTGTCCGGCATGGTCTGCTTTGCGCCGCAATGCTCGCAGTTCCATTGCTGATAGATGCTCCAGCCTTGGCCTATTTTGCGCTCGGCGTTGGCGAGCACGTCGCCCCATGGGTGCAGATTCATAGCCCGGCCACATCCATCAGCTTGCGGACGAATTCCTTCTGTTTCTCGCGGTAGACCTCATCGAGCGCCTTGAGCTTGACGACCGACACCGACTCGTCGCCGTCGTGTCGCCAATAGTCGATGATCGCCTTGGTGAAGGCGGCGTAGGTCTTGCCCAGCTCGGTCGCCAGGAAACGGTCGTGCCGGGCCTTCTCGGCCAGCCAATCAGCGCTTTCGGGCATCACTGATCCTTTCCGCCGCGGCCTCGATCGCCGCGACGATGCGGTCGACCGCGTCGTCGATCGTGCGCCATAGCTCCTGCGCGATGCGGGTTTCGTGGGTCGGGGTGAGCTTGCGGTCCTTGTCGCGCTGTTCTTCGGTTCTCATTGCCAGACGTCCTTCGGTCGGCCGAAGGCGCGGGCGATGCGCTCGCGCTCGGTAGCCTCGATGATGCGCTGACGCATCGGCTCGTCGATCTGATGCACCGGCGCCGTGTCCGGATTCCAGTTCTCGGCCTCTTTGAGGATCGCTCGGTCTTTCGCAGCGCGAGCCTTGCCGAACCGGCGAGCCCAATCGTTCGCCATCACTTGTCTCCCAAGTTGTGCGGCAGGCGCGCGTTGGCTTTTACCTGCATTCGGTTGATGGTCGTCTGCAGACGTTTATTCTGCGTCCGCGCCTTGATCAGCTCCTCGATCAGCTCCACGGCCATGTCGCTGGTGACGCCGCCGTTGCCGACGATACCGAGCAGCCATCGAAGCTTGGCGTCATCGATCATCGGAGAAACCGCACGCCAGCCAATTCCCAGACACAGCTGACCGGGTCGTCGCTCTCGACCACCCGGAATTCCCTCACGCTGGTCCAGCGCATCGAAAGGTCAAAGACGTATTCTTCGGCCTCTTTGCGGGTGGCGAACCGGCAGGCGTTGCCCGCCCAGTCCTCGATCGAGGAGGTCTTAACTTCGGGCTTGTAGCTGACCATGGGCTTCCTCTTGCCAAAGTAATGCTCGTAGCTGTTGGCCAGCGAGTTGATGGAGAACGCAATCTCAGTTTCAATCGACACGGGACACCTCGTAGCTGTCATCGTCCTGCAGGATCATCAGAAAATCGTGGTCGTAGAGGATCAGCCGTTCCTTGCGCAGCAAGGCCATGGCGCGCGGAACGAGCGGCGGATCGCCGGGATATTTCAGCACGCCGAGCATCCACAGCCGCGGATCCTTCATCGGCCGCGGGGTGTAGCGGAAGCCCTTCATCGGGTTCCAACCGCCGCCGTGAGCGTAATTCGCAGCGATCTGCTCGCGCGCGGGCCTCGGGTCCTTCTCGCTCAAGAACGAGGGCAGGAACCCGAGGTGCTCGGGCCGCATGTCGGGATGGACCAGAGTCCAGACGATCATCCGCGCACCGTCAGGCCGTCGTCGGCGATGCCTTCGAGGATCGCCCCGATATAGCGGGGCTCGACCACGATCGAGTGTTTGCCCCAGAGCATGCGGTCCTCGGGTAGGTGCTCGTCGGCCCAGTCATGCGCCGCGGGAGTAAGCGGGGTGAGCAGGCCGATCGAGCCGTCAGTGGTGAAATCGAAATCCATCACGCCACCGCCATGATCAGCACGAAGGCGATAATCGCCAGGGCGACGATCATCGTGAACGCAGTGGAATTACCTTCAGCCATCAAAGTTTCCCTATGCAGTCTGGGCCAAAGCCGGATGCGACCGACTCGGGCACGGTGAGAGGACGGCCGCAGCGTCCGCAGCGTCCGCAGTGGAAGACTTCGACTTGGTCGAGCGGCAGCTCGCTGGCGGCGAGCATGCGCCAGAACCATTCGAACGCCTTGTTGGAGGGCGCGTCGCGGGTGATGCGGCTCTTTTTGCCGTGGAAATAGACGCCGCGGCGGATCACCCCGAGGTAGGCGTAGTCCGCGGTGTTGTCCGGCCCGGTGAGCAGCTGGACGAAAAAGAACGAGGCGTCATCCTCGCTCTGGCGCACCCGATAGGTGAAACGCCCGCCTGTTTTCTTAGACCGGAGCGTGAAGGTGGCGTTGCCCGCCTGGGCGAAGCGGGCGACGTCGTTGAGCGGGGTCACGCCAGCGCCTCGTTGAACACCCAGCTGTCGCCGGGGGCGGCGCCGTCATAGCCTTGATAGACCGGGTTCCCGGCCGCGGCGCGCGCGGCGATGTAGGCCGCGATGCGCTCGGCCTTGCGCGCCACCAGAGCCTGATATTCGGGCTTCGAGATTTCGATCGCCGGGAGGGGCGACAGGGGCGCGAGCTTGGCCGCGAACCCGAACGCCTGGGCGCGTTCGGGACCGGGCCGGATCCAGGCCGCCGCATAGACGCGGGTGGCGCTCGATCGGTAGACGGTGAAACGGCCGTCCGTGGCTTTGAAGTAGCGGTTCATCGGCGCGCCTCCGCGTCGATGATGTCGAGCACCTTGCGCCAGAAGCCGCTAGTGTCGCGGATCGCGCAATGATTCGCCCAGTCGCGGGCGTTGGCGAGGCCGCGGTCTTCGATCAGGGCCTCCGCGGTGTCTTGTTCCTGCGTTTTCATTTCGGGTCATCTCCGGTTTGGCGGACCGTGTCCGCTGGTCACATATTTAGTCTATCTCAGAGTCCTTAGCAAGAGGGCGGTTCGGGCTTTTTTTCTAGGATTTGGGCGTTTTCGAGCGCTTTGGCGATGCGCTCCAGTTGGCGCGCGATGCGGCCGAGCATCAGGGCGAGGATCACGGCGCCGCGGTCTTCGCCATCGACCATGCGAATCGCGGTCTCCAGATCTTTTTCGACGAGGTCGCGCAGATCGGGGGTCATTTGCGCGGCCTCCCGACTTTGCGGACTTCGTAGCCGAAGGCGCGCAGGGCGGCGTTGTGGGCTTGGGTTTTGGTCGGATAGCGGCCTTCGCGCGGGCTGGCGGCGTCGGCGCGCCCCCATGACCAGCCTGCGGGCTCGGGCTCGTCGGTCTCCGGGTTGATGTCGCCTGCGGGGCGCCATGCGAGCCTGATGACGACCGTCTCGCCGGGCTCGCCCTCCAGTTTGAAGGTGGAGGGCTGCTCGCGCGGCCGATCGGTTAACAGTTTGAGCCGGTATTTCTGGATCAGGACCAGATGGTCGTCGGTGAAATATTTGTCGCCGAAGGCGTCATGGCCGAGGTCGCGATATTCTTCGGCGACTTTGTGGTATTTGCCGGTCGGGCTGGCGCGCGCGAGGGCTGAGATCGTGCCCTGAGTGACGGCGAAGGCCTGAGCGACGATGGTTTGGGGGAAGCGGCGCCGCAAGGCGTAATAGGCTGCGCAGCGTTGGGGAAAGGAAAGGCTCGGCGGCCGCGGTTGGGGGAGGCCTTCCAAGAGGGTTCCGAGGGCTTCAGTGGCTTTTGACATTTTTTGGCCTTGGTCAAAGTTGGCCAAATGAATATAGCCGCATATTCGTTAGTCTGTAAAACTATATTTTCTAATATCCCCGCGCGCACGCGCACGCGAGTGAACACTGTCAATGCTGCAGTGCACCCTCGCGCGCGCGCATGTGTGTAGGGTTTCCGAAATTTTAGTTTTACGTATCGGGTGGAAATGCACGGTAATAGCTAGTGCGCCATAATGGCAATATCGACTTTTGCCTTAGCGCTGTTACCGCCGCATGCGACGCAGCTGGCGCATGTGGTTTTGAAACCCGCCTCTTTTGACGCGGGGCACGAGATCTCGCGCGGCTGCAAAGCGTCGTTTCCATCCCGAACCCGGAACAGGCGATAGCCAAGCTTGCGGGCTTCCACACCTTCCAAAACCGTTTCAACGCTCGCCATGACAAGCTCAGACCATGCATGCGGGGCAGTGCGCCAATTGTGGACATAGCCCGTATGGCCTGAGCAATCGGCCGAAACCTCGCGCCACATCTCGATTGGCGCGGCCGAAGGATTGCCATAGCTCCCCAAACGCAGTTTCTTTCCGGCGAGCAAGCGGCGCCCCTCGTCCGGGCTTACGGTCGGATAAATGCCCCGATGGAAACTGCGGTACACCCAATTGGGCGCCTGAAACGTCTTGACGTAGCAGGGGCGCTTTTTGCCGCGGGCTTTGTAGTGCGATGGTCTGAGATTGCAGTCGCCACAGACCGAAACGTCCTGGCCAGACTTGACCGCGAGGTGTGGCGCGATGTCTGAACGCATGATCCAGGTTTGGACCATATTGCCGGTTTTGGCGTTTTTTGACTTGCCAGCGATTCCGGTCGCAATCACCACGATCGGCGCGCCATCGATCAAGCTCGCGCCTTGCCAGAGCACAACACCATTAATTTGTGGTTTCATTGGGTCATCTCCAATGGGCAGAATCGCCCATGGGCGCTAATTTAGTCTATCTCATCGTCCTTATCAAGGGGCGAGAGCTAGAGAAATATGAGTTTTTTGATGTGTGAACATGGTTTTCAGAAACGAGATGTGTGTGGTACCCTAGTGCTACCCCGCGCGCTTGACCTGGCGCTTCACATCAATGATATCAATGGGTTAGCGACAACGATCCCCTGATAGCCTATCAGGGGCACAACGCAGGAACGAAGCGCGCTTCAACCATCTTGCTCATGCTGTGAAACAGCATGAGCAACCAGTAGGGGACAGTTCCCTTGTGTGAAACGCCTATTGAGATCGTCGTCGAGGCCCCCGGCAGGCCCCTACCTTGAGGGGACTGGCCCCGGGGTGGTAGTCAGGCTATGGACGTGGAAAATTAAATCACAAATGGCAGACGTACCACATCTCCACTTGGTCGATCCGCACGCCCTCTCGGACGCTGACGAATATTCACCGCTGCCATTCTATCCGTGGGATGAGCGTCCACCGACCTTGCCCATCGACGCGGATGAGGCAGCAACCGCTCTCTATCTCGCCAAGGGCGTGTTGCAACAGGCCTCTGCGCTGCTCAAGGTTCCGGACGTCCGTCTTCGCCGCCTGATCCAGCAGAGCCCGCGCCTGCAGCGCATCCAGACCGAGCAATATGGGCTTGCGGTCGATCGTTCCGCTGGAAAATACATCGAGGCCCTGGACGCTCCCGACGCCCGCAGGCAGGAATGGGGGGCGAAGAACATTCTCGCCTCGCGCGCCGCGATCGGTCATCCCTTTAGCCCTGCCCCCGCCCAGCCCACCCAGTCCACCACCCTTACCCTGACTGATCAGGCCCGCACCATCACCTACCGCTGGCGGACTGACCAGGACCCGGACCCCAACGATGACGCTTGACCCTGTTTGGTTCGCTGCGGGCTTGCTTTCAGGCCCCGTCATCGCTGTAGCGCTGTTCTTCGCCATCATCGGCTTGCAGCGCTGGCTACGATGATCCAACCCGACGAGACCGTCGTCCTCCCCTATAAGCCGCGTCCCCATTTTCGCCCGGTGCACGATAGCCCGAAGCGGTGGAAGTTCGTCGTCGCCCACCGGCGCGCCGGGAAGACCGTCGCGCTGGTGAACCAGCTCATTCGCGCCGCGCTCGGCAACCCCCGGGTCACCCCGCCGCCAAGATACGCCTACATCGGCCCCTCGTTCGACCAGACCAAGGACCTCTGCTGGGCTTATCTGAAGGAGTTCACTGCCAATGTCCCGGGCATTTCCTACCTCGAAGGCGAGCTTACCGTCCGCTTCCCCCGCGGCGCCACCATCCGTCTCTACGGCGGGGCCCTGGCTTATGAGCGGATGCGCGGGATCTACCTGGATGGAGCGGTCCTCGATGAATATCCCTTACTTGCCCCGCGGGCCTTCACCTCGGTGGTTCGACCTTGCCTTGCAGACTACCGCGGATTTGCGATTGTGTCGGGCACCTCCGCTGGCGATGATCACTTCCATCAGCTGATGGTCCGCAGCGAAGGCGATCCTGGCTGGGACATCTTCGACATCAAGATCACCGACACCGGCTCCGACGCGCTCTCTCCCGACGAGGTCGAGGAGATGCGCCAGGATATGTCTCCGGACGAGTTCGCCCGCGAGATGCTGAACAGCTTCGACGCGCCGGTCGAGGGCGCGTATTACGTCGAGCAGCTGAACATCTTGCAGCAGCAGAACCGGGTGTGCAAAGTCAGCCCGGACCTCTCTACGGGCGTGATCACGTCCTGGGATCTCGGCATGCGCCATCTCCAGGTGATCTGGAGCTTTCAGGTCGCGGGACGGGAGATCCACTGGATCGATTACATCGAGGGCCGCGGCAAGAACCTCTCCTATTACGCCGAGCTGCTCGCCCTGAAGGCCCAGACCCACGGCTATTCCTACCGCGCCCACCTCTTGCCGCACGACGTCGAGGTGCGCGAACTCTCCACCGGCAAGAGCCGCCGCCATGAACTCACCAGCCTGCTCAGCGAGCCGATCATCACCGTGCCCAACCATTCGACCGAGGACGGCATCTCGGCCTCCAGGGGGATCCTCGGAATAAGCTGGTTCGACGAGAGCGCCACCCGCAAGGGCCTCGCCCGGCTGCGCTCTTACCGACGCGGCAAAAGCGGCGCGGCAGTGCCCGATGAGGCCGAAGACGCAGCCGACGCCTTCCGCACCGGCTGCGTCGGTCTTCCCCTCATCGCTGGCGGATCTCTCTCCAGCGGTCTTGCCGGTCAGCGCCTCCGTCGTCGGCTTAGGGGCCTCGTCTGATGGTCGGCTCTCCCCATCTCGCCGGAACCCCCGAACACATCCTTGACACGCACCCGGGCCAAGCTCACTTTGCCCTCCCCAATGGAACTCACACCTGCAGGGAGTGTCAGTTTTGGGGGAACAGCCTGGGACGTCACCGGATCGGGACGATGCTGCGCCCGGCCTATTGCCGGAAGGCGCGACAATTGACCCATACGCGGACCCCGGCGGTGCCGCACAACGCCCGGGAATGTCGGCATTTCAGGGTGAGCCTGCTCCCGCCCGAAATCTAGACTTGCTGGCCGAGATGAACGAGCCGTTGGAGCTGATGATCGCGATCGAGCGGATCGCCATCTTCTCGATCGGCCGCCTTGTCCGCACCCACCAGCCCGCCGAATCGTGGCAGGCGGTTGCCAGCTTCGCCAAGGCCTGCGTCCACGAACTGAAGGTCCTCAACCGATGAAACTCTCTGGTCCGCTGACGCCGCGGCTGGCCCGGCAAGGTCCGCAAGGGGTCAAGCCGAAGCCGCCCGACTGGAAGCCGTCCCATCAGACGACGTCGATGCCGATGCGGCCGACCGGCGGCCGTCCGTGTGGCAAGCCGAGCGCGACGCCGCGGCCGCGCTAATGTTCCTCGATGCGCACGAGGATAAATGGACGCCGGTTCCGGAGACGGGCTGTCTTCTGTGGACGGCCGCTATTGGAAGCCACGGACGTCCAATGGTTGGGGTTGCCGGGAACAAAGTTGCGTTGGTTTCGCGCGTAGTTTGCACTGAAGCGCACGGATCGCCGCCAACGCCGAAACATCAGGCAGCCCACGCGCCGCAAGGATGCATCGGCGGTCTTTGCGTTGCGCCTCAACATTTGCGCTGGGCGACCAACCGTGAAAATCAGCTGGATATTGCGCCTGAAAAGCGCGTGGAAAGAACACGACGTGGATTGCTGAAGGTTTCACCGGAAGCGCGATCGGAAAGAACTCGACTTGGAAATTGGAATAAGACGCCTGAAGCGCGCACTCGTATGCGAAAAGCGCGTTATGAAGCTTTGGTGAGGGGGGAAAAGTTTTATTATTCAGATAAACCATGCAGAAAGGGCCATACTGGGAAATTTCTTGTAAAAGGTGGATGTATAGAGTGCCGTGATGAACGTAACGCAAAGCGTTATAGGAAGTAAAAATCATGGCTCTTGAACGTATATTTGCCGCTAGTTTCAAGGACTCGAGCAACGCGAACACCTCAGCCTATGACCCTTTAGATCCGCAAAGCTATGAGCAATTCATCCAAGCGATGATCAATGATAGTCGTGATTATGAAGGAAGCGTATTAGCAAGAGATCGCAACGAGAGCCAGTTGTATTACTATGGCCTCAAACCCTCTCTCAATCCCAACGGTTCGCCTTATTCCGACACGATGATCGTCGAGGATCCGACTGCGACCTACGAAGAGATCCTCGGTTACGACAGCGAGAGCGTCAATCGATCGACTTACGTCTCGACCGACGTCCGCGATGCGGTGATGCTGACGCTTCCGAGCCTCGTGCGTTTATTTGGCGCGACTGAGAACCCGGTCAGTCTTGTCCCCAGGAGTCAAGAAGAGGTCGACGAGGCCGAGCAGGCGACCGATTACGTCAACTATACTTTCTGGAACGACAATCCGGGTTTTCTTATTCTATACGGCGCTTTTAAAGACGCCCTCACTGTAAAAACTGGTTTTATCAAATGGTGGACGGACGACCACAAGGAAAAGAAGCGCAAGACTTTCCTCAATATTACCCGCGACCAGATTCAGATGGTGCTGGCCGAGGATCCGACCGCGAGGATCATCGATGTTGGCAAGCCACAACGCGCACCCATGGCTGCGCCGCCACCAATCCCGCTCCCTATGGGTCCACCGCCATCTCTATCGCCGCCTTCACCGGGTAATTTACCGCCCGGACCTTCCGTTGGACCCCCTGGTGCGCCTCCGGGTTCGCCGTCAGGACCGATGGCTGGATCGCCTGCGCAACCGGCGCAGGGCGCGGGGCCGCCGCTAACGCCAGGACCGCCGCCCGCCCCGCCCCCGGGCCCGCTTGCTGGCGCGCCGTCTCCGCAGTTGCCTGCGGTCCCGCCAGCCCCACCGCCGGTGTTCTACAAGCACGTGACCTTTGAGTACGAGGTCAAGAAGCCGGTGATCAAGATCTCTGGCGTCCCTCCAGAGGAGATGCGGCTCGATCGTTACGCCCGCACGTTTCGAGAGAGCCGCATCGTCGGCCATGAGCGGGTGGTGCCGGTCGATCAGATGATCGCCATGGGCTACGACCGCGAACTCTGCATGCAGTACATCCAGTCGCAGCAGATCCAAGAGTTCACCATGGAGAGCCAGCTCCGCAACCCTGGCAGGTATATGTCGACCCGCGTCGGTGACGGAGTGCTCTATGGCGAATGGTACATCCGGATCGACAAAGACGGCGATGGGGTGCCGGAACTGCGCCACATTTGCACGATGGGCGAAGTCCATGAAATCGTGGTTGACGAAGAGGCCAACCGGATCAAATTCGCCCTCTTCTCCCCGGATCCCATCTCTCACACCATCGTCGGCGACTCGCTGGCCGACTACGTTGAGGACATCCAGAGGATCAAGACCAACATGATGCGCGGGGTGCTCGACTCGCTCGCCGAGTCGATCAACCCCAAGACCGTGATCAACGAGCTGACCGTCACCGTCGACGACGCGCTCAACGACGATCTCGGCGCCGTCATCCGCACCCGCGGCAATCCCAAAGATTCGGTGATGTTCACCAATCTGCCGTTCGTTGGCCAGCAGGCGCTGCCGGTGGTGCAGGCGCTCGACGCGACGCTCGCCAAACGCACTGGTCTCACCGACGCGGCGCGCGGGCTCGACCCGAAGGCCTTGCAAAGCTCCACCCAGCTCGGCGTCGAGGCGATCATCAACGGCGCGCAAGAGCGCATCGAGATGATGGCGCGGATCTTGTGCGAGACCGGCTTCCGCGATTTGTTCTCCGGGCTCTACAACGAGTGCTGCGAGAACCCGAATCAGCAGCGGACGCTGAAGATTCGCGGCAAGTTCGTGCCTTACGACACCGGCACCTTCGACGCCTCGATGGCGGTTGAGGTCAACGCTAACCTCGGCAAGGGTTCGGATCTGGTGCGGATGCTGGCGCTCAACCAGATCAAGCAGGACCAGCAGCTGATCGTCACCACCTACGGGATGAACAATCCGGTCTGCGGCATTCCTGAACTCTTGAACACCATCACCGACATGCTCGCCTTGGCGAATGTGAAGAACGTCGGCCGCTACTTCAAGACGCCGACGCCGCAGCAGATGGCGGCGATCATGAATGCGCCGAAGCAGCCTGACCCGGCGGCGATGCAGGCTCAGGCGATGCTGGAGAAGGTTCGCTCCGAGACCGCCAAAGCGGTCGGCCAGCAGGACATTGATCGGCAGAAGATGCAGCTCGAACATCAGTTCAAGCAGCAGGATCTCGCCGAGCGCACCTTCTACGATCAGAACAAGCTGATGATCGAGGGCCGCAAGGTCGACGTCGACCACATTACCAAGCTCGGCGCGCTTGGCAGCCAGTTGATGAAGGATCAGTCCGACAGCGATCAGAACGACGTCGAGAACCAGATCAACATGGCGGGGGCTCAGAACGACGCCGACGCCCAGCGGCAGCAGCATCAGCAGGCGCAGAACGACGCGCAGCTCAAGGCGGCGCAGCTCGCCAGCCAGCACATGCAGAAAATGGCCCAGGTTCACTCGGGCCACGTCCAGGCGATGACCCAGATGGCGGCCCAGCACCATCAGGCGATGACCGGCCATGCGGTGCAGCACGCCAAGACGGTGGTAGGGGCGCTCGCCGGGGTCGACGACAACGAGCACGAATCCCGAGAGAACGCGCTCGATCGGGATCATGACGAGCTGACCACTGCGGCGACGCTGGCCAATCAGCAGCGGGTGGTGAAGATGAGGCCGAGGCCCGCCGCATGACCGAGATGGCGCGCATCTCGCCGGAATTACGCAAGGCCGACGCTGCCGCCGCCCAGGCTTTGCTCGACGATCGGATCTTCATGAAGGCGATCATCGATCTTCGCAAGCAGTGGTTCGGCGAGCTGATGAACGAGGAGACGGCGCGCAAGCAGGATATGCTGGTTGCAAAGCTCAAGGCTTTGGAAGACATTCCGCTGCAACTGCAATCCTACGTCAACGCGCAGAAGATGGCGATGAAGAGTGCCTGAGGGTCTCGAACAAGCGAGAGATGCTTTTGCCAAGGAGCTGTCGCCCCAGATCGCGCCGCGTGATCAGGCGGGGAGATTCGTCGCCACTGAAGACAAGCCTCAACCGATGTTCGCCACCCGGTCGCTTGAAGGCGATCCGCTGACCGGCGACACCAGCGACGGCGGCGATAACGAGCGGTTGCGCGAGATCGAACAGGAGGTCGCAGATGGCAGGCTTGACGAGAGGCAAGGGCGGCGAGCAGCTCAGGACGTCCAGAACTTACGCCGGACCCCCGCCGACGACCGACACGAGCCGACCGAGACAGAGCAAGGCGACGAGCTGCTCGACGACGAGCCCGTCGATGAAACGCCAGCCGAAGACGACGGTGAAAAATACGAGGTAACCGTCGAGGGCGAGACCCAGCATGTTTCGCTGGTCGAGGCGCTGCGCGGCTATATCCGCCAGGAGACCTTCCACAAGCGTCTGCAGCAAATCAATCAGGAAAAGACCGGGGTCGACGCCGAGGCGCAGCGCCTTCGGCAGAATTGGCAGCACCTGATCAAGGCCCGGCAGGACTACGAGCAGGACATGCAGGCGATGATCCCCGCCGAGCCCAACTGGGATCAGGAATTCGCCCGCGATCCAGGGGCGGCGCACAACCATCAGAAGATTTTCGCGGCTCTCTACAGCAAGCTCGCCCAATCGCGGCAGCAGCGGGCTCAGTACGAGGCCTTCAACGCTCAAGAGGAAGCCCGGCGCGTCGAACGCTACGCTGTCGATGGCTTTTCGAAATTCGTCATGGACAACAAAATCCCTGACGAGGCGACTCTGCAGAAGGAGTTGAAGTCGATGCGGCGGACCGCCGCAGCGGCTGGTTTTACGGAATACGAAGTCGCCACGGTCTATGACCCCAGGATGCTTACCGTCCTGCGCAAGGCGAGCAAGTATGATCGGATGACCGCAGCCACGAGACCAAGGGCTGTGATCCCCGGCAAAGGTCGGACGCTAACTCCAGGCGCGGCTACCCCCCTCAGTGGGAATGCAACCCGGAAGGGCCTCGACGACGCACTTCGCCGACAGGCGAGCAGTGGATCGCTTGATGCGACCACAGAAGTGTTTCGGAGATTGCTCTAACCCCCGGGGAGACCCATGCCCGTCGTAACCAATGCCTTCACCACCTATGCGGCGGTGGGCAACAGAGAAGATTTGTCCAATGCTATCTACAACATAGATCCGTTCGATACGCCGGTGATGAGTGCATCACGGCGTAGGAATGTGAAAAATAGGATCTACGATTGGCAGACGGAATTTCTGCCGCTCGTGGCTCCGACGACCGTGCCGGGCACCGGCGCGCTCGATCCGAACGCCAACGCCCAGCTGGAAGGCTTTTCGCTCGTCAACGCGCCAGCGCAGCCGACTATTCGTCTCAATAACTGTACTCAGATCTCACAGCGCAACGCCACTGTCTCTGGCTCGCAGGAAGAGTCCGATGCGGCTGGTAAAGGTTCCGAGATGGCGCACCAAATGGCTATGGCCTCTAAGGTGCTAAAGTCGGACATGGAAACTGCGATGTGCGGCCGTCAGGCGCGAAATGACGGCAACAATACTACCCCTACCGCTCGCTCGACTGAGGCGATCTCGCATTGGCTGGCGCGCGCGGTGACCAAGCTTGGCGTAGCGGCGGGCGCGGTGGCGCCTGGGACCGTCGTCACTGGTCTGCCGACGACCCAGACCGGGTTGTTTCCGACGCCTGCCGCGCCGGTGCAGCTAACAGAACAGATGTTGGGAGACGCTATGCAATTAGCGTATACCAATGGTGCTTCACCGACACTCTGGGTTGTGCCCCCTGGGCCTAAGCGTACAGTTTCGACCTTTATTGGTCGATCGACTACGCAAGTGCTTGTCGGCAAGACTGAGGTGGTGAGCACAGTCGATGTGCTGGCGACCGATTTCGGGCGCGTCAAATGCATCCCGTCGCGCTGGACGCCGCCAGACGTCGGACTTTTGCTCGATCCGGACTATGTCGCGGTCAGCTTCTTCCGAGCTTTCAGGCAATACTTGATGGCGCGGACCGGCGACGCCGAGACCCGGATGATCATCGTCGAGTGGGGCGTCGAGATGCGCAACAGCCTCGCCCACATCTTGTTTAACGGCATCACTGCGTAAGTGGGCGAGCGCAAGCGGCGCTATTACGCGCAAGACGGGGTCGCCCGGACGGTCATCTATGATCCGGACGATCCCAATCGATTTACGATCCAGACGACGTCGGACATCGAGCCGATTCTCGAAGGGATCAAGCGCGATCGCGAGACCATGCGGCACGGTTACAACAAGAAGGTTGCGACCTTGCCGCTGTTCATCGTCGAGGACCTGATCCACCGCGGAATTTACTACGACGAAGACGCCTTCAAGAAGTGGCTCAACGGTCCAGAGGCGACGCCCTGGAGGGTTTGGCGAGGACAAGTCTGATGCCCTACGATCGGAAGGTGTTCTTTGACGGGGTGCGAGCCAGCCTGTTTCGCGGCACGCTGACCCAGGATCAGGTCGACGGGATGAACTATCTCCTGGAGACCTGGGAGCGCCATTTCGAGCAAGGCAATCCGCGCGACGGCACCAACTGGCTGGCCTATTGCCTCGCCACCTTCTTTCACGAGACCGCCGAGCGGATGCAGCCGATCGAGGAGTACGGCAAGGGCGCAGGCCAGAAGTATGGCCAGCCCGCCGGACCCTACAATCAGAAGTATTACGGGCGTGGCCATGTCCAGCTTACCTGGGAGGATAATTATAAGAAGGCCGAAAAGTATTTGAAGGAGAGATATGATGTTACTCATACTATCCACAAAGAACCGCACAAGATGCTTGGGAGTGAGGTTTCAGCGCTGGTGTCTTATGATGGGATGGTATACGGATGGTTCACCGGAGTTGGACTATCAAAGTATTTCAATGGCACTACCGAAGATCCGGTTAACGCTCGGAAGGTTGTCAACGGGCTCGATCGGGCCGACTTGATCGCTGGTTATTATCGCAAGTTCAAGGCGGCGCTGAGAAAGACATGACCCTCGCCGATCTCGTCATCCCCCCTCCGACGCCGAAGCTCAGCGATTATCCGGTTGCGATGACGGTTTGCGGCGAGGTGATCGCCGTGGCGATTTTGGTGTTCATGGCGGCGCGGTTCGATCCGAGCGGCGGCGTCCTGACGATTTCGCTCCTGGTGGTGTTGGCGTTCATCAGCGCCGTGGTGTTCAGCCTGTTTTTCACCATTCCGAACGATGAGATCACGGCCGCGGTGGCGGGAGGGCTGGTGGCGGCGTTCGGCGCGGTCATCGCCTATTGGCTCGGTCGGCCCAGGGAGCCCCCAAAATGAGCCCGCTCGGCATCGTTCTGATCATCGTGCTCGTGCTCGTGCTGTTCGGCGGCGTTGGAGGCCCGCGCTTCGGCGCGCCCTGGCAGTACGGCTATGGCTACGGGACCGGCGGCGTCGGGGTGATCGGCACGCTGCTCGTCATTCTCGTGATCCTCTGGCTGCTCGGGGTGCTCCGATGAGCGACTACGACACTCTTTGTGCGGCGATCGCCGAATGGGCGAACCGCGCCGATTGGAGCCCGACGCTCCTCGCCCAGTTCGTCGCCATGGCTGAGCAAAAATTTAACGCTGAGCTTCGGGTAGATAGGATGATCACCCAGGCGTCGAATGTCGTCACCCTGCGCTGTGCTGAATTGCCGGACGATTGGCTGGAGATGGAGTTCGTTGCGGTCGCCAACGGCAACACCCCGAACGGCTGGATGCCGATTCGCTACAAGGCGCGCGACCAATTCTTCCATCAGCCTGACAAATTGACCTATGGCTTTTATACGCTTGAAGGTCGGATGATCACCTTCGGCGGTCCGCCGGACGACGTTGAGGGGGTGCCCTATCAGATCTGGTACTTCCAGGAAGTGCCGGTGATGGCGACCACCGGCAGCTCTTGGATCTACACCAAATATCCGCGGCTCTATCTCATGGCCGCGTTGATGAATGCGGATCTGCACGCCCAGGGCGAGGAGCAGGTGGCGCTGCTGATCGGCGCTCAGGTCGATCAGATGATCGGCAAGCTCAACGATAACTATCGGCTGTCGAAGGCGAGCGGCTCGCGCCTCAAGCGGACGCGCATCAGGACGTCAACTTTCGGGTGAGGATCATGTGGAAATTGGCTTTTCTGCTTTTTCTGGGCGCGACGCCCGCGTGGGGTCAGGCGCGGGTGGTGAGCGCTTGCGGCACCGCGAACTATAGCGCCTCGATCGGCACGCTGCAGAATCTGACTATGAACACTTCGGGGTATTTGTGCGCGACGACTACCGCGACGGTGGTCGAGAAGGGCGCGCCGCAGCGTCAGCAGCAAGAGCAACAGGAACCACGGAAGTGAAGCGGCTTCTTCTCGCCCTCCTGCTGTCGACCTCGGCAGCGCACGCGCAGAGCCTGTCCAAGGCGCTGGTGGTGCCGACATGCACGCCGGGCCGGGAGCTGGAGCAGGCGGGTCCGGGTCTTCAGCAGCTGACGATGGATACCCAGGGGCGGCTCTGTGCTGCGGCGACCAATGCAGGCAGCACCAATATGGTGACGCCGCTGATGGTCAACACTATTGCGATACCCTTGGCTGTCACGACCTATGGCATCAATTTCTTTGGTGCAAATTGGAATGTGCCAACATTGAGGGGCGCTCCGACTCCGATTGCTGGTACAGTTTCTGGTCTTACTGTTCATAATCAGACTGCAGTTGCGACTAGCTATTTTTTGATTGCTCTTAGCGTTAATGGAGTGGCGACAGCTCTGCAGTGCAGCATCGGCGTAGGCAGTGGTCCTAATCTTGGAACTCCGACAGGATGCACGGATCGAACTGATAGTATTGATGTTCATGCCGGTGATATATTGGCATGGCAGTCGACTGTGCCGGGTGGACTGCCGACGACGCCTGGGGCAATGTCAATTTCTGGGTTGTTTACTAGCCAGAATGGTCAGGAAAGCTTGCTCGGCAGCGCCACCAACAATTTTATCTCAGTAACAGGAATTACGTATATTGGTCCAAGTGGTCAAGCGGGTTATGTCAATGAGTATCAAGCATCGGTCATCATGCCGACCAATGGTGTAATTGATCATTTGAATGTTTCACTTGGTGGCGTTCCGACAACTTATAGTGTTCAATTTACGGTGTTTAAGAATGGCGCGCCGACCGGCATCATCGCTCTCTGCAACAGTACGACTGGTGCAAAATGCACCGATTTGACCCATGCGATCAGCGTCGCGCCTGAAGATACAATTTCAGTGCAGATTTGTCCAAGTAATGTCGCCGGATGTCCGGCTGGAGCAGCTGTTCCTAATATAACGATGTCGTTTGGGTTGCGGTGGCAACATGAAATAGCTGATGAAGCATTAGTGTTTAATGGATCTTTCAACAATTCTTCGACAACCAATTATGCGCCGATCGCTGGAGGGTATGGGGCCAATCCAAGCGAAGCATTCTTTCAAAATCCTGCGCCAATTGCAATGACTTTGGGTAATCTTCTTGCCGCGCAATGTCCTGATATCAGCGCAACAACGTCTAGAACGGTGACGTTGCGCAGCAACGGGGTTAGTCTAGCGCCGACAGTGATCATGCCCACCGGCACTGGCGTTTGTCCATCATTGACGATAGCGCCGCAGGACACGATCCACACCGCTCAAGTCACCACCGATCAGCTGTTGAATTTCTTGACGGTGCCAACCGGGGGCGGACAGAACCCTCTCTTCAAGACCTCGATGACGGCGACGGTGCCGTGACCGATTCCTGGACCCCAGGGCCTGCGCCGTCGAACGGCTGGACCCCGGGGCCTCCTCCTGCGCCCGCGCCGCCGATCGCGCCCGAGCTGCCCCTGGCCGACCAATGGAATCCGGAGGCCGGGTGCCTGTCGAGCGGCTGCACCCTCTCGGTGGTCGGCAACATCATCCTGAACTGTGCCGAGGGCGCCAGCATCAGCTACGCCGCCAACGGCTCTTTGATCTGGTCATTGGCGCTCAATGACGGCTCTAGCCCGCCGAACGTGGCCTTGCAGCAATGGGCGGGCGGCGAGCTGGTATCGACGCCGCTCGAAGTTTCAGGGACGGACGGCAGCGTCTGGTTCAACACCCCGGTGACGCTCGCTGCGGATCCAACGACGGCGATGGGGGCGGCGACCAAGGATTACGTCGATAACCACAGCGGCGGCATCCCTGAAGCGCCGATGGATAACTACACCTATGCTCGGTATATGGCGACCTGGGAGCGCCTGCCGCAAACTTACATTCCGGAAGCGCCGAACACCGGCCAGCGATTCGGCCGGTTCAATTCGATTTGGCAGCTCGACGCGATTCAGGTCGACGCGCCGGATAGCAACAACTACGTGCGCCAGAACGGCGCCTGGACGGCGGCGGCCTACCTTCCGCTGGCTGGCGGCACCATCACCGGCAGTCTGACCGTCAATCAGGTGCTGACGGTGCAGGGGCCGAACAGCTTGGTGCTGAACGCCCCTCTCAACAATCCTCGCGCTATTCTGTGCTCGGCCTCCAACGTCATGCGTTGGGTGCTGAATCTGGGTGACGGAACCACCGAGGGGTTGAACAATCTCGGGGCGAATTTCAGTCTCCAGGCTTATTCTACGACCGGCGCGCCTCTCGGGACGTGGCTGACCATCGCGCGCGCGGATGGCTCCACGACTTTCAATGGCTCCGGCGTCACCATTGCGGGAGGTCTGGCGGTCAACGGGCTGCTCGCCCTTGCTGATTTGACCCATCTGGCGATCTACGGCGGCGCGGCCGGGCAAGTCCTTTCGACTAACGGTTCGGGGATCCTGTACTGGGCCAATCCCGGCAGCGGCGGGGGCGGCGGCGGAATCGACGATGCGCCGATCGACGGCACCTCCTACGCGCGCAAGAGCGCCGCGTGGGTCCATCTGACCCACAACGACATCACCGATTGGGCGACCAGCGTTCCGCTTCCCTCCTCGACCCCGCCCGTGATGGACGGGACTGCGGCGCCGGGCGTCGCGACGACCTTCTCGCGCGGCGATCACGTCCACCCTACCGACACCAGCCGCGCGGCGGCTTCGGCCCTGGCGAGCTATGTGCCGCTGGCTGGCGGGTCGATGACTGGCACGCTGTTTCTTCCCTACGACCCGATCGTTCCGCTGGCGGCGGCGACCAAGCAGTATGTCGACGCCCACGCGGGCGGCATCGGCGAAGCTCCGACCGATGGTCAGCTTTACAGCCGCCAGAATAGCGCCTGGACGCCAACCGTTGTTCCGCTTGGTGACAACCGTATCATCAACGGCGACATGCGGATCGACCAAAGAAACAACGGCGCGGCTGGAACAGGGATAGGCGTCTATACGGTTGATCGTTGGTTTTATGGAACCAATGTTGCTGGCAATATATTGAATTGGGGGCGAAATTATAATGGAGGGTCAAATACGGCACAATTTGTTGCTGCAGGATTTCCTTATAATTTGGGATTTCAGGTTTTTCAAGCTCGCACTCTAGTTGCAGCCGATTATTTCGCACTTTATCAGCCAATTGAAGCTGATATGATCGGTGACTTTGCTTGGGGAACGACGAACGCGCGGCCTGTGACTTTGTCATTCTGGGTGCTGTCAAATCAAATTGGAATGTTCAGCGGATCACTTCGTAACTATGCTGGAACGCGCTCATATCCGTTCACTTTCAATATTCCGACCGGGGGAGTGGCAACGAGGATTGTTGTCAATATTCCGGGCGACACCACCGGGACTTGGGTGATGAGCGGCCCGGGCGGCGCGCTCCACGTGATTTTCGACCTTGGTTCGGGCGCGAATTTTCGCGGAGCGGCGGGCGCGTGGACGACGGGCAATCTTGTCGGCGTGACCGGAGCGGTTAGTCTGGTAGCGACGATCGGCCTGATTTTCAGCATCAGTGGGATCAAGCTGGAGGTTGGCAATATTGCCACGCCCTTCAATCGGCAGTCGATGGCGAAGACTTTGGCCGATTGTCAGCGGTATTATCAGAGTTTTTCTCATACATTTAATTGTTGGCAGGGAGCTGGCGCGTTTTTTTATGGAGCAGAGACCTATCCACAAGTTATGCGCGCCTCGCCAACCGCGGCAGTTTCTGGTCAATCATACACAAATTCATCTGCTTATACTGTATCAAATTTGGCTACGAATAATTTTTTGGCGTACGCAACAGCGACTTCTCTTGGTTATGCTTATGCGAGTGCAGTCGTAACATTAACTGCGGAGATTTGATCATGGCTTATACGCTCACCGCTGATCCAAACACCATCGTCCGCGACGAGGATGGCGCGTTCATCCCGTTCGATGAGGATAACGTCGACTACCAAGAATATCTGTGGTGGCTCGAACAAGGCAATGAGCCAGCCGCCTATGTGCGCCCGGAGGCTCCCCTTGGCTGAAAGCTTAACGCCAAACTACGGTTGGGTTCTGCCACAAGTCGGAGGCGATCCGACCACCTGGGGCGCGACGCTCAACGCGACCGTCAATCTGATCGACGCTCAGGTCTACGCCAACGAGACCGCGGCGGCCGGGAACGCGGCGCCGATCGGCTCGGTGACGATGTTCGTCGGCGCGACGCCCCCGACCAACTGGCTCCTCTGCGACGGCACGGTCTATCAGAACAGCGCCATTCCGCTGCTCGCGCCGCTCCTCAACAATGCGTTCAACGCGGGCACCGCCGCGGTCGCGGGCACGTCGAGCGCGGTGCCGAATCTGCAGGGGAAGTTTCCGATTGGAGCCACAGTTCCGAGCGGCAACATCGGCGCGACCGGCGGCGAGACGACTCATCTTCTCAGTGCGGCCGAGATGCCGGTGCACACCCACGCTGTCTATGACCCCCAGCATATTCACGTCGTCGCCGCCTACAGCCATGGCCACGGCGTCAGCGATCCAACCCACGTGCATGGCGCTTCGCAGGATGCGCACGTGCACGGCACGAACCTGATGCGGTTCGTGGGCTCGGGCGCTTCGTATGGCGTCACCAATGCGCCGGGCAACGTTTCTGCTGGCAACAGCGACGGAGCGAGCGCCAACAACGTCTATATCGCGGGCGCGGCGACCGGCATTCAGATCCAGGCCGCCGTCACCAATATCCCGAACACTGAGTATGCTGCAACCAGCATATCCAACTATAACACCGGCGGCGGTGGCGCTCACAACAATATGCCGCCTTACATCTCCCTCGCTTTTATTATCAGATATCAATGAGCACTCAGTTCAAACCGCTTGAGATCCCGCCTGGGGTGGTCGCGCTGCCGACCAAGCAGATGCGCTCGTCCAACTGGGCGGAAGTCAATTTGATGCGCTGGGTCGAGGGCCAATTGACGCCAATCGGCGGGCAGGCGCAGTACAATTATGCTTTCGCCACTCGCTGCAAGGTGATCCACGACTGGTACGATTTGAGCAGCGTGCATTACATTGCATATTTGTGCGAAGCCAACCTCTATGTCGACGTCGGCGGCCAGCTCTACGACATTTCGCCGGTTCCCCCGCTGACCCCGCCTGCGTCGTTCGGCCAGGGCGGGTATGGCGAGGGCAATTACTCGGACGGCACCTACGGCACGCCGCGCGACGTTTCCACCATTCAGGCGATGAACGAGATGCCGAGCGCCTGGAGCCTCGACAATTTCGGTCAGATTTTGCTGGCGATGACCTCGCCGGATGGGCGTCTGCTGCAGTGGGATCCGACCCAGGGTTCGCCCGGTCTGGTGGCGAGCGTCGAGGCCTATACGCCGTGGGGCACCAATCAAAACACGATTCAGATGCTCACCCTCAATCCCGGCTCCGTCGTTCCGGGCATGGCGGTCTACAATCAGACGACCGGGCGTCCGGTGGGGACAGTCGAAACCTATCCGAACGACAGTCCCACACTGACTTTGACCGCCAACGCGCTCAATCCGGGCTCGGCCAACGACCTGCTCGGATTCGGCAACATCGCCACCCTGGTTGAGCCCAATGCGGGCCGCGGTCCGGTCCCGCAAGGTCGCCTATTCGTTGTTACACAAGAACGTTTTGTGATGATGTTCGGGACCGAGGGCGACGGCACCGTGGGAGGCGGGTCGTTCAGAAGGTTCGCGTGGTGCGACCAGGAAAATTTTCAGGCCTGGGACTATGGCAACGTCGTCAGCCAAGCAGGCTTCCTCGACATCGAGCCCGCCTCGCCGATCGTCACCGCCAAGGCGACGCCGCTCGGGGTGCTCTTCTGGACTGGCGTCAGCTCCTACATCAGCACCTTTTCCGGTCTCCCTTATATCTACAATTACGTGGAGATTTCGAAGAACGACACGCCCTGGTCGCCGTGCAGCGTCGTCTCGACCACGATCATGACGCTCTGGTTCTCCAAGCAGGGACTGTTCTCGTACAACGGCGCGTGGGTGGCGCCGATCCCGTGCAAGGTGCGGCCATGGGTCGATGACGACATCGACCTCCTCAACGTGCGCGAGCAGGCCTGCGCGGTGCACGTCGCCGATTTCAATGAGTTCTGGTGGTTCTTCCCGCAGGGCCCAGCTACCAACGCCTCGGGCGAGGGCTACAACACCCGATGCATAATCTACAACTATAAAGAGGGGTGGTGGTCGATGGGGCAGATGTCCCGCTCAGCGGGCATCCGCGCCGCCTATACCGTCAACACCATCATGGCTGATGGGACGCTCGCCTACGAGCACGAGGCGAGCAATGTCTATCCGGCCAACGTGCCGCTGCCCTGGGCCGAGACCTTCGACCTCAACCTCAATTCCGGAGCCAAGCTGACCACGCTGAAGCAGCTCCAGCCCGACGTCAGCGGCGACGTCCTCAACCTGCTTTACAGCCTGTTCTACAAGACCAGCCGGTCGGTGATGCCGGACGCCAATGGCAACGCGATCCCGGTGATCGAGCTGCAAACCGCGCCGCAGCCGGTGCGCCCGAACGGTTACGTCGACCTGCGCACCACCGGACGCGACATGCGGCTCAGAATCGCGCTCGCTGGTCCGGCGGTCAATCCGGTGACGGTCGGCCAGCACCTCGTTGATTCGGCGCCCAGAGGAGATCGCTGATGTCGTCTGTTCCTTCCCCGCCGCAGCCACAGCCGCCGCCGCCGGTCCCCAGCGACCCTTCGCTCGGCGTTTCGCTGAGCAATTACCTCAATCAGTTTTCGCTGTGGTGCCGCCGCGGCTTCGCCGCCAAGATGAACGCCAATGTCGCGCTCGATGGCGTGCTGTTCCAAGCCTACAACCCTCCAGCCGGGGCGCAGCCGACAGTCTGGATGCTGCAGGTCAATCAGGGCGGCAACTTCGTCATCACCCAGGTAGCGCTCGGCACCGGGCAGATCGGGAACCGGCCGCCATGACCCATGTCTATGAGCGCCATCTCGCCCGCGCGCTCGACCGGATGGGCGGCATCTACGGGCTCGACGACATTCTCGCGGCGATTCCCGAGGGGCGTTTTCAGAGCTTCGCCGAGGGCGATTCCTGGGCGCTGACCAAGATCGCCGATTTCCCGAAAAAGCGGATGCTGGAGATCCTGGTGGCGCTCGGCGACCTCGAAGCCTGCCGGACGCTGCATGACCGAGTTCTACAATACGCGGAACGTAATGACGTCGATCTGGTGCAAGCTTATGGTCGGCGTGGGTGGCTGCGTGATGCGAGGACGCACGGCTGGAAGATCAAGACCACGGCGTATCTCTATCAGCGGGAGCTGTAGATGAGCGGCTCGACAGACACCACTTCGAACACCAACAGCTCCTCGGAATCGGTCAACCAGATCCCGCAGTGGGTCCAAAACGCCGGTCAGGCCAATTATGGCCTCGCTCAACAAGTGGCTTCGCAGCCTTTACAGCAATATCAAGGACAAATGGTCGCCGATGTCGCGCCTCAAACCCAGCAGGCGTGGAACATGGCGGCCAACAGCGGCTCGGTCGGTCAGCCCGCGCAGAACGCCGCCCAGGCGGGCTACCTTAACACGATGGCCCAGGCCCCGGGGCAGATCAACCCGGCGCAGCTGTCAGATACCAATTTAAGTCCGTATATGAATCCTTACACCCAATCGGTTATCAACAGCACTATTCCGTTGATGCAGCAGTCGAACGCGCTGCAGCAAAATCAGGTTCAGGACCAAGCCGCTTCGGCTAACGCCTTCGGCGGTTCGCGCCAGGGGATCCAACAAGGCGTCGCCCAGGCGCAAGGCGCCTTGAATATCGGCCAGATGGCGGCCGGGCTCAATCAAGCCAACTTCGGGCAGGCCCAGACGGCGGCTCAGTCCGACGTCGCGGCGCAGAATACCGCGGCGGCGCAGAACCAAGCGGCCGGGCTCAGTCAGGAAGGGCTGGTCAATCAGGCGGCGCAGGGGCTTGGCAACCTCGGCAGCCAGCAGATGCAGAACAACCTCGCCAATTTTGGCATGCTGAGCGCGGCCGGGGGTCAGCAGCAGCAACAGCAGCAAAACGACATCAACGCTCAGATGGCCAAGTTCCAGCAGGCGTTCAGCTACCCGCAGAGCCAGCTCGGGATTATGGAATCCTCGCTCGGCATGACGCCCTACAACACCGCGACCTCGGGCTCGTCGGCGTCGAGCACCGACACCACTCAGACCCAGTCGAACCCCTTCGGCGCCGCGACCTCGGGCATGCAGATGCTCGGCTCGCTGTTCAGCGGCGGCGCGAACAGCGCGATGTCGGGGCTCACCAGTTTCCTTGGCGGCTCCGATCGCAGGCTCAAGACCGACATCAAGAAGGTCGGCAAGCACCCGACTGGCGTCGGCATCTACTCCTATCGATACAAGGGTGACCCAAAGACGTACCCCAAGGTCGTCGGTCCGATGGCCGAGGACGTGATGAAGATCGCGCCGCACGCGGTCCGGCCGATGACCACCAAGGGTCATCTCGCCGTCCATATGCCGACCCTCGACGCGCTCTCGACGCCGCCGTCTTCGCCCGGCGTCGCCAAGGCGATCGGCATGCTCGGCCGCGGGACGCCGGGCAAGCTGTCGCCGAACGCCACCCCGCCGACGCAGCCGATCGGCGTCGGCCGAGGCGCGCTGGCGCGCGCCCCCACCCGGCGGATCAACGCCCCCATCGTTGGAGCGCTCGGTGCCTAACGATCCGTGGCTCAGCGATCCGGCGAACGCCGGTGGAATCCCGCCCTGGTGGACTGTCGGTTCGCCGGGCGCCGCCGCTTCGACGCCGTCCGGCGCGCCGAGCCCGGGCACGACGCCGACGACGGGCACCACGCTGAACTCGCTGCCCCCGGCGCAGGCGACCAACGCAGCTCCGACCAGCGGGCTTATGCCATCGATGATGGGCATGCCGGGCATGCCGATGGACGAGGGCCAGCGCGACGCGATGATCCGCACCATCCACGGCGAGGCCAGCGCCGATCCAACCGAGCGCGCCGCGATCGCCCACGTGGTGATGAACCGGATGGCGGCGGGAGGCTTCGGCGACACCCCGGCGTCGGTGGTTACCCAGTCGGCGGGCGCGCCCGGCTATCATCAGTTCTCGACCTGGAACGATCCGTCCAAGCAGGGCGATCAGAGCGCCAATTTTACGACCAAGGATCCGGATTACGCCAAGATCGGCGCGATCGTCGACGGAGTGCAGAGCGGAGCCATTCCGGATCCGAGCCACGGGGCGACGTTCTATTACGGGCCTCAAAGCATGCCGGGCCATCGCGCGCCGCCGTGGGCTCCCGGGTTGGTCAAGCAGGGCTTCACCCCGACTTCGATCGGCGCCCAGATTTTCTACAAGCCTCCAACCGTGATGGGAGCGCTCGGTGGCTGATTATGCTGGCGAGACCAGCTACGCGGATTTCCGCAAGAAAATCGACTCGGGAGCGTCCGACGCGCCGGGGACGACTTACAATCCCGCCACCGGGGTCTCGCTCGCCAGCAAGCCTGCGCCGGTGGTTTCTGTGAGCGCGACACCTCCCGCCGCAGCTCCTGCAGCTACGACTTTCCCGACTGACCGTCGTCAGACCACGCCGCAGCAGCGGGCTGATTTCTATCGCCAGTATATTCAGCAGAAATACCCCGGCATGGATCCCAATGTCGCCATCGGCATCGCCAAGGCCGAGGGGTTGATGGTGCCGGGCCTCGGGCCTTCCAACGTCGACATCTATCGAAGCGGTCCTCAGACCGGCCAGCCTTATAGCTATGGCGACTTCCAGATGAACGTGCGGAACGGCCTGGGCTTGGAGGCGCAACGGGCTGGCTTCGATCCGCTCAATCCCAACCAATGGCAAGACGTCGGCAAGTATGCCATCGACGTAATGTACGGCGGTGGCAAGGGTTTCAACCTCCAACCCTGGAAGGGCGACGCTTACGCCGAGGCGTACCTCAAGAGCGGCAAGGCGACGCCGGTCACGGTCGGCGCTGCGGCGCCGGGTCATGGCGGCATCGGCTCCGACACGGTTGCTGCGGGCACTGCGGGCGCGCCTGCGCCAGCGACCGCGAGCGACGTCCTCGCCAGCCTGAACAAGAGCAACGCTGGTCAGCCGAGCACGATGGACGACCTCGCCAAGATGGGCGAGCAGCAAAAAACGCAGGCGACGCAGCAGGACCAACAAGCGGGCAATCAGCTGCAGCAGCAGATGGCGATGTCGGCGGCGATGGGTCGGCCGCAGCAGAACCCGGCCTATCAGCAGCTCTTCGCTCAGATGCTTGCCAAAGGGGCTCAGCCTTTGACCTGGGGGGCCGCGCCCTACGGCTCCGGGGCCGGGCAGCAGGCGCCGCAGACGCCCGGCATGACGCTGAATTCCACAGGAGGCCTTTATGGCTAGCGGCGACGATCCCCTTGCCGACATCATGAATATTCAGGGGTATCAGGGGCTCGTCGGTCAGAACCCCTACCTTGAATATCAGGGCCAGATCCCGATGGCGGGCTATTACGGCACGCCGACCAACGCCCAGGGTCAGGCGATCCCGTCGTTCCTGGCCGCCCAGGCGCAGTCCCAGGCCGCCCAGGCCGCACAGCCGACCGGCACGACGCTGAATTCGACGCCCCCGGCGACGCAGGACTACGTGATGAACCCGCAGACCGGGATGATGGGCCCCAACCCGGCGGCGTTCCAGGGCAGCTATGCGGGCGGCGTCGATCCTTCGACCGGGCTGACGCGGATGCAGGCCAACGCGGCGACGAACCGATATTACAACCCGCAGCCGGTCAGCATGGTCGGCGGGCAGTCGCAAGGGTGGGGCGGCACTGGAGGCACAGTAGGAGGTCAGATGATGGCGCCCTCGCCCGCTTCGATGGCCGCGCCATGGGCCAACCAGACCGCCGCTGCGCCGACTGCCGCGCCTGCGCCCGCTGGGCCGAACATGCGGCAGGCTTATCTCGACGCGCTCTCGAACCCGGGGCCGCTGCCGCAGTACGGCGCGGCTGCGCCGCAACCCGGGCAGACGCCGAGCGGCTCGCCGCCGCCCAATGTGCTCGCCCAGTTCCTCGCCACTCAAGGCGCGGGCAAGACCGGCGCGGGCGGCTACACCAATAAGCCGTTCTTCTCGACCTTGAACGCGCTGCAGTCCGGGACGACGCCAACCCAGGGAGCCACCGCATGAGCTTCGGCGATTGGATTTCTGGGTCCGGCAATACGATGGACCAGATCGCGGCTGCGGCGCGCGGCCAACAGAGCCCCACAGGAGCCCAAGGACAGCCTCCCGCTGCAAACCCGCCTCCACCTAGCGGCCAGCCTAATCAACCCCCATCCCAGGCCACGGCTAGCCCGCCTGACCTAACCCAGCTCTATGTCAAGCTGGCGCAGCAGGACCGGGCGGCGAATATGTTCGACCGCGGCCTCGCCGGGATGCAGGCGGCGTTCGCCCCGCCGGGCCAGCAGGCGGCGTGGCTGAACTCGGCCCCGCCGCAGCAGGATGCGGGCGCGATGGTCGAGAATCTGATGAAGATTCAGCAGATGCAGTTCCAGCGGCAGAACCAGCAGACGATCATGAATTCCGCGCCTGCGCTGGCCGAGCAGTTGTTCGGCCCCAAGCCGACACCTCAACAAATCCAGACCGCCCAAGGGATCATCGCCAGCGGCAAGTATGGTGACGTCGAGACCAACCTCGTCGGCAGCGGGGACCTCGATCAGCGGCAGTATTTGCAGGAACAGCGCGCTAACCAGCAGGCTGGTCAGCCAACAGTCGATTTTTCAACCTGGAAAGCTCAGCATGCGACGGCCGCGGCGGTGGGGACCGAGGCGGCCAAGACCAAATTCGATGCGGCGGACACTTTCCCTTCGCTCGATCCCCAATACAAGACCGCGGAAGATACGGTGGATTGGTTGAATCAGCACCCCGACGCCACCGTCAGGGCGGTTCAGTGGGGGTCTGCCGCAAACGGCCGTGTCGGGCAGTCGCTTGGCGGCCTTGGCATTCTCGATCAGGACACCAAAGACGCGCGCTCCAAGATCGATCAGCTGAACGACGAGAACTTCCGAGCGGGCTTGGCCAACGTGAAGAATGTGCGTTCGCAGAGCGAGGCCAACAAGGTCGGAGGCGCGGTTTCCAGCCTCGACAAGCCGGGCAACAGTCCGCAGATGATCACCCAGGAATTGGGCCGGTTGACCAACACAATTCAGAGTGCGCGCGGTAATCTGATGGGCGCTGCTGGCAGGGTTATTCCCTACAAATACAATAATATGATCGACCCGAGTTACCTCGATCCAAATAGTCAGACCTATAATGGCGCGAAGATGGAGGTGCCGGTTGATCTCAGCAAGATGAACGACGCCGACGCCGACGCCGCATTTGAAAAATTACCTAGTGGCCGAGCTTTTATTGGCCCAGACGGTCAACCTCATACGAAGAAGTAGACCATGGGATGGCGTGACGAATCGACCCCGATCGGCGCGGCTCCAGCGCCAACGGACGCTTCCGCTTCGGGATGGCGCAGCGGGTCGACCCCGATCGGCGGCGGTCCGCCCCAGGCTTCTCCTCAGGCCCCGCCGACCAGCGCCTGGGGCTCGGAGACGAGCACCGGCGATGCTCTGCAGGACTATGGCCGCATCGCCGCCAATTCATTCGGCGTCGGCGATCGAGCGATCGCGGGCTGGCACACCATCCTGCCTGCGATGTTTCCCAAGCTGTTCGGCGGCAACGCCACTGGGCCGATCGCCACCGACGCCGCCACCCTCGATCAGCAAAACCAAGCCGCGCTGCAGGCCGAGCGCGACAAGACCGCGGCGGCGACCACGCGCGCTGGCGCGATTCCGAGCGCGGTCGCCAACGCCGTTGGCTATTTGCCCGCGGCTGCGGTCACTGGCGGCATCGGCGCCGGATTTGGCGGTGGGGTGATGGCGGGCGCGGCCGAGCAGGCTGCGCTCGGTGCGCTGGCGGCGACCGGGCGGGGCGAGAACGTCGCTCAAGGGACGATCGGCGGCGCGGTTGGAGGCGCAGGCGGGGGCCTCGTGTCGAAATACGCCATCAGTCCGCTGGTCAACGCGGTTGGAACCAAAGTCGGCCGAGCGGTCGGCATGCTGTCGGATCCGGAGGCCGCGACCGCGGAGGCTCAAGCCGCCGAGAAGGCTGCCTGGGCTCCGACCAAGACCACTCAATTCAGCCGCTCCGACGTCAATCCGGCCTACGATTCGGCGCTTAACAGTCTGGAGAAGAACCAGCTCGACGACGTTTCCGGCACTTTCATGAGCCGGATCAACGGTCAACGCAGTAGTCTCTCGACCCCCACCAGCGCGAGCGACATCGATGGTTTCCAGCGCAACCTCGCCAACGCCGCCTCTTCCCCTGGC
>Ga0210390_10000876_pt1 | contig 30500 bp, 29 predicted proteins | sample IncBWH11OmetaG_FD_161050 | JGI IMG/M metagenome (GOLD analysis project Ga0210390, IMG submission 161050) | Forest soil microbial communities from Barre Woods Harvard Forest LTER site, Petersham, Massachusetts, United States - Inc-BW-H-11-O ...
TGAGCGTCGATCCGGATGACGATTGCACTATGTGGTATTCGCAAGAAGTCTCCGACGGCCAGGCTGATTGGCAGTCGCACTTTACTTCTTTCAAGTTCAGCGGCTGTAAATAAGGGGACCGGATTTGTTCCGCGTTCTTTTCGAGCTTGACTTCACGGCGCGCCGGGCCATCGGCGTGCCGATGTTTTTTAAGCTGCGCTGGACAGACCGGTCATGCTCTGCCATTCTCGGTTAGATCTTATGTCCTACCATGTTGTGGCTTTCACTATGGCGCAAGTGCGGCAGGGAGCGCTCGAATTTCAGCGCCAGCTCAGCGCTGTCGTGCGCGAGATGAGAGAGTTGAAAGTATATTCGGCCAGCCCGTTCGACCTCGAGGAGCGCCGGCGAGTGAAGGATCGATTCGGGGGAGACGTGGTCTACTTTTTCAACGATGTCGCGTATGAGGAATGTCACCGCATGGGCCTCGATCTGCAATTCGTGGCCGAAATCCCGGATGAAGAACTGCCTCGCAGGCGGACTGTGGTAGTCGGCATGCCGGAGTCCAAAACCACACCCTGATCAGCTCAAACTAATGGTTCTCCGATAATCTACTGCTTTCTGGCTCTCGTCATGTATAATACGTTCTGGCTAAGTTTGACTCACACGCAACTGAAAGTCGGTATCGCCAACCAGCGTCACCCCCTCTCACTAGCAGCGAATCTTCTCAGCACAATTCAAAGATAAGAAAAGGAACATCAACAATGGCAGAAACAGGAACAGTAAAGTGGTTTAACGACGCCAAAGGCTATGGCTTCATCAGCCGTCAAAATGGCGAGGACGTCTTTGTGCATTTCTCCGCGATTCAGGCGGGAGGCTTCCGCAGCCTGCAAGAAGGCCAATCCGTGCAGTTCGACGTGACCAAGGGCCCCAAGGGCTGGCAAGCTGAGAACGTTCAGGCTGTCTAGTTGCAAACTCGAATGCCCGTGATTCGAAAGGATTTCGGGCATTTTTGTTTCTCCCCAGAGCACCGCTATAGTTCAGTTATGGCCCGTTCGTGCCATTCCCATCCCGCGACCATCCGGTTATGTTGATGGTGGACAGTTTCTCGGGGGAGGAACCTGTCGAACGATACGTCCTATGACTCTATGAGTCTGGGACGTTTTGTTTTTTGGGCTGAACTTTGTCTTATGAGAAGTTGCCGTACCTACTCTGGTTTCCCGGTGTAGTGTTCCTCGTGGTGGACATCGGCATGGTCTTCCAGGGATTCCAGATGAGAGATGACCTCCGCAGGCATCTCCAGTTCGACCGGCAGCCGTTCTTCCAGAATAGTTGCCAGGCGGTGGGCGTCGCTGACCGAGGTTAGGCGCGGGAACAACAAGTGCACTTCGATGATCTGGCGATATCCCGTGGTTCGGAAGCGCACGCCGTGGTATTGAATGGCCAATTCCGAGCAGATCGCATCCAGCTTGTCGCGGATTTTCCGGCCGGCCTTCGGATCCGAATAGTCCATCAGCCCGACTACCGAACGCCAGACCAGGTGCCCTCCCGACCATAGGATGTTGGCCGCGACGGCGATGGCCACGAGGGGATCGAATGGTTTCCAGTGCGTGAGCAGCACCAGCCCTAACCCTCCCACAACTCCAAAGCTGGTCAAGCTATCAGTGAGGACGTGTTTGCCATCGGCTTCGAGAATCAGCGAATTAGTCCGGCGGCCGGTTTGCAGAAGATAGTAACCCAGTCCGGCATTGACGATTCCAGCCGTCAAGATCAGCAGTGCGCCTGCCCCGAGGTGCTCCAGTTGCAGCCCCGCAATCCACTTCCGGATGGACTCATAGAGGATTGCGATCGCGGCCACGACGATCATCGCGCCTTCAAATCCAGCGGAGAAAAAGGTGATCCGCTCGTAACCGTAGAGGAATTGAGGCGAAGCCGATTTTGTGCTGAGCCGAAGACTGAAACTGGCAAACCCCACGGCAATCACGTGGACAACCGACTCGGCCGCATCGGAAAAAATGGCAGCTGAATGGGTCATGAAATAGATCGTCGTTTTGCCGATCAGCATGGCCAAGCCCAGACCCAGCGAGACACGCATGGCGAAGCGCGCGTTGCGCAACTCGCGTTCGTCTCTTCGCGTTGCGGTGCTGATCATGACTTGTATAGGGCATAATTTCAGAGAAATAGCACCCGAAGATGTGACGTAGCTCACGTGTCCGTGCGGCGCGATTTCGTGACCCTGGAGCAGGGGCAAACCAGAGAGCTGTCGAGGAAGGGAAAATGGTGCGCCCGGAGAGATTCGAACTCCCGACCCTTTGGTTCGTAGCCAAATGCTCTATCCAGCTGAGCTACGGGCGCGCCCGATCAACAGTGTATCAAAGGGGCTTGACGCACGTCATGCGCACCCAGAACTTCCGCTCGCGTTTGACTGCCAACCGGACCCGATTGCTGACAATCGCGGTTTCCTACTTCTCCGGTGATGCGACAAACCCGGAGACTGGTCCGTTCGCAACCGCCTGGTAGAAGCCCGCAACCTTTCCAGCATCATTGAGATGAAACGCGAATGTCGCAAATGCTTTGTGGTAATTGAGCGCTTGGAAGTGGCCTCCAGTTTTGACCAAACCATGAATGGCCCCGCTCGAATCCACGTACCAGCCCGAAATCTGACCGCTCTTATTGATGCCCACTGCGGTGGTCGAGGCGGCCTTGGGGTAATCGAAGGTGGTGCATTTGCCGGACTTGTACATGAACCCGCTGCGTTGCGTGCTGGTGTTCCAAACGTCTCCGACGATTACGCCAGCGTCGTTAATGCCGAGAGCCCTGGTGTCCGCAAAGCCCGCGCAGGATATGGTCGTGTACTTGCCGTTTACATATTCGAATCCCTGGTAATTCCCCGATGCGTTCTGATAAAAGCCGACGATCTGGCCGTTGTCGTTTACTCCCCAGGCTTCTGTCAGGGGCGGGTTAAAGGATGAGTCACCGAGCGAAAAGCAGGAGCTGTTGCCCTCCAAAATGAACCCGTTTACTCCAGTGACAAAGGCATATGCTCCAATGATCTCGCCCTTATTGCTAATGTCAAAAACTTCCGTCGCGTTTTCCACCGCGCACTCGATGGACGTAAACTTACCCTTGATCTCGATGAAGCCGCATGCGGATTGCGGACACCCGTCCCCCGTATAAAAGCCGACTACTTCACCCTTATTGTTGATCGCGTAGGCATAGGTATCAGAAGCACCGGTGAAATTGATGGGAGGGCCGTAGCTATATTTGACAGCAGTTTCAGTTTCGTCATTCTGTGCGATCACGAACCGTGCACAAGTTAGAATCAGCAGTAACGCAAATGCAAAGCGGAGGGATAGAGACCTGGGCATGGCGAACTCCTAACTTAAATTTTTTTCCGGGGTAGTTAAGCGGCATGGTACACGGCCACGTTTTGCAGCAGTGTAAAACTATGGTGAATTCTTGCAGGACGGTTGTAGCTTGAGAATGAACCAATGGACTCGGCAGCGGTCGGTCCTAAGTATTTTGTTTTCAGGATTTCAACAGCTTTCTGGCATTCCTCTTGCTAACTCTGAAGACCAAGCGTAAATCTTTCTCACCGCCGGAAATTCCTACTCGGTACCAAGCAAGCCGCAGCCTAGTATTTTCAGCAGCTTGAAATTGGCAGAGCGGGTGCTAACGTATAGGGCAGACGAAGTGGCGCGCAACGGGGCGCCCTTGAAGATAAACTTCGGCCAGAGGTTTTCTTGGACGCCCCTTTGCATTTTCCCTTTTTCTCGGTCTTACCTGGCCGACGGCAGCCCTCCCCCAGCTCCTCCGTTGGCAAGTGAACCTCACGCCAGTACGAGCTTTTGCTGAACGTCCAATCCCGCCTGCCGCAGCAAGCTCGCAATGGCGGGTTCCTTGAGGCGGGAAGCGTCGAATTCCACCCGCACAATGCGCTCCTTAGCGTCAAACCTCATCCGGCGGACGCCATAGACTTCGCGCACGCTATCCAGCGCACGCATCTCCGCTTCTCCTGGCGATGTGCCATAACGATATGCAACTTCCAATTGTGTCATGGGCGTTTTTCGCTCCTCCTCTTAAAGATACAACAATCACCCGAGTAGGATAGAGGATCAAGAATCGAGGAACTGCGGCCGATAATCTAAAAGAGTTCACAATCCTACTTTTTGTGCAGGAGTTTTCATGAGGCAGCTCGAGGCATGACGACTAATCCCTCAACGTCCGCAACCGCTGTGAAAGATCCGGTTTGCGGCATGAACGTGAATCCGGCGACTGCAAAACATCAGCTCAAACACGCTGGCAAGCCCTACTACTTTTGTTGCGGTCCGTGCTCTGAGAAATTCAAAGCTGATCCCGATAAATACCTGCTCAAGCCTGCGCTTCCACATTCCTCCGGCCTGGTGACGCTAGGGAGGCCAGTCGCTCGACCGGCTCCCGCTCCGGTGATCTCTTCCGCTTCTGATCAAGGCAGCTACGTCTGCCCCATGTGCCCTAAGGTGCGCGAGAGCAAGCCCGGACCGTGTCCCAGTTGCGGCATGGCACTCGATCCAGAGACTCCGTTGGCCGCGACCCGCACGGAATATACGTGCCCCATGCATCCGGAAATTGTCCGGCCCGGTCCGGGATCGTGTCCGATCTGCGGCATGGCTCTTGAACTCCGCACCGTCGCTGCAACCGAAGTAGAAAATCCAGAGCTGCGCGACATGACGCGCCGCTTCTGGACCAGCCTGGCTCTTACCGTCCCGCTGCTGGCAGTCGCGATGGCCGACATGCTGCCCGGGATGCCAGTCGAGCATGCACTACCCGGCGGCTGGCTGCCTTGGATTGAACTCTTGCTGGCGAGCCCGGTTGTCCTCTGGGGCGGCTGGCCTTTCTTTCAGCGAGGCTGGACCTCCATCGTCAACCGCTCCACCAACATGTTCACGCTGATCGCCATGGGGACAGGGGTGGCCTACCTTTTCAGCCTGACCGCCACCGTTTTCCCCGGGGTGTTCCCGGCATCGTTCGGTGGAGCAGCGAACGGCAGCATGAACGGCGCGCCGCCGGTCTACTTCGAAGCCGCAGCCGCCATCGTCACCCTCGTGCTTCTGGGACAAGTGCTCGAACTCCGCGCCCGCAGCCGCACCGGTGCCGCCATCCGCGCTCTGCTCAACCTCAGCCCTAAAACCGCGCGCATACTCCGCGACGGCACCGAACGTGACATCCCCCTCGATACGGTAAAGCCCGGAGACCGACTGCGGGTGCGTCCGGGTGAAAAAATCCCGGTCGACGGCGAGATCCTCGAAGGAACAAGTTCGGTGGACGAATCCATGCTCACCGGCGAATCCATGCCGGTTGTGAAAGAGCCAGGAAGCCGGGTGATCGGCGCAACGGTAAATGCGACGGGGTCGTTCATCATGCGAGCCGAACGTGTGGGCAGCGAAACCTTACTCGCTCGCATCGTCCAGATGGTCAGTCAGGCGCAACGCAGCCGCGCTCCCATCCAGCGCCTTGCCGACCGCGTCGCGGCCTGGTTTGTCCCCACAGTGATCGCCACGGCCGTTCTCACTTTCATCGTGTGGAGTCTTGTCGGCCCGCAACCGCGTCTGGCTCACGCATTGGTCAATGCCGTGGCAGTGCTCATCATCGCGTGTCCGTGCGCTCTTGGATTAGCCACACCAATGGCAATCATGGTTGGCACCGGACGCGGCGCTCGAGCCGGCGTGCTCATCAAGAATGCCGAAGCCCTGGAGATCCTGGAGAAAGTTGACACCCTGGTTTTCGACAAGACCGGCACTCTGACAGAAGGGAGGCCCACCGTCGAATCCGTTATCCCGGTTTCCGGAGGCGATGAAACGGAACTGATCCGCCTGGTAGCAAGCTTGGAGCAGGGAAGCGAGCACCCGCTCGGTTCCGCAATCGTCGCCGCCGCCAAAGAAAACAATATACCGCTGACCAGCGCTACCGATTTTCAATCACAAACCGGCTTGGGCATCAGCGGAAAGGTAAACGGAAAAACCGTGGCTGCCGGAAACGAAAAATTCCTTGCCCAGTTGCGTCTATCGATGGACCCGCTCAGACTGAAAGCCGAAGACCTGCGCCGCGACGGTCAAACCGTAATCTTCGCCGCGGTCGATGGCCGCCCTGCGGGAATGATCGGCATCGCCGATCCTATAAAACCATCGACGCCGCAAGCGCTCCGCGATCTCAAAGCCGCCGGATTGCGCGTCGTCATGCTCACCGGCGACAGCCGCAGCACCGCCAAGGCTGTAGCCACCAAGCTGGGCATTGACGAGTTCGAAGCAGAAATCCTGCCCGAAAAGAAATCCGAAGTAGTCCGCCGCCTGCAAAAGCAAGGACGCACCGTCGCCATGGCCGGCGACGGCGTTAACGACGCCCCTGCGCTGGTGCAAGCCGACGTTGGAATCGCCATGGGTACGGGCACCGACGTTGCCATCGAGAGTGCCGGAGTAACTCTGGTGAAAGGCGACCTCGCCGGAATCCTCCGCGCCCGAAAACTCAGCCAGGCTACGATGCGCAACATCCGCCAGAACCTGTTCTTCGCCTTCGTCTACAACCTGCTAGGCGTGCCAATCGCAGCCGGCGTTCTCTATCCAATCTTCGGCTGGCTGCTAAGTCCAATCCTCGCCGCCACCGCCATGAGCTTCAGCTCAGTCTCGGTAATCACCAATTCGTTACGCCTGAGGAAAGCAGACCTGTAGCCAGACTCGTGTGGGGACGGCGCTCTCGCGAGCCTGCCCTGAGCGAAGTCGAAGGGTCCTGGCGGAGCAAAGCTCCGTAGCGCTTTACCCTCCCTTGGCCTGGGCCGTGCGAATCTGCACCATTAGAATGTCGCGAACATAATGCCAGTAAGGAACGATCTTGAGCGCAGCCTGCGCGTACCGTTCGGCAGCATTCAGATCCGGCGTGGTCCGATTCAAATTCGACCACGCCAGACTCATCAGCAACTCCGGTTCTCCCCACGTCGGTTCCAGCGGATCACTCGCCTGCTGCTTCCGCACTGCTTCCAGGCCCGTCTGGTAAGTTTCCATCGCTTTGTCCTGCCCGCCTGCGCGCTCCGGGGGAGTGCTCCACAGGATCGGACCCAACACCCAGAGCAGGCGCGGATTCTCGGGCGCTTCGGCCTTAGCCTCCTTCAGCAACTGCGAGGAAGACGCGATGATTTGTTTCAAGCGCGCGGGATCCTTCTCCTTGGAGAAGACTTTTTCCAGAAAGAGCCGAAAGCCTATGCACGACGCAGCGCCAACCTTCGCATCCACAAAGTTTGGATCCCTTTGAAGCGCTGCATAGAATTCGCTTTCCCCTTCGGTTAAGTCCTCTGCCAGATCGTTCGGAGTGGGCGTTTCGTTAAATCCGTTGACGCCGCGGCGCCATTTCGCAAATCCACGCCAATATCGGACTCGCGATGCAACTTCCGGCTCGTCCACAAATTGCACAAGTTGCTCGTAAAAACGATTCAATGCGTCGCGGTCGCCTTCGTAGTCTGCTCTTTGAATCTGGACGACAATGCGCACGACGGAATCGCGTGAAGGCCTGGCAGTTTCCGCGTCCGTAGCGCGCGCCTCCGTCGCGAAAGTAGAAACAACAAGAATAGCAAGCACCAACAACAAAGCTCTGCTGATCCGAGCAAGCATGCGCACCTCCTGCATCGACCAAAGCTTTGAGGGGATTAGACGATGACGAAAACGAAGGGATATCAGCCAGTTCTCACGCCAAAAGCAAAGCGACGCCCACTCAGACCCGGACGCACCCTCCCTCGCAGTGGCGCGCAGCACTGATCGACCGGCATGGCCCTAGTCTCGTAACCGGTTCGCAGGGGCATTCTAATCCGTGCGTGGGGTCGCGCTGGCGAGCGCGAGAATCGCTCCGCCAAACAGCAGCGTGTCAAAGAAGTAGTTAATGCCCTCAATTTTGACATCGGTGCTCGGGTCGGCCAGCGCCGCGATCAGGATCGGCCCATAGACGAACACGACCACCAGCAAAATCCAGGTACCGAGATAAGTTGCCGCCATCCGCGTCTTCTTGTCCAGCAGTATGCATATTCCGGCGACGAAAAGAATCGCGCCTGTCAGCCAGCCAATAAGCAGGTGGGCGGGAATCCAGGGGGGCATCAGTTTTTCGAGCGGGACTCCCGGCACGTTCGTCGTGTGCAGAGAATTCTCAATCCCATAAAATATGGCCGCGATCCCGATGATCACGCGGCCAACCGTGATGAGCTTGGTTCCACCTTGCCCGCGGCCCTGCTCGCGCATCGCGTTTCCTGCAAGAATCCACCCGCCGCCGCCGAACAACATTTCGCGGAGGGTCAATATCCACCCAAATCGGTCTTTGGGAGTAGCGAGAGTTCCCGGGATGTCTAACATCGCCACAAAAGAAAACATCGCGATCCCGAACAGCAAGCCGGACCAGCGCACCTGAATTTTCGTGGCAATGCTCAAAGACGCAGCCAGCAGCGCAAAGCCGAAAAAATACGCCCAAAACAATTTCCACGGCATGTACGAAGGCACCATGGTCATGAGCGATTCAGCAGCCGCGAGATGAAGAGCGCCGAAGACCGCCAAGGGGGCGGCGAAACACAAATTGCTCAAGGCTACGATCTTTTCCATGCCGCGGGCCCGCGCGACGTCGGTTTTCGCTGCCCACACTGCAATCAGGATAATCAGGATGCCGGCGCTGCACATCGAAACCACCGTGCGAGAGACCCCAAGAAATAAGGCAAGAATGGTTGTGTGCATTTGGATGCCCAAGCGTAAATCGCGTGCTTTATCTGCGGCAAGCTATCCCGAGCCAATATAGCTTTAATTCTCGCTGGGATGCGTACGTGAGTATATTTGGTTGCTAAAGGCGGATAGTGCCCCGATCTGTTGCGCGCCTTGGGCTACTTTCCCGTCCAACTATTTAGCCCCAAATGCCTCATGTTCATTGGACGGCGACATCATGAGTTCGACCTCATCTTTTTTCAGAAGCGTCCAACTTTGCATGCATACGATCTTACGTGCGCTGGTTATTCTAGCCGAGCGCAGCTATCTTATTCGACCCTTGTCCGTCCAAAGCCCTTGGGCTTAGAATCGCTGTTTCCATTCACGAGGTCACATGCGCTTGCACCGTCTTTTGCCGATATTCCTGCTGCTATCAACCCTCGTCAACTTCGCCCAGACTGAGTCGGCCTCGAAGCCGAGTCCGGGCTTTAGCATCGACAACATCGACAAGACGCTTGATCCCTGCGTCGACTTCTATCAGTACGCTTGCGGAAACTGGCTTAAGAAGGCTGAAATCCCCGCGGATCAGAGCGCGTGGGTGAGCTTCATCGAACTGGATGAACGCAACCTGGTAACGCTGCACGAGATTTTGGAAAAAGCTTCCGCCAACGACCCGACCCGGAGTCCGATCGAGCAAAAGATCGGTGACTTCTACGGCTCTTGCATGGACGAAAAGGAAGTCGGGGCGAAGGGTCTCGATCCGCTCAAGCCGGAACTGGACAGGATCTCAGCAGTGAACGATAAAGCCACGCTGATCGATGCCATCGCGCGCGTGCATCTGATGGGTCCAAATCCACTGTTTAATTTCTTTTCCAGCTCCGACCTGCACAATGCCGATCAAGTGATCGCGTACATCGATCAGGCCGGACTGTCGCTGCCCGACCGCGACTACTACATCAAAGACGATGCCCGGATGACGGAAATGCGCAAGCACCTGGTCGAGTACGTGACCCAAGTGTTTATCCTGGCGGGACAATCTTCCACGCAGGCGGCGGACTCGGCAAAAACCGTATTGCGCATCGAAACGGCGTTGGCCAAAGACTCGATGGACCGCACCCTCCGCCGCGATCCCAAGACGCGAGACCACAAGATGACGCGCGACGCGGCCGTCGCCTTGGCGCCGAATTTTTATCTCGACCGTTATTTCGCGGCGTCGGGCGCGCCTACTTTTTCGGAGTTGAACGTCAGCAACCCGGAATTCTTCAAGCAGGTCAATGGCGTGTTGGAGAGTGAGTCACTGGACAATCTGAAGATCTATGTGAGCTGGCATCTGCTGCGAGGCTCCGCTCCGTGGCTGTCTCAACCGTTCGTGGATGCAAGCTTCAAAATGCGCCAGGCTCTGACCGGGCAGAAGGAAATCCAGGCCCGATGGAAGCGTTGCGTACAATTGACTGACCAATCCTTGGGTGAAGCGCTGGGCCAGAAATACGTGGATGTAACTTTCGGCGCGGATGGCAAACAGCGCATGCTGAAAATGGTGGATGCGCTGGAGGCGTCATTGGACGGGGACATTCAGGGCCTGCCCTGGATGACGGAAGAAACCAAGAAGCAGGCGAAGCTTAAGCTGGACGCCATTCGCAACAAGATTGGCTATCCCGACGTTTGGCGCGACTACAGTTCGCTGACCGTGGTGCGCGGGGACCTGTTGGGAAATTTTCAGCGGGCGAACGAATTCGAATCCAAACGCGACCTCGCCAAGATTGGCAAACCGCTCGACCGAAAAGAATGGGGCATGACGCCGCCAACCGTGAACGCCTACTACAGCAGTTCGTATAACGAAATCGTCTTTCCGGCCGGCATCCTGCAGCCGCCGTTCTTTGACAAGAAAATGGATGACGCCGTGAACTTCGGCGGAATCGGACTGGTGATTGGGCACGAGTTGACTCACGGCTTTGACGATCAGGGGCGCAAGTTCGATCCGCAGGGAAATTTGCACGACTGGTGGACGCCTGAGGACGGCAAGGAATTTGAGAAGCGAGTCAGTTGCGTTGCCGACGAATACAGCAACTTCGTCGCGGTCGATGACCTCAAACTCAACGGGCGGCTCACGCTCGGCGAAAACACTGCCGACAACGGTGGGGCACGTATTGCGCTGATGGCGCTCGAGCACATGATCGCGGAAGACAAGACCGGAAAAGAGGGTCAGAAGATCGACGGCTACACCCCTGAGCAGCGTTTTTTCCTTGGCTTTGCGCGAGTGTGGTGCGAAAAGCGGCGGCCCGAGTCGGCGCGGGTTCAGGTAACCACGAATCCACACTCGCCGGGACGATGGCGCGTCAACGGTGTGGTGCAGAACATGCCTGAGTTCCAGCAGGCCTGGGGCTGCAAGGCGGGACAACCCATGGTGAGCGCGAACGCCTGCCGCGTGTGGTGAGGTGGTCGGGCACTCTTCGCAAATTGAAATCAAAGGCGGCGGACGCGGGGTGTCCGCCCTACACATTCCTTGACCTCGGCTGAACCTCGGGATAGAGTTCGTACAGGGAGTGGTTCCTCTTATGTCCAGCGAAACCAGCAGATATCTTAAGTTTGGCGGTGCGACTGTCATCATCCTGCTCGCGCTCGGATACCTGGCTTATACCGGCGTCCAGGAGAGCAAGAGTTACTACGTGACCATCAAAGAATTGCGGGGCATGGGAGACTCCGCTCACACCAAGCGGCTGCGCGTCGCGGGAAATGTTCAGCCCGGTTCGATTAAGCGGAACGGCACCAAAGTTGAGTTCGTCCTGATAGAGAACGACCAGACGCTTGCAGTGTCGTACAGCGGCACTGAGCCCCCGCCGGATACCTTCAAGGATAACTCCCAGGCGCTAGCCGACGGCAGTTTCGGACGCGATGGCGTTTTCCATGCCAAGCAACTGCAAGCCAAGTGCGCGTCGAAGTATGCGCCGCAACAGCCGGGAGCGCCCGCCAGCGGCACACCTCCGGATGCGCCCGCGAAGAGCATGACCCAGGTTCAAGGCACGGGTTCTGCCACCACGGTCAACTAGACTACAGCCCGATTTGCCGTGAGGGCTGGCCAGCCCGGTATATACTTGAAAACCGCTGAAAGAGGGGCTCTCTACCAGGCTCCCATTCGATCCTTTGCCGTACTTTGCGAAGTGTTGCCTGCCTTTTGGAGGAGGTATTTCATGTCCAGCACAAAACCCCTCATGGTTGCAGTGACAGTTTTTACTCTCGCCTGCGGATTTCTACCCCGGGCGGCGTCTGCTCAAGCGACTAGCAAACTCCAAGTGCTCTATGCTTTTCACGGAAAGGACGGGCAATCCCCCTCGGGTGGTGTGATCTTCGACGCGGAGGGGAACCTGTATGGGACGACCGCGCTAGGTGGCGACGAAGTTTCCTGTAGCGTAAACGGTTGTGGCACGGTGTTCGAGTTGACGCCCGGCGCTAACGGCAAGTGGACCGAGAAGGTGCTACACGCCTTCCACGAGACGGACGGATCGGATCCCAGCGGAGGAGTGATTTTCGACCGTACCGGTAACCTATACGGAACGACATCTGAACTAGGCTATTTCGGGGACGGTAACGTGTTTAAGTTGACGCCGGCGTCGAATGGAAAATGGCGCGAGACAGTGCTGCATATTTTTGACGGCACGGACGGCGTATATCCCTTCGCGGGTGTCGTCTTCGACGCGAAAGGAAACTTATACGGCACGACCGACCTCGGCGGGAGCTACACGAAGTGCAGGCTAAACGGCTGCGGCACCGTGTTCAAGCTGGCGCCTCGCGGCGGGGTCGAATGGTCCGACGAGACCATCCATGCCTTTGAGCGTAGGGACGGCGAACACCTCGCCACCGGAGTCATCTTCGGCACGGACGGGAACTTGTACGGCACGGCGGGTGGTGGTCCAAGGAGGGGGGGCGTCGTGTTCAAACTAACGCCCGGCGCGAAAGGTAAATGGACCGAGACCCTGTTGTACTCCTTCGGCGGCGTGGATGTAGTTTATGATCCAGTCGCCGTGATCTTTGACCGGGAAGGAAACTTGTACGGCACGGCCTTCCAGAGCAGTTCGAGCAACTGCGGCTCCGCTGGTTGCGGCGGTGTTTTTGAACTGATGCCCGGCGCGGACGGCAAGTGGACTGAGAAGGTTCTGTATACATTTCATGGAAGCGATGGGGAAACCCCCGATGCCGCCCTGACATTCGACAAAGCAGGAAACCTGTACGGCACGACCTTTCTCGGTGGAGACTCGAACCAAGGTGTGATCTTCAAGTTGACACCCCATGCGAACGGAAAATGGACCGAGACAGTTCTGCACAGCTTCAACGGTAACGATGGGGCCGAACCGTCTAGCGCATTGATTTTCGATACTGCGGGATATCTTTACGGCACGACGTATTCTGGAGGTAATTTTAGCGAATGTAACAATAAAGACGGCTGTGGTGTGGTCTTTAAGTTCACCCCCTGATGTGGAGTCTTGAACCTCCGGTTCGGCTGATTCTTGCGGCTCTCGACTTCGCTGTGCGCTTGGTCTATCTTCACTGATTGCCATCAAATCCAGAGATTCCAGTGACCACTCCGCCGAACCCGCAGGCCGCTGCCGTTGTCATCCTTACTGACTTAGTCAAACAGTTTGGACGATTCGCTGCGCTTCGTGGCGTTAGTGCGGAGTTTGCTCCCGGCCAGTTCTACGCGATTCTCGGTGACAACGGGGCAGGGAAGACGACTCTCTTGCGCACCCTGGCTGGCTTGACTCCGCCTACGCGTGGAACCATTTCAATGTTGGGAACGACCGATCTTCGTTCCGTGTGCGAGCAGCTGGGATACATGGCTCATCCTTCTTTGCTTTACGACGAAATGAGTGGAATGGAGAATCTGCGTTACTTCGCTCGGCTGTATGGCGTCCAGAACGACTCGCGTTGTGCCGAAGTGATCAGGGCGGTGAAACTCGATCCATCGCTTACGCGGCCCGTGGGCCAATATTCGCAAGGCATGCGGCAACGGATGTCGCTGGCTCGCGCCCTGCTGAACGATCCTAAAATCCTTCTACTCGATGAGCCTTTCTCCAACGTAGATGCGCGATCTGCGCGAGAGATGGTGAGCTTACTCGCTGGCTTGCGCGATTCCGGCAAGACGATCTTTGTGGTCACGCACCAAGCCGCTCTCCTCGAAGGCGCTGCCGATGAATTCGTTTGGATGGAAGCCGGACAAATCGTCAGCCGTACTCCCGATTTGCGTCCCGTGGAGACAAGACTGGAGACACGATGAGCACCGTCTCCAGTCTCACGCGAGCGACCCTGGCCAAAGACCTTCGCCTGGAGTGGCGATCGAAAGACGCCATCAACTCCATGTTGTTTTTCTCTTTGCTGGTGGTGGTGATCTTCAGTTTCTCTTTCGATCCGACGGCGGAAGAGTCGCGGCAGATTGCCGGCGGGCTGGTGTGGGTGGCGTTTCTGTTTGCCGCCGTGGTCGCCTTGAACCAGACCTGGGCGCGGGAGATACGCAATCAGGTGCTGGACGCGTACCGGGTTTCTCCCGCGCCGCCGAACGCTCTGTTCCTGGCGAAGGCGTTGGGAAATTTCATCTTCGTGACTGTACTGCAGGCGCTGATGACACCACTGTTCATTGTGTTTTACAATCTGCGCGCGCTTGGGCCTGCATACCAGTTGCCCATCATCGCGGCGTTGGGGACCTGGGCGCTGGTGGTGAATGGAACGTTTTTTGCGGCCATGTCTGTGCGCACGCGCAGCCGTGAGATCATGCTCCCGCTGTTGCTGTTTCCCATCTCGATCCCGGCGTTGCTAGCCATGGTCGGAGCCACTGGCGCGATCCTCACCGGAGAATTTTCCGCCAAGTTCTGGATCGTCTTGCTTGCGGCCTACGATCTGGTGTTTACTATCGCTAGCCTCTTCTTATTTGGATTCGTATTGCAGGCGGAATGAAGCGAGTCTTTCCCATCCTTGCGGTGCTCACGGCTGCTTTGCTCAGCTATGCCCTGTATGAGGCGCTGGTCGCCGCGCCAACAGAGCAGACTATGGGTGATGTGCAGCGCATTTTCTACTACCATGTGCCTTCGGCTTGGACAGCTTTCATTTTGTTTTTCGTCAATTTCTTTGCTTCGATTGCGTATCTAGTCTGGCGTGCCAATAAGGCGGATATCGTTGCCCTGGTGACAGCGGAAGTGGGAGTTATCTTTTGCACTGTGGTGCTGGTGACTGGGCCGATCTGGGCGCGTCCGGTGTGGGGGATTTGGTGGACTTGGGACTTGCGCCTGACGCTGACTCTCGTGCTGTGGCTGATTTACGTGAGCTATCTGGTTCTGCGAAGATTCTCCAGCAGCGGGCAGACACCGTTGTTGGCGGCGGTGTTAGCCGTGTTTGGCGCGCTCGACGTTCCTCTCGTTTATTTTTCTATCTGGTTTTTCCGTACACAGCATCCGCAGCCGGTGGTTGGCGGAGGCGGCTCCATTGATCCGCGCATGTTGCACGTGCTGCTGATCAATTGGCTTGCCTTCTCGTGCTTCGCCGCTCTGGTGTGCTGGTCGCGCTACCGACTGGAAGTGCTCAAGCGGGAAGTGGATGAAACTTTGGCGCTAGAAGCTTTGCTCGAGCCTCGGAGTGCACAAACTAAAACCTCAAGATATGGGAGTGGCGGATGAACTATCTTTACGCAGCATATGTCGCCACATGGGCCATCCATATCGGATATCTGGGCACGCTGGTGCGGCGGTATTCCCGGCTGCGAAACGAGATCGCGGAACTCAAGACGCGAATCGAAGAAAAATAGTACGGCGACGGGGCCTTATTGGACGACCAGTGTGACCACCGTCGTCCGCGTCGCGCTGCCTGACACCGCGTTCACCGTTACCGGATACGTTCCCGCCGGAGTGCCGGTCGTGGTGGTGGTGGTCGTCGATGAACCGCAGCCTGCCTGGAAAATAACAAGCGCGAAGAACCCGCCCATGAGCACTGCCAACAGCAATCGCCTTCGGCGTGAACGTTTGCCGCCAATTCCCACGCCGAACAGCGCCAGCCCCGAAACCGGTAACAAAGCAGCGTAAAACGGAGCCCTCGGGCCTCCGCCACGCCGCAGATCGGTCGTGGTAGTGACGCGTTGCGTAGTGTTGATGATCAGCTGCGAACTTGCCGGGCCGCTATTCAGATTCGGAATGGGGTTGTTGTTACCCGGCAAGCAAGTTGCGCCGACGGGCAGCCCGCTGCCACAGGAAATTGAAACGCTATTGGGAAATCCGCTGTTTGAGCTGGGCGTAATCGTTGCGGTGAAAGTCGCGGGCACGCCCGCCGGAACCGTAGCCGTGGCCGGCGCCACCACGAGGGTGAAGTCATTGACGGTGACGCTGGTGCTGGCAGTCGCCAACATCGCCTGCCCGACGAATGCCGAACCGCTGTTCCCTAAAATTATCGTACCGCCGGGCAAGGTAGGAGCAACCGGCGTCAGAACCACCGTGACAGTTGCGGTCGCGGCGGCGTTCAGCGTACCGATATTGCACAAAACAGTTTGATTGGCCGGAGAGCCGCAAGTACCAGGGCTCGAGGTCGCAGAAACGAAGGTCGAGCCTGACGCTGGTAAGTAGTCGATGAAATACACGCCGTTGGTAAACTCTCCGTTGTTCGTAATCGTGTAGGCGAAGCTGACTTGGCTGCCTACTCCGACCACCAGGGGAATGGCGGTTGGCGGCGGCATGGTCAAGTTCAGGAGAGGCCCAAGCTTGGTTACAAATGCATCAGTCGGCCCGTTCAGAGCGCCTTCAAAAGGATTCCTGAGGGGGAACCCGGTGGCCGAAGACGTTTCTCCGGTTAGGTAGGTGGAACCTTGTTGGTCCAGCGCAACGCCGGTACCGAAATCGGCCCCGTTTCCTCCGAAGTCGCTCGATGAACTTGTCGAGGCGCAAGTAGGAGTGATGATCGGACTGCAATTCGCCAGCGTGTCGATGCGGGCAAAGTACGCGTTACTGAGAACTTTCCCCGGGGGAGGCGGCGGCAGAAGACTTCCGATCAAGGGAAAGTTTGCAGAGTTCGTCCAGCCGACAATCTGCGCCCCCTGACTGTTGTCTATGGTGACCGCGTTGGCGACGTCCGTGCCCGAACCGCCAAGATAGGTAAAGTAATCCAGAGGAAGCGGAGTGGTGCAGGTCGAGAGCGTGCAGAGTATTCCAAACTTGGCGAGGAAGGCGTCCGTTCCGCCACCGTTTGAGCCCTGCAATGCCACAGTTCCGGTGGCCGCGCCGTTGAAATCCGTAGACGTAGTCGAACCGACGACGTATGCATTGGGGGTAGAATCGACGGCGACCCCGTAACCCACATCGTCGCCCGAACCGCCCATATAAGTCGAATACAGCAGCTGCGTTCCCGTCACCCCCGCCGGATTGATCTTGGTCAGAAAAGCGTCCAGCCCGCCCTTGTTCGTGACTTGATACGCATTGAGCAAGGGCATGTCGATGAAATTCGTTCCCCCGGTAATGTACGCATTCGAGGTGCTGTCGACTGCGACGCCACCACCCACGGTGACGCCATTACTGGGATTGCTTCCGCCAATGTACGTCGAATAGGGTACGCTCCCGGATCCGGCGGTGTTCGGATCCACCTTGGTAAAGAAGAATTGATTCGTCGCCTTGGGCGCGGTTTGAATGGCTCCGAGCGTGGACGGAAATCCTGTCTCTTGCTCCGTGGAGGTGGTTGTCCCGGTTACGTACGCGTTGCTGCCGGCATCGAGCGCCAATCCAGAAGCAATGTCGACACCGCTGCCGGAAAGGTAAGTGGAATACAACAGGATCTTTCCCGTGGGATCCAGCTTGCTCAGGAAGACGTGCTTGCCGCCCGAAACCGGTGTCGCTTGAAACGGTGCAATGCTGCCCTTGGTGGGAAAATCGCCGGAACTCGTGGTCCCTGTCACGATCACATCAAACCCGGAATCCACGCCGACTCCGGCCGTATAGTCCACACCATTTCCTCCCAGGTACGTGGCGAACTGCAGCGCGCCGGTAGGATCGAACTTGGCGACGAAAGCGTTGGCGGTTGCTCCCGGCGCCAGCGCAGGCTGGTACTCGCCTGCAGTCGCGGGAAAATTAGTCGAAGTGGTTGAACCCGCCACATATCCGTTGCCGACTGCATCCACGGCAATCGCAGGGCAACCGGCCGGTGGCGCGGCGAGGCCGGCCACAGTAATCGGAGCAATGATGGAACACGCTTCGTTGCCGCTGCCGCCCAGGTACGTCGAATAAACCAGCACCGGATCGACGATCAACGCACGGCTGCGATCGTAAGCGCCCAGTTGAAAGCCGACTTCATCTTTCTCTTGCCCGCGCAGTGTGAAGCGGCCAGCTACCTTACGCTCCTCTGCGCCAAACTTCTGATACACGCGCGGCGCTTGCAGTCGCACATTACTGTCGCCGACGGCCAGAACGAGATCTCCAGCGGTGTCGATTCTCAGATTCCGCGGACCCTGAAACTTAAGCGCTACCACGTTCGGATCGGCACCTGGCTCAACTTCGAAGTCATACTCCAGCCGCCCCTGGTTGCCGTAATACACAAGATCGACGCCGGGATACACATCGCGGTAGCGAACCCGGGCAAACTGAGGAATATCGCGATGCCATTGGGCGGGATCGTTTCCGATAAAGTAATTGCTCTTCCCCGGCAGTTGAACGTCACCAGCCGGTTCCGCCGCGGAATTCGCGCCCGCCAGCGTCATACGGACTACGGAAGCTCGCAGCGTCGGATGTTGGGGATTGATTGCCGCTTGCGGCAGAGCGAGGACCGCTTCATGCGCGGTCAGGTACAAGCCGTAACCGCTGCCGTGCGCCAGGAATTTCACGTTCGCATCGGTCTGGCCCTGGTTCGGCTCAAACATCAACGGCAGATGGCTGTAAGCGGTCAGGGTTTGCTGACGGCCTCCGGTTGACGGCGACTGAGCTAACGGGGCACGTTTGGCCGGACTGGCCACGAATCGCGCATCGGAGGCAGAAAGTCGGTTGGCATTTTCACGATCAGCCAGTCGGAGAGCAGCCGAGCTCAGAATCAATACAACGCCTGCAAGCGTCATCAGCAGCGTGATACCCAAAAGAATCCGGGTTCCCGAACAAGTCTTTCCCGACCGACGGCGATTCAATCTCACTAGCTCCTCCGATTTCCCGATGTCTTTTCCCGATTTCAGGGAGAGGAAGAAAAAACGGCGCACCACCAGCACCCCGAGTCGCGCCCGCGAAGCGGCTTTCGTACTTGCCACCAAAATTAAGTGCAAGAGTAATTAACTACTTAAACATCTGACGGATAGCCTGTCAAGGTGCGCGACCCAATCTCAGCCTTAAGATTCGTCAGATGCCGATCAGGCTGGCGCGAGATGCCGCCTGAAATACAAATAGAAATGTTCTATCTAAGAACACCCCGCGCACACGAGATGTCGAAGAGCCGCAGATTTTCTGCAAATTGTTTCATGCCGGACTTGCCTCGCTAGCAGTACTGGATGCTCAAGTCGTTCATTCTCAGTCCGAAGGTGATTTCATGGATGCACCATTTCTGTGGCAGTAAGATTGCTTTCATCCTTAAGCCTTCCCCCCACCTCCCCCGATTCCGATTTGTCTTCACATCTTGGTCCCGCCGGCGAGACGGCGCACTGCACTTTTGACTGCGGCCTGCAACTTGACAGCATTAACGACCCAGTTCCCTCAGCTTCTTTTGATCTTGCAAACTGCTGACAATTAAGTATCTTTGGCCTGAGAGCATTGTCTTGGTTGTGTCTCTTTGTGAATTGCGGAGCGAACTCGCTGTCTGGGGGGATGGGAAATGCTCGAAAGGCAAGAAAGCCCAACGCCGGATAAATCGCAGGAACGTCGTGGCATACGACGCTTCGATATGCGCTTGCCCGCGTCGGTTACAGTGGAGGACGCCAGCATGGGCGAACTCTTAACCGAGACCCAGAATGTCAGCGCTCGTGGAGTTTTTCTCTATCTGGACCGACCGCTGGCCGAGGGCGCCCGCATCCACGTCACTCTGACCTTCCCGCCGCACGTGACCCTCACCGATCCCGTGCGCGTCCGCTTCGCCGCCCGCGTGGTGCGATCCGAAGCCCCGCTACCAGCATCCCGCGTCGGCATCGCGGCCGTGATTGAGGAGTACGAATTCCTGCGCTCGGCTACGGCCGGTAGTTGAGGAGCGGACCGAGACCACGGACGCACGAGTGATCGTGCGGCCCGCACCAGTCGGCCACTAAATTCCTGTGTTCTTAGCAAATTAAGATGTCCGCATTTTGTAGCAAGTGAAATGTCCGGTTTCAAAGTTGTGCCCTCGCCGTTTGGGTGGGGTCGTTTTTGGGGAAGGGGTGCAGGGGAAGGGGGCAGTTTCCCCTTCCCCTGCTCAGCTCTGTACTAGCCTTCCTCGGCAGGGGCACCCCGGTTGCGTCATAACGGCCCAGGCAGTGCGGTCCGTAGCTCAGGCTGAGAGTGCCGTCGAGGTGTTGATGCGCGAGGACGCTGCAGCCGGCGAGAGTGCCACGCCAGCGGACAGGCTCAATCTGCAGGGTACGATTCTGAAAGCTAACCGTGTGGTCGCGGTTTACCGCGCGCTCGAACTGCAGCGAGAAGACCAGCTCCAAATCGCGCCGGCGACAGGGCACAAAGGCGCTGCCGCGCTCGGCCGGTGCAACCTGAAAACGGCGATTGAACTCGGCGATGTAATGTTCGCGCAGAAAGCGATTGGCGGCCTCAAGGGTGGTGCACCCCGCCAGCCGCAACTCCTGCGGCAAGCGCCCTTGCCAGGTGCCGAAGTTGCGTTCGCTGCGTCCCCGCGCCTGCGGCGAGTAGGCCGGAATCATGCGGATGCCGAGCTCGCGCAAGGCCCGTCCCACCTGGGTGAGACGATGGGGATCGACCGCTTCTCCCGCCTTCGGAGTCAACCAGAAATGGCTGCCACGGTCGCTGTACAAGGCGCAGAACAAGCCTTGGCGCTCGATCACTTCTTTCAATCCCGCCATCACCGTCAGCGTCGATTCCTCTTCTACCAGTTGCGCGTAATAGATCTCGCTGCTGGCGTCGTCCAGAATCACCAGCAGGTCGTACCAGCGCTCGTCCTGAAACCAGCGATGCTCACTGCCGTCGATGTGCAACAGCATGCCGGGCAAAGGCCGCCGCTCGCGCCGCTGCCGATGCACCCCGCGTTTGCGTCCGCGGGCGATCAGGCCGGCTCCTTGCAGCACTCCCTTCACCCAGCTGTAACTGAGCTCGATTCTGGTGCTCCGAGGTCAGCTTCTCGTGAAAGTGGCGCACGTTCAAATCGAAATACCGTTCCCGATACAGCTCCAAGACGCGCTCCAACACCGCCAGCGGAACTCTTTTCGGCGACGGTTTCCCACGCCGCCGGTCGAATAACCCGCGGAAGCCAAACTCTTCGTACCGCTCCCGCACCCGTCGCATCTGCCGATCGCTGATGCCCATAATTTCCGCCGCCTGCCACCACCTGATCTTCTTGGCTACGGCCCGCAAAATCACTTCCTGTACTTTCATCGCCCGCTCCATCGCGGCCCTCGAGTAGCTTTCCATGCCCTGCATGGTCTCCTACTCTCGCCGCCCGCAAAGCGGACAACTCACCTGCTATCTCAACCGGACATATCATGTGCTAACGACAGGCCACTAAATTCCTGTTGACATTCACATCGTGATCGGTAATATTGCGGGCGGTTTATTTCCAGAGGCATTTCTGTTCCCCCTGCCTCCCTGGGCCTGTTTTTCGATACCTCTGACGGGAGAGCCGATCATGCATAAACTTTGTTTCGCTCTGGCTGTGATCCTGATTTCAGTTGCGTCCCATGCCGCCGCCTCCGCCGGCGAACCCAGGCACAGTTTCCAACCACCCTCGACCCGCACCGTGTCGGGCACGGAAATTGTGCACTTCAAGAACGGGCCAGTTCCGGTCGATCTTTCTACGACGACCATCGCCGCCCTGGTTCCAAACGGGACTGGCTACAACGTCCTCTCCGGAACCGGAACCGGCAGTGGCACATTCAGCATTCCAAACGTCCCCAGCGGTTTCTATCTGTTGCAAATTGGCGCCCAGTATGTGTGGACCAGCAACACGGTGGTGGATGCCGATTCCATCGCCGCTTACCGCTCCGACATCGTGGCGGCAAACCCAAATACGACAACCGTCAGCTTCGATCTCACCAATCTCCATTCCTGGCAAGCCACGGACATCCTGGAATTGGCCTGCCCGAACAACAACACCTTCGAGGGTCCGTTTCCCGGCACCGTCGGGGAAACCACTTTCACCGGCACCTTTCCCTATTTCGGAAACTTGAGCGTGGCCTCGGAAGGCGACCAGTACTATGTCGCTCAACTTATCACACAGAATCTGGGGAGCTACGTTTTCACGGGATTGGGAAGATACTTTGCGCCAGCCAAGTTTAATCAGGCGCAGGGATCGAATACGCCGATCGACGGCAGGCTGAGAACGGTTACCCAAAACCAGAAGTTTGAGGCCAACATCAATGGAGCCGACCTTACCGCACAAGCGCTTGCGGCCAACCCAGGCGCGGTTCTGCTAAGTACGTCTGCTGGTCTGAGTGTTTATCCCGGCAGCTTTGTCCACGGGCAAAACACGGCCACCACCGACTTGATCATCCAGCAGTCGCCCCCATTCCTGACGACCAATGGCAACCTGGGGCAGGTTTCCTATGGAGACCCGTACCCGTCAAAATGGCCGAAGATTGTCGCCTATTACTGGCTGGCGAACACCAGTTACACCGCCCCGGGGGCCACCAACAGCGCGGCCATGGTCACCTATACCTATGGCATAACTCTGAACTTGCCGACGGCCAGCAGCCCGGTCAAACCACTGGTGGGGGTGGTGCAGAACCCATTAGTAAATGGCAAGAGTTTCTTCACCAATCAAACCGGCGTGGGCCTTACCCCGATCCTGAAATGGTCACCACCGAGCATCGGCACGGCCAGTCACTACGACGTCGGCGTTTACCAGTTGGTGAACAACGCGGGTAACACCGTCATCGTCCCCGTCGCCGGTTTTCACACCCAAGGCAAGTCCTTGCGAATTCCCTCCGGCGTGCTGAGTGCGGGGCAAGCCTATGTTTTCCTGGTCCGACCCTGGTACATTCCGGGTGTGAGCTTTGCTAAGACGCCGTTCATCAACGGTTCGACCGACGCTTCGGCTGATGTGACTTCGGGAGTGATGCAGCCCTGACGCGGAAAACGTCGCGAGCAACACTTTACAGAGCGTAGAGACGTAGCTTGCTACGTCTCACGTTGCTGAGAAACAGTGTCTACGCGCCGGCGGAAAGTTTGTGGCTCTTGGATTGGGCGATCCCGTATTGCCGGATCTTGTATAGCAGTGCTTTGTAGCTGATCTTCAACAGCGCAGCCGCCTGCTTGCGATTCCAGTTGGTTTCATCGAGCGCCTTACTGATGGCTTCCGCCTCGGCTCCATCTTTGGCGGTGCGAGCCAGACCCTTCAGCCCGCCAATTGATTCGCCTGCGTTTTGCGCGGACGGGTCGAATTGAGCCCCGCTGCCATCTCCCTTGGGACGCAGCTCCTGAATAGCCAGCTTTTCGTCGCCCAGAACCAAATAGCGTTTCACAAAATTGTTCAACTCGCGCAAATTGCCCGGCCAGGAATAATCCTGGCAGGCCTGCAGCAACTCGGTCGAAAGCGGCAACGGCGGACGGGCGTAGCGTTCCGACATGTTGGCCATGAAATGCTTCAGCAGAATCGGAATCTCTTCTTTGCGTTCCCGTAGCGGAGGAACCGACAAAGTGAAAGCATTGAGCCGGTAGTAAAGATCCTCGCGCAAGCGTTTATTGGCAAGCGCTTCGGGAATGTTGATATTGGTCGCGGCCAGAATCCGCACGTCAACTTTAATCATGGAGCGGCTGCCCAGACGGGAGAATTGCTGATCCTGCAGCACGTGCAGCAGCTTTGCCTGCAAGCTGGGCGGCATCTCGCCGATTTCATCCAGCAGGATCGTACCCTTGTTGCACAGTTCAAATTTGCCGGGCTTGGCGTGATTGGCGCCGGTGAAGGCTCCGGCTTCGTAACCGAATAACTCGCTCTCCAGCAAATCGGCGGGAACGGCCGCGCAGTTTACCTTAAGGAAAGTGCGATGAGCGCGCGGAGAAAGCTTGTGAATAAGACGTGCCATGACTTCCTTGCCGGTGCCGCTTTCGCCGAGCATTAGCACTGGGATATCGACATTGGCGACCAGCGCAGCCTGAGAACGGAGTTTGCGCATGATCGGACTGGCGGCGACAAAGAAAACCTCATCGCCGACTTCTTCCACTTCGCCGGGGTAATTCTGCTGATTGGTGCCGAGACACTGGTCGATCACCGTGTCCAGTTCACTCTTCTGAAAAGGTTTGGTCAGGTAGTCATGCGCGCCCAGTCGGATCGCCTGAACCACTTTGCGAGTATCGCTGACGCAGGAGAGCATCACCACTTTGAGGCCGGGCTGAAGCTTCCGCAGTTGTTCCAGGGTCTGAAGCCCATCGATTCCGGGCATCAGCAGGTCGAGGAGCACGAGGTCGGGGCGCAAACCTTTTTGCATTTGCTCCACGGCTTCTTCCCCGGTGCTCGCAGTCTCGACTTTATAGTTGTCCACTTCGAGCAAGGTGCGAATATACCGCAACATTCCCGGTTCGTCGTCGACCAGCAAGATCTTATTGGCTGCAGCTTTCATTTGCCTTTCCCTTGATTGGTGGCAGAGGAAGGAGGCAGAAGCGGGAGAATAAACGAAAACTTGCAACCCGCGCCCGGTTCGCTCTCCACCCAGATCTTGCCGCCCATGCCGCCGACCAGTCGCCGTGCGATCGCCAGGCCCAGCCCCATACCGGACTGGCTTTCACTCGCGGGCAGGCGGAAGAAATCGTCGAACACTTCAATGTGGTACTCCGGGGGAATCCCGGGGCCGGTATCGGCTACGCTCACCTTTACAGAGTTGGGACGGGAAATCATCTGTCGCCGGCGTTCCATGAGATTTTCCGGATTGCTGGCGCTGCGGCGCTCCCACATGTACGGCTCGGCATGCAGCCAGACCGTCCCGCCCGCTGGCGTGAACTTCGATGCGTTTTCCAGGAGATTCGAAACCACCCGCTGAATCTTGGCGACATCAAAAGCAAACTCAGTCAGTTTGTCGTTGGCCAGGAAATATAGCGCAAGCCCTTTCTCCTGAAAGGAATGCGACCACAAGCGGCAAACTTCCGATAGACACACGTTGAGGTCGGCGGCCTCGAAGTGCATCTTCATTTCGCCGATTTCGAGGACGCTGAAGCTCAGAAAGTCCTGAATGAAGTGCTGCAGCCTCAAACCGCTGCTGCGCATGTCGCCCAGAATCTCGCGCTGCCGATCGTTCAGTCCTCCCAGCTTTTCGCTCTGCAACAGTTCAACATAACCATTAAGAATGGCTAGAGGGGTCTTGAGGTCATGGGCGGCTGAGGCGAGAGCGTTGGTGGTGCGCAGAAACCGTTCCTGAAGTTGGTTGAATTGCTGCAGCAGGTCTTCGCTGCACGTCGGATCGGGGCAGGCAGACCCATCCTGAGGTTTCACAGGGCACAACTCGGAGTAGCCTGCTTTAGACTCTTTTGCGTGGGGGAGACACGTCTTTTCTGGCGTCGCAGCCATTATTTAGAGCCCACTGGTTGGTAACGGCGAGGGAGGGCACTCAACTCATTGAGGTGAATGCTATCTCGCGATGCTAAGACATGGCTCCCGCGCTGTCAACGGAAAACGCAAGGAAGTAGTCACCGAAGGAAAAAAGCTTGCAGTCGAAGGTACTTTAGCCCTTTGGAGAAAGCCAGAAAATTGGCGAATACAAAACGAAACAAGGCACTCCTAAGTTCTGCTGTAGCGGGCAGGTTCTCGTGAAAAGCCATGCTCTTGGCCGCTTCCGACCACAAAGTTGTCCAAATCTCAGACTCAGTTTGGCCCCCAAGGTGCGGTAAAGAATAGGTTAAGTTCATTCTTGAGGGACGCAGTTGAAGCGACGAAGCCCGGAAGCGGAGACCCGGAAGTGGCCCCGTCTGCCACTGGCAATTCCCATTTTTGTCCGCAGCCGGGACGACGATGGAAAGGAATTACTGGAGTTCGCCACCGCCCTGAACATTTCCGCGGGCGGAGCACTCGTTGCCGTGCGCCGCTCCCTCCCGCTGTCAGCACAGGTTTTACTTGAAATTCCCAGTGCACCCCTGGTTTCGGGAAACTCCTTCCCCAAAGCCTCCCGCATCCTGCGCGCCCGCACCGTGCGTGTGACCCACGTGGACGGCTACCATTTGCTGGGCCTCAAGTTCTCCCAGCCATTGCTCAACGGCAAGTCCCACAAATCCGTTAGTCGACGGAAAGTTAGTTCTCCTGTGTGAAAAGTTTTTCCTATAGAAAAACCGACTTATGAGCCCTACGTCCACGGTCTTTTGCGCCCCTCAACAGAACAGCCAATTCCAATTAAACCATTGAATAAAAAGCACTAAAGTGATAGTCACAGGGGTAACTAGGAATCCGCCCAATTTGGCTCTCGGGGTGCACACCAACAGGCTGAAGAGGAGCTATACGCAACAAAATGCCTATCCCAATGACAAATTCTGTCAGCAATCTAGTCCATTCCGTAGGCGAGTTTCCTCCCGACTCCGTCGTCTTTGGTAAGTCCGAATCCATGCAGGCCCTGCGCACCCGTATGGACAAGGTTGCCTCCGCTAACGTTCCCGTTCTGATTAACGGCGAGAGCGGCACCGGCAAAGACATTATTGCCCGCATGATCCACAATCTTTCCCCGTGGAGGAGCGGCCCGTTCGTCAAAGTGAACTGCCCCGCGATTCCCGGAACCCTCCTCGAAAGCGAGCTCTTCGGCTACGAAAAAGGGGCCTTCACCGGAGCTTATGGAATGAAGCCGGGGCGGGTGGAGATGGCTCATCGCGGCACCCTTTTTCTGGACGAAATCTCGGAGCTTGATCTTGCATTGCAGTCGAAGCTCCTGCAGTTGTTGCAGGACGGGCAATTCTGCCGCATCGGCGCCCAAGAGGACAAGAAAGTCGAAGTCCGCATCGTGTGTGCCACCAACCGGCAACTCGATCTCGAAATTGAAAATGGGACCTTCCGTCAGGATCTTTACTACCGCATCAACGTGGTGAATCTGCGTATGCCAGCGTTGCGCGAACGCACTGGCGATATCGAAACCCTCGTCCACTATTTCCTCGAATACTACAACCGCAAGTACAACTGCCGGGCTCGCGCGCTTTCGCAGGACTTGATGGCCGTGCTGCTCAAATATCATTGGCCGGGAAACATCCGCGAACTCGAGAACATGATCAAGCGGTATGTGATCCTCGGCAGTGAAGACGTAATCAGTAATGATTTGGTCGCCCGGAACGAGCAGGAGTATTTCAATCCCGAGATCAACCTGGACGGTCCAATCTCGCTGAAGGCCCTGACGCGCAAGGCGACCCGCGAACTGGAACGCAAGATTATTCTGAAGGTTTTGCAGGCGCATCACTGGAACCGCAAACAGGCGGCGCGCACTCTGTCCATCAGCTATCGCGCTCTGCTCTACAAGATTCGCGATGCTGGCCTGCCGCCTAACCGCTCCACCCGCCGGCGGGAGACGCCAGTCGGTACGGGCGTCGCCGCAGACTAGAGCGTTCGGACTAAGTCAATGTAAGCGCGGCGTCCTCGCCCGGCCAGGCAAGATCCCATGTCTTTGGCTGCAAGTCCCTGTGTGCTCATGCCCTGCAACTTTTTCTCTGTTCAGGGTTTAAATACTCAGGCAGGCGCTTCAGACAGAATCGAGAAACAAGATGCCTGAAGGCCTTGCGATCCGCTCGATCTTAAGGGGTCGCGGAAGGGGGTCGAAAATGCGTTATCTACGGTATCTGGCTCTGCTCGGGATTTTCCTGCTTCCGGCAGCTTATTCGCAAGCTCAGGTTTCGGTCGGCATCGGAGTCGGCCCAGCCTACGGCTACGTCGGTGCGGCGCCCGCATGCGCGTACGGCTACTACGGCTACTATCCGTATGCTTGTGCGCCCTACGGCTACTACGGTCCGAGTTGGTTTGTTGGCGGTGTATTTATCGGCGCTGGCCCGTGGTATCACGGCTACTGGGGACGCGGCTTTTACGGTCCCAGCTATGGCTGGCGCGGTGGTTACGGCTGGCGCGGCGGATATGGCTGGAACGGACGAGGCTACTACCGTCCCGGCGCCTATGGCTATCGAGGCGGATACGGCTACCGCGGTGGCTATGGCTACGCTGGCGGTTATGCGCACGGCTCCTACGGCGGAGGCTTCCACGGTGGCGGAGTTGCGCGTGGCGCAGTCGGTGGCGGCGGCTTCCACGGCGGCGGACACCGCTAAGAATTAAAGGGTGGCCCACTGTTGTCAGCTCTGCGCGGCTTCGAAGTCAGCGGAGCGGAGAATGGGTGGGCCACATCCTCGAAGGTTCGTGAAAGGGCATGACTTCAGTCATGCCGCTAAAGCAGAAAATTCGATCCAGGCCTCGCCGGTACCAACGCTTCCAACTGATCGCCCAGAAACTGGGGAAACATCTCGTCTGGAAGCTGTGAAAAAATCGACTTTCCCAAGCAAGCTTGGACAGGGCACCCTCGGGAGCAAGAAATGGACGCGACGCTCTCGGCCAGTCTGCCCGTCGCTGAGGGTTGACTGTCCGGCGAAAGGCTTGGTTCCCTGCGAGGCCTGAATCGAATCTTTGTTTTGTGGCACGGCTGAAGCCGTGCCCTTCCACGGGCTGAACGCTGATCGGGCCAGTCCCTGGGAGCATCCTCGCTCAAGCCGAAGGACGAATTGCGTCGGCCCCCAAAACTCGCCTGATCGGCAAAGGGCTTTTGCCGATTCGGGGGTGATATCGGGAAAAGGCTTTTGCCGATCTGAGCCTTGTACGTGCTTGCCCACGTCTCGAAAACCCGAGACGTGGGGCACCCGGTTTTTCATCTTTCATTTTGCTTCTTTCGGTTTATCCCTCGGCACTTTATTCGGCACTCTATCCCTTGGGGGAGCTGCTGCGCCCAGACGGAGCAGGTCCCAGGCATCGCGGTATTGCTCGAAGTGGGCGCCGTCCTGCCTTTTTGCGCCCTCGGGATAGAGGCGGATGTGGGCAAGACCTGCAATCGCAGCGACGGGGACGATATACCAGGCGTCGTGAGCAACGACGTAGGCAGCGACGAAATCGATTTCCTGCGCGGAATATGGAACGATGGGCCTGTGCTGGCGGTTGCGAGCCACGGAAACGCTGTATCCCCAGCGGCAGGTGGTGAAGACCGATTTCACCTGAATGCGAAACAAACGGCCGTTCTCCTCGATGACCACGTCGTAGGGCTCGCAGTCGCCGTAGGGCTTACTCACGGCGAACCCCATGCTGGCGGCTTTGACGACGAAGATCAATTCGGCGATCAGGCCTTTGCGTTTGGAGTAGAGTGTCGTGCGTCCGATCGACTGGCGCTTGCGGCGGTGGTTGGTGGAAGCAGCAGAAATTTCATTCATAAGCATGAATGCGCAGGCTTTCGCCTGGGCGCACATTTCTCCCTTTGATTTGAATTTGGTTGGAGATTCGCGGACGAGGGCGTCCGCGCAACACAGAAAACAAAAGGCGCAGGCTGGATGCCTGCGCCTGTTTTTGTCTATATATCCAGGCTATCAAATTCGAGGGGGTAACTATGACATGTTTTCCAACTTTATTTTGTGTTTGCAATGAGGGAGTTAAAGGGAATTGGGCACGAAAGGGGGCTTGACAAGATTTCTCCCGAATCGGGAAACAAGTGGGTGGCCTATCCTTACGCCGATTTCGACGTCAGGGTGGGGAAGCCGCCATCCCTCTCGGAATATTCCCCGCCAACCCGCCCCTGTAAAAAGTTACAGTAGCCCGTGCAAACCGTGAGGGTTATGCTCACCTGGCGTCACAGTTATAGGTGTTCTTCCTCGGGCTACTCGAGCGTTTACTGGTTGAGGTATTTCTCCGTAGGCCCGCCTGAGTTCATTTTGATGACAGACCGGATGTACAAAAAGGAGCACGAAATGAGGAAACATTGCCAGTTCTTCTGCTTAGTTTTTAGTTTGCTTTTCGCGGCCTCAGCGTTTGGGCAAGACCAACTGGCCGAGTGGACTCAAATGCTCAAAGAAGATCTCAAGGCGCAAAAAAAAGACCTGGTCAAAAAAGGCATGGTAACTTTCACGGACGAAGAGGCCAAACGTTTCTGGCCTATCTACGACGCCTACAACAACGAACTGGGAAACTTTGTCGATGCGCGGGTCGCTCTTATCAAAGCCTATGCCGATGACTACGACACGATGACTGACGCAACGGCCACGGAACTGTTGAGCCGGAGGTTCGATATCGAAAAGCGGAGAGCTGAGCTGGACGAAAAGTATCGCAAGCAGTTTGCAACCGCCCTTTCTCCCCGCCGGCTCGTCCGCTTCTACCAGATTGAGCACCAACTGGACTTGCTGATCCAACTGCAAGCTTCGGCAGCAGTTCCGAAGATGAAGTGGTGGACGGGTGGGCCATCCTGACGTTGGGCTTTCCGGCCTGGGGTGGGGACGCTCGTCCCCACACGTTCGCACATGAGCAATTACGACTTCAGTTGCGCTAGTTGCTTTTTGACGGCGGCCGCTTCGCTGTAATTGGGATCGATCTTCAGGACGCGTTCCAGTTGCTGGCGGGCGAGATCGTTTTTGCCAGTCTTCTCGTAGGCCAGTCCCAGGTGGTAGTGGACGTTGGCGTTGTCGGGGGATTTGGTTTTTTCTCCGAGCTTGAGCGCTACCTGGAAAAGATCGACCGCCGATTGATATGCGCCCTTCTGGTAAAAGACCC
>Ga0210390_10000877_pt1 | contig 30469 bp, 30 predicted proteins | sample IncBWH11OmetaG_FD_161050 | JGI IMG/M metagenome (GOLD analysis project Ga0210390, IMG submission 161050) | Forest soil microbial communities from Barre Woods Harvard Forest LTER site, Petersham, Massachusetts, United States - Inc-BW-H-11-O ...
AACAACCATTTTCAATCGGCAGTTTTTCAATTTCCGATTGGAAACCTTTACTGTGTAGAACTGGAGGCTTCTCGATGAGGTTGGATTGCTGAAAGTCGGACTGACCGGCGGGATTGCTTCTGGCAAATCTGTAGTGGGCGAAATGTTTGTCGCCCTCGGGGCTCACCTGACCCAGGCCGATGCGATTTCCCATGAACTGATGCAGCCTGGCGAAGCGGTTTACCAGGAAGTAGTGCGGCATTTTGGCAAGGAAATTCTCAATCCCGATGGTGCGGTCAATCGCGCACGACTGGCGGAGGCCGCGTTTGGCGCGCCGGGCCGAGACCAATCTCCCCGCGTTCAGGAATTGAACCACATTGTGCATCCCGCGGTGATTCGAAGGCAGGAAGAATGGATGGCGGAAGTCGGCCGGGAAAATTCGCAGGCCATTGCGATCGTGGAAGCGGCACTGATTTTGGAAGCAGGTTCGGCAAACCGTTTTGACCGTCTGGTGGTCGTTACCTGTCGCCCCGAACAGAGAATTCAACGCTGGGCCGCGCGTGTGGGGGTTGACGAAGCAACCGCCCGCCGGGAGGTTTCGCGACGTATGGCTGCTCAGTTTCCGGACGAAGAAAAGATCAAAGCGGCCGACTATGTGATCGACAACTCGGGATCTTTGGACGAAACTCAGAAGCGTGTGGATGAAGTCTACGGCGAACTAAAACGCGCAGCGGAAAAAAGAGGTCAAAAGCCTCTCTGATATGTAGGCGCGGGCATCCTCGCCCCGTGAGGGGCCGAGGCGAAACTTAATGCCCCCTCCCAGTTTCAATCATCGCTAAAGCATGGAGGAAGCTGAGTGTTGCTATCCTACCGGTCCAGCCCCTGACGTCGAATGACAATTGATTACAATGAAGAGTGTGAATCCGCGGAAGGTTTCTGAAACTATGAGGTTGCTTCGACCAGTATTGCTTGCTGTGATCATCGCCGGCGCATTTTTCTACTTCACTACCTATCGATCGGGCCGGACAGGGTCCGCAGACTGGATCGGGCATCCCAACAAGGTTGAAATCAGCGAGGCCGCCGGCAGCGACGCACTCGATGCCGAAGAACAGAACAACATCAGTGTCTATCACAAGAATATCGGTTCCGTGGTGAACATCACCTCGAAGGCCGTGACCTTCGATTTTTTCTACGGGCTGGTTCCAGAGGAAGGGCAGGGATCTGGCTTCATCATCGACAAAGAAGGGCACATCCTGACCAACTATCACGTGATCGCGGACGCGCGGCAAATCGAAGTGACGCTGCACAACCGCAAGAAATATCGGGCCACCATCGTCGGCACCGATCGCTCGCATGATTTGGCCGTGGTGCAGATCAAGGCGCCCGACCTCACTCCGATGGCGCTAGGTGACTCGGGCAATCTGCAAGTAGGTCAAAAGGTATACGCGATCGGCAATCCCTTCGGACTTGCGGGCACGCTGACCCGCGGCATCGTGAGTTCGATCCGCTCCGTGCAGGAACCCGACGGCATGACCATTGACGAAGCCATTCAGACCGATGCCTCGATTAATCCGGGAAACTCCGGTGGACCGCTTCTCAATATGCACGGCGAAGTGATTGGCATCAACACCATGATCGCTTCGAGTGTTGGTCAGAGCGCAGGCATTGGCTTCGCGATTCCCATCAACACCGCCAAAGCGGTAATCAACGATCTGCTTACTCTGGGCCGCGTGCGGCGTCCAGCGCTCGGCGTGCGCACGATTCCGATTGATCCTGAACTGGCAGAACAATTGGGACTGGCATCGGATTACGGATTGCTGATCGTGCAAGCGGTGCCGGGCGGAGCGGCGGACAACGCCGGCCTCCGCGGCGGCAACGAGCGAGCGTTTCTGGGCAACATTCCGATTACGGTGGGTGGCGACCTGATCGTCGCTATTGATGATCAAAAAGTCGAAGACCAACAGGAACTGGCGAAGATTATGAATAATCACCGCGCCGGGGACACCGTTCGCATCACCATCTACCGCGGGAAGAAAAAGATGGATGTAAAAGTGACGCTCGGCGAAGCCAGGCAGGAAGTGTAGAGTCGGCACTCAACTATCAGCGCCGTTAAACAGTTCGCTGAAAGAGTGGCGGTTCGTGTCGGGGCTCGCCTTCAGGCGTGCCGTAAGCAGCGTCTTTTCGATGGCACCTTCAGCGCTGAGTTCGAGAACGAAGTTTTTAGCAAACTGTCACGCCGCCGTCTCTTCAAAGAAGTCCTCGATTTCGTTGACCTCTTTGTCCGAGAGCCGGAGTTCCCCGGCCCGCATCACTCCGTCGGCTTGCCGTGCATTGCGAGCGCCCACAATCGCCCCGGTGACGGCAGCATTCCGCAGCGTCCAGGCAATCGCCACTTCGCCGGGAGAGCGGCCGTAACGTTTCCCGATCTCGCGCAGCCTCTCCACCAGCGCAAGATTCCGCGATAGCCTCGGCTCGCTGAATTCAGCATCAGTTTTGCGCCAATCGTCTTTCGGCAGCCTGGCAATACGCTCGCGGGTCATCGCTCCGGTCAAAAGCCCCGAAGCCATCGGGGAATAGACGATCACCCCGATGCCCTCGCGCAAGCAGTAAGGAAGAATGTCATCCTCGACCCCGCGATTGATCAACGAGTAGGGTGGCTGCAGAGAAGCGATAGGCGCAATACTTTGCGCGCGGCGCAGTTGTTTGACGTCGAAATTCGAGACGCCGATCCAGCGCACTTTGCCCTGCCGTTGCAATGCGGCAAGAATGGACCACCCTTCTTCCAGTTCATCTGAGTCCGGTTCCGGCGGCCAGTGAATCTGGTACAGATCAATCGTTTCGACACCCAGTCGGCGCAAGCTGTCCTCGACCTCCTGGCAAATGGAATCTGCATGCAGAGTCTTCTGGATATTGCCTTGTGCATCCCAGCGCAAGCCACACTTGGTAAAAATGTAAGGCTTCGCGCCCGGCCAGGTTTTGAGCGCCCGCGCAACGACTTCTTCGGAATGCCCCAGCCCATAAACCGGGGCGGTATCTATCCAGTTGACTCCCAGCTCCAGCGCCCGGTGAATCGCGGCCACAGAGTCATCGTCATCCTGCGCACCCCAGGCGAACTGCCAGCCACCGCCGCCAATAGCCCACGCTCCGTACCCCACAGGAGTGATATTCAAATCGGACTTGCCAAGCTGCCGGGTTTCCATTTCAATCTCCTAGACTGTTCGCAAGATTCTAAGTCTATCGCAGGTGATGCAAACCGATGAACGTCGATTCCGTCCGAGCCTATTGTCTTTCGTTTCCGCAGGCAAGCGAAAACTTGCAGTGGGGAGAGGATCTTTGCTTCAAAGTGGCGGGTAAGATTTTTGCTGTGTTGAGCTTGGGCTCGGTTCCACAGAGCCTGTGTTTTAAGTGTACGCCCGAGAAGTTCGCGGAGTTGTGCGAACAGGACGGGATCGCTCCAGCGCCTTATGTGGGCCGCTACAAATGGGTATTGCTGGAGACGGTGGATGTTCTTCGCGACGACGAGTTGGAAGAACTGATCCGCCAGTCGTACAAAATGGTAGCCGCGAAAGCCAAAAGCAAGTCCGGGGTCAAGGCCAAAAAGAGAATCCGGAAGCAATAATCTCGCCAGATGGCAAAAGGCTGAGGGTTGAATGCCGAAAGCTGACAGCTCGTACAATTTGACTCCCACTCACCCGCTACGCTAGCCTCAGAAGTCCGCCCCACGTTCTTAAGGTTTGTGCAAGGGCACGGCCAGCCGTGCCGCACCGGAGCTAAAAAGTTCCGGGCTTCAGCCCCTGAGGAAATCGCTAATTTCCTGTGGGAGACAAAAATGATGAAAGCGGTCCAATGCTGAAAGCAATCTCAACGTTCGTCTATGTGAAGGAGCGGCTTCACCCCGGTCTACTGGATGGGCTGGTGCGCGGTGGCGCGCAGTCGGTCGAAATCTTTGCCGCCCGCCAGCATTTGGACTACGCCAACCGCAAACAGCATGTGCGTGAGATCGCGGACTGGTTCCGCACCAGCGGCATTACGCTCAACTCGGTTCACGCCCCTCTCTACGCGGACTACGAATGGGGACGAACCGGAGCGGCCCCAATCAACATCGCTTCAACCGACCGCGCCGGCCGCATTGAAGCCATGGACGAGATTAAACGCGCTATTGAGTTGGCTGAACACATCCCATTTCGTTTTCTGGTGCAGCATCTTGGTGGGACCGGCGAATCCTTCGACGACCGCAAGTCCGAGGCGGCAATGACCTCGGTTGAACACTTGCGAGCCTTCGCCAAGCCGCTCGGAGTGCGGGTTCTGCTGGAGAACATTCCCAACGAATTGTCCACGCCCGAGCGCCTGGTCGAGTTTATCCGCTCCGCCCACTTCGATGATGTGGGTGTGTGTTTTGATTTTGGTCACGCCCACATCATGAGCGATGTGCCGCAGGCTTTCGAAACCGTCAGGAACTACATCCACTCCACCCACGTGCACGACAACATCAAAGATCGCGACTCACACCTTTGGCCGGGGAGCGGATCGATCGACTGGAAACAAGCCATGGAACTGCTCCGTTCGGCGCCGCACACCCCGCCATTGCTGCTGGAGATCGAAGGCGATGAGAAACTGAACCCAGTCGAAAAAATGAGCGAGACATTCGAAAAGCTGGAAGCCACTGATTGAGCGGTCACCGTAGAAACGTAGCTTGCTAGGTTTCTGCGTCAGCGACAATTACGAAATCAAAATCTATGTCATCCCCCGTAACCACGATCGTCGATATCGGAAAATACGAAGGCCAGGCCGTCACCATTCGCGGATGGCTCTACAACCTGCGCGAAAGCGGCAAACTGCTCTTTCCGCAGCTTCGCGACGGCTCCGGCGTCATTCAGGGCATCGTGCCAAAGAATGCCGTCCCGCCTGAAGTCTTTGAAGCCGTAAAGGGTCTGACCCAGGAGTCAAGTGTAATTGTCGAAGGCAAAGTGCGCGCCGACAAGCGCGCTCCCGGCGGCTTCGAACTCGACATTTCGAATGTGCAGGTAGTCCAGCGTGTTCCGGAAAATGATCCTTACCCCATTTCGCTGAAAGAGCATGGCGTCGACTTCCTCATGGAGCACCGGCACTTGTGGGTGCGAACGCCCCGGCAGGCTGCGATTCTTCGGGTGCGGGCTGAGATCATCAAAGCAGCCCGCGATTTCTTTGACGAGCGAGGCTTCACCTTAACCGATCCGCCAATTCTTACGCCGGCTGCGTGCGAGGGCACCACCACGCTGTTTCCGGTCGATTACTTCGACGAGCAAGCCTACCTTACACAATCCGGCCAACTGTATATCGAAGCCACAGCCATGGCGCTAGGCAAGGTGTATTCTTTCGGGCCGACTTTCCGCGCCGAGAAAAGTAAGACCCGCCGTCACTTGACCGAGTTCTGGATGGTCGAGCCCGAGGTAGCCTACGGGGAACTCGATGACATCATGGCCCTCGCCGAGGGGTTGCTCAGCTATCTGGTAAAGCGTTGCCTGGAGCATCGCCGTCCCGATCTGCAAACTATCGGACGCGATGTTTCGAAGCTAGAGAACATCGAGGCTCCGTTTCCGCGAATCACCTACGACGAAGCGGTCAAAATGCTGCAGGAAGCACACGCGAAGGGAGCCCTCGAAAACAATTTCGAGTGGGGCGGGGATCTGGGTTCGCCGGACGAAACCTATATCTCATCGCAATTCGACCGTCCGGTGATGGTGCATCGCTATCCCGCAAAAGTGAAGGCGTTCTATATGGAGCCGGATCCGCAGCGGCCAGATCTGGCCCTGTGCGTGGATGTGCTCGCGCCCGAGGGCTACGGCGAAATTATCGGCGGTTCGCAGCGTATGGCGTCATACGATCTGCTGCTCAAGCGCATTCACGACCACGGTCTTCCGGAAGAGGCGTTCAAGTGGTATCTAGACCTGCGAAAGTACGGAAGCGTGCCCCATGCGGGTTTTGGCATGGGGATCGAGCGGGCGGTGGCCTGGATATGCGGGCTCGAGCATGTGCGGGAGACGATTCCGTTTCCAAGAATGCTGCACAGACTCTACCCGTAGCAGCCACTGAGAACCGACGACTTGGAACCGCCTGCTGGTTTCTTGTCGCTCTGTTGTTTTCAACCGGGCATTGAAGAATGGTAGCTCGGACATGTTTTTCTCCGGCTGCTCAGTTCGACCGTCGATGCCGCTTCCTCTACGTCATTCTGCGGGGCCTGATAGAATTTCAGTTTTATGATTTCTGATTGGCATTTATTTTGTCATTCATAGATTCGCAATCGGCGGTACGCTGTCTGCCATTCTCGGCAAATACTATGACAAACAATGCGCCATCCTTTTCCAGCGTTACCCCCCGAAAAATCCGGGTCATCGGGGTCCCCCTCGATCTGGGTCAGTCGCGACGCGGCGTGGATATGGGACCTTCCGCCGTGCGCGTAGCGGGACTCGAGGCACGATTGGAAGCGCTCGGGCACGTGGTTGAAGACGCCGGGAACGTGTCTGTCGCCATCGCCGAGCAAAAGAAGGAAGGCGATCCGCATGCAAAATATCTGAAAGAAATCACCGCAACCTGCACCAAGCACGCGGAGCTCGTGGTCAAAACGCTGGAGGCGGGCAAAGTGCCGATCACTCTCGGCGGCGATCACTCCATCGCCGCGGGAACTGTCGCCGGGGTCGCGGAATTCTATCGTCGCCAGAACCAGAAAATCGGCCTGATCTGGATCGATGCTCACACTGACGTCAACACACCTGACAGTTCTCCCAGCGGAAACGTCCATGGCATGCCGCTGGCGGCGATTATGGGATTAGGTCCTCCGGAACTAGCCAACATTTTCAACTTCTCGCCCAAAGTGAGCCCGGACAACTGTGTGCTGGTCGGTGTGCGCGACATCGACGCCATCGAAAAAGAACACGTTCGCCGAGCCGGTATCCACGTCTTCACCATGCGCGATATTGACGAACGTGGCATGCGCACAGTGATGGAAGAAGCTTTACGCGCAGCCGGACGGGGCACGGCCGGTTACCACGTTTCTCTCGACATGGATTGGGTCGATCCCGAAGACGCCCCCGGAGTAGGCACGCCGGTTCGTGGAGGAGCCACGTATCGCGAAGCTCATCTCGCGATGGAGATCATCGCCGACCACGGCCGCATGCTCAGCTTCGAAATCGTCGAGGTGAATCCCGTAATCGACGAACACAATCGTACAGCGGATTTGGCGGTCGAGCTGGCGCTGTCAGCGTTCGGCAAGAAAATTCTCTAACGCAAGTGCAGGCGCGGGCGTCCTCCCCCGTGCGGTCCCGTTTTAATCAGGGGTTTCTAAGCGGAAATCTAACTTGCGGTACAACTGTCAAGTCTACTCTCGTGGGTATTCCATAGCCTGCATTAGCGTCATTTTCTAAAGTTAAGCCATTTTGAATCAGCGTCTTGCGCCCCTATGAATGTTCCAGGTGGAACATACCTCTGATTTCCGCGCTCTATTCCACCAGAGACATTCCGAAGACTTTCAGGCGAATCCAAAAGATCACCGCCAGTAATTTGACGAGCAACCTTCCTCGCGTCCAGACTGAAAGGTAATGAAAAAGCTTCGCGTCGGAATTCTGTTTGGTGGTCGCAGCGGAGAGCATGAGGTCTCGCTGCTCTCGGCCGCGTCAGTCTTCAACGCCATTGACAAAGATAAATACGAGGTCGTTCCCATCGGCATCACCAAGGAGGGCCGCTGGGTCACCGCCGCCGATGCCGAGCGGTTGCTGCTTGGCAAATTTGAAGATCAAAAACATCTGCGTGCTGGCGACCCCGAGGCGACCCCCGGTGCTGCGGTTCTGGCCAGGGGAGAATCTGTAGTGGTACCGCCTGAACCGCACCGGCATGTGTTAGCACCTTTTGAAACCGATGCGTCGTCGCACGGGCTGACTCGTCGTGCGGCGGACCGCGCCATCGACGTTGACGTCATTTTTCCGGTGCTGCATGGTACCTTCGGCGAGGATGGAACCATCCAGGGCCTGCTCGAATTGGCAGACATGCCTTACGTGGGCGCGGGCGTTCTGGGTTCAGCCGCGGGGATGGACAAGGACATCATGAAGGCACTTTTTCGAGCCGCGGGACTGCCGATTGTGAAACACGTTACGCTGCTGCGCAGCGAGTGGGAATCGAATTCGAAGCGCATTCAAGACCTCGTCGAGAGTAAGTTGAAGTATCCGGTGTTTGTGAAGCCGGCGAATTTGGGATCGTCGGTCGGAATTTCCAAGGCGCATGATCGCAAGGAACTCGGACCTGCGATCGAGGAAGCCGCGAAGTTTGATCGTAAGATTGTCATCGAGCAAGGAGTGGGCGGACGCAAACAAAAGGCTCGCGAGATCGAATGCTCAGTGCTCGGGAACGACCAGCCCGCGGCGTCGTTGCCGGGAGAGATCGTCCCCAGCACAGAGTTCTACGATTACAACGCGAAATATCTGGACGAAGGTTCTCAGCTGATCATTCCAGCGAAGCTCAGCAAGGCTGAAACTAAAGAGGTGCAGCGGCTGGCGATCGGAGCGTTCAGGGCGGTGGACTGTTCGGGGCTGGCGCGTGTGGATTTCCTAATGGAGCCAAAGTCGCGAAAGATTTATTTGAATGAGATCAACACCATGCCGGGATTCACGGCGATCAGTATGTATCCGAAATTGTGGGCGGCTTCGGGTGTATCGTATTCCGATCTAATTGGGCGGTTGATTCAGTTGGGGCTGGAGCGGCATGCGGAGAAGAAAAAGAATCAGTACAGCAGATGAGGGTTTTTAAGCACCCGCTCTCCGTGTCTGGCGGGAGACACGTCCCCCCAACAAAAAGCAGATTCCTCGCGACGCCCGGAATGACAATCTGGGTTAGGAGAATAGGCATTCTTGGCGGCTGCGAATGAATTCGATTGTTTGCGCGTGGTTCTGGTGGCTGCGCGCAACCCGCTTAATATTGGCGCGGCGGCTCGCGCCATGAGCAACTTTGGATTCCTTCATCTAAGGGTGGTGAATCCTTACGAAGCGGCGTTTCGCGAGGCACGGTCCGCGGTCGGGGCTGCAACATTGCTGGCGAGCGCGGAAGAGTACAAGACTCTGGCAGAGGCGGTGGCGGATTGCACGCTCGTTGTCGGAACCACGGCGGTACGTCACCGGGAATTGCAGCATCCGCTTAGACGCTTGGAGTATGGGACGCGGCTCATTCGCAAGCAATTGGGATCGAGCCGGGTTGCGCTTCTCTTCGGTTCGGAGAAGTTCGGGCTCTCGAATGCCGCGCTCAGCCATTGCCACTGGCTGATGCGCATCCCCACGTGCGAAGCGAACATTTCGATGAACCTGGGGCAGGCGGTCGCAGTTTGCCTCTACGAACTGGTGCGGGATGCCAAGGCTGCGCGGCCCCCGGAAAAAGTGGAGCGCGCAAAATCTGCCGAGCTTGAACGCATCACTACGACGTTGCTCGAAGCAATGCGCGGCAGCGGCTACCTGGACCGCCGTCCCATTGCTGACGTGGAGGAACGGATGCGTCGCTTGGTGCGCCGCCTCAACCTGCCCGCGCGCGACGCAGTGGTCTGGCTCGGCATTCTGCGGCAGATTGTCTGGAAGCTACGGGCAAAGGGTTCGGTCGCAAAGGACAGCGACTGAAAGTCGCATTGCTTCAGGACACTTTTGCGATATGGCCAAAGCCATATCCTGATAGGAATTGGAGTTGCCATCAGCCCGAGCCAAGCTTTGCTCATCAGGTAATTTGAGGGCGGTTGTCCCCACATCAGTTTGGGTTGAAAGGCGGATGATTTCGCGGGAATATTAGTGCGGGCTGGAAAGGGCTCTCCTCATGATCATCGGTGCGCATGTCATCGTTTACAGCCAAGACGCGGAGGCGGATCGCGTATTTTTTCGAGATGTTCTCGGATTCAAATCAGTCGATGCCGGGCACGGATGGTTGATTTTTGCTCTGCCGCCAGCGGAGGCCGCGTTCCATCCCGACGAACTGAACGATCGGCACGAACTGTATCTCATGTGCGACGACCTTAAGGCGGAGATGTCCGCACTGAAAAAGAAAGGCGTGGCGTGTTCGGAGGTTCACAGGGAGCGGTGGGGTTCCATCACCAAGATTACACTTCCCGGCGGGGGAAGAATCGGTCTCTATCAGCCGAAACATCCTACGGCGTTGGCATTGGATTCGAGGTGAGGTTAAGCGTTTTCGCGGGTACAGGCGACAACAGATTGCTCGCTTCGCTCGGAATGACAGTTTACTTCCCCGCATGGAATGAAAATTTGGTTTTAGTGGCATCGACTTGACGGCACGATTGGGAGCGATGTAATATCGCAAACAAGTTTGCTCTTCGGAGCAGACCTTGGATTTCATGAAGAGTGGCTGAGGGACGAGCCCTAAGAAGCCACGACAGCCGGATCGGGAGTCATCTCCCGGTCGTCTGGTGTCAACTCTCACCCGGAAACGGGGGACATGAGATTCGGGGTGCCGCCTTTTCAGCATCTCGTTCTTGTTTTTCCTCCCTTTAATTTTCCGGCATAGAGAATCTGGTTTTGGCAGTTTTCGACGGCTCGTCCCGCGGCTCGGAAAGTGAGTAGATGATGAGCGCTGCTGCGAGCATTTCAACGGGCTTTACCACAGGCGTCGCCGCGAACGTTTCCACGAAGTATGAACTGCGTTGCCGGGAATGCCACAAGAGCTGGGGGAACCAACCCCGGTCAATCTGCGACGACTGTTTTTCTCCCCTGGAAATTTTCTACGATTATGACGCCGTGCGCGGCAGGTTCACGCGTGAGCGCATCGCGTCCCGCGCGCCCGACATGTGGCGATACGCAGAGTTGCTGCCGCTCCCGCACGATTATCGGCCAAGTTTGCCGGTGGGTTTTACTCCTCTGCTTCGGGCTCCGCGGTTGGCCGCTCGTTTGGGCGCTAAGAATTTGTTCATCAAAAACGACGCGGTCTGTTTGCCCACTCTTAGCTTTAAAGACCGCGTGGTTGCGGTGGCGTTAGCGCAAGCGCGCAGCTTCGGCTTCGACACAGTCGCGTGTTCGTCGACAGGGAACCTGGCAAACTCGGTGGCGGCGCAGGCGGCGCGCAGCGGATTCAAAGCCTGGATTTTTGTTCCCGCGGATCTCGAGCCCGCGAAAATTCTGGGCACGCAGATTTACCGCGCGCGCCTGGTTCGCATCGCGGGCAGCTACGACCAGGTGAATCGGCTGTGTTCGCAGATCGCGGACGAACATCGCTGGGGATTCGTCAATGTGAATCTGCGTCCTTATTACGCGGAGGGCTCAAAGACGGTGGGATTCGAAATCGCCGAGCAACTGGGATGGCGCTTGCCGGGTAATGTGGTCGTGCCCATGGCTGGCGGTTCTTTGATTACCAAGATCAAAAAGGCGTTCGACGAATTGATTGAGCTGGGATTGGTCGAAGCGAAGCCGGTGAAGTTTTTCGGCGCGCAGGCGACTGGATGTTCTCCGATTTCGACTGCAGTAAAAGCCGGAAACGCTGATATAGAACCTCAGAAGCCGGCGACGCTGGCGCGATCGTTGGCGATTGGCAATCCTGCCGATGGTCACTACGCCATCAAGGCCATCACCAAAAGCGGAGGGTGGGCGGAGGATGTTTCCGATCCGGAAATGATTGAAGCCATCCAGTTGCTGGCGGAGACAGAAGGCATCTTCACCGAGACCGCGGGTGGGGTGACGACGGGATGCGCGCGGAAACTTTACTGTAGCGGACGAATCGCACCGGAAGAAACGACCGTGCTGTGCATCACCGGCAACGGTCTGAAGACGACCGACGTGCTCGCGGGCAAGTACGAGGCGGAAGAACCGATTCGGCCGAAGCTCGCGGAGTTCGAAACTTTCTTACAGACTGCGGAGTTTTCAGAAATAGTGGAGGGCTTGCGATGAATATCACAGTGCAGATTCCAACCGCGCTGCGCCGGTTGACATCAGGGACCGGGCAGGTGAAATGTTCGGCGGCAAATTTGGGCGAATTGTTTTCGGCGCTCGACCAGCAGTTTCCGGACTTGAAGTCGCACCTACGCGACGAGGCTGGCGAGGTTCGGCGGTTCCTAAACGTCTACGTCAACGAGGAAGACATCCGATTTCTGGGTGGGAACACTTACGCGTTTCAGGATGGGGATGAAGTTCTGCTGGTGCCTTCGATTGCGGGCGGGGCTTTGTAGCGTTCGACTTTTTGACGCTTTGGCCGGGCGAGAAAGCCCGAACCTCCATGGGGTTGGATATGGCTGTTCGTAAATTAAAAATCGGATTGCTGGGTTGCGGAACTGTGGGCCGTGGCCTGGTGGAGTTGGTTGGGAGGAACGACGCGCTCATCCGGCAGCGATCTGGAGTCGAGTTGCGGATCACGAAGATACTGGTTCGCGATCTCGATAAAGAGCGGCAGGGCGTGGATCGCACGCTTCTGACTACGCAACCGGACAAAGTGCTCAATAACGGTTGCGATCTGGTGGTGGAATTGGTTGGGGGGATCGAGCCGGCGCGAAGTTTTATCGAGCGATCGCTGGCGCGCGGGAAACACGTGGTCACCGCGAACAAGGCCCTGCTGGCGCTGGATGGCTTCAGTCTGATGAAGGCAGCGGAGGCGCAGAAAGTTCGCCTGGGATTTGAAGCCAGCGTTTGCGGCGGCATTCCGATCATTCGCGCTCTAAGGGATGGACTGGTCGGGAATAGTATTCAGCGGCTCAGCGGGATTCTCAATGGAACCTGCAACTATATTCTTACGCGCATGACTGAGGATGGCGTTGAATTCGAGGAGGCGCTTCGCGAGGCGCAGGCAAAAGGTTTCGCTGAAGCCGATCCGACGCTCGACATCGATGGCCACGATGCGGCGCAGAAGCTGAAGATCCTGACCGAACTTGCATTCAGCGCGCAGGTGGATGCTGACGCCGTGGAGGTGGAAGGAATTCGCGACATCGCTGCCGATGACGTGCAGGCGGCGAGGGAACTGGGTTTCGTGATCAAACATGTGGCGACGGCGGAATTGAGCGGGGATGCGGTGTCGCTGGGTTGCTCTCCGGTATTGCTGCCTGCATCGCATCAACTAGCGCGCGTTCGCGATGAGAATAATGCGGTGCTGGTTCGCGGCGATGCGGTCGGCGAGATGCTTTTTTCGGGCAAGGGAGCGGGTTCGCTGCCGAGCGCGAGTGCAGTGCTTTCTGACGTGGTCGACATCGCGTGTCACAAAGGCGGATTCTCTTTGAGTCCGGGGGGCCGGATTAATGCTAGCACTCGCGATTGCGAGAGCAGGCACTATCTTCGCTTTATGGTGAGCGATCCGAGCGCGATCGGGCCGATCACAACCATTCTGGAGCGAAACCATGTGGGAGTGGCTCGCGCCGAGGCAATATGGGCGCGGAGGGATTCGGGGAAACACCAGGTGCGGGTGCTTACCCACACTGCGTCACGGAAGCTGATCGAGGCCTCGCTGCGCTATATTTCAGGATCGGGTCTCGATAGTGGCAAGAGTGTTGTTTTGCGACTGGCGGATTAGCGGCTATCCGCCCGGCAGACTTCAGACGGGCAAGTCGCCCTTTCTACGCGGCGGTTGCTTAGTGTCCTAGTCTTTTGATATAATCTAACTAACCAGTTAATTAATGACTTCGATGAAGAGCGTTTCCAGATCGCGCCTGGGGTCTCGCGGACGCCCCGAAGAGAGCCGCGCTGCCATTTTGCAGGCGGCGACGCGCGAGTTTTCGCGCGAGGGCGTTGCCGGCGCCAGAACAGATGCCATTGCCCGCGCGGCTAAGGTAAACAAGGCCCTTCTCTACTACTACTTTAAGGACAAAGAAGGGTTATACGGGGCGGTGCTCGATCAGGTATTTGGAGGGCTGATTGCGTGTGTCGGCGAAGTGTTGTCCCGCGACCTCCCGCCGCGCGAGAAGATTCTCGCATACGCCGGCGCGCACTTCGATTACGTTGCGAGTCATCCGCTTTATCCCCGAATCGTGCAAGGCGAAATGATGGGCGCGGGTCGGTGCAGGGCCAACCATCTTGAGCAGATTGTGAAAAAGTATTTTCGTCCGCTGTTTGGCCGCGTCGCCGAAGTTCTCAATAGAGGACAGGCTGCAGGCGAATTCCGACCAGTGGATCCCATGCATTTTGTTCCTTCCATGATTGCGGTAATTGTCTTCTATTTCACCAGCGCGCCGGTGATGCGACTTATGAGCGGGAAAGATCCTATGTCCCCAGAGCGGGTGGCTGCGCGCCGGGAGGCGGTGCTGGATTTTATTTCGGCGGCGTTGTTCCGGCGTCCTGCCGGAAAGTCTCGAGGAGCGCGACAGTGAGTGTACGCAACAAATTCCTGATCATTCTCGGCGTGATTTTCAGTATCTCGCTGACCTATTACCTGTTGTCCACTCCCCGCAACAAGGATCTGATTCTGATCGGGACGGTGGATTCCAACCAGGTGATCGTAAGCCCGCAGATCGAGGGACGACTGGCGAAGCTGCTGGTCGACGAGGGAACCCAGGTAAAACAAGGCGATCTGATCGCGGCGCTCGATCCGTCGGAATTGGAGGCGGAAGAGCGCGCGGCCGCAGCCACCATTGACAGTTTGAAGTCCAAGGTGGCTGAAACGCAGTCGACTTTGCAGGCAACGCAGGGGTCTACTACCAGCAGCGTGGCCAATGCGCAAGCGCGACTGCAATCCGCGCGCGCCCAGTTGCTGCAGGCGGAAGCTACTCTCGAGCGCACGGAGAGCGACAGCCGGCGCACGATTGAACTGGCGAAAGAAGGTGTCGCCTCGGATCAGGATCGGGTGCAGGCGGAAAGCAACTTGGCGGCACAGAGGGCACTGGTGCAATCGCTGAAAGATCAAGTAAGTGCTGCCGAAGCAGACCTTAACACCGCGATCGCCAACATCCATCAAGCGCATGCCGCGCAGAGCACGGTCGAATCTACGCGTGCGCAAGTCGTGAACGCGGAAAGCATGCTGAAGCAGGCGGAAGTTCGTTTGGGTTACACGAAGATTTATTCGCCGGTGACTGGAACCGTTTCTGTCCGCGCGGCCCGTGAAGGTGAAGTATTGAATGCCGGGCAAGCGATCGTGACCATCGTCGATCTCGGGGACACTTGGGTGCGCGCTGCGATCCCCGAAACCAATGCCGATCATATTGGTTTGGGGGACACGCTGCGGGTTCGATTGCCGGGCGGCACGATGACTTCGGGCAAAGTGTTCTTCAAATCCGCTGAAGCGGACTTTGCCACGCAGCGCGATGTTGGCCGGCGCAAGCGTGATATCAGAACCATCGTGCTCAAGGTTCGGCTGGATAATCCGAAAGGCGCGTACGTTCCAGGCATGACGGCGGAAGTTTTGGTTTCGCCCGAACAGCTTAAGAACACGACCCAAGACAACGTGTCGGCGGAACAGCATCCATGATCAGCGATCGCAATTCTCGTGAGGGATCGAGTGGAGATGCTCCCAGCAACGGGCATGGTTCAGGGGGCGATCCGGCTGTTTCCAATGCCATCGAAGTCGAACACATCGTCAAGAAATACGGCGATTTCACTGCCGTAAACAATGTTTCTTTCAACGTGAAGGAAGAAGAGATTTTCGGCCTGCTGGGGCCGAATGGTGCGGGCAAGTCGACACTGATACGGATGATGACCACGCTGATTCCGATCACCGCGGGAACGGCTCGAATCGCTGGTCATGATGTTCAGAAGGATCCAGATTCGGCTCGACGGGCGATCGGCGTAATTCCGCAGGCGCTGACCAGCGACCTTGACCTTACTATCGAGGAAAATCTCAGCATCTACGCCAAGCTTTACGACGTACCTGCGAAAAAGCGCAAGGCCGCGATTGACGAGTTGCTGGAACTGGTGGACCTGACGAAATGGCGTTCGGCCCAGACTAAGACCTTGTCGGGCGGCATGCGGCGGCGGCTCGAGATTGCCCGCGGCCTGGTACATAGTCCGCGAATTTTTTTTCTGGATGAGCCGACTACTGGGCTCGATCCTGTGTCTCGCGTTGCGGTGTGGGAAATGCTGACCAACATTAAGAGTCACCGGCAGCTCACCATCCTGATCACAACTCACTACATGGACGAGGCCGATCGCCTGTGCGACCGCATTGCGATTGTGGATCACGGCAAGCTCGTCGCGCTCGATACGCCACCGGCGCTGAAGGCTAGCGTGCCGGGATCGAACGTGATCGAAGCGCAGTTCGACAACGCTCCCGCGGATTGGGAGGATCGCTTGAAAAAGCTGAGTGATGTAACTTCTGTCCAGCACGAAGGCGCCGGAATGTACCGTGTGCTGACCGGCGACGGATCGAAGACCACGACAGAGCTTGTAGAAGCGGCAGTGCACGCGGGAGTGCGAGTGAGATCGCTTTCCGTGCAGAACACCTCACTCGACGACGTCTTCGTTCATTACACCGGGCGGCAGTTGCGCGATGAACTGGTGAAGGCGCACGCCTTCACCATGCCCCAGAGACCGGGATTGCAACCATGAATCACATTTTGGCCATTGTCGAACGTGAAATGCGAAAATTTTTCCGCTCTCCGGCGCTGATGATGGCGTCGATGATTTTCCCGCTGGTGCAACTTATCGTGCTGGGCAATGCATTCGGAGGAAAGATTCGCGACGCCAGACTGGGATTGGTGGATCAGGATGGAGGTACTCAAGCACTCAAGATCCGCGAGGCTTTTGATTCGGTGCGTTCCAACATGCGGACGTTCGAACCGATTTACTATAACGATCCGAAGACCGCGATGGACGACGTACGCAACGGCAAGATCGAAGGAGCCGTTATAATTCCGCCACAGTACTCGCGGCGAGTGTACGAGCAGGATCAGCCGCGCATTGCGCTGGTCGTGGACAACAGCGACAACTTCATGAGTTCGACGCTTGAGGACGAACTCACCAGCATTACAAATGCGCTCAATCAGCCTGCGGTCGAGCCTCGCATCCTGCAGCAAACCGTACTGCAGATTGTGGAGCTTTATCCTTATATCGAATACATGAAATATCTCTTGCCTGGTTCGATCACGCTGGCTATGTTCGTTTCGGTAATGATCGGCGGGGGCATGCTCTATATCGACGATAAGGCGCGCGGCGTGCACGAGGGATATTTGGTTACGCCTATCACGAAAACTGAACTTGTTTTCGGACTTAACGCCGCGGGAGCGATCAAGGCGGTAATGACGGGAGTCGTCATCACGGTAATTGGTTCGCTGCTGGCGGGAGTGGGAACAGTTTTCAATCCTGGCACCATACTCCAACTGATGATCCTGATTCTGCTGACCTCGATCGCATTCAATACGATGATGTTTCTGCTCATGGTCCGGGTGGAGGACCCACTGGTGCCGCGCGCGATCTTTGGAATCCTGAATACGCTGCTGTTTTTTCCCAGTGGCGCCATATATCCTATTCAGGCCTTTCCCTGGTGGTTGCGGGGTATCGCTAAAGTGGATCCGTTCACCTTCGCGGTGCACGGCTTTAAGTCAATATTGCTGAAGGAAACGGGAATGGCCGCCATCTGGCCGGATATGGTTTATCTATCACTTTTTGCCTTCATCACCCTGGCGGTCGCCACGCCGCTGTTCAAGCGAACCCTCTAGAGATTGGGATAATTCCGATTGTGGAAATTGGAATATCCGCTGAGCTCTATCTGAAAAAATGCCTGATTACAAAATTACTCAATTGCCTCATTCAACTTGGAACTTTTTGTTCCCCGCCGGTTTCCGTTATGCTTATGGAAGCCATGACTTTGATGGATGCTGAACGGTACGATCCCGCGCGCGATCGTCGACGCCGGATCTGGATTTGCGCGGTTGTGGTTTTCCTGATAATCGCGGCGTGGGTGGTTTATCACAACCGCGACTATCCTGAACGGAGCGCCGCGAGCAAGTTCTTTGCGGCGTTGCAAAGCCAGAACTATGAGGCCGCGTATGCGGTATGGTTCCGCGATCCCGACTGGAAGCAGCATCCCAGCCAATATTCCAAATACGGGTTTAGCGACTTCTATCGGGACTGGGGTCCGGGCGGAGAGTGGGGATTGGTGAAGTCCTACTCGGTGGATTGTTCCTTGAGCCCAAGCGGGGGAAGCGGAGTGATTGTTCAAGTCACCGTGAACTCTCGCGCCGAACATGCCTATGTGTGGGTGGAAAAATCCAACAAGACTCTCTCCTTTTCGCCAAACGATATAGAGTGCGGCAACTGGTGGACCTGGGTGACAGAGTGATCGCGGTACGCTTCTGACTGTCCTAAGCCTTTACTGCAAGCTGTTCCAGTGTTTTTGTAAGGACGCTTCATCTGCGACATTGACGCACGTTTTCGTGCGGTCGATCTGGCGCATGAGGCCGCAGAGAACTTTTCCCGGACCCACTTCCACGAAAGTGTGCACGCCCTGGGCAATCAACACGCGCATGGATTGCTCCCACTTTACGGAGCCTGTTACCTGGCGGATCAGCGCGTCGCGGCTACGGTCAGCGTCCTGCAGCAACACCGCGTCGGCATTGCATACGACCCCGGCAGCAGGCTTGCTGAACGGCGTGGAAGCTAGATCTGCGGCCAGGCGATCCTGCGCTGGCTTCATCAGCGAGCAATGAAATGGGGCGCTGACAGGCAAGACCTTGGCGCGTTTGGCGCCGCGTTCGTCAGCAAGTTTGGTCGCACGTTCCACTGCGGCGACGTGGCCCGAAATGACAATCTGTTCAGGGGAATTTATGTTGGCGGGTTCGCAGACTTCGCCCTGGGCAGCGTCGCTGCAAACGGCCGTAACTTTCTCGAACTCCATGCCGAGAATCGCCGCCATCGTGCCCACGCCGACGGGAACAGCTTCCTGCATGTACTTGCCGCGATGGCGCACGGTGCGGACCGCGTCGGCGAAGGTCAGAGTTCCGGCGACAACGTGGGCGGAGTATTCGCCCAGGCTATGTCCGGCGACGAAACCGGGTTTGAAACCTTTCTCATTCAAAACGCGCCAAGTTGCCACGGACGCGGTCAGAATCGCCGGCTGCGTGATCTCGGTCAGGCGAAGCTGATCTTCGGGACCTTCGAAGCAAAGCTGGGAGAGCTTATACCCGAGGGTCTCGTCGGCTTCTTCGAATGTCTGTCGCGCAACCGCATATTTTTCGGCCAGGTCTTTGCCCATTCCAATGGCTTGCGACCCCTGGCCAGGAAAAAGAAATGCGATGGGATCACCGTTGTGTGAATCAGTTGTCATATATTATGCAATGGTCGTAGGGACGTTGCTCGTAACGTCTTCCATTCCGCTGCGGGCTGACCTTGCTGCTCGAATCCCGGTCAGCGTTCTTTCTATTTCCGCGTTAATCGGGTGCTCGGCGAACTCGGCTGCGACTCGGATGGCGTTCTTGATCGCGTTAGCGTTCGACGATCCGTGGGTAATGAAACAAACGCCCTTTACTCCAAGCAGGGGCGCGCCTCCATATTCTGTGTGGTCGAGACGTTTCTTGAAGTCAGCAAACGCGCTGCGCGACAGCAGATATCCAACCTGGCGCGTGATAGTCGTCTTCAGCGATTCCTTCAGCGTGGAGCGAACCAGGTTGACGACGCCTTCAGAAATCTTCAAAGCGACATTGCCGACGAACCCGTCGGCCACAATGACATCTACTTTGCCGTTATACAAGTCGCGGCCTTCCACGTTGCCGACAAAATTCAAGGGAAGCTTCTGCAGAAGCTGGAACGCCTCACGTGTCAGTTCGTTTCCTTTGGTTTCTTCCTCGCCGATGGAAAGTAACCCTACGCGGGGGCGTTTGGTTCCAAACAAGGTGCGAAAATAAATCTCTCCCATGACTGCAAATTGCTCGAGATTGTGCGCCTTGCTGTCCACGTTGGCGCCGACATCCAGGAGGCTGGCGACGGTACCGATCGCCGTGGGAAATACAGCTGCCAGCGCGGGCCTATCCACTCCGGGGATTGCTCCCAGCACCATTTTCGCCGTAGCCATAGCTGCGCCGGTGTTGCCTGCGGTGATGAAACCCGATGCACGCCCGTCGCGCACCAGTCGAAGTCCAACCCGCATGGACGAATCCCGTTTAGCGCGCACGGCCTGCACCGCTTTGTCATCCATGCCGATGACTTCGCTGGCATGCGCGACATCAATAGGGAGTCCGACAGCGGCGGGATAGCGAGCCAACTCGGCCCGGAGAGCGGGTTCCGGACCTACCAAAAGGACTTTAACACCGTAATGCCGCGCCGCCTGGATGGCCCCTTCGATCTCAGGCTTGGGCCTGCGGTCCGAACCCATCGCGTCCAGGGCTATGACGCTTGGCATGGGGCGGCGGCGCTAGTTGGCTTCCTTGACTTCCAGAACTTCGCGGCCTTTATAGTAGCCGCACTTGGGGCAAGCCCGATGCGGCATCTTGCGCTCGTGGCAGTTCGGACATTCAGACAGTGCATGGCTCTTGAGCGAGTCGTGGGCGCGCCGGCTTCCGGTGCGTGCTTTGGAGTGTCGCCGTTTTGGATTTGGCATTTAGATTCCTTTTTTCTGTGGGCTCGAGCATCCGCGCTCGTGCGCTTTTTTTAGACTGACGATAAAAATCAGTCTTCCAACTTGCTGCGCAGATCTTTCAGTGCTGTCCACCGCGGATCTTCCATCGGTTCAGAGCAAGAGCATTGCTCCAGGTTCAGATTCGCGCCGCAGTGCGGGCAGAGGCCTTTGCAGTCCTCGCGGCAGATCACCTTCAGAGGAAGGGCCAATAGCACCTGCTCGCGCACCGCATCTTCGAGCAGCAACCCCTCACCTTGATAGTAGCTGACCTCAGCTTCGGCGCCGGTTACCGAGAGTTCCTCCCGGCCAGCATCCGCGCCGAGGGGCCGGTATAACAGATCAAAGTTGCGCCGTACATCCTGACTCACCGGCTCCAGGCAGCGGGCACACGGTAATTCGAGGGTCGTAGAAAGTTCGCCGCTAACCCGTATGTCCTTGATCCGCTGATGCTTCCCGTGATGCTCCTCGATCAGCTGAGCGCGTCCGGCAGCGTGCAGCGGAGTGCTCTGCTGAAGATCGGGCCCCAAATCGAGGACATTCGGGCGATACTCCTCCTGAAAATCTATCGGATGGAGTTCCAAGTCTTTGATTTCGATGAGCATTGAGATCCCCCGCACCCCCAACCGACACCGCAAAGGAACGCGGAAGCACGCTCAGAGGCGTAACTTCTCCAGGGAGCGAAAGTTAAGGATAAAGGCCACAGGAGCGCAGTGTCAAGGAGAGCACAAACAACCGGATACGAGCAAAGTTGCTGAAAGGAACCCCTTGGGCTACAACTGCATGGTGGATTCTGCAGCAACGACTCCGACGCCCATGGTTGTCAGCGCTCGTCAGCACTGGTGGGCGAACGCCCGCGTCTCTTTTTTCTGGATGGTGATCGTCGCCTTCGGAGTGCGCTTCGGTTACATCATGATCGGACACACCTACAGATTTCACTCGGGCCGGAGCCACCCGATCCAGGCGAACGAGAAAGACTTCGGCTTTGGCTTCGAGATGGGCCGCATCGGGCGCTCCCTTGCTCAAGGCCAGGGCTTCAGCAATCCCTTCAATGAGACGACGGGTCCGACCGCTTGGGAACCTCCGCTCTATCCTTTTCTGATCGCGATGGTTTTCCGATTGTTCGCAGTTTATAGTCGAACGTCGGCCATACTCCTGCTCAGCATCAATAGCATTTTTTCTGCGCTTACTTGCATTCCTATTTTTCTCATTGCGAAAAAATGTTTCGCTGAAAAAGTCGCAGTGTGGAGCTCGTGGACTTGGGCGCTGTTGCCGTCCGTGATTTTCTGGTGTACGCGCTGGATGTGGGAGACCAGCCTCGCTACGCTACTGCTGGCCGTGATTTTCTTGCTCACGCTCACCATGGACGAGGAAGACGGGTTGAAGCCGTGGCTGCAATTTGGCTTGATCTGGGGCGTTGCTGCGCTGACGAACACTGCCCTAGTGTCTTTTCTACCCGTCTCCGGGCTATGGATCTGGTACCGCCGCACCAAGCTCGGCAAACCTTCGCTCGGCGGAGTTGTGGTCGCATCCCTCGTATTTGCTGCCTGTGTGACGCCCTGGCTCGTCCGCAACTATCGCACTTTCGGACAATTTGTTTTCATCCGCTCAAACTTCGGCGCGGAACTTCGATTGGGGAACGGACCCGGGGCCGACGGGACATGGATGGATTATCTTCATCCGACCAAAAATGCTTTCGAAATGCGCCGCTACCAAGAATTGGGAGAACTCGCCTATGTCGCCGAACGCAAACGTGAAGCGATGGCTTATATTCGCGAGGATTACGCGCGATTTGCTGGCCTCAGTCTCAGGCGCTTCATCTACTACTGGGTTGGCTTGCCGAAAGCGTCGGAAAATCCTGTCCAGTTTTTCTTCCGGATTTCCTTATTCGCGGCTTCTTCGCTGTTGACCTTCTGGGGACTGGGACGCGCTCTCCGCAAGCACAAGCCGGGAGCATGGCTTTTCTTCTGGCTGCTTCTTTCCTATCCGCTGGTTTATTACTTCGTGTTCCCACATCCACGGTACCGGCATCCCATCGAGCCGGAGTTGGGGATATTGATCATCTATGCCATTTTGGAAGCCGTACCTTTGTGTACCTTCGTGTCCTTTGTGGTTGATGCCTTAAATCCTTAACCACAGAGGACAAGAAGTTACACAAAGAAATAAACGCTTTAGCTCAAGATCGGCAACGCCCGAATGCGCTTTTTCGTCGCCGCGAAGATGGCATTGCATAAAGCAGGCGCCAAAGGCGGTACTGGGGGCTCGCCCGCACCGGTCGGCCCCTCGGTGCTTGGAACCCAATATGCTTCGATCAGCGGAGCCTCGCTCATGCGAATGGGCGCATAGTCGTCGAAGTTACCCTGCACTACGCGTCCCTTGTCAATCGTGATTTGGGCACGCAAAGCATTGGTGAGTGCGTAAATCACGCCACCTTTAATCTGCTGTTCGAGGATGCCAGGATTTACCACCTGACCGCAATCCATCGCCGCGACTACGCGATGCACGCGCGGCTGATCGTTCTCCATCGAAATCTCGACCACTTCCGCCATGTATGTGCTGAAGCATCCGAAGCATGCGATCCCTTGATAATGCCCGGCAGGAAGCGATTTTCCCCAGCCAGCCTTTTCCGCTGCCAATTGCAACACTCCACGCATTCGCGCCGTATGCCAAACCGTATCGAAGTATTTGATGTCCTCGTCTTTCGACAGCAAGTGCAGCCGGTATTCGAGTGGATCTTTTTTGGCGGTCGCTGCCAACTCGTCAATGAAAGATTCGCTGGCAAATCCGGCTTGCAGTGCGTACACAGATCGCATCCAGCCCAAGGGCACCGGAGTCTGGGCCATCACATGCTCGACCAGGGCGGCGGGAAAAGTGTAGACCAGCGCGGCCTCATCAGGAAGATCGGGATCAACTCCATTAGGGGTGGGCAATCCTTTTTGCCCGCTGATCGAGGGCGCAACGATGCGGTGGGTGAAGGCCAGTGGCCAGCCCTGTCCATCGAGCACCGCATTCAGTTTGTGATAGCTTGCGGGGCGGTAGGTCGAGTTCCGCATATCGTCTTCGCGTGTCCACAGCACCTTGACGGGAGTGTTGGCCGCTTTCGAAACCAACGCGGCCTCGACGCCGTAGTCATGTTCCAATCGCCGGCCAAATCCTCCGCCCATCAAAGTGACATTGACCTTCACCTGATCGGGATCCAGCCCTACGGCCTGCGCGACCGAATCGCGAACATCCTGGGGAACCTGCGTTGGAGCCCAGAGTTCGCAATTCGATCCCCCGAAGCGAGCCGTGCAATTGCCGGGCTCCATCGCCGCGTGTGCCATCAGGGGAAGCTGATATTCGGCTTCGATGCGGCGCCCCGATGCTTTCGACACGTTCCCGGTGGAATACAGAGTTACGGCCTTATCCGATGCGGACTTCCTCAGCGACTCGAAGATCGCGGCCGAATTCAGATCTTTATTCGGCCCGTCATCCCACTGCACATTCAGAGTGCGCCGGCCTTCCATCGCGCTCCAAACGCTGCCAGCGACAACGGCGACGGCCGAATCGCTGATTTTCCCAACGTAGCTGATGCCCGAGATCTTCTTCGATTCTTTGTCGTCGAAGCTCGCAACCTTGCCTCCGATCACCGGACAACGAGCCAGCACAGCATACTTCATACCGGGAAGACGAAAATCAATGCCAAACTCAGCCGTGCCGTCGACCTTGGACGGCACATCAAGCCTTGGCAGCGACGTGCCAACGATTCTGTAGTCCTTGGCCTGCTTCAACGGCACATCGGTTGGAATGGGCTGTGCGCTCGCCTTCCTCGCCAACTGCCCATAGGTGAGTTGGCGGTTCGATGCGGCGTGGACCACTGCGCTGTGTTCGGCTTTGCAGCCCGAGCGCGGGACGCCCCACTCGAGGGCGGCGGCACTGATAAGCATTTCGCGGGCGGCGGCTCCCGCCTTGCGCATTGGATCCCGAGTTGTACGTACACTGGCGCTGCCCCCGGTTGTCTGATCGCCATACAGCGTACTGGCGCCGGCCTGCTCAATCGTGATCTGCTTCCAGTCGGCTTCGAGTTCTTCCGCGAGGATCATGGGAAGCGAAGTGCGCACGCCTTGTCCCATCTCAGAGCGCGCGACGACGATCGTGATCTTTCCGTCGGGCGTGATCTTCAAATAAGCATTGGGAGCGAACGTGTCTTTTGCTCCGCCTGATGAATTCGTATGCGGCAAGTAGAACCCAATGACGAGTCCGGCGCCAGCAGCCACGCCAGCGGTGAGAAAGTCGCGGCGGGAGAACGGGCTCATCGCGCGCCTCCCGTGCCCGCCGCGCGATGGATCGCACGCCGAATCCGGTCATAGGTCCCGCAGCGGCACAGGTTGCCAGACATCGCCTGCGTGATCTGGTCGTCCGAGGGCTGAGCATTCTTTGCCAGCAGCGCGGCCGCAGCCATGATCTGACCGGTCTGGCAATATCCGCATTGCGGCACCTGCTCCTCGATCCACGCCTGCTGCAGGGAATGCGGCCCGCTCGCTGACAACCCCTCAATCGTGGTGATGTTTTTCGTCGCGACCTGTGAGACTGGCGTCGAACAAGCACGCACCGGCGCTCCATCCACATGGACCGTGCACGCCCCACAAAAACCCGCGCCACAGCCAAACTTCGTGCCCGTCAATTCCAGCGTGTCGCGCAGCACCCAAAGCAAGGGCGTCTCGGGTGCAACGTCCACCTTCCTCTCGCTGCCGTTAATGTGCAGAGTGATGGCTGCCATGCTTTTGGAAGTTCAGGATATGGAAAGACATCGTACTCAACAAGCGAGGAAAAGGGAAATGGTGGTGCGGAGCAAGCAATGTCTCGCTGTAGATGTAAGCGGTGGGTTGAGGCTTACGAAGATAACGCGGGCGGGTGTGGGCAACTACCAGATCGTCCTCAGAAGCGGACTGCTGCGGATCCGTTCATCCTGCGTGATTAGGGCGAGTCCTTCCGCCCGGGCAGTTGCTCCGATGAGCCTGTCTGCCGGGTCGCGCGGGTAGGTGTCCGGGAACTGCGTGGCGAGGGCAGCGATCTCCTGAGTAATGGGTTTCACCACTGCGCCGACGGTGTCCAGAACCTGACGCACCGACACCTCGACCGTTCCGTAGGTTTGGATGCGAGAACGCGCAAAAAGCGATGCCAATTCCCAGAGGCTGATCGAAGCGATGGCCAATCCATCGCTGCGGCGCGCCCTCTTCAGAGCCGACTCGGCGGCTCGCGACAGACGTTTGGGTTCAATGGCTGCCCAAAGAACTACGTGGGTGTCTAGCAGGATCACCGCAAAGCTTCCCAAGCCTCGGCATCTTCAATTGGCTGGGTGATGTCTCCCAAAATCTTCATGGTGCCCGAGAGCTTTCCTAGGAAATCGTCTGAGGGTTCTTCTGCGGGCACGAGTTTGGCCACCGGGCGGCCCTTCTTTGTGATGACCACGGGCTCGCGCGTGGATTGCACAATATCCATGACTTTCAAACACCGAGCTTTGAATTGTCCCGCTGGCATCGTTTTCATGACCACTCCATATGACTATGGTCATCATAACATGACCTTCACGACCCAAACAACCGGAGAAAGGCTGACTGCTAAACTGTCTCGGTATGCTCCCCGGACACGCCACCGCCGAAGGCACGGCCCGCTACCGTGATCGTTTCGTTACCTTGCACGATGCAGGACACTTCCGCCGTCCTCAGCACGTTCCAGGAGCAAACCATCTTTGGCTCTCTTCCATTGGGCTGGGAACCTACCTCGGCGAGCCGGACGACGCGGCCGACCGAGAGTACACCGAGGCCATCGCCACCGCGCTGATCTCGGGCATCAACGTTCTGGATACCGCGATCAATTATCGTCATCAGCGCTCGGAGCGCAACATCGGTGCAGCCCTCCGGCAACGAATCGAATCTGGAGAAGTGAAGCGCGACGAAATCCTCGTATGCACCAAGGCTGGCTATCTGTCGTTTGACGGCAATCTGCCAGCCGACCCGCGGGCTTATTTCACACGTGAATACGTCGAGTCCGGCATTCTCGATCCCCAGCAACTCGTCGGTGGAATGCACTGCATGGCTCCCGCGTATCTCGAAAATCAGATCGAGCGTTCAAAGCGCAATCTCAGCCTGGAAACTATCGACGTGTTCTACCTGCACAATCCCGAATCACAATTGGCGGAGATTTCCCGCGAAACTTTTGGCCAGCGTCTGCGGGACGCATTCGCCATGTTGGAGAAACTGGTCAAGGTGGGCAGCCTCCGTTACTACGGAATGGCCACCTGGAGCGCCTTTCGTTTACCGGAAGCTTCGCGCGACTACATCAGTCTGGCTGAAACGGTACAACTTGCGCACGAAGTGGGAGGGGACGAGCATCACTTCCGTTTTGTCCAGCTTCCGTTCAGCCTGGCCATGCCCGAGGCTTATGCCTTGGCCAATCAAACCGTGACCGATCACAGCTCACGTAAACAGAAGCAGTCGCTGCTTTCCGCCGCTACGCAGCTGGGAGCTGCGGTTATCGGCAGCGCCACGTTGCAACAAGGACAACTCACCCATGGGCTGCCCGCGTTCGTGGGTCGAATCCTGGGCCTGAACAACGACGCCGAAAATGCGATTCAATTCTCCCGCTCCGCGCCGGGAATAACAACGTCGCTGGTCGGCATGGGGCACAAGGAGCGAGTCGCCGCCAACCTGAAACCAGCGTTTGTCCCGCCCACGCCGTCGGAAGAGTGGAATAAACTTTTCACCAGCCGCTGAACGGAGTCTTGCAACCGAGGAGAGATAATCTGAGAACCGGAAGCCACACGCCGGAAGCTTCCTACTTTAGCTCCTGCAATTTCGTCGTGGCCAATTGCGCCGCTTCAGTCGAGGGATTTTCCTTCTGGATGATTTCGTAGATGCGCTTGGCTTCCAGCCGCTGATTGTCCGATTGATAAGTTGCGGCCAACTCGATTTGTGCCGTCACCTTGCCCACCGTACTGGTGGGTTTCGCTGCCAACTGTTTGTAGATATCCACTGCCTGCTTGTTGCGCCCGGTGTTGCGATACACCGACGCCAACGCCATCTTGGCCAGCGCCGCAACATCGCCATCGGCCGACGAAACCACCTTCTGAAGATCCCGTTCAGCCGAAGCATTATCTCCAAGGCTCGCTGACGTCAGAGCCAGAAAATAGCGCGCGAACTCAGCCGCATGAGTATGCGGATATTTGTCGACGATGGCCTGAAACTGTTTGTGAGCTGCAGTGGCGCGCTCTGCGGAACTGGCAAAACTCGGAGCCTCCGCCTCTGCCGGCATGTTGGGCGGACGCACCGGTGTATTCAGGGTGCGCACCGCCTGGCTCATCTCAAGGCTGGCCTTCTGATCCTGCTGGTTCAAGAAATACCAGGTCCCGGCAGCAGCCGCCGCCACAACCACCGCGATCACCGCCGCGATGACGAGTTTGTTCTTGTGTTCTACGGACCAGTGAGCGGTTCTTTCCGCCGCGTCGATAGTGACGCGGCTGAACCGATCCTGTTTCATTTGATGCCGGGTCTCTGCGCGCACAACTTCCCTTCTATTTGGCTCAGCGTGGGATTGGCAATCTTTGAGTCTAACAGGCGAAAATCGGCAGCGTCAAAGGCTATCGGCGGGGGCTACCTGGACGCCTCTTCCAACCGCCCCTGTTCCAGCTTCTCCTGGCACTCGATGCAATGCCGGGTCCAGGGCACCGCCTCCAGACGCTTGGCATTAATCTCCTTGCCGCACGAGATGCATTCCCCAAAGCTGCCTTCGCGAAGCCGCGACAGGGCTCCCTCCACCATCTGCAGCAGTTGGCGGTCGTTGTTGCTCTGATGAAACAGGAATTCCTTGGTGTAAGAGCTGGCCGCGCGGTCGGCGATGTCCTGGGCCGAGCCCTCATCGACGGTGCGCCCATCCTGCTCTGTCCGCGAGACCATGCGGCGCAACTCATCCTGCCGCGTTTCGAGTCTCTTTCTGAAATAATCTAGTTTCTTTTTGTCCATGGATAATAACTTCACAATCGTAGCTCTTCCTAGCTCGTTCCGACCCTTAGGCCAAACGATGATGATATGCGCCTGAATTAAGATGCGTCAACTGCCCCTGGGGATGCGGAAGTGTCCTAACTTACTTTGGGGCGTGATCCGGGATTCCTAGGCAGAATCAACTTCGAACGTATCGGGCATTGCGACGTTGTGAAAGCAAAACCCTTTTGTCATTCCGCGCACCAAATCGTCATTTCGAGCAATCCAAATTGTCATTCCGAGCCCCAAACTTGTCGATCCCCAAATTTTGTCATTCCGAGCGTAGCGAGGAATCTGCTGTTGCCGGGAGTCGCGAAAATGCTGGTTCCTTCACCCCCAGAACGATACTCGGATTGACAACGCGTCGATTGAAAGAGTCCGTGCGCGACCGTGAAGCGCTACTATCTGCATATATGGAGCGGCGTTCGCTAGCCGAATCTCTCGACCGCTTTCTGCAATGGGGCTCGGACATTGCCTACGTGCAGCCCTCCGGCTATCGCACCGTGCGCTGGTCGTACCAGCAAGTCGCGGAAACCGCTTTTCGCTTTGCCCGCGATTTGGAGACGCGCGGAATCGCCAAGGGCGAGCGTTTGATGCTCTGGGGGCCGAACTCCGCCGAGTGGATCGCAGCATTTTTCGGATGCGCCCTGCGCGGCGTGGTAGTCGTTCCCATGGACGACGTGGCCACCTCGGACTTCGCCATGCGTGTCCATCAGCAAGTCGACGCCAAACTGATGGTCTGCTCACGCGAACATGTAACTCACACAATCCCAACTCTGGTTTTAGAGGATTTACCCGAAGCGCTCGCAGCGCACTCGCCAACAACCTATCCCACTACTGAACCTCAACCCGCGGACACGCTGGAAATCGTATTCACCTCCGGCACCACAGCCGAGCCCAAAGGAGTCGTAATTACGCATGGCAATGTCCTCGCCAATATTGCGCCCTTGGAGCTGGAGATTCAGAAATATCTGAAGTACGAACGATGGGTGCACCCGGTCCGCTTCTTGAATCTGTTGCCCCTCAGCCACGTCTTCGGGCAATTTCTGGGAATCTTCCTGCCGCCGCTGATGGGCGGCACAGTGATATTCCACGACACATTCAAACCCGCAGATGTGATCTCGACCATCCGCCGGCAACGCGTCTCGGTGCTGGTCGCGGTGCCGCGCGTGCTGCAATCGCTCAAAGAAAAGATCGAACGCGATCTCGAAGACGAAGGCCGGGGCGCGCAATTCCGGAAACTGTGTCGGACTTCCGAAGGAAAACACTTTCTGCACCGCTGGTGGATCTTCCGACGAATCCATCGCCAGTTCGGATGGAAGTTCTGGGCCTTCATCTGCGGCGGCGCCGCCCTCGACCGCGACACCGAAGAATTCTGGGGACGCCTCGGATACGCTGCCATTCAAGGCTACGGCCTCACCGAAACCACATCCCTCATCAGCGTGAACCACCCTTTTCGCCTGGGCAAAGGTTCGATTGGAAAAGTCCTCGCCGGACGTGAAGTCAAGCTGGCTCCCGACGGAGAAATCCTGGTGCGCGGCGGCGGAGTAGCCGCGGGTTACTCGAACGGAAAAGATCTTCAACCGGTCCCGACCGAAGACGGCTGGTATCGCACCGGCGATGTCGGCGAACTCGACGCTGATGGCAACCTCTATTTCAAAGGGCGGAAGAAAGAAGTTATCGTCACTCCGGCCGGCATGAACGTCTATCCCGACGATCTCGAAGCCGCTCTGCGCCGCCAACCGGAAGTAAAAGACGCGGTTGTCATCCCGCTGCCGCGCAATGGAAATGCCGAGCCTTGCCCGGCGGTCATCCTGCGAGACAGCACTGTCGATCTCGCACCCATCGTTCAGCGAGCCAACGAATCGCTGGCCGAGTACCAGCGCATGCACACTTGGGTAGCTTGGCCGGAGGAAGATTTCCCACGCACCCCCACGCAAAAGCCGCTCAGAAACGTAATTCAGCAGGCAGTCCAAGCACAACTAGCCCACAACTCTTCCGACCAGACG